>Ga0326727_10002817_pt1 | contig 57690 bp, 59 predicted proteins | sample MB2enrmetagenome_FD_207643 | JGI IMG/M metagenome (GOLD analysis project Ga0326727, IMG submission 207643) | Lab enriched peat soil microbial communities from McLean, Ithaca, NY, United States - MB29MY | ecosystem: Environmental > Terrestrial > Soil > Wetlands > Peat | place: USA: New York... | reverse complement strand
AGCCAATCGGCCGCGGTCACCGGTGCGCCGTCGGCCCACGTTACGCCGTGCCGCAGGTGCAGCTCGATCGTCTTGCCGTCGGCGCTGATGCCGCCGTTGGCGCGCGTCGGTACGGCGAGCGCGAGATCCGGAACGAGATCGCCGCGATCGTCGACGCGCAGCAAGAACGTGTAGAGCAGCGCGGTGATCTGGTCGGTTGCGGAATTGTTGCCGTAGAGCAGGTTGAGCGAATCGGGCTCTTCCGGATCCCCGATGCGCAATACGCCCGGAACCGTCCACGCATTGTGCGCGCCCGTTGCTTGCGGTGCGGCACTCTTGGAACAACCGGCCAGCGCCGCGAGCAGCAGTGCTGCTAGGAGACGGCGCATGGATGCGTCTTGGCCAGCAGCGGTGCGGTCGCCGCGTACAGCGCGTGCGGACCGAAGCGGACGACGTCGTCGACCGGAAGCAGCGTTTCGGCGCGCGCGCGCTCGATGGCCGCGCGCGCGCCGGCCTCGTCGAGCCGACGCGTATTGAGCGCGATGCCGACGACGCGTGCCGGCTTGATCGTCGCGAGCAGCGCTTCATGAACGCGGATGAGTTCGCGATAGCCGAGCGTCGGCGTTGCGTATCCCTCGATACGATCGCGAGCCGGGTCGGCGACGAGGATCAGCGCGTCGGGGGCCGCGCCGTACATGAGCGCCAGCGTGACCGGCGCGTACGCCGGATGGTTGAGCGCGCCCTGGCCTTCGACGTAGATCACGTCGGGCCGGTCTTGCGCGGCGTACAGCACGAGCGATTCGGTTGCGCCCGGCGCGAAGTCGGCGATGACGCGGTCGATCGCGATTCCCCAGCCCGCGATCATGATGCCGGTTTGACCGGTCGGTACGAATGCCGCGCGTCTGCCGGCCTCGCGTGCCGCGCGCGCGAGCTCGAGCGCTACCGTCATCTTTCCGACCGCGCAATCGTTGCCGACGAAGAGCACGGTCGGCGAGGCGACGCCGTAGACGGCGCCCGAAAACAGCGGCGTCGCCGGCGGTTTGCGAACGTCCCAGATGCTCGTGCCGTGGGCCGCCGCGGCCGTGGCGAACTCCGCGTCGTCGCCGAGCATGTCGTGCAGCCCGCTCACGATCTCGAGTTTCGCGGCGATCGCTTCGAGGATCATCGCACGCCAGTCGGCGGGGAGCGCGCCGCCCTTGGGCGCGGTGCCGATGAGGAGCGCCGTCGGCTCGAAGCGCAGTGCTTCGCGAACGGTTGCAACCACCGGCGCGTCGCTCGCGAGATGCGGAACCGCTTCGCGCACGGTCTTTCCGGCGCTCGACGCGTCGATGACCGCGACCGTTTCGTCCGCGCCGTACGCGATGACGCCGTGCGCGGTCTTCGCGTCGGTCGCGAAGTGTCCCGGCGCGAGGATGGCGTAGCGCCGTTTCACGCCGCGACGATCTCGCGCACGCCCAGACCCGGCGCGTCGGGAAGGACGAGCTTGCCGCCGTCGTACCGCACGCCCGCAAACGGATCGCTTGCGGTGAGGAACGGGCCGTCGATGTCGGCCCAATCGACCAGCGGCGAGAGATGTGCCGCGGCGGTCGCCGCGATCGCGCTCTCGACCATGCAGCCGAGCATGATCTTCATGCCCAGCGCGCGGGCGGTGTGGATCATCGCGAGCGCGCCGCGAATCCCGCCGGTTTTTGCGAGTTTCACGTTCACGCCGTCGACGCAGCCGACGAGCGCGCCGAGATCGGATGCGACGAGCGAGTCCTCGTCGGTGACGATCGGAATCTTCACCGCTTCCCGGATCGCGCGCAGCCCGCTCGGATTCCCCGCCTTGATCGGCTGTTCGCAAAACTCGATGTCGTAACGTTCCAGTTCGCGCAGGATCGTCACCGCTTCGGTAACGCCCCAGCCCTCGTTGGCATCGATGCGTATCGCGCCCGTGTACGCGTCGCGGATGGCCGCGATCGTCTCGACCTGCTCGCGCGGCGTTCCGAGCCCGAGCTTGACCTTGAGCACCGGATGGTCGCCGATCTCCGCCAGCTTGCGCAGGGTCGTCGCGGTGTCGCTGATGCCGATCGTGAAGGACGTGTAGGGCGTCGCATCCGGGTCGAGCCCGAGCAGCTCGTAGAGCGGCACGCCCAAGCGTTTGCCCGCCAGATCGTGCAACGCGAGATCGAGCCCTGCGCGCGCCGCCGCCGGAATGGCCGGGTCGATGAGCGTCTCGAGCCGGAACGGGTTCTCGTCGCGTAGCGGATGCGATGCGAAGTAGGCCTTGACGGTCTCGACCGACTCGCCGTAGCGCTCGATCGGATTGGCCTCGCCGAGGCCGTCGAACTCGCCGTCTCCGACGCGAAAAAGCGCGCTTCGTGCAACGGTTTCCTCGCCGCGCGCGATTTTAAAGGGGTGCTTCAACGGCAGTTCGAGCGTCGAAATCTCCAGCTTCAAGGCCATGGCGCCGCTTTCTCGCGGTCCTACGAGCGTTCCCTGGTCTGGCTGCGGCGCGATCTTCGGCTCTCCGACAACGTCGCCCTGGCGCATGCGTGCGCGCGGTCGGGCGAGGTCGCGCTCGCCTTCAACGTCGATCCGCAGCTCTTGCGCGGCGGGCGGGTCGGCGCGCCGATCGTGCAAACGTTCTTCGAGGCGCTGGCGGCGCTGCGCGAGGAGCTTCGCGCGCGCGGTTCCGACCTTGCGATCGTCGAGGGCGATCCGCTCGAAACGGTCCCCAAACTGGCGCGCGATCTCGGCGCGCAGGCGGTGTTTTTCAATCTCGACTACGAGCCGGCGGCGATCGCGCGCGACGAGCGCCTCGAGGCGGCGCTCGCGGAGGTGCGCATCGACGCGCACGCGAGCCTCGACCACGTCGTCTTCGGCGCGAGCGAGATCCTCAGCGACGGCGACGTGCCGTACAAGGTCTACACGCCGTACGCGCGACGCTGGCGCGAACGGTACCTGGCTGCGCCGCGCAAGCCGGTCGTCGCCGGCGGGTTGAACGCGAAGCTCGTCCGCGCGGACGCGATCGGAGCCACGCGCGCGCTGCCGGAGCCGCACGAGTTCGGTTTCGCGCTCTCGCCGAACTACCCGGCCTGCAACGAAGCGCTTGCGCGCACCATGCTCGATGCGTTTCTCGCTCCCGGCGGAGCTGCCGAGCGCTACGCCGATGAACGCGATCTTCCGGCGATCGAGGGCACGTCGCGCCTCTCCGTGCAGCTGCGCGCGGGCACGATCGGCGTTCGCGAATGCTTCGATCGCGCGTATCGCGCGGCCGCGCAATCGCGCTCCGGCGCGCAGATCGAAAAGTGGATCTCCGAGCTGATCTGGCGCGAATTCTACCAGATGATCCTCGCGTCGTTTCCGCACGTCGAACGTGCGCCGTTCGTCGACGCCGCAAACGCTCTACGGTGGGAAAACGACGAAGTGCAGTTTGCGCGGTGGTGCGAGGGCCGTACCGGCTACCCGATCGTCGATGCGGCGATGCGCCAGCTCAACGCCACCGGCTGGATGCACAATCGCCTGCGCATGATCGTCGCTTCCTTTCTCACCAAAGACCTCTCGATCGATTGGCGTTGGGGCGAACGCTACTTCGAACAGCGCCTCGCCGATGCGGATCTCGCGCAGAACAACGGCGGATGGCAGTGGGCGGCGTCGACCGGAACCGATGCCGCGCCCTACTTTCGCGTCTTCAACCCCGTGTTGCAAAGCAAGAAGTTCGATCCCGACGGAACCTTCATCCGGCGCTGGGTTCCCGAACTGCGCGACGCGAGCGCCGAGGTGATTCACGCGCCGTGGGAAGCGGGGCTGCTCGCTCCCGCATATCCGCCGCCGATCGTCGATCACCACGCCGCGCGCGAGCGCACGCTCGCTATGTATGCGCCGGTGCTCGGGAAGGCGGCGCCGCGCGCGAGCGGCGAGGCGACGCGAAAGGCGCGCCCGCGGTGATCGGTACGCGCGTCCTCGCCGAGCGCGCGCGCCGCGTCCGTTTCGCTGCCTAGAATCACGCGGCGTTCTTCGGCGTCGTCGAAGCCGCGTTCGTAGCATTTGCGCAGCCGATCGGCGACGCGCGGATTTTCGACCGCGTGATCGACCTCGTGCCCGAGACCGAGCGCCGGCGACTGCCGTCCGCCCGCGGTCGTGCGCAGCGCGCTATACGGGTCCCAGGCGATGGTGTTCGTATTCGGATCGAAGGAATCGTCGTTTCGCGGGTTGCCGCGCAACACGAACGTCCGCCCGTCGGTCTCGTGCTCGAGACGCTGGAACAGCCGTTTCTCGACGGGGTCGCGCGAGAGGTAGCGCTTGGCCTCTTCGTATTGGCGCTCGATGGCCCGTTGAACGGCGAGCGTCCCGTGCCGGACGTAGTCGGTACTCATGCGCGCCGTTCACGCCGAAGCGCGGCGACGGCAAGGCTACCCACACGTTGTGCACAACCTGTGTCGAGCCATAACCGGGGGTTAACGAATCGCGATGATCCTTAGCGTGCGCGAAGCGAAACGGTGATGCAGTCGTTCACTTGCAGGCCGGCCGCCGCCAGCTCGTGCTTGGGCACCAGGAAGCTCGGACCCCACCCGACGTTCATGATCGTGGCCGGCAGTTCGTGCTTCACGCCGAGCTTGGCGAAAACGCGAACGTGGCGCCCCCAGGGGAGCGCCCGCATTGCATATCGGGGGACGGTGATGTACGCGTGCGTCTCCGCATCCATACCGCGTACGTGGGCCCGGAAAGTCGCGATCACTAATGGCTAAGTAAAGGCGAGGAAGCAAGCCATGTCAAGGTTTGGGCAAAAACCTGGGAGGGAGCGGATACATCCCGCCTCCTGCTTGACCTCCGGTGGTACGGTAGAGAGGCTCGACTGCGTGTTGCGCGCACCGTGTCATAGGTGCCGAACCGACTTATATAACCTAGGGAGCACCAGCTCCGGATACGAACACGGGGTGGGCTAATCGCCTGCCTCGGAAGCGCCCGGGCCGCACCCACCTGCGAGAACGCAGGTTCAGTTACCTCGCACGGAAGACGCTACGTGCGGTTGAGTTCGAATCTCGCACGGGCGATGCGCCAGGCGCGCATCGCCTTTTGCATGTCTTCGAGGCTCGCCGTGCCGTCGGCCCGGTCGAGCGCAAGATACCCGGTGATCCCGATGCCGGCGGGATCGGGCTCAGCTCCGAGCGGCGCCCACGTCAGGACCCGTTTGGCGAGCAGCGGGGAGGGATCTTCGGCCGGATCGAACGCGGCCGGATCGAGCCCGAATCGCAGCCAGGCGGAGTCGGATTCCTTGGCCACCCGCTTGCAGTCGGCCGGCGTCGCTGCGAACGTCCCGGGGGCGTTGCGGACGGCGAGCGTCACGTTAGCGCGTTTTGCCAAACGGGTTGCGATGCCGAGCCGCTCGCTCTGCTCGCCCCACGACAGGGCGGTCTCCGCGGCCAGGCGGCCGGCCACGAGCGCCGCTCCGACGCCGAGCGCGCACGCGAGCGTGCGCTCCATCCCGGCCTCGCCGTCCGCGAAGAACGTGTCGCTTGCAACCGCGGCGATGTCGAGGCCCAGATCGGCCGCCATCTTCTTGACTTGGGCGAGGTAGTCGCCGTCGGTTCGCGGAAAATGCCGCTCGTCCAAGACGACGCCGTCACACTCAAGCTCGCGAGCTGCGCGATCGAGGAACTCGAGTTGCGTGAGATCGCCTCGATCGAACGTTTGCGCGCACGCGCCGCTCGTGCAAGAGAGCTTCATACCGGCGTCCGACCTTCGACCGCTACAGGGAGAGCCCTTCGATCATGAAGATCGCACTCGGTGCCGATCACGCCGGTTTCGAATACAAAGACCGAATAGCGCAGATGCTGCGCGCGGGCGGGCACGAGATTCTCGATTTCGGTACGCACTCCACAACGCCGGTCGATTATCCGCAGTATGGATTCGCGGTGGGCGAGGCGGTCGCAGCCGGCGCCGCCGATCGCGGCATCGTCGTCTGCGGTTCGAGCATCGGGATCTCGATCGCGGCCAATAAGGTGCCTGGCGTCCGCTGCGCGGTCGTCACCGAACCGCTCTCCGCCGAGCTGGCGCGCCGTCACAACGACGCCAACGTCTTCGCGCTCTCCGAGCGCCTCACCGGCTGGGAGATGATCGAACGCATCGTCGATCTCTTCGTTCACACGCCGTTCGACGGCGACGCCTCCGACGGCGCACGCCACAAGCATCGCGTGGAGCAGCTCTTTGACTTCTCCGACGCGCAGCGTGAGCGCACGCTCAAAGCGATTGAAACCGGCGAAGTCAGCGGCGCCGAAACGCCGAAGGACCTGCTGTAGTCTCATGGGTGACGGTATCGTCTTCACGGCAATGGCGGCCACGCTGCTTGCGATCGTCACCGGCATCGTCGCGCCGATCGTGCTCGCGCTCCGCCGGCGTTCGCTGCGCGCGTTGCCGCTCTCCGCATGGACGCCGGAATGCGCCTTGTTCTTCGGCTGGTATGACGCTCGAAAGCTCACCGACGGCGCGGTCCACCTGTTTCCGCAGTGGGTGTACGTTTCCATCGCCGTTTTCTTCGCCGCCATCGGAGCGTTCGTTGCGCTCTCGTTTGCAACCAAGCCGCGCCGGCCGAACGCGACCGAACTTGCGATCGTCGCGGGCGCGCTGTGGTCCGGAGCCGGTCTTGCGCGCAGCGGCCGCCTCCCTATCGTGGCCGATACGCTCGCCGTTGCCATCATCGCGGCGGCCGTAACGCTCGCGTTCATGCAGATTCGACCGTTGTTTGCGCAACCGGATACCACCTCACCCGCCTAAAGGACCATCATGGATATTCTCACGCCGTCGCGCATCGAAGCGCAAGATCCCGAAGTCTTCGCCGCCATCAAGAACGAGGAGCGCCGTCAGCACGACAACCTCGAGTTGATCGCCTCGGAGAACTACGCCAGCCGCGCCGTGCGCGAAGCGATGGCGTGCGTGATGACCAACAAGTACGCCGAGGGCTATCCCGGTAAACGCTACTACGGCGGCTGCGAATACGTCGACGTGGCGGAAAACCTCGCAATCGAACGCTTGAAGCAGCTCTTCGGCGCCGAGCACGCCAACGTGCAGCCGCACGCCGGCGCGCAGGCCAACATGGCGGTCTTCATGGCGGTGCTGCAGCCCGGCGATACGGTGCTCGGCATGTCGCTCGCGCATGGCGGCCACCTGACGCACGGCACCAAGGTCAGCTTCTCCGGCAAGCTCTACAACGCGATCGCCTACAGCGTGCGCAAAGATACCGAACTGATCGACTACGACGAAGTCCGCTCGCTCGCGCGCGAGCACAAGCCGAAGATGATCATTGCGGGCGCGAGCGCGTATCCGCGCATCATGGACTACGCGCCGTTCGCCGAGATCGCCGAAGAGATCGGCGCCGTGCTGCTGGTCGACATGGCGCACATCGCGGGGCTCGTTGCGGTCGGCTTGCATCCCTCGCCGGTGCCGGTCTCCGATTTCGTCACCTCGACCACCCACAAGACGCTGCGCGGCCCGCGCGGCGGCATCATCCTCTCGAAGGCCGAGCACGCGCAAGCGGTCGACAAGAGCGTCTTCCCCGGCATTCAAGGCGGCCCGCTGATGCACACGATCGCGGCCAAGGCGGTCGCGTTCGGCGAAGCGCTGCAGCCGTCGTTCAAGGCGTATCAACAACAAGTGATCGACAACGCGCGTGCGATGGCCGACGAGTTCGCGCGGGCGGGGCTGCGGCTGGTCGGCGGCGGCACGGACACGCACCTGGTGCTCGTCGACGTCTCGGTGAAGGGCCTCACCGGCAAAGCGGTCGAGGGCTATCTCGACGAGATCGCGATCACCGTCAACAAGAACGCGATTCCGTTCGATCAAAACAAACCGATGGTTGCCAGCGGCATCCGCATCGGAACGCCGGCGATCACCTCGCGCGGCTTCGGCGAAGACGAATGCCGCGAGGTGGCGCGCATCATCGTGGAGGGGCTCGGAGATATCGAGAGCAGAGCGCGCGTGCACGAGCTCAAAGCGCGCGTACACGAACTCACCGGCCGCTTTGCGGTGCCGTAGGAACACGACGTGATCGATCGTATCCGGCTGGTCTCTTTCGACCTCTACGGAACGCTGCTCGACCTCGACGGGCTGATCGAACCGCTCTCCGCGTACACGAAGATGGCGGTGACGGTGCGCGACTCGTGGCGCCAGCGGCAGCTTCAGCTCGCGAACGCGTCGGCGTCGAGCGGGCGCTACATGGACTTCGACCGCATCACGCTCTCGGCGCTGCACGAGATCTCCGAGCGCTACTATCTGCGCTTGAGCGGCACGGATCAGAAGCATCTGCTCGATCGCTGGGCGCATCTGCCGCCGTACGAGGATGCGATCGCCGCTCTACGGGCGGCGGCAAACTGCGGGGTAACGCTGGCGGTGATGACCAACGCCGTCGGCTCGACGGCCAAGAACGCGCTGACCTTTGCCGGCCTGTCGGACTACTTCAAATACGTCTTTTCCTCGGATAGCGTCAAGACGTTCAAGCCCAAGGCCGAGCTCTACGCGCAGTCGGTAGGCGCCGGGTTCGAGCCGTACAGCACGCTCTTCGTTTCGGCCAACGACTGGGACGCCACCGGTGCGCGACAATCCGGCTTTCATACCGTGTTCGTCAATCGTCGCAAGGCCACGCTCTCGATCAAGCCCGAGCGCACGATCGACGATCTCACGCAACTGGAAGGGGTCCTAGCCGGTTTCGGGCTCGCTCCCGCCTAGCTCCGCGCGACGAACTCCCGCCGCGCTGGTTATCGCCGCGAGCAACGCGAGCGCCGCGCAGCCGTACGCGACCGCGCGAAAGCCGAGCAGGAACGACGCCCGCGATGCTTGTGCCAGGAGCGGATCGGTGAAGCGCGCGCCGCCGAGCCGCGCGTTTTGCTCGTCGGCTGCCTGCGTTTGCGCCGGCGTCGCGTGAGCCGCGGCTAAGCGGTGTGCGAGCGACGAGGCGTACGTGAACGCGAGCACGCTGGTGAACAGCGCGATCGCGAGTAAACCGGCGACGCGCGCGACGGCGCTGTTGATTCCGGATGCTACCCCGACGTGCCCGGGATCGGCCGCGTCGATGGCGGCGGTCGTCAACGGTGCGACGGTAATGCCCATGCCGATGCCGAGCAAGAGAATCCCGGGAAGGAAGCTCGCCGCGTAACTCGTGTTTTCGGCAAGCCGTCCGAGCGCGGCGAACCCGCATCCCGAGAGCAACGGACCCGCGGTGAGCACCCAGCCCGGGCCGAAGCGCCGGCCGAGCGCGGCACCGGTGCGCGCGAGCAGCACGAGTCCGGCCATCATCGGCAGCGACGCGAGCGCGCTCTGTAACGCCGTATAGCCGTGCCCCTGAATCATCGCGAACGGTAATTCGTAGAAGATCGCCGCGAGCGCGCCGTACAATAGGAACGTCGCAACGTTGACCGCGACGAACGTCCGCGAAGCGAACAGCGCCGGCGGAACCAGCGGAGCCGGCGAACGCCGCTCGAGCCACACGAAGAGCGCAGCAGCGATCAGCGCCGGAGCGAACGCGAGCGGCACTGCGGCGATGAGCGCGTAGGTCGCGAGGCCGAGCGCTGCCGTCGCAAGCGCGGCTCCCAGCCAATCGAGATGCGCGGGCGCGTCGGTATCGCGCAGCCGATCGATCCGGCGGCGAAGAGCAGCGCGCCGCTCATGAAAATGCGTTTGCGCCCGTAGCGATCGGCGAGCGCTCCGCCGAGCAGCATCAACGCGCCGAGCACGAGCGTGTACGACTCGACGATCCATGCGATGTCGGCGGCGCTTTTTCCGAATTCCGCTTGGATTTGCGGCAGTGCGAGCGTGACCACCGCTCCGTCGATGAAGACCAAGCTCGAGCCGACGATCGTAGCGACGAGCACCCAGGTATCGCGCGCGGTCATACGAAACCGACCTTGCATGCCCGGCATCGAAAGCCTCCACGTCGTCGACCATCCGGCGGTCGCCGACCGGCTCGCGCGCTTGCGCGATCGCGATACACCGACGCCCGTCTTCCGCACGCTGATCGAAGAACTCGGAGCATTCCTCGCGTATGAAGCGACGCGCGCGCTGCCGATGCGCGACGAGCGCATCGTCACGCCGCTGATCGAAACGACCGCGCGGCGTATCTCGACGCGTCCGGTCGTGGCGCCCGTGCTTCGCGCCGGGCTCGGCCTGTTGCCGGGATTCCTCAGCGTGATCGATGACGCGGTGGTCGCGCATCTCGGTTTCTATCGCGATCCGCAATCGCTGCAGCCGGTGCCGTATTACGCGAACGTGCCGCCCGAGCTCTCCGACCGGCACGTGTTCGTGCTCGATCCGATGCTTGCAACCGGGAACTCGGGCGTCGCGGCGATCGACGCCCTCGAAGAACGCGGCGCCCGGCACATTACGTTCGTGTGCGTCATCGCCGCGCCCGAGGGCGTGCGCCGTCTGCACGGCTCGCATCCGAACGTGCCGATCGTGACCGCGGCGCTCGACGCCGGTCTCAACGACCACGCGTACATCGTGCCGGGGCTCGGCGACGCCGGCGACCGTATGTTCGGAAGCCTGACGTCCGTCCCGGCAGCGGTTCGCGCGAAAATCTAATCATGCGGCCTGGCTGGGACGAATACTTCATGACGATCGCGCGCCAGGTCGCGACGCGGGCAACCTGCCCGCGCGCTTCGGTCGGCGCCGTGCTGGTGCGCGATCACCGCATCTTGACGACCGGATACAACGGCGCTCCGCGCGGGGTCGCGCATTGCAGCGAGGCCGGCTGCATCATGCGCGACAATCACTGCGTTCGCACCACGCACGCCGAAGCGAATGCGATCGTACAGGGCGCGTTGCACGGCGTGAGCCTCGAAGGCGCGACGGCGTACTGCACGCATCAGCCGTGTACGAACTGCTCGAAGCTGCTGATCAGCGCGGGCGTCGTGAAGATCGTCTACGACGATGCCTATCCGGACGACGTCGCGGGCGAACTCCTTGCCGAAGCGGGCGTCGCGTTGACGGCGTTTTCGCTGCTCGAAGGCGGACGCGCATGATCGCGTGGCTGATCTATTTCCTGGCGTTCGCGATCGCCGCGGTCGTGTCGCTCCTGGCAACGCCGCTCGTGATTCGCCTTGCGACGCACCTGCAGATCATCGACCAAACGCACGAGGAGCGCCGGGTGCACGAAACCCCGACGCCGCGCATCGGCGGCATCGCCGTCTTCTTCGGATTCGCGTTCGCGCTCTTTGCCGTGCTCGGCTTTGCGCTGATCTCGCCGTACGCTCTCTTCCCGTCGATCGCGCACCTCGACGTTCATCAGAAGGTCGAGGCAATCGGCGACCAGTTCGACGCGGTCCACCGGTTGGTGGGGCTGCTGTTCGGCAGCATGCTGATCCTGGGCGTCGGATTATGGGACGACATCATGCAGATGCGCCCGCGCAACAAGTTCGTCGCGCAGGTCGTCGTCGCGCTGATCTCGATGCTCTACGGGTTCGTCATCCCCGGTATCACGAACCCGTTCGATCACAACCTCGCGACGAATTGGATCGACTTTCCGCTGTGGGTGTCGGTGCCGCTCACGCTGTTCTGGTACGTCGCCATGATGAACGCGATCAACTTCATCGACGGGCTCGACGGACTGCTCGCCGGCTTTACCGCGATCTCGTGCCTGTTTCTCTTCGCGATCTCGGTCGTTCACGCGAGCCCGGTCGTGGCGCTCGTCGTCATTGCGATGGCCGGCGGCGCGATCGGATTCCTGCCGTACAACTTCAATCCCGCAAAGATCTTCTTGGGCGACGCCGGATCGCTCTTCATCGGCTACGTCTTCGCCACCGTCTCGATCATCGGGGCGAGCAAGACGGCGATCGCGATCTCGATCGTGGTGCCGGTGGTGGTGCTGGCGCTGCCGATTCTCGATACCGCGGCGGCGATCGTTCGCCGCGCGAGCGCGGGGAAGCGCATCACCGAAGCCGATCGCGGCCACTTCCATCACCAGCTGATCTTTCGCTTCGGCCTCAACGTTCGTCAGGCCGTGCTGCTGATCTACGCCGTGTGTTTCGTGCTCGGCGTCGTCGCGCTCGTGCTCTCCGGCGAATTCACCCACGTCTTCCACCGAACCCTGTAAAGAGAGCCGATGCACGACGACCGTAAGCTGCGCGTGATGACCGTCTTCGGAACGCGCCCCGACACGATCAAGATGGCACCCGTGGTTCACGCTCTGCGGGAGCATGCGCAGATCGACGACGTCGTGTGCGTCACCGCGCAGCATCGCCAGATGCTCGACGATCTGCTCGAGCTCTTCGAGATCGAGCCCGACTACGATCTCGACGTCATGACGCCGAATCAGACGCTCACGCAGATCACCACGCGCGTGCTCGAAGGCATGGAAGGCGTGCTGCGCGAGGCCAAACCGGACGTGGTGCTCGTACACGGCGATACGACGACCAGTTCGGCCGCGGCGCTCGCGGCGTTCTACGCGCAGGTGCCGACGGGACACGTCGAAGCGGGCTTGCGCACCAACGATCGCTGGCTGCCGTATCCCGAAGAGATGAACCGGCGCATCACGGGCACGATCGCCTCCTACCACTTCTCGCCGACCGCGCGCGCACGCGAGAACCTCCTGCGCGAGGGCGTCGCCGACGGCGATATCGTCGTGACCGGCAACACCGTGATCGACGCGTTTCTCGAAACCGCCGGGCGCTCGGACCTGCCGGTACCGCCGCGCTTCGAGGAGCTCGACCGGTCCCGGCCCCTGATCGTGGTCACCGCCCACCGCCGCGAGAACCATCCGCATATGCGCGAGATGTGCGAAGCGATGCGCGACGTCGTGCGCCTGCCGCAGCGGCCCCAGATCTACTGGCCGGTCCACCCCTCGCCGAACGTGAGGCCGGTCGCCTACGACCTGCTGGGTGCGGAGCCCGGGGTGGTGCTGGTCGACCCGATCGACTATGCGTACATGGTGCCGGCGATCAAGGCGGCGACCTTCGTGCTCACCGATTCGGGGGGGTTACAAGAGGAAGCGCCGTGCTTGGGCAAACCGGTGCTGGTGATGCGCGACGAGACCGAGCGCCCCGAAGGGCTCGAAGCCGGGACGCTGGAGCTGGTCGGGCACGATCGCGCGCGGATCGTCGCGGGCGCTTCGCGGTTGCTGACCGACCCGGCCGCCTACGCCCGGATGGCGCGGGCCGCCAACCCGTACGGCGACGGCCGGGCCTCGGGGCGGATCGTCGCGTGGCTGCTGGCGCGGCTGCGCGGCGGGGCCTATCCCGAACCCTTCGCGGTCTCGGGCGCGGAGCGGTGAAGGCGGCGCTTCCGATCATCGGCGCCGGGGCAGCCTTCGCCGGCACCGTGCTGCTTGGGTTGCTCGGCGGCATCGGGCTTGCCGGCAAAACAGGGCAACCGCTCTGGGCCCTCGGGGGATTGTTCGGCGGCCTGGCTCTTGGCGGATACGCCGCGGTGCGACTCATGCTACGCTCCATGCGATGAGCTGGGATGATGACGACTGGGGGAAGGAGACGAGCCCGGCGGCGCGTACCTACACGGTCGCTGACGCGGAGGTCGATTTTGCAACGTACCGCTCGCTGAAGCGAACGGTCTCGATTCAAACGATCCTGGTCGTCTCGGTTCTCGGTCTCCTCGCGTTCCGCTGGCTTCCGGTTCCCGCTCTCGCACTCGTTACCGGTGGCCTCGCCGGCGTCCTCAATGCGCTGATCACGATGCGCAGCGGAGAGCGTATGGTCGACTCCGGGCGCGTTGGGGGCTTCGTCTTAAGTAGTTTCCTGCGAATCGGCCTCTTCGGTATAGTGCCGGTGGCATTTGCCGCCAAGGGACCCTGGTGGTCGCTCGGTTGGTACTTCGCCGGGTTCTTTCTCCCGCTCGCGCTGTACGCTTTAGGCTTCCAGCGCAATTTTCGACGAGAGTAAAGGTTAGTGCACGAACAATTCGGCGAACACATCACCTGGCAGTTGCCGGTCTTGGGTTCCGTTCATGCCGATACGATCATGACGACGTGGCTCGTGATGATCGTTTCGCTCGTGTTCTTCGCTTGGGTCGGGGCGAGCTACCGCTCCGCGTACGTCTCCAAGCGCCAAACCGTCGTCGAGGGGGTCGTGAACTACATCTCCGACCTGGCGACGAGCACGCTCGGCGAGAAGGGCGAGCCGTTCGTACCGTTCTTCATCGCGCTGTTCGTCTTCATCTTCTTGCTCAACCAGTTCGGTATGTTCCCGTTCAAGGTGCTGGGCCTGCCGTTCGGCGGGTCGCCGACCGGCGACATCAACACCACGATCCCGCTCGCTCTCATCGTGTTCTTCATGACGTGGATCGTTGGGTTCCGTCAAAACGGCCCCAAGCACATCGGGCATATCTTTAAGCCCTTCTGGTGGCTCTTCATCATCAATATCATCGAAGAGCTCGCCCGGCCCCTGACGCTGGCCGCCCGTCTCTTTTTCAACATTTTCGTCGGCGAACTGCTATTCATCATCATCGCCTCGATCGTCGTCGCGCACGTAACGATCGGGCCGTTGAACCTCTCGCTCTTCGTAGCGGTCGTCCCGTTTTTTGTGCAGTTCTTCAACTTTTTCGTCGGCACCGTCCAAGCGTTCGTATTCACGCTGCTCGCGATCGTCTATCTCTCGCTCGCGACGGCTGAAGACCACTAAGTCACTACTCGAAGAAAGGTACGCTCTTGAGCTCTGAAGCGTTGGTTGCAGGCCTCACCCTCCTCGCGTTCGGCATCATCGTTGCCGGCGTCGCGTTCGGTTCGGCCGTCGGCGACGGTATCGTCGCAAGTAAGGCCGTCGAGGCGATCGCCCGTCAGCCGGAAGCCCGTCCGAATATCTTCACGTTCCTCTTCCTCGGCGTCGGCGTGCTGGAAGCGTTCCCGATCATCGCGCTCGGACTCGCGTTCTACATGCTGCTCTCCGTTGCAAACGTTCCGGCCTTGCTCGCGCACATGGCGAGCGCGGCGCACTAGCCTAACCGAACGCATGTTTCTCCAGCCCGACGGGACCTTGATCGTCCAGCTCGTGAACTTCGCGATCTTCTTCGCGTTGCTCAGCGTGCTGTTCTTGCGTCCGGTCAGCCAAGCGATCCGCAAGCGCCGTGAGTACATCAACGGCGTGTCCGCCGATTACGACACGTACCAGGCGGAGGCGAAGCGCTTGCGGGCCCAAGCCGAAGAGATTCGCGCCCATGCCCGCCGCGATGCGGCTGCGCACATCGCCAAGGACCGCGCGGAAGCATCGAACGCTTCCGCAGAGCTCGCGGTCCAGTACGCCGCGCAAGTGCAGGCGACCGTCGAGTCGGCGCATCGTACCGTCGCGGGCGAGCTCGCAGCGGCACGCGAGCAAGAAGCGCAGATCGTCGCGCAGCTCTCGGACCTGATGGTCGAGCGTACCGTCGTGGAGGCCGCGAAATGAACTACGAAGCAATCGCGGTCTGGAGCCAAGTCGTCTCCGCGGTCCTATTCCTGGTCGTGCTGGTGTGGGGATGGTTCAAGTACATTCAGCCGGCCGTGCTCGCCGCGCAGGATCGGCAAAACGCGCGCCTCGCCGAGGCCGAGCGTCATCGCGACGAAGCCAAGGCGGCGCTCGACGTGCTGCGCGCCGAGATCGACGGCGCGACGCGCGATGCGGGGCTCATCCGGCGGCGTGCGGTCGAGCAGGGTGCGAGCGAACGCGAGGCGATCGTCGCCTCCGCCCGCGAGGCGGGCGAACGTTCGCTGCGGGGCGCGCAGGGCGAACTCGCACGCGCCCGCGAAGCGGCGCGCGATCAGCTGCGCGTCGAGATGCTCGAGCGCGCGCTGCAGTCGGCGCGCGAAAAGGCCGCGGCGCGCGTGGACGCCTCGATGAACGCCGCGCTCGTCGGTAAGTTCGTTTCCTCGCTCGAAGCCGAGGGCGGCAAGTAATGGCAAACGAAACGCTCGCCCGCCGTTATGCGACCGCCGTGTTCTCGCTGGCTCATGACTCGGGTGTGATCGAAGCCGTCGGTCGCGATTTGGCCGCGATCGAGAAGGCGATCGGCGAGGACGCGACGACCAAAGGGTTCTTCGTCGCGCCGATCTTCGATCGCAAACTCAAGGAGCGGGTGCTCGTCGCGAGCTTCGAAGGCCGCGTCCACGAGGTCGCGCTCCACACGTTGCTGCTGCTCGTACGCAAGCGCCGCGAAGCGCTGCTATCCGAGCTGGTGGCCGAGTACCGCAAGCTCGAGCTCGCCGCTCGCGGCGCCGAACCGCTGACCGTCACGACGGCGCGCGAGCTTTCGCCCGACGAGCTGCGCGCGATGGTCTCGCGCCTGGAGCAGCTCTACAAGAAGTCGTTCGACGTTACGGTGCGCGTCGATTCGTCGCTGATCGGCGGCGTGCGCATCATGATGGGCGACCGCCGGATCGACGGCACGGTAGCCGGCCGATTGGAAGAACTCACCCGTACCCTCTTCGCGAAAAACTAAAGACCGCAATCCATTAAGATAAGGAAAGCTTGAACATGAGTGACGTTTCGATGGTGTGAGGAGGCTCTGAACGAGGCGCGTAGCCAGGATGGCGAGAGCGCCGAGGAAGGCAGTAGGAGTGCGGCCAGGACGGCCGCACGACGAACGGCTCCGAACACAGCGAAACGGCACTCAAGTGAAAGGTTGACGCCAATGATTAACGCAGACGAAATCGCCGGAATCCTGAAGCAGCAGATCGCGGGCTTCAAGTCGGAAGTCCACGAGGACGAAGTCGGAACCGTCATCGAGGTCGGGTCCAACCTCGCGCGCGTCTATGGGCTGCGCGGCGTGAAAGCGTCGGAGCTCGTCGAGTTCGGCAACGGGCTGCAGGGCGTCGCCTTGAACCTGGAAGAGGATAACGTCGGTGTCGTCATCATGGGCGACGACGAGGATATCAAGGAAGGCGATAAAGTCCGCCGCACCGGGCGCATCGCGTCGGTTCCGGTGGGCGAAGCGCTCCTCGGACGCGTCGTCAACCCGCTCGGTCTGCCGGTGGACGGCAAGGGTCCGATCGAGACCAACCGCTACCGAACGATCGAGAACGTCGCGCCGACGGTGGTGCAGCGTCAATCGGTCAAGCAGCCGTTGCCGACGGGCATCCGCGCGATCGACGCCCTGATTCCGATCGGCAAGGGGCAGCGCGAGCTGATCATCGGCGACCGTTCGACCGGCAAGACGGCGATCGCGATCGACACGATCATCAACCAGAAGGGCCGCAACGTCTTCTGCATCTACGTCGCGATCGGTCAGAAGAACTCGACCGTCGCAGCGCTCGCGCAGATCCTGGAGCAAAAGGGCGCGATGGAGTACACGACGATCGTCGTGACCGGTCCGTCGGAAGCCGCCGCGCTGCGCTGGATCGCGCCGTTCGCCGGCGCTGCGATGGGCGAAGAGCTGATGTATCAGGGCAAAGACGTCCTCATCATTTACGATGATCTGACCAAGCACGCGCAGTCGTACCGCGAGATGGCGCTGCTGCTGCGCCGCCCGCCGGGCCGCGAAGCCTACCCGGGAGACGTATTCTTCCTGCATTCGCGCTTGCTCGAACGCGCCGCAAAGCTCTCGGACGAACTGGGCGGCGGCTCGATGACCGCGCTGCCGATCATCGAGACGCAGGCCGGCGACTTCTCGGCGTACATCCCGACCAACGTCATCTCGATCACCGACGGCCAGATCTACCTGACGCCGGAACTGTTCTTTCAGGGCATCCGTCCTGCCGTGAACGTCGGCCTCTCGGTCTCGCGCGTCGGCGGTTCGGCGCAGACCAAGGCGATGAAGTCGGTCGCGGGGCCGCTCAAGCTGGAACTCGCGCAGTACCGCGATCTCGCGGCGTTCGCGAAGCTTGCGAGCGATCTCGACAAGTCGACGCAGATGCAGCTGCTGCGCGGTGAGAAGCTGACCGAATTGCTGAAGCAGCCGCAGTATCAGCCGCAGGCGACCGAAGATCAGGTTGCGATCCTGTACGGAGCGACCAACGGCTACGTGAACGACGTGCCGACGCCGCGCCTGCAAGAGTGGGCCAAGGGCTTCATCAGCTTCCTGCACGAGAAGCACGGCGACGTCTCCAAAGCGATTGCCGAGAGCGGCCAGCTCTCCGACGACACGAAGCAGAAGCTGAACGCCGCGCTCACGGAGTTCAATAAGAGCTTCTAATGCCGAGCGTAAAAGATCTTCGCGAGCGCATTCGCTCGCTGAAGAACACGCAACAGATCACGAAGGCGATGAAGCAAGTCGCCGCGGCGAAGATTCGCCGCGCCGAGCAGCGCCAAAAGGAAGCGCGTCCGTACGCGGACACGCTCTCCGAAATGCTGCGCGACTTGATGGCCGCGGTGAGCAGCGTCGATCATCCGTTCATGAAGCCGGGGAACGCGAGCGCGCCGCACGGCGTCATCCTGATGACCGCCGACAAGGGCCTCGCAGGTGCGTTCAATTCGAACATCATCCGCGCCGGCGAGCTCTTCGTGAAAGCCGATTCGAAGGTGTCGTGGTACACGGTTGGCATCAAGGCGCGCAATTTCGTGCGCCGCTCGGGCCATCCGGATCACCCGACGTGGGCGATGAACGTGCCGTCGAAACTGGCGAGCGCGCGAGAGATCGCAGCCGCCGTAACCGCCGATTTCGAGAACAACAAGATCTCCGATATCACGTTGATTTCGCCCAAGCTGATCTCGATGATGTCGCAGAAGCCCGAGACGCGCCGCCTGGTTCCCATCGCCCTTGGGCAAGCTGGGGATGACGCCGGGGCAGCTCAGGGTGCGGCGAAGGGGGCGCTGGAGTTTGCTCCCTCGCCGGAGTTCGTCCTCTCGCGGCTGCTTCCGAAGTATCTGGAATTTACGATTTTCTCGGCGATGCTGGAGACCGATGCCGCGTTCTTCGCAGCGCAGTTGATCGCGATGAACAACGCGACCGACAACGCCGGGAAACTCATCGACGAACTGACGATCCAAATGAACAACGCCCGTCAGGCGGCGATCACCAAGGAACTGCTGGAAATCGTCGGCGGAGCCGAAGCCCTCGTCAACGGATAGACAAAGGAAAGTAGAAACAACATGGCTGCTACCGGTAAAGTCGCGCAAGTGCTCGGAAACGTGGTGGACGTCGAGTTCACGGCGGAGACCCTTCCGAAGATCAACGATGCCCTCAGCGTCCGCGTGAACGAAGACACGCATGCGAATGCCAACGGTCACGCGTCGTCCTCGGGGATCGATCTCGGCGGAACCGCGATGGCGCCGCGCGAGCTCGTGCTCGAAGTGCAGGACGAACTTGGTAACAACCAAGTGCGTTGCCTCGCGATGGGTTCGACCGACGGCCTGATGCGCGGCGCGGCCGTCACGCACACCGGCGGCCCGATCAAGGTTCCGGTCGGCGAAGGGACGCTCGGGCGCATCTTCAACGTCCTGGGCAAGGCGATCGATTCCGACGCACCGGTCACGGCCTCCGCGATGTGGCCGATCCACCGCCCGTCGCCCGACTTCAAGGCCCAGGACCCGACGCCGAAACTCTTCGAGACCGGCATCAAAGTCATCGACCTGATGGCGCCGTACACGCGCGGCGGCAAGGTCGGGCTGTTCGGCGGCGCGGGCGTCGGCAAGACGGTGCTCATTCAAGAGCTGATTCGCAACATCGCCAACGTGCACAAGGGCTTCTCGGTCTTCACCGGCGTCGGCGAGCGCACGCGCGAAGGCAACGATCTTTGGATGGAAATGAAAGAGTCGGGCGTGCTCGCGCAAACGACGCTTGTCTTCGGTCAGATGGACGAGCCGCCGGGCGTGCGTTTCCGCATCGCGCAGACCGGCGTGACGATGGCCGAGTATTTCCGCGATGAAGCCGGCGCCGACGTGCTGCTTTTCATGGACAACATCTTCCGCTATCTGCAGGCCGGCTCGGAGGTCTCCGCGCTGATGGGCCGCATGCCCTCGGCCGTCGGATATCAGCCGACGCTCTCGACCGATATGGGCGCCCTCGAAGAGCGCATCACGTCGACGAACAAGGGCTCGATCACCTCGGTGCAGGCCGTCTACGTCCCCGCCGACGACTACACCGATCCCGCCGTCGCCGTAACCTTTGCTCACCTCGACGCCACGACCGCGCTCTCGCGCCCGATCTCGGAGCTGGGTATCTATCCGGCCGTCGACCCCCTGGCCTCGACTTCGCGCATCCTCGATCCGCAGATCGTCGGACAGGAGCACTACGACGTGGCCCGCGGCGTGCAAGAGACGCTGCAGCGGTACAAGGACCTCCAGGACATCATCGCCATCCTCGGCGTCGAAGAGCTCTCCGAAGAAGACAAGATCGTCGTCGGACGCGCCCGCCGTATGCAGCGCATGTTCTCGCAGCCGTTCTTCGTGGCCGAGCAGTTCACGGGGACGCCGGGCAAGTACGTCAAGCTCTCCGATACGATCGCATCGTTCCGCGAGATCCTCGAGGGCAAGGTCGACCATCTGCCGGAACAGGCGTTCTTCTACAAGGGCGGCATCGACGAAGTCAAAGCGGCCGCCGAAAAACTCGGCGCCGCAGTCTAACCGATGGCCTCTTCGATTCCGTTCAAGCTCATCACGCCGACGAAGGTCGTATTCGAGGGCGACGCCGAGCTCGTCATCGCCGTGACGACCGAAGGCGAGGAAGGCATTCTGCCCTCCCACGCGCCGTTTCTGGCCGCCCTCAAACCCGGCGTGCTGCGCGCGAACGTCGTAAAAGACGGCCGGAGCACCCGGCTGGAGCTTGCGACCCGGGAGGGCTTCATGCAGGCGCTGCCCGACCGCATCACCGTCCTGGTCGATGAAGCGCTCGGCTTCGACGACGTCGACGTGTCGGCGGCGCGAGGGGAGCTCTCGTCGGCGGACCCCGTCGTCGTCGAGTTCGCGCACGCCAAACTGCGCCTCACCGGAAACTAGGCGCAAGCGGTTTTTCTCCGCATCTAGCGAACAAAGCGGCCAATGCTGGACCGCTTAGAGACGACGCTCCGAGTGCGCGGAGGCGCGCGCCTGGAAGGCTCGATCGCAACCCACGGCGCGAAGAACGCGGCGCTGCCGATCATGGCTGCTGCGTTGCTCGCCAAGGGCACCGTTACGCTTCGCCGCGTCCCGCGCATCACCGACGTATCGGTGATGTGGTCGCTGCTCGAGGCGCTGGGCTGCCGCCTGCGCTCGGAAGATGCAAACACGATCACGATCGATGCGAGCAACGTTGCTTCGTACCGCGCGCCGTACACGCTGGTCCGCAAGCTCGCCGCGTCGTTCGATATCGTCGGCCCGCTGCTCGGGCGCTTCGGGCGCGCCGAGGTTCCGCTGCCGGGCGGATGCGTGCTCGGCACGCGCGCGACCGATATGCACGAGCAAGCATTTGTCGCACTCGGTTGCGACGTGCGCAACGCACACGGCTACATCATCGCCGAATCGAAGCGCAAGCGCTTGCAAGGCGCGCACATCGAGTTTCGCATGCCGAGCGTCGGAGCGACCAAGAACGCCATGCTGGCTTCGGTGCTTGCCGACGGCGTGACGACGATCACGAACGTCGCCATGGAACCCGAGGTCGTCGATCTCGGCAACTTCCTCGTCGCGATGGGCGCGAAGATCGCGGGCTTGGGAACCGATACGCTCGTGATCACCGGCGTGAGCGAACTGCACGGCGTCGAGTATGAGATCATCCCGGATCGCATCGTCACCGGCACGCTGCTGCTCGGCGGCGCGATCACGCGCGGCGACGTCACGGTCACCGGCTGCCGCCCCGATCATCTCGAAGCGTTCATGATGAAGCTGCAAGAGTGCGGCGTCGACCTCACCTACGGCGAGAACTGGATTCGCGTCGACGGCAGTGCGATTACCGGCGGCACCGAAATCCTCACCGCGCCGCATCCCGGCTTCGCGACCGACCTGCAGCCGCAGATGGTATCGTTCCTCTGTACGGCTCCGGGGACGAGCGTTGTCGAAGAATCGATTTTCAACGCGCGGTTCTCGTACGTCAACGAGCTCGCGCGCATGGGCGCCGACGTGCGCGTCTCGATGGAGAGCAACACGGCGGTCGTCAAAGGCGTGACGCAGCTCTCCGGTGCGCCGGTTGAAGCGCCCGACATTCGCGCCGGCGCGGCGCTCGTGATCGCGGGCCTCGCGGCGGTAGGCGAAACCGAGATTATCGGACTAGAATATATCGATCGCGGGTATGAACGCCTGGAAGAGATGCTCTCGGCCCTCGGCGGCCAAGTGCAGCGCGCCAGCGGCATCACCCAGCTCATCGAACCGGCCGGAATGTTCGAAACGCGCGAATACCCGCGCGTCAGTTCCGCCGCCGGCTAACCCAACCAAGCAGATAGAACTAGGGAGCGTACGTGGACATCGGGATCGATCTGGGCACTGCCAACGTGCTCGTCAACGTCAAGGGCAGAGGCATCGTGTTGCGCGAGCCCTCCGTCGTTGCGAAGGACATGAATACGGGCAAGGTGCTTGCCGTGGGCGAGGAGGCGCGCCAAATGCTGGGCCGCACCCCGGCGTACATTCAGGCAATTCGTCCGCTGCGCGACGGCGTCATCGCCGACTTCGAAGTGACCGAAGCGATGCTGTCGTACTTCATCAAGAAGGTCATGAAAGACCGCTCGTGGTGGAGCTCGCTGGTGAAGCCGAAACCGCACGTCACGATCTGCGTGCCCGCCGAGATCACCAGCGTCGAAGAGCGCGCCGTGAAGGACGCCGCTAAACTTGCGGGCGCCCGCAGCGTCGATATCGTGGAGGAGCCGATGGCTGCGGCGATCGGCGCGGGCTTGCCGATCGACGGCCCGTCGGGCAGCATGGTCGTCGACATCGGCGGCGGCACGACCGACGTCGCGGTCATTTCGCTCGGCGGCATCGTCGTTTCGCAGTCGCTTCGCGTCGCCGGCAATAAACTCGACGATGCGATCGTGCGGTACATCCGCCGCGTCTATAACCTGCAGATCGGCGAGCGCACGGCGGAAGAGATCAAGATCAAGGTCGGCTCGGCCTACAAGCTCGAACAAGAACTCGCGATGGAGATTCGCGGCCGCGACCTGATCAACGGCTTGCCGAAGACGGTGAAGATCACGAGCGAAGAGATTCGCGAAGCGCTCTCCGAGCCGGTCGGCGCGATCGTCGAAGCGGTGAAGGCCGTCCTCGAGAAGACGCCGCCGGAACTCGCGTCCGATATCATCGATCGCGGCGTCATCCTCACGGGCGGCGGAGCCCTTCTGCGCGGACTCGACAAGCTGCTCTCCGAGGTGACCGGCGTGCCGGCGATCGTCGCCGACGATCCGCTCTCGTGCGTCGCGCTCGGCACCGGCATGAGAATGCACTTTTAGCAGCGATGAAACGGCTTCTCGGTCTGCTCGCCGTGGTGATTCTCGTGGGCGCATCGCCGTCCCCGGCGCCTTCGCCGTCCTCCTCGCCGCTCGCGATCCCGCCCGGCGAAAACGCGACGTTTCAAGTCGGTGTTTGGACCGTGCATGCCTCGCTGCTCGACGTTAATTTCAAGAGCGGCGATTTCAGCACGCCGCAGCAGGTGACGATGACGCGCGGCGGCGGCGACATCGTCGCCGACCGTTCGAGCGGCAACTACAAGAACAAGAAGGCCACGTTGTACGGACACGTCGTCATGCATGATACGGAAGGCAACTTCGCCGGTCTCTCGAGCGTGAAGCCGGCCAAGTCGCGTGGCCCATCGACGCTGACCGCCGACCAAGTCGAAATCGAGGGCGTCGCCAAGCAATATACGGCGACCGGTAACGTTCACTACGTGCAGGCCGACACGACGGTCGACGCCGACAAGGGCGTGCTCAACGACGACACCCACGATCTCGATCTCACCGGCAACGTGAAGATCGTTCAGGGCGATCGCAACATGCAGGCCGATCACGTGCTCTACAACACGGTCTCGGGTCAGGCCCATGCCGAGGGCAATCCGGTCACGATGCAATTCCCGAGCGAGGTCAACCAGCACATCGCGACGCCTCGGCCGATCAAGCTCACCAATCCGCTCCAGAAAGGCCATCCCGCGGCTTCGCCGTCGCCGCGGCCCTAGATGCGATGAACTCGCTCTTCGGCGAGCCGGAAGCACCGCTCGCCGCGCGGATGCGGCCTCGAACGCTCGACGAATACGTCGGGCAAGAGGACATCGTGGGCCCCGGGCGAGCGTTGCGCCGCGCGATCGAGAGCGATACCGTGCCCTCGATGATCCTTTGGGGGCCGCCCGGCACGGGCAAGACGACGCTCGCGGAGATCGTCGCGAACACGACCGGCGCACATTTCGAAAAGCTCTCCGCGGTCAGCGCCGGCGTCGCGGATCTGCGCCGTGTCGTCGCCGAAGCGCAGGCGCGGCGCGTTGGCGGCCGTCGCACCGTACTCTTCGTCGACGAGATCCATCGCTTCAACAAGGCGCAGCAGGATGCGGTGCTGCCGTACGTCGAGGACGGCACCCTGACGCTGATCGGCGCCACGACCGAGAACCCGTCGTTCGAAGTCAACTCGGCATTGCTCTCGCGTTCTCGCGTCTTCGTGCTCGACCAGCTCTCCGACGAGAACGTCGCGACCCTGGTGGATCGCGCGCTCGCCGATCCCGTCCGCGGCCTCGCTGCGAAGCACGCGACGATCGACGACGATGCGCGCGAAACGCTGATTCGATACGCGAACGGCGATGCCCGCACCGCGCTTTCGGCACTGGAGTTCGCCGCGGCGACCGCCCCGCAAACGGGCGACGGCCGGCGCATCGACCGCGCGCTGATCATGGAGGCGATGCAGAAGCGGGGGTCGACCTACGATAAGGGCGGCGACCAGCATTACGACGTCGTCAGCGCTTTCATCAAGAGCGTTCGCGCCAGCGATCCCGACGCGGCCGTCTACTGGCTCGCGCGCATGATCGACGGCGGTGAAGACCCGCTGTTCATCGCGCGACGGCTCGTGATCCTGGCCTCCGAAGACGTCGGCCTCGCGGATCCGCAAGCGATTCAAGTTGCAATCGCCGCGCAACAAGCGGTGCATTTCATCGGTCTGCCGGAGGGCTTCTATCCGCTCGCGCACGCGACGCTCTTCCTCGCGCGCGCGAACAAGAGCAATAGCGTGGGCCGCGCGTACGGCGCGGCGATGCACGACGTGCAGGAGACGCGCAACGATCCGGTGCCGCTCCACTTGCGCAACGCGCCCACCGGTCTGATGAAGCGGCTCGGGTACGGCAAAGACTATCATTACGCGCACGACGACTATGCGGTCAGGCAAGAGAATCTGCCGGAGAATCTGCGCGGCCGCCGCTACTATGAGCCGGGCGAGCACGACCTATAAAAAGAAGCGGCCCGGGCGTATCCCGGACCGCTTCTCCCGTTGCTACTCTTTCGGAGTGGAGCTTCGCACGAGATTCATGGTATGGTGACGCTCTGAGAGCGATCTGAGAGCAGGATGAAACAGCGCATCTATCTCGACTACGCCGCGACGACGACCGTCCACCCCGAGGTGCTGGCGGAGATGCTGCCGTGCTTTACGGAGCAGGGGCACAACCCAAGCTCGCTGCACGCCGAAGGGCGCCGCGCGCGAGCCGCTCTCGACCGGGCGCGCGACCGCGTTGCTGCGGTGCTGGGCGTGCATCGCAAGGAGATCGTCTTTACCGGCAGCGGTTCGGAGTCCGATAATCTGGCGTTGATCGGCGCCGTTCGTGCCCTTGGACGCCGCGGCGGGCACATCGTGACCAGCGCGATCGAGCACCACGCGGTGCTGCATGCGGTCGATGCGCTTCGCGACGACGGCTACGACGTCACGGTGCTCGGCGTCGACGAACGCGGCCTGGTCGATCCGCACGCCTTTGCGGGCGCTCTGCGGGACGATACCTTGATTGCGAGCGTCATGTACGCCAACAACGAACTCGGCGTCGTGCAGCCCATCGCGGAGCTGGCCGCCGCCGCGCGCGCGCGCGGCGTGCTTTTCCATACCGACGCGGTGCAGGCGCCGGCATGGCTGCCGGTAGCGCCCGCCGCGCTCGGGGTCGACCTGCTGTCGCTGGCCGCTCATAAGTTCTACGGTCCCAAGGGCGTCGGGGTGCTCTATGCGCGGTCGGGGGTGGCCGTGGCTCCGGCGGTGCATGGCGGTGGCCAGGAGTTCGGGCGGCGCTCGGGGACCGAGAATCTCGCCGGTATCGTGGGGTTCGCCGCCGCGCTCGAGCGCGCCGACGCCGGGCGCAGCGAGCGTGCCGCCCGGGTCGGCGCGCTGCGCGACCGCCTCGAGGCCGGCTTGCTCGCTTCGATACCGGACGTCCGGATCAACGGCGCCGGCGCCCCCCGCCTTCCGAGCATCAGTAACGTGTCCTTCGCGGGGCTCGATGCGGAATCGCTCCTGGCCCGCTTCGATCTCGAGGGCCTGGCGGTCTCGTCCGGGAGCGCCTGCACCTCGGGCGTCGCCGAACCGAGCCACGTGGTCGCGGCGCTGGGCATCGACCCGCGATGGCACGGCGGCGTCATCCGTTTCTCACTCGGCGAATCAACAATCGATGAGGAGATCGGCCGGGTACTGGCACTCGTTCCGCGTATTACGGCAGAGCTAAGAAAGGGAGTAACGCCTTGAGCGGCTTTGACTGGGGGATCGTTCGCGACGCCGGGATCGGCATCGGCGTCTTCGGAGTATTTTTGATCGGCATCGCGGCCCTGATCGTCGCAAATGCGCTGAAATCCACGCTCGAGCGCGTCAACAAGACGCTCGATGAAGTCGATAAGCAGCTCGATGCGCTGGGCGTGCCCGTTTCGCAAACGCTCGGGCACGTCGAAGGCATCGCCGGCGCGGCCGACAGCGCGGTCTCGCGATTGACCGTGGTCGTCGACTCGATCGAAGGCGTTGCCGGCAGCGTCAATCAAACGACCGGCCTGGTCAAGGACGCCTTGAGCCCGGCGATCATCAACCTGGGGGCCACCCTCACCGGAATCAGTGCCGGTTTGCGCCGGCTGTTTTCGGGAAACAACTCGAAAGACGCCTAGGAGACGTTCGGACATGGAAAACGAGAATCGCGGTGGCTTTCTTGCCGGCTTTCTGCTCGGCGCGGTCATCGGCGGCGCCGTAGCGCTGCTTCTCACGCAGGAAGAGACGCGCGACGCGCTGATCGGGAAGGCCCGCGAGGCGGGAAACATCGCCGCGGACGCGACCGGAGACCTGCGCGTGAGCGCCGCCGATCTCTACGAGCGCGGGCGGCAAATCGTGGAGAGCGCGCGCAGCAATTTCGATGCCGCGGTGCAGGAAGGTTCGAACAGCGCGGACGAGCTGCGAGGCGAGCTCGAACGCAAAGCCGACGCATAGGAGCAGGGACTTGGATATCAAGGTAAACGTTCGCGAAACGGAAGGCGATTGCTACATCGTCGATCTCGGCGGCGAGATCGACGTCTACACCTCGCCGAAGGTCAAGGATGCGATCGGTGATCTCATCGATCGAGGCGTCTATCACCTGGTCATCAACCTCGAGAAGGTGCGCTATATCGATTCGACCGGCTTGGGCGTGCTGATCGGCGGTCTCAAGCGCGTACGCGAGCACGGCGGTTCGGTGAATCTCGTGTGTTCGAATCCGCAGATCAAGAAGATCTTCGACATCACGGGCCTGGTGAAGATCTTCGGGATGTTCGACACCGAAGACGCGGCTATGAAGGCGTTGGTGTGAGTCAGGCGCTCCCGGACGCCCAAGAAAACGATGCCGTCGATCTACGCGTTCCATGCAAGGCGGAATGGGTCGCGCTGGTTCGCCTCTCGGTGGCGGCGTTCGCCAGCCGCCTGAACTTCTCGCTCGACGAAATCGCCGACATCAAGCTTGCCGTCGCCGAAGCATGCACGAACTGCATCCAGCACGCGCAAGGCAGCGCGCACATCGAGATCCGGTGCGTGAACCAAGGCGACGGTCTGCGCGTGAGCGTTCGCGACTACGGCCGCGGGACGCGCGTGGAGCAGATTCGCTCGCGCGATCTCGATGAAGAACGTGCCGGCGGCCTCGGCGTGTTCCTGATCCGTTCGCTGATGGACGAGGTAGCGTACGACGTTCATCCGGACCACGGAACGCACCTGACCATGTTCAAGCGCCTGCAGCAATAGCATGCGGGACCGGCACGACGACGTCCGTCCGGACCGTGACCGGACGCGCGAACTTTTTGTGCGCCTCGGACGGACGCACGAGGAATCCGTGCGTGACGAGCTCGTCGTGGCGTACCTCAACCTCGTGCGGTTTCTCGCGATGAAATTCGCCAATCGCGGAGAGCCGCTCGACGATCTGATCCAGGTCGGAACGGTCGGCCTCATCAAGGCGATCGACCGCTTCGAACCCGAGCGCGGCATCGAGTTCACCACCTACGCGACGCCGACGATCGTCGGCGAAATCAAGCGCTACTTCCGCGACAAGGGCTGGGCCGTCAAGGTTCCGCGCCGTCTGCAGGAACTCAATCTTGCCGTCAACCGCGCGAACGAACGCATGACGGTCGCACTCGGCCGCAGCCCGACCGTTTCCGAACTTGCCGCGGAGCTCGAAGCCGGCGAAGAAGACATCCTGGAAGCGCAGGAGCTCGGCCAAGCGTACAATCTGCTCTCGCTCGACTCCGAGATCTCCGGCGAGAGCGAGAGAAAATCGCAGACGCTCGCCGATACCGTTGGCGCGCCCGACGCAGACCTCGCGCTCTTCGAAGACCGCGCCAATCTCGAATACGCGATGCGGGTGCTGTCGGGGCGCGAACGCGTGATCATCCACTTGCGTTTCTACGAATCGGCGTCGCAGACCGAGATCGCCAAGCGGCTCAACGTCTCGCAGATGCACGTGTCACGGCTACAGGCGCGAGCTCTCGAAAAGCTGCGCGCCGCGCTCAACGACGGCTGAAGCCGCTAGCCCGCCGCGACTTGATTCTTACCGGCTCGCTTGGCGCGGTAACACGCATCGTCGGCGTTGCGGAGCACGTCGAGCGCGTCCTTGCAGTCGAGGTTGATCGAAGCGATGCCGGCGCTTGCCCGCACGGTCAGGCGCGCTCCGTTCCACGGCAGCGAATACCCGGCGATCGCCTCGATTAATTCGGCGGCGATCGAGCGAGTCTGTTCGGCGGAGCAGCCGAGGAGCAAGATCGCAAACTCATCGCCGCCGAGGCGCGCAAGTATGTCGCCGCGACGCAGCCGGCTGCTCAGCAGAATCGTCAGCGCGACCAGGAGCCGGTCGCCGGCTTCGTGGCCGTACGTATCATTGACCGGCTTGAAGCCGTCGAGATCGAGCATCACGAAGCCATGTACGGCATCGCGGCGACGCACGTCGTGAAGCGCGGTCTCGACCGATTGAATCAAGAATCGGCGGTTGTAAGCGCCGGTCAGCGGGTCGTGCGATGCCTCGTACGAGAGCTGCTCTTCGCGCAAGTGCTTCTGCGTGACGTCGCGATACACCGCGACGACGTACTTCACGACGCCGATCTCGAGGATCGGCCGCGAGTTCACCTCGACCCATAGCGAATCCCCGTTCTTCTTGTAGAGCACGTACTCGCCGCGGACCGTCTCGCCGTCGCGAAGCCTCGCGCGCGATTCTTCGAGCAGCCCGAGATCGGTGCGCGCGCCGTTGAAGATATCGGAGGTCTTTCCGCGCAGCTCGCCGATGCCGTAGCCCGTGGAGCGCGTGAGCATCTCGTTCGCATAGACGATCTCGAAGCGCCCGTTTTGAGCATGGTACTCGTAGAGGCCGATACCGTCGCTCGCCTGGTCGAGCGCCTGCGTGAGCAGCTCGAGCTGGGTGCGCGTCGCCGAACTCTCGGTAACGTCGGTCGACATGCCGCACGTCGCGTAGGGCACCCCGGATTCATCGCGCAAGGTGAACTTGACCGAGAGCACCGTCCGCAGACGGCCGTCGTGCGTGGTCACGCGCTCTTCCTCGACGATCGAGCTGCCCGCTTCCAAGGCGAGGCGGTCGTTCTCGCGCAGCGCGTCGGCGACCGCGCGCGGGAAGATCTCGTAGTCGGTCTTGCCGAGAAAGTCGCGCTGCTGGACCCCGTGCCACTCTTCGAAGCGCTTGTTGATGAGCAGGTAGCGGCCGTCGACGTCTTTTGCGTATACGACCGAGTCGGTGTTCTCCATGATGCCGTCGAGCAGCGCGCGGGTCTTACGAAGGCTCGCTTCGGCGCTCTTGCGTGCCGAGATGTCGCGTTGGATCGAGACGGCCCCGATCAGTTGCCCGTTGTCGCCGAGGAGCGGGCGCATGTTCAGCTCGACCCAAATGGTCGAACCGTCGCGGCGGTATTTGAGCAGTTCGCCCGAGCACGCCCGGCCGGCGCGCAACTCCAGATTCAGGCGGGCCCCGGCGGCCATGTCGGTTTGGGGACCGTAGAGGTCCCAGTTGGTCTTGCCGATCAGCTCGTCGCGACGGTAGCCGGTCTGCTCTTCGAAGGCCGCGTTGACGTACGAGTAGACGAACTCGCCCTGGGGGTCGGGCAAATCGAAAAGCACCACGCCATCATGAGCGCTCTCGATGGCGGTGCTCAAGAACTGGAGCCAATCGCGGCCTGCTCGCAGTCTCACCGTGCCCCGTTCCAGGTTGCCTGAAGTGAGACACCCGTTCGGACAGGTTCTCCCACCCGGGCGGCACCTCCGCCCGCTTTTCGGGTAGGACTGAGGCCCCCCGGTCTGCTATCATCACCCGTTGAACCCTATGAAAAGCCAAGATCTTCGCCAAGCCTGGATCGACTATTTTGTCTCCAAGGGGCATAAGCTGCTCCCGTCGGCCACCCTCATTCCCGACGAGATGAGCACCACGCTCTTCACGATCGCCGGGATGGAGCAGTTCGTCCCCGTCTTTCTCGGCGAACGGCCGCCGGTCGCACCGCGCGCCGTGACGGTACAGCGGTGCCTGCGCGTGGCCGGCGCCAAGAGCGACATCGAGAACGTCGGGCGCACCGGTCGCCACGGCACGTTCCTCGAGATGCTGGGGAATTTCAGTTTCGGCGACTACTACAAACGCGAGGCGATCGCGTTTGCGTGGGAGTTCACCACGAAGGTTCTCAAGCTCGATCCCGCGCGCATCTACGTCACCGTACACACGAGCGACGACGAAGCCGAGAAGATCTGGATCGATGAGATCGGCCTCGCGAAAGAGCGCATCACGCGCTGGGACGAGGACAACTTCTGGACGATGGGCCCGACCGGTCCGTGCGGACCGTGTACCGAGCTCTTCTATGATACCGGCCCGGAGTATGCGAGCGGCCCCGACGATACCGGTCCGAACCTCGGCAATCGCTACGTCGAGTTCTGGAACGTCGTCTTCCAGCAGTACAATCGCGATGCCGCCGGCACGCTGACCGAGCTGCCCAAGAAGTCGATCGATACCGGTGCCGGCTTCGAGCGCTGCCTGGCGCTCGCCAACGGCCAAGCCTCGATGTACGAAACCGATCTTTTCACCGATCTGATCGCGGCGCAGCCGCCGGTCGGCCAGTCGTCGCTGCCGCCGTCCGAGCAGCGCGTGCGCCGCAACATCATCGCCGACCATGCGCGCGCGGTGACGTTCCTGATCAACGACGGCATCTTTCCTTCGAACACCGACCGCGGCTACGTGCTGCGCTTCCTGATCCGTCGCGCGATTCGCAACGGACGGCTGCTGGGCTATCCCGGCGGCTTCCTCACGAACCTGGTTCCGGCGGTCGTCGAGTCGCTTGCGCCCGGCTACCCGGAGCTGCGCGCCAACGTCTCGCGCATCGCGCAGGCGCTGCGCGCCGAAGAGACGACCTTCGAACGGACGCTCGAGCGCGGTTCGCAGATGCTCGATCGCTTCATCGATGAAGCCAACGAAAACTGCACGCGTCTGATCAGCGGACACGATGCCTTCGTACTGCACGATACCTACGGGTTCCCGATCGAACTCACTCGCGAGATCGCGGGCGACGGCGGCGTCGCCGTCGACACGGCCGAGTTCGAAGCGGAGATGAACGAACAGCGCGAGCGCGCTCGCCGCGACGCCGCCTCCAAGCGCGCCGTCGTGAGCGTGGCCGAACTGCCGGCGATCCGTTCGGAGTTTACCGGCTATACCGGGCTCGAGAGCGACGGCGAGATCGCCGCGATCCTGAAGGACGAAAAACCGGTGCAGACCCTCGCGGCGGGCGAGCGCGGGGCGATCGTGCTCGATCGTACGTCGTTCTACGCCGAACGCGGCGGTCAGATCGGCGATCGCGGGCAGCTCACCTTGGCCGACGGTTCGGTGTTCGACGTCGAAGACACGCAATATTTGGGCGAAGCGATCGCGCACCACGGCGTCGTCAAGGGCGGCGAATTCAACCTCGGCATGCGCGCCCACACGGCGGTACACGAGTGGTGGCGCCGCGAAATCCGCCGCCATCATACCTCGGCGCATCTGCTGCAGCGCGCCCTCAAAGACGTGCTGGGCGACGAGGTGGCGCAAGCAGGGTCGTGGGTCGGCGTCGATCGCATGCGCTTCGACTTCCGCTGGCCTGCCGGCGCCCTCACGCCCGAACAGCGGCGCGCGGTAGCGGCGCGCGTCAACGAAATGATTCGAGCGGATTCGCACCTGGTCACGCGCGAGCTGCCGATCGAAGAAGCACGAGCAACCGGCGCCATCACGATGGCGGGCGAGAAGTACGGCGAGATCGTGCGCGTCGTCGAAGCGGGCCCGTCGGTCGAGTTCTGCGGGGGAACTCATTCGCATACCACCGGCGAGCTTGGGATGTTCCTGATTCTGTCGGAGTCGTCGATCGGCAGCGGGATCCGCCGCATCGAGAGCTGCGTCTCACTCGCAGCCGAGCATGCCGTCGTGCACCAGCAAGAACTCGTGAGCGGTCTTGCAACGGAACTTGCGACGACGCCGGACGAAATCGGTGAGCGCATAACGAGGCTGCAACGCGAGCTCAAAGACGTGCAGACTGCCGCCGGTCAGCTCAAGGCGCGGCTCGCGGCGGCCGACGCGCAAGCGTATCTCGAGCGCGTCGAGCGCAACGGCGATCGCGCGTTCGTCGGTGCGGTCGTACACGGAGCGAACGGTGAAGCGTTGCGGCATCTCACCGGTGCGCTGCGCAACCGGTTGCCGAGCGGCGTGATCGCGCTCGCCGGCATCGACAACGGCAGCGTGAGTTTGCTCGTCTCCGCGAGCGACGATCTGGTGAAGGCCGGCGTACACGCAGGCAATCTCGTGAAGCTGGCGGCACCGCTCGTCGACGGGAAGGGCGGCGGCGCACCCGCACAGGCGCAAGGCGGGGGCAAGAACGCGGCCGGTGCCGACGCTGCGCTGCGCGCCATCCGAGACGCCGTCCTGCAATGATTCGCGCGCTGCTCGGCATCACGGCGTTGCTTGCGATGCTCGGCGCCGCGCCGCTGCAGGGGCTCGACTCACAGATCGTGCTGCAACGATACGAGCTCGAATTGGGCGACGTGCGCGCGCCCAAGGCCGTGATCTTCAGTTACGTCGTTTCTCAGGCCGGGGCGACCGACATCGAGCAGCGCCATCGCCTCTATCGCAGCGGCGATCAGGTGCGCGATGAGACGCTGGCCGTCGACGGCCAAGCGCTCAAGCCGAAGATCGTGACCATCGGGCGCCGCGAGGACCGCTACGCGATCGCGCGACTTGCGCCGCGCTCGGTGTCCTATCAGATGCTTTTCGTGCGTGCGGTTCGCGACGGCAATCATCTCGACTACGAATACGAAACCACGCCGCTCGTGGCTTCGTCGTCGGGCTTCGCCGTCGAGCGCGTGACGATCGACGGCGTTACCTATCTTCCGCGCACGGTCGCCTTTCGCACGGCGAGCGGCTCGGCTTCCGGCCGCGGCACGATTCAATACGCGAAAGCGGGCGCCTACTGGATGCCGGTTGCGGTGAGCGTCGATGCCGAGGTCGCCGGCAAGCCGGCGCGCGAGCATATCGTTTGGAGCGAGTACCGCTTCCCGGCGAGCCTGCCGGCGTCGACATTCCAAACCGCCAAACCGTTGCCGCACGCAACGCTGCCGCCGATTTAATCGATGACGTTGCGCATCAAGGGTTCGATCGTGGCGGGTGTCGTCGCCTTCGCCCTCATTCTGTTCTTCTCGCACGGCCGCTCGTCGCCGTACAACAACTACGTGCTCCTCGCGCAAGCGTTTCTGCACGGTCACTCGTACATCGCTTGGCCCGGCGCCTACATCGACGCGCTGCCCTATAACGGACAATACTACGTCATCGAAGCACCGATGCCGGCGATCTTGCTGCTGCCGTTCGTCGCGCTCTTCGGCGGCGCGAATCAGACGTTGCTGGCCGTCGTGCTCGGCGCGGTAGCGATCGGCGCAGCCTACGAGCTGTGCGAACGCATGAACGTGCCGCCGGGGTGGCGGATCTGGCTCTGCGCCTTCCTGCTTGCGGGCACCGACCTGCTGTGGGCCTCGATGCTCGGCGACGTCTGGTTCATCGCGCACGTGAGCGCGGTCTGCTTCACGATGCTTGCGCTCGTCGAGCTGGCCGGGAAGAAGCGCGGCTGGCTGGTCGCGCTATTTGCCGCGTGCGCCGTCTTCTCGCGTTTCGATCTCGTGCTGGCGCTGCCTGTCTACGCGTATCTGCTCGGGTCGCGGCGGAACCTGACCGGCTTCGCGGCCGTCGTCGCCCCCTGCGCGGTGCTGTGGTCGTTCTATAATCTCGCGCGGTGGGGCACGTGGTACGACATCGGCTATACCGCGTGGTATCACCAGGATCAAGCGGGGCAGCCTACCGGGTCGCCGTTCCGGCTCTCATACTTCCCGTATCAGCTGTGGTCGTTCTTCGTGCAGGCACCGGCGGTGCTGCCGGGGTTCCCCTACTTGCAGCCGTCGATCTCGGGCGTGGCGCTCACGTGGACCTCGCCTGCGCTGATCCTCGCACTACTGGCGCGCAAGCCGCTCAACTGGATGCTCGCGTTGTGGGCGGCGGCGCTGCTCTGCGCGGCGCCGAACTTCGTGTATTACGTGAACGGTTTCGCGCAGTTCGGGATGCGTCATGCGCTGGATTTCGAACCGTTTCTCTTCGGCTTGATCGCGCTTGCGTTTGCTCAGCGGCAGCCCAAATGGATCTACGCGACGAGCGCCGTGCTCATCGCGTATTCCATTCTCGCGGGGCTATGGGGTTGCTGGTTCTGGAACTCGTTTATCCGGCCGGCTACCTGACCGGCATCGGCAGGCCCGAGATGTTCGGGCGAGCGTTTGCCGGCGGCGCGGGCGGGGCCGGCGGCTGCTGACCCGATAGCTCCTGCGTGCCGTAGCGGTATGCGAGCATGTAGGCAAGGTAGTCGTTGTAGGCTTCGCACTCGCCGGTGATCGTGAAACAACGGACGATCCAGAGCGGAACCGTGATGAAGATGCCGATGCCGCTGAAGAATCCCAGCGTCATGAGGATGCCGCGCTTCCAATCGCCGAAGTAGTAGGCTTCGCCGCCGAAGAGTCCGAGCGCAATCGTGAGGACGAGCGCCAGGGACGGATCTTTCGCGTAGCGGCGGTACTCGTAGGCGAAGGCGCCTTGACCTTCCGGCCGGACGTATGCGAGCAGCATCTGGGCGTACGGTGTCATGTTGTTGGTCCTCCACCCTTGTGTACGGGGCAAACGGGAGGGTGTTTCACGCCCGGGGCCGCAAGACGAGCCGGGTGATTCGCGAGTTTCTGCGGTCCGAGTCGGCCTCCGGCTTTCTCCTCATGGCGGCCGCTGCGGCCGGCTTCCTGTGGGCCAACACCCCCGCCCACGGCGCCTACGAATCGCTGCTCCACGTGGGGCTCCCGCTTCCGTTCGGGGAGCGCCTCGCGCACCTAAACCTGCACCACTGGGTGAACGACGGCCTCATGGCCGTCTTCTTCTTGCTGGTCGGCCTGGAGATCAAGCGCGAGGTGCTGATCGGCGAGCTTTCCTCGCCCTCGCGGGCGGCGTTGCCCGCGATCGCCGCCGTCGGCGGCATGGCGCTCCCGGCGCTGATCTGCGCGGCGTTCGTATGGAGCGACCCGGCGCGGCTGCTCGGCTGGGCGATCCCGGCCGCGACGGACATCTCGTTCGCGCTGGCGGTCCTCACGCTGCTCGGACGCGCGGTTCCCTCGAGCCTCAAGGTGTTTCTCACCGCGCTCGCCGTCATCGACGATCTGGGCGCGATCCTTATCATCGCGTTCTTTTACACCGATTCGCTCAACCTCGCAGCGCTCGGCGGCGGTCTCGGGGCGCTCGCGCTCTTGGTCGCGCTCAATCGCATGCGCGTGAGCTCGCTTGCGCCGTATCTCGCGATCGGGCTCGTGATGTGGGGTTGCTTCGTGGAATCGGGCGTGCATGCCACGATCGCCGGGGTCGCGCTCGCCTTCACGATTCCGCTGCGCGCTCGCAAGGAACCCGATTCGCCGGTCAAAGCGCTCGAGCACGCGCTGCTGCCTGCAGTGTCCTACGTCATTCTGCCGGTGTTCGGCTTTGCCAACGCCGGCGTAACGCTGCTCGATGCCTCGCCGAGTGTCGTCGCCGGGCGCCTCCCGCTCGGGATCGCGTGCGGCCTGTTCTTCGGGAAACAGGCGGGCATCTTCGCGTTCGCACGCGCGGCGATCGCCGGCGGCGCCGCGCAATTACCGAAGGGTACGAACGCGATGATGCTGTACGGCGTCGCGCTGCTCGGCGGCATCGGCTTCACGATGAGCCTCTTCATCGGAACGCTCGCGTTCGCCGACGAAGCATTGCTCACCGAAATGAAGATCGGCGTGTTTCTGGGATCCGCGCTCTCGGCGCTTGCCGGTTATCTCGTGCTGCGCGCCGCGCTAGCGCGTCAGGCCCGCGCGACCGACTCGTAGGCGGCCCGCAGATCGGCCGCCGAATGTACGGGCGTCGCGCAGGTCGTGCCGACGCACACGTAGGCGGCGACCTCGCCGGCAGGCTCGCCGTACACGACGGTGAAGGCGCCGGTTAAGCGGCGCGCCGCTTCGCGAAACGCGCCGCCGCTCGCCGGCGGTCCGGTGACGCGCACCGTAACCTGAGGAGCGAGATAGCGTGCGATCGCGCGCGCGTAGGTTGCGGCGAAGGAACCTGCACGAGCGTACGTTGTGGCGTAGAGTGCGAGCGCGCGACCCGCGCACGCGCGCAGCTCGGGGTCGCCCGTGATGGCCGCAAGGCGCAGCAGGTTCTCGGCCATGACGCCGTTTTCGACGATCGGCCGATCGCGCACCTCGAGGCGCCCGAGCTGCGCTTCGAACTGCGCCGAATCGTAGAACCCGCCGTCTTCGGCTTCCAAGCGTTCGCGCGCAATGCGCGCGTGTTCGACGGCGCGCTCGAGCATGCGCGGCTGGCCCGTGACTTCGTAGGTGTCGAGCAGCGCCCGAACGTACGCCGCGGCATCGGTAAGCAGGCCGCGCACGCGCGGCGGCTCGCCCGGCGCGAGGACGTGATAGAGCAGGCCGTCGGGGTCGCGTGCGCGCTCGTGCAGCGCATCGAGCGTCTGCAGGGCTTCGTCGGCGAGCGCGTCGTCGTCGAGCGCAATCGACGCCCACGCGAACGCCCCGGCAAGGCCGGCGGTCCAATTCGAATACGAGCGCCGGTCGACGAAGGGCGCCGTGCGTTTACGGCGTTCTTCGAGCGGGAGCGCGAAATAGGCTTCGTCGGCGTCTTGACTGCCGGCGAAGAGACCGCTCTGCGGATCGCGCAGCACGGTACGCACGTAGGCCAGGGCCGAGCGAAGATCGTCGTGCAGCCCGCTGCCGTGAGCCCACAGTTCCATCATCGCGAGTACGCGCAAGAGTCCGGCGTGGTCGTCCGCCATCTTTTCGAAATGCGGAACGGACCAATCGCGTGTCGTCGAATAGCGGAAGAAGCCGCCTTCGACGCGGTCGTACATCCCGCCGCGAGCCATCTCGTGCAGGGTGCGCGACACCATCTCGTACAGACGCGCGTCGCCGGTCGAGCGCCACCGCACGAGCAAAAGGTCGAGGACCTCAGGCTGCGGGAACTTCGGCGCGTCGCCGAAGCCGCCGAACTCGCGATCGTACCCGGCGGTGATCTCATCGACCGTCGTGCGCACCATGACGTCGCCAAGTACGCTCGGATCGTGCGCCTCGTAGCCGATGCGCGCGTTGCGCAGTTCGGCGGAGCGCTCCGCGATCTCGCCTTTCCGCTCGCGATAGAAAGCGTCGATCTGGTCGAGCGCGCGCTGCATGTCGGCCGCGGGCAGGTAGGTTGCGCCGGTGAGCGTGGTGCCGTCGGGGGCCAGGAACGCCGTCGTCGGCCACCCGCCCATATTGTAGCGCGCGTTGATGTCGGGGCGCTCGTCGTTATCCACGCGTACCGGAACGAAGCGTTCGTTGATCCGTTCGATCACGCCGTCGGCCGAGTACGTCGTCTCGTCCATCACGTGGCACCAATGGCACCAGACGGCGGAGATCGAGAGCAGCAGCGGCTTGTCTTCACGCGCGGCACGGGCGAAGGCCTCGTCGCCCCACGGCATCCACGCGATCTCCGATGCGCGGTTCGGCCGCGGTGAAAAGTGGAACTCAGTCATCTTGTTCATGTGCTCCGCGCAGATAGGACGTTAGATAGAACACCGCGAGTACCGTGAACGCTGCGCCGGCCCAGAAGAGCAACGGCGCGAACGGCGGCAGCAAACAGGTCGCAAAAGCGGCTGCGCAGGCTACCGCGATCGCGGCGTAGCGGCGATGCGTCTGCGGCGTCATCGCGTAGACCTCGGCATCGTAAAAGCCGCCGGCGGCGCGGCTGCGTGCGAACGCAACGGCGGCCAGGAGCAGCGATGCCGCGATGCCGGCGAGCGAAGCGATCACGCCCGAGCGTTCGTCGCGGCGCCGCAAAGGGCATGCCGTTGACGGGAGCATGCGGGAAGTGTCACGCTATCGGTCATGCCGTCGAAACGAAGCGGCGCCGCGGGCAAGCGCCCGGGATCACTCGCCGAGTACCGGAAGATGCGGAACTTCAGCGCGACGCCCGAACCGGGCGGAAGCAAGGTCAAGTCGGGCCCGCGCTTGCGCTTCGTCGTGCAAAAGCACGCGGCGACGCGCCTGCATTACGACTTTCGCCTCGAAGCCGACGGCGTGCTCGCCTCCTGGGCCGTGCCCAAGGGGCCGACGCTCGTACCCGGCGATCGCCGCCTCGCGATGCACGTCGAGGACCATCCGATGGCCTACCGCAGCTTCGAGGGCGTGATTCCGGCCGGCCAGTACGGTGCGGGCCAGGTGATCGTCTGGGATGAAGGCTGGTACCGCTTGGCCGAAGGCGACGATCCGGCCGACGAGATCGCTCACGGCAAGATCAAGTTCATCATGCACGGCAAGAAGCTCAAGGGGATGTTCACGCTGGTGCGCATCAAGCCGAAGGAAGGGGAAGACGGCGACCCGTGGCTGCTGATCAAGGATCGCGACGGCGACGATCCGGCGCACTACGACGTCGACGACTTTCCGGAATCGGTGAAGTCGGGTAAGACGCTGGAAGACATCAAGGCCGAGAAGCACCCGAAGACGTGGCAATCGCGCCCGAAGGACCCGCCGCCCAAACGCACGGCGGCGCGCGCGGCCGCCAAGGCCGACCCGCTGCCGCGCGTGAAGTCGGTGGAGCTCGCAACGCTGATCGACGCGCCGTTCGACGACGACGCGTGGCTCTTTGAAATAAAGTGGGACGGCTATCGCGCGATCTGCACGATCGACGCCCGCGGCGAGCTCCGCCTGCGCTCGCGTAACGACAACGATCTGCTCGCCCAGTTCCCCGATCTCGCGGGTTTAGCCGAAGCATTCGAGAGCGTACCGATCGTGGTCGACGGCGAGATCTGCGCGCTCGATGCCAAAGGGCGCTCCGATTTTCAACGCCTGCAAGAGTATGCGCACGACGGCCATCCGCTCACCTACGTCGCATTCGATCTGCTCTATGCCGACGGCCGCGATCAGCGCAAGGTACCGCTCGAAGAACGCAAGGCGCTGCTCGAACGCTTGATTCGCGACGACTCGCTCGTGCTCTACTCCAAACACGTGCTCGGAAAAGGCAAGGCGCTCTTCGAGCTCGCCAAGCGCAACCACCTCGAAGGCATCATCGGCAAGCGGCGCGGCTCGCTCTACAGCGAGCGCCGCACGCGCGATTGGGTGAAGATCAAAGCCCAGCACGAGCAAGAGTTCGTGATCGGCGGCTGGACCGATCCGCGCGGGAGCCGCAAGGGTTTCGGCTCGCTCTTGCTCGGCGCGCACGAGGGCGGCGAGCTGCGCTTCGTGGGTTCGGTCGGCACGGGCTTTTCGGCGAAACGCATCGCGGAGATCATGCGCTTGCTCGAAGCGCGCGCCCGCAAGACCTCGCCGTTTGCGAACGAGGTGGTCGCAAACGCGCCGGTCCACTTCGTACGTCCCGACCTCGTCGCACAGGTGCGCTTCACCGAATGGACGCGCGATCTGCAGTTGCGCCAGCCCGCGTTCTTGGGCGTACGGAGCGACAAGAACGCGAAGGACGTCACGCTCGAAGTGCCCGTGCCCCGCGAGCAGGATTGATGGCGGCCGAACGAACGCCGCTCAAGGTCGGTACGCGTACCCTGTCGGTCTCGAACCTCGACAAAGTGCTCTTTCCACGCGACGGCTACACGAAGGGCGATCTGATCGCGTACTATCGCAGCGTCGCGGCGGCGATTCTTCCGCACGTACGGGACCGGCCGCTCACGCTGCAGCGCTATCCCGACGGCATCGCCGGCGAATCGTTCTTCGAGAAGCACCTTCCCAAAGGCGTACCCGATTGGATGCCGCGCATCGCGGTGACGAGCCCCGAAGCGCGTCGCGCGAAGACCACCTACCTGATGTGCAACGACGAGGCCGCGCTCGCGTACGTCGCGAACCTCGCTGCGATCGTACTGCACGTGTGGACCTCGCGCGCCGAGACGGTCGAATCGCCGGACTACGTCTTCTTCGACCTCGATCCCGGCGAGCAGTGCTCGATGAAGACGCTCGCCGGAGCCGCGCTTGCGATCCGCGCGTTGCTCGACGGCATCGGATTGCAGACGCTGGTGAAGACGTCAGGCGGCATGGGCCTGCACGTCGTGGTGCCGCTCGCGACCGGGTACACCTACGAAGCCGCCAAGCTCTTCGCGGAACTCGTCGCGCACCGCCTCGCCGCAAGCGACGCCGCGCAGGTGACGCTGGAACGTTCGCTCGCAAGGCGCGACCAGCGGCTCGTCTACTTCGATTACCTGCAGGTCGGCCGCGGCAAGACGATCGTCGCGCCGTACTCGGTGCGCGCGCGCGACGGCGCTCCGGTGTCGACGCCGTTGCAGTGGAGCGAGGTCGAGGCTTTCGCGCGCAAACGGACCGGCGCGCCGTGGGATCACTTTGCCGCTTTCACGATGAAAACGGCTGCCGAGCGCATCGAGAAGCTCGGCGATCTGTGGGGCGGCTCGGCATGGAAGAAGCAGCGCCTCGAGGGCGCCGTCTCCAAGGCGCAGCGTTCGTGGCGCGAGTAGGTACGACATATTGTGGTACGTGCGTTCGGGTATCTACTAAATACCGAACACCGGTGCGCGCCTGTGGAAAACCGGGTATGCTCGTATCGCTATGGCACAAGCGATCTGGTCAGGGGCAATCAATTTCGGTTTGGTGACGATCCCGGTGAAGCTGTTTACCGCCGTCCGCACCAACGATCTCTCCTTCAACATGCTGCACGCGAAGGACGAAGGGCGCATCAAGTACGAGCGCACCTGCGCGGTCGACGGGCAGCCCGTCCCATGGGATGAGATCGTCAAAGGCTACGAATACGAGAAGGGCCAGTACGTCATTCTCACCGACGAGGATTTCGCGAAGGTCAATCCGGTCGCGAGCCAGTCGGTCGACATTCTCGAGTTCGTGGACCTCGACCAGATCAATCCGATGTATTTCGACAAGCCCTACTATCTCGAGCCGAGCAAACAGGGGAAACACGCCTACGCGCTGTTGCGCGAGGCGCTCAACGCCTCGAATAAAGTCGCCATCGCGCGCGTCGTGATTCGCACCAAAGAGTATCTTGCCGCGGTCAAGCCGATCGGCGAAGCACTGGTGCTCGAGCTCATGCATTGGGCGAACGAGATCGTCGAGCCGTCGACGCTCGAGCTTCCCGGCGACGAAGCGCTTCCCGAAGCCGAGATGAAGATGGCCAAGATGCTGATCGACACGATGACGGTCGAAGCGTTCGAGCCCGAGAAGTTCAAGAACAAGTATCACGACGAGTTGCTCGCGATGATCGAAGCGCGCGCGCAAGGTAAGGAACTGCCCAAGGCCAAGAAGCCGGCTGCGCCGCGGTCGAAGGTCGTCAACCTCATGGACGTGCTCGCGCAATCGCTCGAAGAAAGCAAGAAGCGTCGCGCCAAAGGCCGTGCCGTCGCTTCCGATGAGAAGCCGGAGAAGAAAGCGGCCCCCAAACGGAAGAAGTCGGCGGCCTGAGCCGCTCGGAGCGCACGCTTGGAGTGCACCGTGTACTGATTTTGTAAAAGCCCCCGCGCGGATGATGCGCGGCCGAGGCTGGGTAAAAATCGCGGTCGAAGAGCGCGCGAGCAATTATCGGAGGTTGCTCGTGATGAAAAACGTTTTTATCGCGCTGGCGTTCTCATGTATCGTCCTTGCGGTATCGGGCTGCGGCAGCAACGGGACGCTGTCATTCTATGCGGTGCCGACGGCTTCGCCGTCGCCCGGACCAAGCGCGCTCGTTACGATGAATGGTCCCCAGACGGTAACGCTAAGAAACTCGAGCGCTACCACCGTGATGACCATTCCGACGCCCGGAAGCGGTTCGTATACGTTTACGTTGCTGCCGACGGCGCCTCAATCGTTACCGCTTCCCGCGAGGAGAGCGCTCTACCGTTCGGCAGCAAGTTCCACGCAGGGCTTCTGGGCAGGTTGCGTTCAAATCTACGGCGACGCCGCGGGTACGTTCACCTGGTATGGGTTGCAGTTTACGTTTACGAATGCAGCCACCGGAGCGTTGTATCAGTACTATCTCTTTGGCTACCCGCCGCCCAACACCAACGGGCAGCTTCTTCTCGGTCCAAACAGTGCCTCCGGCGACACGCTGACCTTTATCGATAACAACAAGGATCCGATCACGCTCGCGGTCGGTCAGTCGTACTACTTGTGCGTGTGGGCGATTCCGCTCGCAACGCCGACGCCCTCACCGACTCCGACGCCCACTCCCACTCCGACCCCATCCCCGACGCCGACGCCGACGCCGACTCCGACTCCCACGCCGACTCCGTCTCCCACGCCGTCGCCGACCGCCACGCCGGTACCGACGCCCATACCGGCGCTAAACTTCACGTGGACCGGTCCGTCACAAGGGACGAATACCGCCAGTGACTCGGAAATTGAACTTACCGGTGCGGGCTATCCGAGCGTCGGTGTCGAGATCTACTACGCGATATCGAATGCCGCGAACGTCGTCGGCTATATGGGGCTCAACAACGGGGATATCACGAACGGAACGCTGCCGCCCGACACCGCCTCCGGGTCCTCTCCGAAGTTCATCACCTACTTCATGTTCAACAATGAGTCGTCGAACATGATGACGATGAGCTGGGGCCCCTCTTGGGTCTTCTACCTGAGCACGAATTTCAATGGGGCATCGACGTGCAACTTGGATCAATACACGAATGGGGGAAGCGGATACCGCTGGTCTCAGTACGGATATTCCCAAGGTGTCAGCGACGACTTCGGCCCCATCTTTAGTCCGTTTACGTTCCAACCGGGTGAAAACATCTACGCAATCTCATGTAGCTAACGTGCAAATCGGCCACGTAGTGTGGTGCAAAGTGATTATTGCGAGGCCCGCCCTGCCGTAGTAGCCTTGGTGTACCGCACCGGGGTGCGCGGAGGGTAGGCTGCATGGGAATTCCGCTGAGCACCACGACCTGGACGTCGCTGGGGCCGGCCCCCGTCAACAACGGGGGCACGAGTCTGCTGGCGTCGGGCAGAATCGAAGGCGTTGCGCCGCATCCGACGATCTCCGGGCGATTCTTCGTGGCCGGGCAGAACGGCGGCATCTGGAGCACCGATAACGGCGGCACCAGCTGGACGCCGCTCACCGATTCGCAGCCGAGCCTCGAGTTCAACGGCTCGCACAACCTCGCGTTCTCGCCTGCGAACGCCGACATCATCATCGGTGCCGTCGGCTCGCCGCGCGGCGGCATGCTGATTTCGCAAGACGGCGGCGTGACCTGGCAGCATCAGCCGATCGCCGGGCCCGGCGACGATCCGCAAGGCATCGTCTTCGATCCGGCGCTCAACCAGACGCTCTACTGCGCGAACGGCTGGAACGGTTTGTACAAGAGCACGGATCTGGGCGCGAATTGGACGCAGCTCACCCTTCCCGGCGGCTATTTCGCCGACGTGCTCATGATGCCGTCGGGCACGCTCTACACGATCGTGCTCGGCGCTGCGAATGCTGCCCAGAACGGCATCTACTACAGCATCGACGGCGGCGCGCAGTGGACGCAATCGGCGGCGAGCGCATTGCCGTCCGGCGCAGCGCTCGGCGGAGGAAGCGGCGGCAGGCTCGCAGGCGGCACGCACCACTACTTAACCTTCGTCGGGAAGACCGAATACGTCTACGCTTCGTTCCTCACCGTCGACGCGAACGGAAGCACGACGGCGAAACAGCGCTTCGTCACCGACAGCGGCGGAGCGCAATGGACGGCGCTGGCGGCATCGCCGGGGAACTTCGAGGGCCGCACGTGGCATCACACGATCGCGACGGCTCCACTAAGCCCGAACATCGTCGTTGCAAATGACGCGTACTCGCTCTTCATCAGCTTCGACTACGGGCAGACGTGGACGGGTGCGGGTCCCGGCTGGGACTGGGTCAACCTCGCGTTCGGCTTCGATGGAAACGTCTACGCCACGGCAGACCAGGGCGTGATGTCCATCGCCTTGGAGACCCAGCAGTACGCGTCGATGGTCGGCAACCTCGCCGTCACGCAATTCTACACGATCGCGGTCGACACCGTGACGCCGAGCAACGTGTACGGCGTCGCCCAAGATATCTCGACGGTACACGCTGCGGGAACGGTGTCGTGGAGTTCGCTGCCGGGCGGCGAGGCCGGGAAGCTGCTCGTTGACTTTACGGACTCTGCGAACCTATACGCCTATAACACCACGTGCGCGTCGATACCGGGCTGCAGCGGATACGATCTGGTGATTCGATCGACAAATCAAGGGCAATCCTGGACGACCATTCTCGACGGATCGAATGCCGGTACGCGCTGTGCGTCGGTACTGGCTTCGGGCGGCAACCTGTATACCTCGACGCAGCGCTCGTTCGCGATGGATCCGAGCGATGCGAAGCGGCTTGCCGTCGGTACGACGCAGGTGTTCGTGACCGGCAACGCTCTCGCCGCGACGCCCACGTGGAGCGCGCTCGGCGGCGTGCTCTCGACGGACAGCACGGGAACCGACCGCTGGATTCAGTCGCTGGCGATCGCGAAGTCCGCTCCCTCGGTGCTGTTTGCAGCTACCGACGACGGCCACGTGTGGATGTGGAACGGTTCCGGCGCAACGTCCTGGACGCAGATGGACGGCGGACTGTACGGTTTTTCCAACGGCTCGGTCAACGACATGCGCATCGATCCCGATGAAGCGACGCATGTCTTCGCCGTGACCGGCGGATACGGCGGAAACAGCGTGTGGGAGCTCGTCGGCGGAACGTGGCAGAACCGCTCGGGCAACATTCCACAAGACATCGGCATCAATGCGATCTTCGTAGATTGGACGTTGCGAGGAACGCCGGCGCTGATCGTCGGGACGGAACGCGGCGTGTACGGTTCGACCGATGGAGGTTCGAACTGGAGCCCGTTCATGCAAGGCTTTCCGAACACCGCGGTGGTCGACTTGCAGGGGCTGCGGCGTGTGGCACGCCAGGGAACCAGGTTGGAGGAACACATTCTGCTGACGGCCGCCACGTACGGGCGCGGCGCGTGGGCGATGCTCGTCCCTACCGGACTCGTCTCGGGAGTATAGAGGTCATGCAATTCATCGAACTGCTGACCGGAGCCAGCCCTGACGGCGGCTCCGGTCTCTCGGAGTGGCTCTACCTCGTGCCCATCATCGGGGGCGCCGTGCTGCTCGTCGTGCGCGCGTTCGCTCCAACGAGGCGCACGCGCCGATAGCGGTTACCCTCCGCCGAAGATGTCGCGCATCAGCGTGCTGGCGACCCCGCCGACGACGCCGCCGGCGACGCCGGACTGCACGTTGGATTGCGCCTGTTCGCCGCCCATGTACGGAAGCAACGCGTGCGCGAGGTTCGGCATCGTGAGCGTTTGCAGCCAGACTTTTCCGGGGCCGGTGAGCTGCGCGATGAACAGGCCGTCGCCGCCGAAGAGCGCGTTCATGATACCTTTCATGAAGGTGATGTCGAAGTTGACGGTGCCTTCGAACATCCCGATGTGCCCGGGGTGAACCTTGATCGTTTCGCCCGGCTGCAGATCGTACGTCACGATCTCGCCGCCGAGCTCGACCCACGCGCTGCACGTGCCGGCAAGCTTCTGCATGATGAAGCCGTTGCCGCCGAAGATGCCTGCCCCGAGCGAGCGCTGAAAACCGATCGAGAGGTTCACGCCTTCGGTTGCCGCGAGAAAACCGTGGCGATGGATCATGTACTCTTTGCCGGGTTGCACGTCGACTTGCATGATCGCGCCCGGCACCTTTGCCGCAAACGCAATCAAGCCGTTGCCGCCGGGTGCGGTGTATTCGGTCATGAAGATGCCGCCGCCCGAAACGGCGCGGCCGATGATGCCCCACAGGCCTTTCGAGCCCGCGGCATTGGCGGTGGTATTGAGTTCGACGTTGGCGGTCATCCACGAGAATTCGCCGGGCTCGGCGACGATTTTATCGCCGGGCTCGAGGCCGATTTCGAGGACGGGAAGGGTGGTACCGGTGATCTTCGATTTCATACCAGCTCCTCAGTCGTGGCGAGGGAAGAATCCGATGCGACATCGTGCGATACCGTGCCTGCACGGCGGATGTTTCGGGCGCCCAAACCGAGCGAAATCATCGTCATCACGAGCGAGGGAATGCCCGCGAACGGGGAGCCGTAGCGGCTGAGGATGCCGGTCGAGAGCGGCGGCGCGAGAATGCCCGAGAGCGAGTCCATGGAGGAGCTCACCCCGAGCACCGTTCCTTGCTCGCGCTCGGAGACCGTGTTGGAGATCATGGCGGTGATGCCGTTATTTGCAAACGCGCCGCCGACGGCGAAGAGCCCCATGACGCCGGCGATGCTCCAGACCGTGTGCGCGAACGGCGTGCAGGCAAACGCCGCCGCGAGCAGCGCGAGCCCGACGAGCGACATGCGCGCGTCGCCGAGGTTCTTCGAGGCCTTGCCGACGCCGAATGCGTTGATGACGACGTTGACCACCGCAAAGGCCGAGAAGTATTCGGTCGTCTGCACCACGCCGAATCCGAGCTGCCCGGCCAAATACAGCGCGATGCACGAGTACCACGCGTAGAGGGCAAGCGAGAGCGCGAGCTTCTGCGCGAGAATCGGCGCGAGCTTGGGGCTCTTGAAGGTGCTCGCGATCTCGCGCAGACCGACGTTGTCGCTCTCGTCGAGTTTCGAGCGCGATTCCGGAAGCAAAACCATCGTGACGATGAGCGTGAGGAACTGTAAACCCGATGCGACCAGGAACGGCGCGGCAAAGCCGAACTTGCTGAACAGCAAGCCGCCGCCGGCCGGCCCGAAGACCATGCCCATGGCGAACGTTGCGCCGATGAACCCGAACGCCTTCGCGCGTTCCTTCGGCTCGACCATGTCGGCGACGTACGCTTGCGTGATGCCGATGTTTCCGCCCGAGACGCCCTCGATGATGCGCGCCACGAAGACCCAAAAGATGTTGGGCGCGAAGGCGAGCATCGCCCAGCCGATCGTCGCGCCGATTTGGCTGATGATCAGGACGCGCTTTCGCCCGATGCGGTCGGAGACGTTGCCCCAAATCGGGCCCGATACGAGCTGGCACAGCGAGAAGATCGACATCAAGATGCCGACGACCAGGGCGCTCATCCCGAAGTGCGTAACGAAATACGGCAGGATCGGCAAGAGCATGCTGAAGCCGATGATGTCGATGAACGTCACCCCGAGGATCGGGAAGAGCTTACGAATCACGACGGTGATTCGACGGGAAGAATGATCGGTGCAAGTCGGTCGCCTTTGCGCAGGACGTCGAGCTTGTACGGCCGGCTCAGGTCGATGGAGGTGAGCCGCTTGTGAAGATCGTCGATGCCGTACAGCCGTTCGCCTTCCAGCGCAAGGAGCACATCGCCTTCGCGGACCCGCGCCGTATCGGCCGGGCTGCCCGGCTCCACCGAGGCGACGAGGATGCCGCGCGGGTCGTGCAGCCCGAAACGTCGTGCCGCAGCGCGCGAGAGGCTGATATCCTGGCCGGCGATCCCGAAATAGCCGCGTCGCACCTTCCCGTCGCGCATCAGGAGGCTCGCAATGTGCACGGCGGTGTTCACCGCGATGGCAAAGCAGATGCCTTGACCGGGAAACACCGCGGTGTTGACGCCGATGACTTCGCCGTTTGCATCGACGAGCGGGCCGCCGGAGTTCCCGGGGTTGAGCGCCGCATCGGTCTGCACGATGTTGTCCATCAGGCGCCCGGAGGTGGAGCGCAGCGTGCGCCCGAGCGCGCTCACGACGCCGGCCGTCACGGTATAGGCCAGGCCGAACGGGTTGCCGACCGCGATCGCGAGCTGGCCGGGGCGCAGCGTCGAAGAATCGCCGAGGGTCGCCGGCACGAGTTCGGCGGCGTCGACGCGCACGACGGCGATATCGGTATCGGGGTCGCTGCCGACGAGTTGCGCGGGCAGCTCCCGTCCGTCGAGCAGCGCGACGGTGATGCGGTCGGCGTCATGAACCACGTGGCTGTTCGTGAGGATGAAGCCGTCGGGCGTAAAGATGAAGCCGGAGCCGTTACCGCCTGAGCGTCCGCTCCGGACCTCGATGCAGACGACCGACGGGCTCACCGTTTCGGCTGCTTGCGTTACCGCTTGCGAATAGGGGTCGAGCGCGAGCGTTCGCGCGATTGGGAGTACCGAGAGTTCCATAGGATGTAGCCTTCAATACCGAGCCGGGACCCGGTGGTTTCAGAGCGCCCCCGAGGCGCGCAGCAGCGTCGCGAGCGCGATACGCGCGCGCGCCTGCGCGCGGATGTAGCCGCTCTGCGCCTGCGTGTCCTGCACGGTCGCGTCGGAGAGCTCGAGTGCCGTGCCGACGCCGTTGGCGAAGCGAAGCTTCGCGACGCGCGCGTTCTCGGCCGCGATCGCTTTTGCGCTCTTGGCCGCGTCGATGCGCGCCAGCGCGGCTTCGTAATCGTCGTACGACTGCTCGACGTCGAGGTCGATGTTCTTGCGCAGGCCTTCGAGCTGCAGGTTGGCTTCGTCGACGCCGGCTTGCGCGGCTTGCACGTTCCCGAGCGTTAACCCGCCGTCGAAGAGCCGCCAGGTAGCGAGCAGCGTCGCGACGAGCTGCGGCTGCGGTGCGCCGAGTACCGCCGGGCGCGTGTTGCTCTCGGTGGCGTTGACGGCAACCGTCGGGAACCAGCCCGAGCGCGCGATGCGCACGGCGAACGCCGCCGCCTCGACCGCGCTCTGCGCCGCGCGAAGTTCGGGGCGTTGTTCGTGCGCCTGCTTCTGCAGCTCGTCGAGCGCGAAGACAGGATAGGTGCGCTCGAGCGCCTCGGTCGGCACGATCGCCGTTCCCGAGGTGAGATCGAGCACGTCGAGCAGCGCCGCGTTGGCGACCGTCACCGCGTTGTCGGCGTCGATCTTGTTCGTGCGGGCGTTCGCTTCCGAAAGCTGTTGCTGCAGCAGATAGGCGCGGGGTGATGCGCCGGCGTCGACGCGCTTCTTGGCGAGCGCAACGTTCTGCTCTTGTACCGCGAGCGCATCGGCGGCGACCTGGTCGTCGGCGCGTGCCGCGGCAAGCGTGAAGTATGCTTCGGTTACGCGTGCGACCGTGTCGGCGCGCGTCGCTTCCGCGCTCGCGACCGCGGCCGCGTACTGCGCCGTCGCCTGTCCGATGCTGCCGCTGATCGCCCCCCCGCGGAAGAGCGCGAGCGAAGCGGTGCCCGCGAGCGTATCGGTGGTCGTGGCAGCGAGCGCGATCGTCTCGGTGGTATACCCTCCGCTGCCGTTTGGCACGGGCAGCGTGAGTTGCGGGATCGAGCCGGCCGATTGCGTTTGGTGCGAGTCGGCGAGCGAGATCGACGGGTATCGCTGCGAACGCGCCGCGGTCAGTTCACCGCGGACGAACGCGGTCTGCGCGATCGCCGTACGGTAGTCGATGTTGCGCTGCAAGCCGGTTGCGATCGCTTGATCGAGCGAGAGCGACATCGTGGCGGCAAAAACCAGGGGCATCATGCGGGAAGAACCTCCGTGAAGCCGGGCGCGGCCGGCGCTTTTTTGCGTTCGCCCTCGCCGCCCACGAGCCGGTAGAGCGCGGGGATGGCGACGAGCGTCATGACCATCGAGAAGAGCAGGCCGAAGATGATGGCCCAGCACATCGGGCGCCACAGCGTCTGCGTGGAGAACGCGAGCGGCAAGAGACCGGCGATCGATGCGAGCACGGTGAGCATGATCGGACGAAGGCGTTTGGTGCCGGCGATGATCAGCGCATCTTCCATCGCATGGCCCGCTTCGATCTCACGATGCGCGTACTCGAAGAGCACGATCGTGTGGTTGGTGACGATACCGCCGAGGCTCGCGATGCCGAGGAAGGCGACGAAGCCGAAGTGATTGCCGGTGATCGCGAGTCCGAAGACTGCTCCGATGAGCCCGAGCGGAACCGCCGAGAGCACCACCAGCGAGAGGCGCAGGCGGCGGAACTCCCAGATCAGCACGATCTGATTGACCATGAGCCCGACGAAGAGCGCTACGAACAGGCTGGTGAAGGCCTTGCTCGTCTGCTCGTCTTCACCGGCGTACGCGAGGTGTACGCCGGCGGGAAGCTGCAGCGAGCTGATGCGGCCTTTGAAGTCGGCGAGGGCGTCGGATGCAAGCGTGCCGCGCACGTCGGCGAGCACGACCACTTCGGGCGTGCCGTCGCGATACGAGAGCGTCGAGGTCTGCGTCGACGGCACGAAGCGCACGACCTCGCCGAGGGGAACGGTCGCCCCGCTCGCCGAGCGTACGCCGATTGCCGAGATCGCGCTCGGGTCGCTTCGCAACGCACCGTTCAAGCGGACCACGATCGGCGTTTCGCGATCGCGCTCGCGGATGTCGGTGATCGAGCGGCCGCCGTACGCGAGGGAGAGCGCATCGGCGATCTCCGCGTCGTTCACGCCGGCCGCTGCGGCCGCATCTTCGTCGATCTTGACCGCGAGCGTGGTCGAGGCGACGCCTTCGGAGTCGCGCACTTGCACCACGCCCGGCACCGCGCGCAGGCGTTCTTGCAACATCGCGGAGGCCGTATCGAGCGCGCTGCGATCGTCGCCGGTGAGGCGGATCTGAATCGGCGCGCCGACCGGCGGGCCCTGTTCGAGCTTCTTGACCTCGATGCGCGCGCCCGCGATCTGCGCGTCGATCTGGCGCTGCAGTGCGGGCACGAGCCGGTTCGCCGAGGGCACGTCGACCGTATCGACCAGGATCTGCGCGTAGCTGGGTTTGGGCTGTTCGGAGATTACGTTGTAGTAGAAGCGCGGCGCGCCGCGGCCGACGAAGGCGCCCCATGCCGTGACGTCTTTTTCTTTGGCGAGCAGCGACTCGACGTGCTCGACGATCGCCTCGGTGGTGTGGATATCGGTTCCTTCGGGCGCCTGCACGGCGATGAAGAACTGGTTGCGGTCGGCGGCGGGGAAGAACTGCACGCCGAGGTGCGGGATCGCGAGGATCGCGGCGAAGAGCGCGGCGCCGGCGATCGAGATCGTGGTGCGCGGATGTTCGAGCGCGGTGCGCGCGACCGGCACGTAGAGATCGCGCAGGCGCTGCAGCAGTCCGTCGAACCAGCCGCGGACGCGCGCGGCCGGTCCGCTCCCGGCCTGATTCGACGGTACCGCGAAGGCGCGTCCGAGGATCGGCGTGATGAAGTACGCGACGAGCAGCGAGTTGACGAGCGAGATCGAGGTGACGACACCGAGGTCGCGCACGAAGTCGCCGACGCCGCCACCCATCAGCCGGAACGGCACGTAGGAGCTCATGGCGACCAGCGTCGAGGTGAGCAGCGGGAACCAGAGTTCGCCGACGCCGCGCCACGCTGCGTCGAAGCGCGAATCGCCGTCGCGCAGGTGGTGCTCGATGTTGTCGATCGCTACGATGCCCGCATCGACGATGATACCCAAGCTGATGATGAGGCCGAGGATCGAGATCTGATTGATGTCGATGTGCAGCAGCGGCATGACCCCGAGCGTGAGCACGATCGAGAGCACGACGGTGGTGCCGACGAGGATGCCGTTCCGCGGCCCCATGAAGAGCGCGACCAGACCCGTCACGACCAGCACCGCGAGTACGAGATTCAAAATGAAATCGGCGACGCGTTCCTTGACGGTCTGCGGCTGATTGGCGACCAGCGTGACGTGGACGTCGGCCGGCCATGCGGCGCGCGCGTTCGCCAGGTAGGCGTCGACGCTCGGACCGAGATCGGTCACCGACGAGGTCTCTTTGAGCTTGACCGCGAGCGCGATGCCGCGCTCCCCGTCGACGCGCACGATCTCGCTCGGCGGATCGGGATAGCCGGCGTGAATGCTTGCGATGTCGCCGGTGCGCACCACGCGGCCGTCTTGCGCGGAGATCAGCGTCGCGGCGACGTCGGCGGCGTCGCGCAGCGGATCGCTCGGATCGACCTGCACGAGCCGCCCGGAGAGCGGAAGCGTGCCGTTGGGGACGATCTGATTGCGCGCCGAGATCGCGCCGATGATGTCGCTGGCGGAGAAACCGTACGCGCTGAGCGCGTGCAGATCGAGATCGACGTCGACCTGCTGGCGCTGCTCGCCGACGAGCGAGACTTGAGCGACGTCGGGCAGGCGCGAGATGCCGTCGGCGATGTGTTTGGCGACGTCGCGCAGCTCGCGATCGGAGTAGCCGCGCGCGGTGATGCCGACGATCATCGGATAGGTCGACCAGACGTCGTCGACCAGCGTCGGTCCGTCGATGCCGCGCGGCAGGTCCGAGGCGATGTCGCTGATCTTATTGCGAACGTCGCGCAGCGGCTGATCGGCGCTGTTGATCGCATCGTCGAAGACGACCTCAACGACGGAGATGCCGGGACGCGAGGTGCCTTCCACGTGATCGATGTGCGCGACGCCGCGCACGTTGTCGACGATCTTCTTGGTGACGAGCTGTTCGACGCTCTCGCTGGTCGCGCCGGGCCAGACGGTGACGATCTCGGTTTGCCGCTGCGTCGTGCCGGGATCTTCGCGGCGCTGCATCGTGAACGCCGAGACGAGCGACCAGACCAGCGCGAGCAGCAGAATGGCGACGACGAGCGAGGTGCGCGTGAGCGCGAAACGAGGCAGGTTCTTCATTGCGCGCCGTCCTTGGCAACGATCCGCACCTTATCGCCCGCGTGCGCTTCGTACTGACCGGCGATCACGATGCGGGTTCCCGGCGCGATCCCGCTCACCAGCGCGCGGTCCTCTTGCGAGGCGAGCAGTCGCACGCGCTGCACCGCGATCGTGCCGGTTGCCGGATCGTAGGTGTCGACCGACGTTCCGTTTGCGGAGGTCATCACCGCCGCGAGCGGGACGCTCGCACCGGCGACGTGCGCCGTGCGCCCGAGCTCCACGCGTACGACGCCGCCGGGCTGCGAGGCCAAGCCGTGTACCGCGAGCCGTACTTGGCGCGTGCGTGTGACCGGATCGGCGGCGGGTTCGATGCGCACGATCGACGCCGGCAATCGCTGCCCGCCGTCGACGACGGTTGCGCCGTCGCCGGCGTGCAGTTGCTGCGCGATGCGCTCGGGGACGTTTGCATAGACGTGCGGCGTACTCGCGTCGGTCAGCACGAAGGCGACGGCACCGGGCTCGGCGTTGCTGCCTGCCTCGATGCTGCGGCTCTGCACGTACGCGTCGGCCGGCGCGACGATTGCCGTTTTTGCAAGTGTGTTTGCGGCGAGTGCGGCTTGCGCGCGCGCTGCCGCCGCCGAGGCGACGGCGGCGGTGCGGTCTTCCGTGCGCGCGCCTTGTTTGGCGAGCGAGAACTGCGCGCGAGCGGCGTCGAGAGTGCCGTCTGCGTCGCGCTGCGCTTGCACCGCGGCATCGCGCTCCTGCGCCGAGATCGCGCCGCCGGCGAAGAGCATCTGTGCGCGGCGCGCGTTTGCGCTCGCGAGATCGGCAGCGCCCTGCGCGCGCTCGAGCTGCGCTTGCGCTTGCTCGATCTCTTGCGGGCGCGAGCCGTCGAGCGCGCGCTGCGCTTGCGCGCTTGCGGCGGCGGCCTGCGCGTTCGCGGCCGCGTACTCATCGGCGTAGCTCGACGCATCGAGCGTGGCGAGCGTCTCCCCGGCGTACACGCGATCGCCGACGTCGGCCGTGATGCGCGCGATGCGCCCGGGGATCTCGAAACCGATGCGATAGGTATGCACCGCTTCCACGGTGCCGGGCCCGGCGTAGGCCGCAAGTGCTTGCGGTGCGCCGGCCGTTGCGAGCGCCACGGCAACCACGTCCGTATCCGGCGCTGGTTTTGCGGCGCACGCCGCCGTGAGCGCAAGCGCCACGGAACCGGCGAGCAAACGGGTGGATGTCATGAGCCGTCCTCCGAGTGAATGAAGTTCCATTAGTGAACGTTGTTCATTAGATGGGTAAAAAAAAGAGGTCAGCGTGCAAAGGCACGGCGCACTCCCTCGATGGCGTAGTGAATCGAGGCTGAGAAGTCCGTCAGCATCTCTTCCGAACACGACACGCGCAACGCGACGATGCCGTGCAGCCAGGCCCAGATCGTCTCGGCGATCACGACCGGATTGCCCGGCCGGAAGATGCCGCGATCGATGAGTTCCGCAACGGTTTCGGCAAGGATGTTGAAGGCTTGTTCGCCGGGGCCGCGCCCGTCGTCGGTCCCCTCGCCCTCGCCCTTGAGCAGCTCCATGAGCGCGCTCGAGATGGCGGGCGGCTGCAAGAAGATGGTGCGGTACGTCTCCGGGCGTTCGATACCGAACTTGGCATAGGCGTAGCCGATCGCATCGAGGCGCTTGAGCGGGTCGGACTCCTGCGCTGCCGGCGCCATGTAACCGACCAGCTCCATGAAGCCGGAGACGACGAGCTCCCGCGCGATCGCGTCGCGATTCTCGAAGTGCAGATAGATCGTGCCGGGGGCGTACTCGATCGCGTCGGCGATCTTGCGGATGGTGAGGCCTTCCAGCCCCTCCTTGCCCACGATCTCGCGCGCCGCGTCGAGGATCAACTCCCGGATCTCGGCCTTCTGCCGCTCTCTACGTTCTGCTATTCCCATAAAATGAACACCGTTCAGTTGGTAGATTAGTGTTTAGTAGCCAGGAATGTCAAGGGGGTCCCCGAATTGCGGCGGGTCCCCTCTGTGCTCAGGTGGCGGAATTGGTAGACGCGCTGGTTTCAGGTACCAGTGGTGGCAACATCGTGGGGGTTCGAGTCCCTTCCTGAGCACCATTTCTCTGTTCAATTGCAAAAACTGGGAGTTTTTGTAAAACCGAACATCAGGCCGAGAGTTTTTGGAAAACCGGCGCTGGAAGCCGGTCCTCGCGGGACGACGATAGTTTTCCGAGCTAGATCCAGGCAGAGTCGAGGTGCCACGCGTGTGGCCCCGGGCATGGATACGATGCTTTGCGACTAGCCTACGGTACTGGCGCTTTGCAGAAGGCGCGCTCTCACGAGCACCTTCTGCAAAGGAAAAGAGACTAAATGCACGGACCTCAAGTCAGCCCAATTGACGACCCAGCGACCTTCCTAACGATCCTGAGGCGGGTAGTCTTCGATACCGCTCCCTACGGCGGGGTATTATCTGTAACGCTCCCGCACTATGCCGCGGCCGATCACCTTGATCGCTCGCTGCGCCTCACGAGCGATCGAACGCCGATCCCCGCCGGCCTAATCTCTAACTTTCGTTCGATCGACGACGAAGGCGCAGGGAGATCATTGCTCGATCGACTGGTTTACCTCCAACAAGACTTCCTGCGTTACGACGGGGACATGGTGGTCACGCTGCACGAGGCACGAGACAGCGATCCGTTGGCTGGAGTAATCGGGAATCGCACCATTTATGTTGAGTTTGGTGCGATTCGCGCAGAAGGTTATCGACTTCCCTAGCCCATTCGCGTCTACTAAGCGCCCAACTCGTCTTCGTGAACGATCCTCATCGGATGAAACGCAGTATGCGCCTGGAGCGACATGCGGTGATCGTGGAGGTTCTCCAGCATAACGATCTCGCGCGTGTTTGCGGCCACGATCATCGCGTATGCTTCGTTTGCCTGAGCGACGCCGACGGCATCAGCTGCCATGTCCAGAATGGGATCGAGCTCCTCGTCAGGCAAATCGCATAGGGACTCGTCGCCGGCCGGCTTCTCAGGTAAGATCGGGGGCCCATCGACCGTGCGTCGACGAAGACGCTGAAAGGGTTGGCGCCCCTTCACCCTGGCGGGAGGGGTTTCGCCACGGCTGCGGCTTCGCATGATCTCCTGAAACTGCTTTTTGGAGTTGCGCTGCATATCAGCGATTTCAGCCGCTTGACCACCCCATGTTGACCGATCTTCATTGACCTTTTCCCGAGTAAATAGCGTGATGCCCTTACTCTTGGCCTTCTTATAGTTGCCGTCGTTGCCGTAAGCCGCGTCGGCGAGCAGGTGTTTAAGACATGGCCACACTGCCTTTGTTGCTCTAAGAACTCGGCTGAGGTGAGGCGCATCACCAGATCCGACGCCATGGTCAAGGGTCAAGTCAAAGTAGGGTATCAAGTTTGTGACGCGGCCTTGGACCCAGTGAGGTTTAAGGTATTTGCCCCCTTTGCGTTTCCGCTTCTTTCCATATTTTTCATCGAGGTAGTTTCCCGCGACCGAGTTTGGTAGCCCCGATGCGTCGATGATTGCTGTCGTCTCGATTTGGCGCCCGGTGTCAGCTGTGCTAGTAATCATCTTCTTCAATTCTGGCAGCAGGCGTGAATCGCCGCAGATGGTGTGAAGGCTTGAAACGGAAAGCGGTGTCGTTTTGTACCACCCAAGGCGGTGCACTGCGAGATCGTTGGCTAGCCAAGACGATAGCTCGGCGTAGGTGAGGCAAAACTCAGCCTTCGTAAGGAGCGCATACGCGCGGACCTTGAGTGGTATTGGGGGAGCGCCCTCGCCATTTTTGTTCTTGGGCAGAGGCTCTTCAATCGCCTTACAGAGTTCTTCAAATATCTCGGGGCAGCGCGTTGGCCACGCGAGGTATGCATGTTGACGCCGGGTATGCTCGGCAATCTCGTTCTTTTCGTAGATGATGACGGTGTTCGGTCGCCTGCGCGCCGAAGAATAGGGCGCGCCCTCACCTCTAAACTCGAGCACGCAGCCTATGTGCTTGCAGTCGATCTTTCGTCTGTTGGTCCAGCCCTTACAGGAGCATGTCCACATCTCGCCCTTCAGTTGAACCTTGTGGTGATGCTTCGCGCCTGCGGGAAGGACGAGGTATATATCGCTGCCACAGACTTGAATCGTGATGCCAGACTTTGCGACGGACTCGGCCTCGATTTCCTCTGCAAACTCGACGCGAACCGGCAAGGGTATTCCCTTAGCCTTTATCTTGTCACGGAGTTCGGTGTTTTTTGCCTTCGTCGCCTCGGTCTTGCTTTTCCGCCGGTTGCGCCGCTCGGTCGTAGCCTCTGCGGCCGCCCGACGCTTCTCTTCAAGAGCGGCTTCCGCAGCTTGCCGTGCGTCCTGTCGACGCTTGGCACGATTGCTCGCGGTGTCCGAACCCTTTCCGATCGAGGCGGGTGGCCGGGAGTTTTTCTT
>Ga0326727_10002816_pt1 | contig 57701 bp, 47 predicted proteins | sample MB2enrmetagenome_FD_207643 | JGI IMG/M metagenome (GOLD analysis project Ga0326727, IMG submission 207643) | Lab enriched peat soil microbial communities from McLean, Ithaca, NY, United States - MB29MY | ecosystem: Environmental > Terrestrial > Soil > Wetlands > Peat | place: USA: New York... | reverse complement strand
AGGTGGAACTGATCACGCCGGTGGCGATGGAGAAGGGCTTGCGCTTCGCGATTCGCGAAGGCGGCCGCACCGTGGGCGCCGGCACTATTAGCGAGATTTTGGAGTAACTCTTCCTCCGGCGAGAAAAATTGAAGGGGTTACGAGGCTAAACCGATGCCACGCGAGATGGTTACATTGCAGTGCACGACGTGCAAAGAGAAGAATTACACCACCACCAAGAATAAGAAGACCACTACGGACCGGCTGGAGTTCAGCAAGTTTTGTCCGCGGTGCCGCAAGCATCAGGCGCACAAGGAAACCAAGTAGTGGTTAGTGTAGGGGCGTAAGCTCAACGGTTAAACTGCCGGTCTCCAAAACCGGACTTGGGGGTTCGAATCCCTCCGCCCCTGCCAGATCGCAGGCGGATCACCGGTCCGCACAGGCAACAGGCCAGAGGGTAAGGCTGGGAAGCGGGCAGGCACTCAAAGGCAGTAGAAGGCAGGACCAGACCAATGGCGAAATCAGAAGCGATCCTTACGCATGACGGGTTCGCAGGCAAGTTGAAGAGTTGGCCGCTGCGTACCAAGAGTTTCTATACGGAAGTACGCACGGAAATGAAGAAGGTCACTTCGCCGACCCGCAAAGAGGTTCAGGCAACCACCGTCGTGGTAATCATTACCGTGTTCTTGTTTGGCGTCTATTTCTGGGTGGTCGATACGGTCATCGGACATGCCATTGACAAACTGCTGCGTTACTTTGCCCAGCGATCCTAAGAAGCAGCTTGGGGTGATTTGCGCTACCGGGCGGGGCGGAACATCGCTATGGAAAAAGAAGAAGTGAAAAGCGACCGGGGTGAAGCTGGCTCCGAGAACCTCGGCGATTCAGCGGGAGAGGCGCCTGCGGGTACGGCAGGACCCGGGATGCCTCCGCCGGTAAATCTGAATATGAGGTGGTACATCATCCACACGTATTCGGGTTTCGAGCGTAAGGTACGAGAGTCGCTGGAGTCGCGCGTCAAGGCTTTCGGCCTGGAGAGCAAGATCGGACGGGTCATGATTCCCACCGAAGCCGTGACGGAGGTGCGCGGGGGGCGGAAATACACCACGGAACGCATGTTCTATCCCGGCTACGTGCTGGTGGAGATGGACATGGACGACCACGTGTGGCACGTGGTTAAGAGCACGCCGCGGGTTACCGGCTTCGTGGGTACCGGGCAGCAGCCTACCCCGCTTTCCGAGGAAGAGGTCAATCATATTGTGTATCGCGTGGCCGAAGGCAAGGAAAAGCCCAAGCTGAAGGTCAAGTTCGAAAAGAACGAGCAGGTGCGCATTACCGAAGGGCCTTTCGCCACCTTTACCGGTATCGTGGACGAAGTCAACGAAGATCGCGAGACGCTGAAGGTGATGGTAACGATTTTCGGGCGGGCGACCCCGGTGGAACTGGAATTTCGACAGGTAGAGAAAGTAGCGTAGCGTGGGAACATTCAAGGCAAAGCTGCGCGTCTGGAACCCGGCCCAACCGGACAAGGTTTATGAACCAGAGGTCTGGGTCGATACCGGCGCCGCGTTTAGTTGGATATCGCGCGCCCAGCTGGAAGGGATGGGGGTAAGGCCGCTACGCCGACTGCCTTTTCGCACGATCCAGGGAAACGTCTTGGAGCGGGACATTGCAGCCGTTTTCATCGGAACCGAAGACTGCACGGGCGCCGACATGGTGGTCATGGCAGAGCCCGGAGAAATGGAAGTCATGGGCGCACACAGCATTGCGGGGCTAGGCTTGGACGCGGATCCAGTGCAGAAGAAGCTGGTCCCAACGGTCCTATTAGCACTATAGAGGAAACACAATAAGTGAAAGGTTAGAAGGAGTAGCTGGCGGGCTGAGCCGAAAATCCTAGACTCAGGGCTGGCGAGTGAGCGACGAAGATGGCAAAGAAGGTAACAGGTTCTGTCAAATTGCAGATCGCGGCGGGCAAGGCGACCCCCGCGCCCCCGGTTGGTCCCGCCCTCGGTCAGGCGCAGATCAACATTATGGAGTTTTGCAAGCAGTTTAACGGCCGTACCGGCAGCAAGGAACTGGAAGGACTGATTATTCCCGTGGTGGTGACGGTCTATAGCGACCGTTCTTTCACGTTCGTGACCAAGACCCCGCCGGCGCCAGTACTGCTCAAGCGCGCTGCGGGAATCGCCAAAGGTTCGGGTACGCCCAATAAAGAGAAGGTCGGGCGGGTCACCGAGAAACAGGTCGAGGAAATTGCCAAGCAGAAGATGCCTGACCTGAACGCCGCCTCCCTGGAATCGGCGATCAAGAGTATCAAAGGTACGGCGCGGTCCATGGGAATCGAAGTCGGGTGATGGAGTAGCATCCGGCACCGCAGTGCAATGAAGTCGCAAACACCACGGCAACTGAGGGGCGCCCAACCCAAGGCGAGGATCGGGCCGCGGCGGACGCCAGGCAGGAAGCGGTGGGAGACGAGGAGCCAATGAGCAAGAAAGCTGGCAAGCATATCACGCAGGCACGGCAAGCGGTGGAGAGCCGCCCTTATATGCTGGCGGAGGCGGTGCCTTTGTTGCAGAAAGTCAAATACGCCAAGTTCGACGAGACGGTGGAAGTGACGCTGCGTCTGGGTGTGGATCCGAAGCACGCCGACCAGATGGTGCGCGGAACCGTAGTTCTCCCGCACGGACTCGGCAAATCCAAACGCGTGCTCGCTGTGGTCGGCGCCGACAAGGCTCGCGAAGCGGAGCAGGCGGGAGCCGACTTCATCGGTGGCGAAGATATGGTGGAGAAGATCCAGAAAGAGAACTGGTTGGATTTTGAAGCCATCGTGGCGACGCCGGACATGATGCGTGCGCTCAGCCGCTTGGGCAAGATTCTGGGCCCCCGCGGCCTGATGCCTAACCCGAAAACGGGAACCGTTACCTTCGAGATTGGCAAGGCCGTCCAGGAATTGAAGGCCGGCAAGGTTGAGTACCGCACCGACAAGACGGCACTGGTTCATGTGCCGGTCGGAAAATTGTCCTTCGACCCGGAAAAGCTTGTGGAAAATGCGCGCGCCGTAATCGTTAGCGTGATCCGGGCCAAACCTGCGGCGGCAAAGGGAAAGTACGTAAAGGGCTTATACATCAGCTCGACTATGGGCCCGGGCATCCCGCTCGACATCTCTGCCGCCGAGGCGGCGGCGAAAGCGTAGTCCAGGGGAGAACTGCAGGGGCTTAACGACTCGAGGCGCCGCGCGATACGGCGAAGGAATAAGGATTAGCAATGGCTCTCACGAAGGCGAAGAAAAGCGAACAGATTGAGAAACTGCATAGCGAACTGGAGAAGGCCGGCGGGGCTATCGTCGCCACTTTTGGCAATCTCACCGTGGCCCAGGATTTCGAGTTGCGGAAGACGGTTCGCGGCGCTGGCGCGCGTTATCGGGTGGTAAAAAACAGTCTGGCCGAACGCGCCGCCAAAGGAACGAAGCTGGAAAGCGCGCTGAAGGATCTGGCCGGGGTGACTTCGATTGCCTACACCTCGGGCGATCCCGTTGCCTTAGCCAAGGCATTGCAGAAGTACGTCAAGGACAACCCGCAATTTACGCTGAAAGCCGGCGTTCTTGAGGGGAAGCTGCTCAATCTCAAGGAGGTCGAGGCGCTGGCCACCATGCCATCCCGCGACGAACTGATGAGCAAGCTATTGTTCCTGCTCAATGCCCCGGCGCAGCGCCTGGCCACCACCCTGAATGCCGTGGGACGGGATCTGAGCGTGGTGGTGAACCAAGGCGTGAAGGAGAAAAAGTTCATGGCTGGCGAAGTCGCCGGCACATAGGCTCCTTTCCCAGGTCCCTTTTCGTCTTGCGATTTCGCCTGGCCGGGAGGGGACAGAGCGGAAACGACTTTTTGGTTATCAGTTGTCAGGTGTTGCGCACCCGAAACCAAGCTGTGAGTCTGGCACGGCAAGGCGGGTAGAACGCACCGGAAGCCTCGCTGCTGATAACACACAACCCGGCGCGGATCCCGGGCGCGTTTCGGCGTTGCCGGGAGAAGCGGCTGGAAACAACTGATAACTCTGACGAGGTGGAGAAAAGCAATGGCGGATTTGCAGCAACTCGAGGAACAGATTGTAGGCTTGTCGCTGTTGGAAGCGGCGGAACTGGTAAAGAAATTGGAGTCGCGGCTGGGAGTCTCGGCGGCAGCAGCCGCTCCGGTGATGGTAGCCGGAGGGGCGGCGGCGGGGGCCGCGGCGGGGGCCGCCCCGGCGGAAGAAAAGACCGAATTCAGCGTCATTCTTACCGCGGTGGGCGCCAATAAGATCAATGTGATCAAAGCAGTCCGGGAAGTCACCAGCCTGGGTCTGAAAGAAGCCAAGGATCTGGTAGACGGCGCGCCCAAGCCCATTAAGGAAGGTGTGGGCAAAGAAGAAGCGGAAAATATAAAGAAGAAATTTACGGAAGCCGGGGCAACAGTCGAGGTCAAATAGAAAGGCTTTCACCGGCTGGGTGGGCCGCAGTTCCATCTTGGCCGATGGAAAACCTGATTAGGGTTGCAGCCTGTGTCAGCCCGGCTTTCTGCCTGCGGTTAAAGTTCTTGGTAGGGATGAAGCCGGGCGAGCAGTTAGGACATCTAATTACCAAGGGCTTACGCGGAATTCGAGGAGAGTTGCCGCGAGGACGGGCGGCAACTTACTAGCGGTATCAAAGCCCTTCTACGGTACAGCCGTGAGGGTTGGACCAGAGGTAGGGCGTTGTAAAGGGCGAGGCCGTCCCTAAATGCGGGACGGAAGCAGACCGACATACTGGCGCGGGAATACACAATTCAATTGAAGGCAAGCGCCGCAGACGGCGCCCGCGGGGGTTTTTGTCCCTGCGGGCGATTCTGCTTTTTATTGGAAGGCAAGGTCTCTTGTTGCAACGCAAGGTCGCGGTTCCGGCACGCCGCCCGGTGAGGCGTGATGTGCGGAACCACTAGAGTTACACCGCCCCGCAGGATGCGGGGCGAGTGCCCGCTTTTCCGGGTTTGCTGGAGCAGTACGGCAAGCTGAACGCGGGCGCGTCCAGTTACCCCGGAGCTGGGTGCTGAGGAGCTTTCATGGCGAACAAAAACGGTGCATTTCGCAAACGATTCGATTTTTCCAAGATTCCGGCAACGATCCAGATTCCCAATCTGATCGAGGTACAAAAGCGTTCCTATGACCGCTTTTTGCAGATGGACAAGTTGCCGAGTGAGCGGGACGACGCCGGTCTGCAAGCGGTGTTTCAGTCCGTCTTTCCGATTAGCGATTTCCGCAATGTTTCCCAGCTGGAATTTGTCGATTACGCCATCGGCAACTGGGAATGCAAATGCGGCCACCTGAAAGGACTGCATCACCTGCGGACCACCTGCCGGAACTGCGGGGCCACCGTGATTACGGACCCCTTCCATCCCGGCGAGGTGCTATGCACCAAGTGCGGCACTTACAACGCCAATACGCCGGACTTCTGTAATAAGTGCGGCGACCCGGTCGGGCTGCAACTTAAGTACGACGTGGCGGAGTGCGAAGAGCGCGGCATGACGTACTCGGCTCCGCTGAAAGTCACCATGCGGCTGACGATCTTCGACAAAGATCCGGAAACCGGCAACAAGAGCATTCGGGACATCAAGGAGCAGGAAGTCTTCTTTGGCGACGTGCCGCTGATGACCGAAAATGGCACCTTCATCGTGAACGGGACCGAGCGCGTCATCGTCAGCCAATTGCACCGGTCCCCTGGCGTGTTCTTCGAGACGGCGAACAACCGCACCTATTTCCTCGGCAAGATCATTCCCTATCGGGGCTCCTGGGTCGAGTTTGAGTACGACCAGAAAAACGTTCTGTATGTGCGGATCGACCGGAAACGTAAATTCCTCGGCTCCATCTTCTTGCGCGCCCTGGGATTGCGCTCGGACGAAGACATTCTGCGCACCTTCTACGTAGTCGACCGCATTGCTGTTCGGGACAAGAAGCTGTACTGGGCGGTGGAATCGGGGATTGAGCGTCCTACCAACCTGCTCGGCATGAAGCTGGCGCATTCCATCAAGGGCCGGGGAGGCGAAGAAATCGCGCACTCGGGACGCAAGGTAAACCAGCAGATCATGCGCGAAATCCAGAAGCAGAAGATTACGGAAGTTGAGGTGGACGTCAGCGATTTTGAAGGCGCTTATGTGGCCGCGGACGTGGTCGACACCAATACCGGCGAGGTACTGCTGGAGGCTAACAACGAACTTAGCAGCGAGAAGCTGGCCAAGTTGATCGATGCTGGAATCGGCGAATTGCACGTCTTCTTCCCCGAAAAAGACGACGTGGGGACGGTGATCTCGGCGACTTTACGCCGCGATTCAGTCAAGACTCCGCAAGAGGCGCTGATTGAGATCTACCGCAAGCTGCGGCCCGGCGATCCGCCGACGTTGGACACGGCTACGGCGCTGTTTCAAGGCATGTTTTTTGATGCCCGTAAGTACGATTTCTCCCGCGTGGGCAGGCTGAAGTTCAACATCAAGCTGTTCGAAAAGGGCGACGCCACCAACCTCGACAACCGGACGCTGGAGCCGGAAGACTTCTACGGCACCATCCGCTATTTGTTGAAGCTGCGCAAAAATATCGGCGCCGTGGATGACATCGACCATTTGGGCAACCGCCGGGTGCGGGCCGTAGGCGAACTGCTGGAAAACCAGTTCCGGATCGGCCTGGTGCGCATGGAACGCGCCATCAAGGAAAAGATGAGCGTGTATCAGGAGATGTCCACGGCTATGCCGCACGACCTGGTCAATGCCAAACCGGTGATGGCCGCCATTCGTGAATTTTTTGGCTCGTCGCAGCTGTCGCAGTTCATGGATCAAACCAATCCCTTGTCGGAGATTACGCATAAGCGGCGCTTGTCGGCCCTGGGCCCCGGCGGCCTGTCGCGAGAGCGCGCGGGTTTCGAGGTCCGCGACGTGCATCCGACCCACTATGGGCGTATCTGCCCCATCGAGACCCCGGAAGGTCCCAACATCGGACTGATTTCCTCCCTGAGCTGCTATGCGCGTATCAACGATTATGGCTTCATTGAGTCGCCCTATCGTCGGGTAAAAGAGGCCAAGGTGCTGGACTATGTCAGCGTGGTCAACGCCGGCGACAGCGACTATAAGGTGGGCGACCACCTGGAAAAACACATTGCGGAACGCGCCAACGCCGATCTGCGCGACCGCCGCAAGCGACTGATCGAATACGAGCCCTACTCGTTTTACCTGTCGGCCTGGGAAGAAGACCGGCACACCATCGCTCAGGCCAATATTGAACTCGACGAGAAGGGCCGAATCGTGGCCGAATTGGTTAACGCCCGCAAGGCCGGGAATTTCGTTCTGGTGGCGCGCGGCGAGGTGGATTACGTCGACGTCAGCCCGAAACAACTGGTGTCGGTGGCTGCCTCTCTGGTGCCTTTCCTCGAGCATGACGACGCCAACCGCGCGCTGATGGGCGCCAACATGCAGCGGCAGTCCGTGCCGCTGTTGCGGGCCGAGGCGCCGGTAGTAGGCACGGGAATGGAAGGCGTAACCGCGCGGGATTCCGGCGCTACTGTGCTGGCCCGGCGCAGCGGCATTGTGGATTCGGTCGACTCCGAGCGTATTATCGTGCGGGTCGAGGGCGAACACCACCCCATGCAGCTTTCGCGCGAAGTGGGCAGCGATATTTATCAGCTCACGAAATTCAAGCGCTCCAACCAGAACACCTGCATCAACCAGAAGCCGATTGTATCCAAGGGCCAGCGGGTCGCCAAAGGACAGGTCATCGCCGACGGCCCCTGCACCGACCACGGAGAGTTGGCGCTGGGCCGCAACGTCCTGGTGGCCTTTATGCCGTGGCGGGGCTACAACTTCGAAGACGCCATCCTCGTTTCGGAGAAGCTGGTCAAAGAGGACTACTACACCAGCGTGCACATCGAAGAATTCGAGATCGAAGCCCGCGACACCAAGCTGGGACCGGAAGAAATCACGCGCGACATTCCCAACGTCAGTGAAGCGGCCCTGCGGGATCTCGATGAGAGCGGCGTGGTGCGGATTGGCGCGAACGTCCGGCCTGGTTCCATCCTGGTAGGTAAAGTCACCCCCAAAGGCGAGACACAGCTGACCCCGGAAGAGAAGCTATTGCGCGCAATCTTCGGCGAAAAGGCCGGAGATGTACGCGATGCTTCCTTGACCACCCCGCCCGGCATCGAGGGCACCGTGGTCGACGTCAAGATCTTTTCCCGTAAGGGACAGGAAAAGGACGAACGCTCGAAGCAAATTGAGGCCGCACACGTCGCCAAGCTGGAAAAGAACCTGGCGGACGAGATTCGTATTCTCACCGACGAGCGGCTGAAGCGCCTGGACGGCATCCTGGGCGGTAAGGAAGTTTTGGCCGACCTGCACGACGAGCGCACCAACAAGCGCTTGTTGTCCAAGGGCGTCATTCTGGACCGCGACACCATTGAGCGGATCTCGACGCGTAACCTCAAGCGCATTAAGTATGCCGACAAAGATCCGCGCGTCAACGAACAGATCGACGAGATCGAAGAGATGACGTCCCGGCAAATCGATGTCCTGCGCAAGATTGTTCGCGATAAGGTCGAGAAACTGCAGAAGGGCGACGAACTGCCGCCGGGAGTTATCAAGCTGGTCAAGGTTTATGTCGCCATGAAGCGCAAGCTGAGTGTGGGCGACAAGATGGCCGGCCGGCACGGTAACAAAGGCGTCATTGCGCGCATTCTGCCGGAAGAAGACATGCCTTATCTGCAGGACGGCACGCCGGTCGAAATTGTGCTGAACCCGTTGGGCGTGCCTTCCCGTATGAACGTCGGGCAGATTCTCGAAACCCACCTGGGCTGGGCCTCCAACGAATTAGCGCGGAAGATCCGCCGGTTGCTGGCCGACAATTCGCGCCTGGAAACACTCCGGCGTGAGATGAAAGCGGTATTCAAGGAAACGCCTTTCGGCGACTCCATTGGTGACCTGGACGAAGAGGAACTGATGGAACTTGCCAAGAGCATGCGGCGGGGGGTCTACTTCGCCTCGCCGGTGTTCGACGGCGCCAAGGAGGACGAAATCAAGTACCTGCTGGACCAGGCGGGTTTGCCCACGGCCGGCAAAACCACGCTTTTCGACGGCATGACCGGCGACCGCTTCGAACAGCCGGTCACGGTGGGTTACATCTATATGCTGAAGCTCTCCCACCTGGTCGACGACAAAATCCACGCCCGCTCGATTGGGCCGTATTCGTTGATCACCCAGCAGCCGCTGGGCGGCAAGGCGCAGTTCGGCGGCCAGCGTTTCGGGGAAATGGAAGTCTGGGCGCTGGAGGCTTATGGCGCGGCATACATTCTGCAGGAGCTGCTGACGGCCAAGTCGGACGACGTTTACGGACGCACCAAGATTTACGAGGCGATCGTCAAGGGCGAAGCGGCCATTGAGCCGGGCGTGCCGGAATCGTTCAACGTTCTGATCCGCGAGTTGCAGTCGCTGTGCCTCGATGTGGAACTGATCAAGAGCGCCGAGGCCAAGGACCGCAAGCAAATCGCGGCCGCAGCCGATTAGTGGGCGAGGTTTCTGGGCGAGTTAGCGCTTGCGGGTTTTGCTCCGAGCCGCGCGGGCGGAGGATTTGCCGGCCCTGCTAAGTGAGGGCCGGCAACCGACAATTGCTCTTCGGAGCCGTGGACGGCAGCGTTCTGCCGCACATTGGAGGTAACTTTGTACCGTTCGAGTCCGTTCGATTTGGGAAATTCGATCGCCGATTTCGACGCTATCCGCATCAGCTTGGCTTCTCCGGAAAAGATCCGGAGCTGGTCCCATGGCGAGGTCACAAAGCCGGAGACCATCAACTACCGCACTTTCAAACCCGAGCGCGATGGCCTGTTCTGCGCACGCATCTTCGGGCCGGTGACGGACTGGGAGTGCCTGTGCGGCAAGTACAAGCGCATGAAGCACCGGGGTGTCATCTGCGACAAGTGTGGCGTCGAGGTGACCCTGTCGAAGGTGCGCCGGGAGCGCCTGGGCCATATCGAGCTGGCTTCGCCGTGCTCGCATGTATGGTTCTTCAAGGGCCTGCCCAGCCGTATCGGGCACCTGCTCGACATCAGTCTGCGCGATCTGGAATCGGTCCTTTATTTCGAGGCCTATGTCGTCATCGACCCGGGAGATGCTCCGGTCAAAGAGCGCGAGATTGTGAAGGAAGAAGCCCGCTTCCGCGAGCTGGACCAGCAGTATCGCCCAGCCGGCTTCAAGGCCATGATGGGCGCCGAGGCCATCAAAGAGCTGCTGAAACGGGTTGACGTCGACGAACTGGCCAACGACCTGCGGGAGAAAATGAAGAGCGAGCCTTCGGTGCAAAAGCGGCTGAAATATGCCAAGCGCCTCAAGGTCGTCGAAGCCTTCCGCAAGAGCGGGAATAAGCCCCAGTGGATGATCCTGGACGTGCTGCCGGTAATTCCGCCCGAGCTTCGTCCCCTGGTGCCGCTGGATGGCGGACGTTTTGCCACCAGCGACCTGAACGATTTGTACCGCCGCGTGATCAACCGCAACAACCGGCTGAAGAAGCTGATGGACCTGCATGCGCCGGAAGTGATTGTGCGGAACGAAAAACGCATGCTGCAAGAGGCGGTGGACGCGCTGTTCGACAATGGCCGCCGCGGCCGGGTGCTGCGCGGCGCCAACAACCGGCCGTTGAAGTCCCTCAGCGACACGCTCAAAGGCAAACAGGGCCGCTTCCGCCAGAACCTGCTGGGCAAGCGCGTCGACTATTCCGGCCGCTCCGTCATCGTGGTGGGACCCGAGCTCAAGCTGCACCAGTGCGGGTTGCCCAAGAAGATGGCGCTGGAGCTGTTCAAACCCTTTATCTATCACCGGCTGGAGCAGACTGGACACTGCACCACCATCAAGCAGGCCAAGGAGATGGTGGAGCAGCAGGAGCCCATCGTATGGGACATCCTGGAAGAGGTCATCAAGGACCACCCGGTGCTGCTCAATCGCGCTCCCACCCTGCATCGGCTTGGCATTCAGGCTTTTGAGCCGGTCCTGGTCGAAGGCAAGGCCATTAAGATTCACCCGCTGGTCTGCACCGCGTTCAACGCCGATTTCGACGGCGACCAGATGGCCGTGCACATCCCGCTGTCGCCTGAGGCCCAGGTGGAAGCCAGCGTCCTGATGCTGAGTTCGCACAACATCCTGTCCCCGGCTTCCGGCCAGCCGATTACCGTGCCCACCCAGGACATGGTCTTGGGCATGTATTACCTGACGAAAGAGAAACCGGGAGCGAAGGGGGAAGGCCGCGCCTTCGCCAACATCGACGAGGTGCTGCTGGCGTTGGAAGTCGGAGAAGTCGAAACCCTGTCCCCTATCCGGTTGCGGCATACGGGTGACGTCATCGACCTCACCTCCGCCTACGACGATCAAGACGTGTTACACACTGAGCCGACTCATCTGGAGCGGCAATACATCAAGACCACGGTCGGCCGGGCAATCTTGAACGACCATTTGCCCCAGGGTATGCCCTATATCAATGGCTTGTTGAAGAAGAAGGGCATCGGCGCTCTGGTTAACTATTGTTATCTGCGTTTTGGGCTGGAAACCACCGTCCGCATGCTGGACGAGATCAAACAGCTCGGGTTCTACTATGCCACTCGCGCCGGCTTGTCCATCGGGATCGACGATATGGTCATCCCCAAGGTCAAGAAAGATCTGGTGAAGGAAGCGGAAAAGCAGGTGGTCAGCGTGCAACAGCAGTACCTGGATGGCGCGATCACCAACGGCGAGCGCTATAACAAGGTCATCGAAATCTGGTCCGGCATTACGGAAAAGGTGGCCGACGAGATGTTCGCGGCCATGCAGGAGGACGACAAGAAGGGCTCCATCAATCCCATTTACGTGATGGCCGACTCCGGCGCCCGCGGCTCCAAACAGCAGATCCGCCAGCTTTCCGGCATGCGCGGCCTGATGGCCAAACCCTCGGGAGAAATCATCGAGACCCCCATTACCGCTAACTTCCGGGAAGGCCTCACGGTGTTGCAATACTTTATCTCCACCCACGGCGCCCGCAAAGGACTGGCGGATACGGCGCTTAAGACCGCCGACTCCGGATACCTGACCCGCCGCCTGGTCGACGTCGCCCAGGACGTGATCGTCAGCGAGTACGATTGCGGCACGGTCGACGGGATCTATGTCGGGTCCATCGTGGAATCGGGTGAAATCATCGAACCGTTGCGCGACCGCATCGTGGGCCGCGTCTCGCTCGAAAAAATCAAAGACTACGAAGGCAATGTCATTGTCGATGTAAACCAGGAAATCACCGAAGACCTGGCTGGGGCCATCCAGTCTGCCGGTATCGAACGGGTCAAGATCCGCTCGGTGCTCACCTGCGAATCCAAGCGCGGGGTGTGCGTGATGTGTTATGGCCGCAACCTGGCGTCCGGACGGCTGGTAGAACTAGGCGAGGCCACCGGCGTGATTGCGGCGCAGTCGATCGGCGAACCGGGTACGCAGCTTACCATGCGCACCTTCCACATCGGCGGCACGGCCTCGCGGGTCAGCGAGCAATCGCGGCTGGATGCTAAAACCAACGGCTTCGCGCGGTTTGTGAACCTGCAGACGGTACGCTCCAAAGTTGGCGATCTGGTAGTCATGAACCGCAACGGTTTCATCGCGGTGGTGGACGACCGGGCACGTGAAAAGGAGCGCTATTCGGTGGTCTACGGCGCCAAGGTGAAGGTGACCGACGGACAGCCGGTTACCCTGGGCCAGGTGCTGGTCGAATGGGATCCTTACACTTTCGCCATTCTGACGGAAATCGGCGGTGCGGCAGCTTACCGCGACTTGCAGGAAGGGTTGACCCTGCACGAGGAAGTCGATGAAGTCACCGGCTTGTCGCGCTGGGTCGTAACCGACTCGCCCGACGAGAAACGGCAGCCGACTATCGTGGTCAAAGGCAACAAGAGCAGCAAGCGCTACCTGATGCCCTCGCGCGCCCATTTGATGATTCAGGATGGCGACGAAGTCTTCCCGGGCGACGTGCTGGCCAAGATCCCGCGCGAAACCACCAAGACCAAGGACATCACCGGCGGCTTGCCGCGCGTCGTCGAATTGTTCGAAGCTCGCAAACCGCATGAACCCGCGGTGATGAGCGAAATCGATGGTTCGGTCAAGTTCGGCGAGATCGCCAAAGGCCAGCGCAAGGTGTATGTCATTGCCGATAACGGATTAGAGAAAGAGTATTCCGTGCCGCGGGGCGTGCATATTAACGTCCAGGAAGGCGAACGGGTGAAGGCCGGCGAACCGTTGATGGACGGTCCGCTGAACCCGCACGACATCCTGGCCATCCGCGGCGAAAAGGAACTGCAGGGTTACCTGGTCAATGAGATCCAGGAGGTGTACCGCCTCCAGGGCGTCAACATCAGCGACAAGCACATCGAGGTGATTGTGCGGCAGATGATGCGCTGGGTGAAGATCGAGGACGTCGGCGACACCACGTTCCTGCTGGAACAGCAGGTGGACAAGTTCAAGTTCCGTGAGGAAAACGATCGCGTGATGGCGCAAGGCGGCCGTCCCGCGACCGGCCGTCCGCTGTTGCTCGGCATCACCAAGGCGTCGCTGTCGACCGAGTCCTTTATCTCCGCGGCATCGTTCCAGGAAACTACCCGGGTGCTGACCGAGGCCTCCATCCAAGGCATGGTGGACCACCTGCGCGGACTGAAGGAAAATGTAATCGTCGGCCGGCTGATTCCTGCGGGCACGGGCATGGAGTACTACCGCAATGTCCGGCTCTCGCAAGAGATGGAAGAAGCCGCAAACCGCATCCAGGAGGAAGTCTCGGCCGCGTACGAAGAGGCGGAACGCGCCTTGGAGTTGCTGCGGCACGAGGGCGAAACCGAAACGGAAGAACTGCCGGCGGAATAAAGCAACAACCGGCAAGCCACAAGCTAGAGGCAGCAGGCCGCAAGCAGCAGGTCGCAGTTCTTGTTGCTTGCGGCCTTTTCTTCGCGTCCACTCCGGTGCAAAGCTTCCGATCCGTTCTCACCTCCTGAGTACCGTGTTGAAAAAAAGGTCGAAAGACCCTCCATCTCCCGCTACCTCCCGCCCCTGAAAGAACCACGTTTCCCGCTCGCCGCTCACCGGTTCCCTGTTGCTGGTTGCTCGTAAATACCCGGGAACCTGTATCATACGGAGAGACCGGCCCGGAGGCGCCGCGTGAGTTGGGGGAACCTGCCGAGGTACGCAAGAGGGGGTTTACGGGTTGCGGCGATACCCGGACAGCCGGTAAGCTGTTTTGACCAGTTTATGGCTTTGGGCAGATTCCTGCGGTTGCTGCGGCTTGCCTTATGGCGGGCGCTGAACCACGACGCCTTTGGCGTGGCCAAGGGAGCGGCCTATTCGTCCATCCTTTCTTTGTTCCCGATGTTCTTGTTAGTGGCCTCGATCCTCGCCGCATCGCAGAGAACCGAAGCTTTCGTCCGGGAAATCTACTATGCGGTTGGCCGGGTTATGCCGCCCGGGTCGGCCCGGGCCGCCCAGGCCTACTTTACCAGCGCCCAGGAACGGCCCGTTCGGGTGCTGATCACCACTTCCCTCATCACCCTCTGGACCGGCTCCGGCGTGATGATTTCCTGGATGGAGGGGTTCCGCAACGCCTATCAACTGCCGAAAACCTGGGGCCTGCTCAAGGAAAGGATGATTGCCTTTGGCCTGGTGATCATGGCTGGGGTTCCGCTGACCTTCGCCACCCTGCTGGTCGCCTTTGGTACCCAGATTGAACTTTGGCTCATGCTCTACGCCAGCCATATGTACGGGCCCTACATTCTGTTCCTGTGGGCAGTCGTGCGTTGGATCATTGCCCTGTTGACCAGCATCGCCGTGATGCTGTTGATTTATCATCATGCCGTGCCACGCACGCAACCTTGGCATTCCGTACTGCCCGGCGCAACCTTGGCGACCGGCGTTTGGTTTCCGGCAACCGCCCTGTTTGGCTGGTATGTTAAGCATTTCGCGGAGTACAGCTTGCTCTACGGCTCGATGGCCACGGCAATCGTATTGTTGATTTGGATGTATATTCTTTCCGTAATCGTGCTGTTAGGGGCGGAATTTAATGCGCTGCTGTTTCCCCGGCTGGCGGTGAACCCGCAGCGGCCTCCCGAGGCCAAGATTCCTCCGAGCAAGGTGAGTGTCGGGTAAGGCGATTTGTAATTTGTAATTTGTGATTTGCAAAGTCAAGCAAGCACCTGGCCTTCAGCCCTTCTTCACTTTGCAAATCACAAATTGCCAACTACCAATTGGAAATTGCTGGTGGAACGCAAATGCAAACTACTCCTCCCGCTCTGCCCGCTGTTCCTGCTGCCGCCCAATCCGCGCCGGCCGCCGCTACCGCTCGCCGGGCTAAGATTGTATGCACCTTGGGTCCAGCTACCAGCTCCGACTCGATGGTGCGCGATCTGATGCGGCAGGGCATGGATGTCGCCCGCCTGAACTTTTCCCACGGCACGCACGAAGAACATGCGCGAACCATAGAGCGCGTTCGCCGCCTGGCGGAAAAGGAAGGCCGCAGCATCGGCATCCTGCAAGATCTGCAGGGACCCAAGATCCGCACTGGCAGGTTCAAATACCGGCGGCCGATCGCCCTGCGCAAGGGGGCGCGCGTTACCATCACGCCCCGTGACATTGAGGGCACGGCTTCCCTGATCTCCACCAGTTTTTCCGGATTAGCCAAGGAGGTGAGCTCCGGCGATCGCATCCTGCTGGCGGATGGAATTATCGAGCTGCGCGTGCGTGCGGCGAAAGGCCAGGACGTAGAGTGCGAAGTGGTCAACGGCGGCATGCTGGGCGAGCACCAGGGCATCAACCTCCCCGGACTGGCGCTGAGTGTGCCCTCGCTAACCGAGAAGGACCGCGAGGATCTGGAGTTCGGCCTGAAACACGGGGTGGACATGGTAGCCGTCTCCTTCGTTCGCACCGCCGACGACGTAATTCACATCAAGCGGCTGATCGGCACTCGTGGAGGCATGCCGCCGGTAATCGCCAAATTGGAGAAGCCCCAGGCCATCGAGCACCTCGACACGATTCTGGGGGTTGCCGATGCGGTCATGGTGGCGCGCGGCGATTTGGGCGTCGAAATGTCGCCGGAAGTCGTACCCGTGATTCAGAAGGAGATCATCCGGCGCGCGGCCGAGTGGCGTAAACCGGTGATCACGGCCACGCAGATGCTGGAATCGATGGTGGAAAACCCCCGGCCTACCCGTGCCGAAGCCAGCGACGTGGCCAACGCGGTCTTCGACGGCACCGATGCGGTCATGCTTTCGGCCGAGACCGCAGCCGGGAAATTTCCCCGGGAGGCGGTGGCCTTCATGGCGCGCATTGTTTTGGAGGCCGAAGCACACATGGCAACCCAGCTGCCAGACCTCCACCTGCACCATGGTTTATCCATCGCGGAAACCATCTGCGAATCGGTGGCCCATGCCGCGCACGACCTGGACATGCGCGCCATTGCCGTCTTCACTGAAACCGGCACTACCGCCCGCCTGATCTCCAAATACCGGCCGCCGGCGCCTATCTACGCCTTTGCCCAGAATTCCGGGGTGGCTAACTGGCTGAACGTTTGTTGGGGCGTGCGGCCGATCCGCTCACCGCAGGCCGGCTCGGCGGAGGAGATGCTTACGATCGCGCAGCGGGAGCTGCTGAGAATTGGCGCTGTGGCGCCGGGGGAGGTGATTGGCGTGGTCGCCGGCACGATCATGGCTTCCGGATCCACCAACCTGATGCGGTTGCACGTGGTCGAGGGGCAGGCCGCGGGCGCCCCCGCTCGGCTTGAGCGCCGCAAACGGCCTCGGCTTGGCCCTTTACCCCGACGTAGAAATCTGTAAAATCCCGCCTTGGACGGAAAAATGCCCGACTCGATCATCTCGATTGCGGTAATGGAGCCGCTGGATGGACTGGAAGAGAATTTCTTGCGCGTTTTGGCCGAGCTGTACTCCCTCATGGAAAGCAAGGGATACAGCCGCGATACCCTCCTGCGCAATCGCAGGCATCCGCCGCATTATATCCACATTCGTCACTGGTCCTCGTTGAGTTCCCGGAGCGAGGCGCAAGAGGATCCGGCCGTGCAGCGTTGTTGGGCCCGTCTGGGAAATCTGTGTCATATGGTACGGGTGCATGACGTCCTGGATGAAGTTGACTGGAGAACAATCCCGCCGGACTCGGGGCAAAAAGTTCTTTGAGGGTCAACTGCGGGTTCTCTGCCACCGGTATTAGCTTTCCAACCGGATTTATCGTTTTGGGCAGCTGGGCGGCCCACTCACCGCCCTCCTGAGCGAAGCGAAGGATTGGGGCCTGAAGTGGGGGGAGAGTTGCCCCATCCCCCCTGCCACACAATCCGGCGCAATATCTCGTATCGGAGAGAAATAGAATGCGAATTTTCAGCTTGAAAACCCTGCTCAGCTTATCTCTTGCCCTGCTTTCGGCTGCATCGACTCAGGCGGCGGCTGTGGAAATCAAGATCTTGTGTACGCATGCCTTTAAGGAGGCGGTGGTCGAGGCTGGCGCCCAGTTCGAGAAGCAGACGGGTAACAAACTGTCGATCATCTATGGCACTACCGGCGACATCGTGAAACGCATCAATGCCGGCGAGCCGGCTGACGTGGTTATAGCCTCGGCCGCGGCGGTCCAGGATTTGGCCAAAGCCGGCAAGATTGTCCCCGGAAGCAATATCCCGGCCGCACGTACCGGGGTTGGCATCGCTGTACGCGCCGGGGCGCCCAAGCCGGACATTCACTCCGTCGAAGCTCTCAAACGTTCCCTGCTGGCTGCCAAATCGATTGCCTATTCCGATCCCAAAGACGGTGGCACCAGCGGAATCCATTTCGCGCAGGTCGTGCAGCGCCTCGGAATAGCCGAGCAGATAAAACCAAAAACCATATTGATCGGAGGCGGCGGCGACGTTGGAGAAGTGGTGGCCAAGGGCGAAGCGGAGATAGGAGTGCAAATGACCACTGAACTGCTGCCGGTTCGGGGTGCACAGTATGTAGGTCCCTTGCCTGACGAGCTACAGAACATGATAGTTTTCGCGGTGGGCATCGGCGCCAATGGCAAACAACGGGACGCTGGCAGCGCCTTCATCAAGTTCCTCTTGTCGCCGCGAGGAATCTCGATCTTGAAAGCTACCGGGCTGGAACCGATGGCCCAGAAGTAATTGCAAATTTTGAATTTTGATTGCAGGCTGTCGCCTTGTCCCAACACCCAACACAGAACCGCAGAAACGCAAAACATGACGGGAGAACGGTTCCCAACCTGGTTCTTTCTGTGGTTCTGCGCTTCTGCGTTGGGTGTTAAATCAAAATTCAAAATTGTAGAGGGTTTCTATGAAAGCCAGCATCCTAGCAGCGCCGGGGAAACTGGAACTCCGGGACGTTCCCGACCCCGAAGTCTCGGAAGGCCGGGTCTTGGTAAAGGTGAGTTGTGTAGGGATCTGTGGAACCGACGTTTCCGTCTATCGCGGGTCCATCCCGGTAAAGCCTGACCTGATCCTGGGACACGAATACTGCGGCGAGGTCGCCGAGGTGGGCAGAGGAGTTTCCCAATATAAGGCGGGGGACTATGTCGCGTCTGCCGCCAGTTGGGGCTGCGGGGTGTGCGCGTGGTGCGAACGCGGTGAGCCTTCGTTCTGCGAGGCCCTCAACTCCCTGGCCCGTACCGTTGACGGTTCGCTGGCCGAATACATCGTCGTTCCCGCAACCATGCTATATCGCATGGAGCGAAGCGTTCCTCCGGTGGAGGGGCAAGGGGTAGTGGGCGTCGCCACCGGCTTGCGGGGAGTGACCCGCGCCGGCGTTAAGCTGGGAGATCGCGTTCTGGTCATAGGCCCGGGCTATGGCGGCCTAATCCTGCTGCAACTTTGCAAGCTCGCCGGGGCGCGGGCTGGTATCGTCGGCACCCGCGAGGCCCGGCTCGCGATTGCCCGGGAAGTTGGCGCCGAGTTTACCGTGAACAGCCAAGAGAATCCTGAATGGGAAAAGGCCGTTCTGCACAAAGAGGCGTCGCGCGGATTTGATGTGGTCATCGAGGCCGCCGGAACCATATCCGCGTTACTATCGGCAGAGCGCATGGTCAAGAAAGGTGGAACCGTTCTCGAGTTTGGAACTTCCTTTGATACCGTGAACGGTCTGCCGCAAAAAGACTTTTACTACAAAGAAATTTCCATTATCGGCACCAAGGGCGGGTACGGCTTCTACAACACCGCGGTCGAGTTACTGAATCGGCATGCGCTCAAGATCGCGCCCCTCATTACGCACCAATACCCGCTTGGTAAGACCTCTGAAGCTTTCGCAGTGATGGACAAGCGGCTGGATAACGTGCTGCGAGCCGCCGTGTTTTGCCATTCCCAGGGATAATTCGAGGAGAACGGGTCGAAATTATGAAGAATGTCGTCATTACTAACGCCACCTTTGCCCGCTATAGCGACAGCCCTCTTACCTGTCTGCGCCAGGGAGGATTGGAAATTATCCGCACCCAGCGGTCACCAGGGACCGAGGCTGACGTGTTGCAATGCCTGAACGGCGATACCGTCGCCATCATAGTCGGCTTTGAGCCCATCACCAGAAAGGTCATGACTTCCGCGCCCGCCTTGAAGGTAGTGGCCAAACATGGAATTGGCGTCGACAACATTGATCTGGAGGCGGCCAAGGAGTTGGGAGTGCGGGTCGTCAACGCTCCCGGCACAAATTCGGAAGCGGTAGCCGACCTGGTCTTCGGGCTGATGTTCTGTTTAGCCAGAAGAATACCGGATGCCGACGCTAAGGTTAGAGCTGGAGAATGGCCTCGCGTTTTCGGTAAGCAGGTTTGGGGAGCGGGGCTTGGCATCCTGGGCCTGGGAATGATCGGCAAGGCGGTAGCCCGCCGGGCGCGGGGATTCAACATGACGGTCCTGGCCTACGATCCTTACTTTAATCAGGAGTTCGCCCGCTCGATTGGCGTACAGCAAGCCTCGATCGAAGAGATCTTGGCGGCAGCAGATTTTGTGACCCTCCATATGCCCTACATGGAGAGTACCAAGAACCTGATCGGGGAAAAGGAATTGAAGAGGATGAAGCCTTCCGCCTACCTGATCAATGCGGCCCGGGGCGGCGTGGTCGACGAAGGAGCGTTGTTGAAGGCTTTGACGGATAAGACGATCGCCGGAGCCGGTATCGACGCGTTCTCCAACGAACCCCCCGTAGGCTCGCCGCTGCTGGCCTTGCCTAATGTAATCGTGACTCCGCATATGGGCGCCTACACCGAAGAGGCCATGCAACTGACCAGCGAGTTTGCCGCCCGCACCGTACTGGAAGTTCTGGAGGGGAAGAAACCGGCTTGCATCATCGTGTAGGGCAATGAGGCGGTTGTTTGTAGTCCCACAGTCAAATGAGAAATCCGACGGCCGTTTAAGTGGAACGCAAGATTGCTAACGGCAGTCATTGTTCTCCGCCACAGCAACACCCCCATGCGTGTCAGCAATGTAGCAATTAACAAACTCACGGGCGGGAGGCCTGTCCGAATGGCCGCTTACCCGCAGCAGGATATGCTCATTGTCAATCCATCTCAGCGCGTGCGCATATACGTGCGCATTGCCCCTGCGTTCATTTGGCTCCAGATAGTGCCTGACTGCCGCATGTAAGTCCAGTTTCTGGGGGATTGTCGCGATGGAGAATACATAGCTGCTTTCGAAATCACTCGAGATGTGGTCATTCACGAAGAACGCCCGCGAGTCAGGGGACCAGCCAATGGAAGGAGCTTCAATCGGCCTGAGGAGAAGTTGCCTGTGGCTGCCGCGCGCATCGGTGATCCACAGGGCACAGGCAGAGGCTTTCCAAAGCAACGTGTGTTGACCATCGGGGGAACGAACCGCACTCGAGGGCCCACGACATTGGACTGGCATAGCCTGTGCCATAAGCAGGTATCCAAGCAATATCGGAAACGACAAAAGCCCTGCGCAACATACCTTTCTTCCATGCACGGCGATCTGCCCCCCTACGAAAATCCCGCTCTTGAGCACCGGTTAAACGTTTGCACTCGTACCCATGGCTTACGCGTATTATGCTCCTGCGCAATTGGCGAGAACATCCCCTTCTTCGCCACGCGCCCGGGCGGAGTTGCAATTGTTCAGGCCATTCCGGGCGCGCGATTTCAGAATGACAGACGTTGAGGGTGGGGATTTGCTGCTCCTGATCATCGTAACGGGCCCGTCGAAAGCTGCCGCAGGCTATTACTTGGGTAACTGCTTGCCCGCACAACAGGCCTGCAAGCAGAGCTGAACTGATCCACACTTAAACCAGCGGCCGAACTCACAGGAGGCGCATAGTTTTCTCATGGACCTCGAGGTGAGTGATTCAGTCGACCTGTCCCTCTTCCGGCCATCGGAAAGGGCCCTATCCTACCCGGCGAGAGTAAAGGAGATCCGTGATCGGTCCGTTGTCCTGGTGCTTTTGCCCCCCAGTCAGTTACCGGTTGCAGCCGGCAGCATGGTCAACATCAAGAAAACCGCCCAGGGGCAAGTCTTTATCTTTGAGGCCGTAGTCAGCCAAATTCACTCTGCCCCGCTCACGTTGGACGTCGCCATTACGACGCATAGCAAAAGAGCTCAACGCCGCTCTTCGCCGCGATTTCCCGTGTACCAGGAGATCCGCTACCGCCGCGCCGGCAATGAGGAGGGTTGGCTGCCCGCCAGGATATGGGACCTCTCGGCGGAAGGCATCTGCATAATCAGCGCACAAAAACATGAGCCTGAAGACAAAATAATTATCGAATTTACGGCGGTGCAGAAGATTTACCTAGTGGGCGTGGTTCGCGTGTGCACGGCTCACAAAACCGGCGCCGATGCGTTCGCTCTCGGAGTCCAGTTCGCAAACTTGGGGAATGAGAAGCAGAAGGCAATTGGCCGTTTTCTGCTGGAGAACCAGATCGAGAAGGTTCGAACGGCCGGGAGTCTCCTATACCACTACACCCCTCGGAAACCCATTATTATTCCCGGCCGCAAGTCAGCGCCACCGGCATGAGGCAGTCGCAAAAGAATTCGTTGGTCGGGGGGCTCCAGGTATGCGCCATCGCGCTTTTGTACTCCTGAAGCTGTGAAGGGCGCATACCTGGGATGAGATAACCAGCTTGTTCCCGGTTACGAAGGTCAGGACGGATTGAAGGATCTTAGTTAAAGTATTCGCCCCGGGCGACCGATTCCTCAAAGCAGCCGCAAGTGTGCGCTCGTGTAAGGTGAGATGTCAGAAAGGCATTTGCTATGCAATGCACAATTGGCCGGAAACTGGCATTGGGATCCGGTGTTGTTTTTGCCTTCATCGTACTGGCGGCCGGCTTTTCGTTTTACCAGCTCAGGCAGTTAGCGACCACCCAGCATGTGGTCAGCAACCTGCGCATAACGGTTCTTACCGCAACTTGGGATTTACGCTCGTCCGATAATCGCCTGTCTACGGATCTATCCAACTACATACTGCTGGCGGGCCGCAACCCGGTCATGGCTGCCGAGATCAAGCAGGACTGGGCCGCGACCTGGGCGGGGATCGGGAAGGCAGCCGCAACGCTGACCAGGGTTCGGCAGGATCTGGCCCCTGCCGATGCGGAGAAAGTGACACAGTTACAAACTCTCCTTCCCGAATCTCGCCGTGCCCAGCAGGCGGGTTTGGCCATCATCGACGCGCGCGGCGCCGCCGGCGTCCCGGATGCGCTTGAGGTGCTGGACAAGCAAATCAACCCGAAAGCCTCCGAGGTTGGGGCCTTGGCGACCGACTTGGGCAGCTCGGCGGCCGAGCTCATGCAAGCCTCGATTCAAAAGATGGACGCGGCGCGCAAGGCAACCATAGTTGTCCTTCTGCTCAGTACGATTACGGCGATCATTACTGGCAGCGTGCTGGTATTTCTGGCCCGTCGCTGGATCTTGGCGCCCATCGTGAACCTCGCCTCGGTCATACAAAAGGTATCGCATTCTCGCAACTACGCGCTGCGCGCCATCCCGCGCGGGCAAGACGAAATCGGGGAACTGGTAGCGGGCTTCAATCAGATGTTAGTTGAGATCGAGAACCGTCAGTCTCAGCTGGAGCATCAGGCAGTGACCGATGAGTTAACCGCCCTGCCTAACCGCCGCCTGCTGGCTGACCGCTTGGCCCATGCTTTGGCCGGCGCGGAGCGCCAACAATCCACGCTGGCCCTGCTCTACCTGGATTTGGACGGCTTCAAGCTCATCAACGATACGCTCGGGCATTCCGTCGGCGACTTCCTGCTCCAGGAAGTTGCGGGCCGCTTGCGGCGCCGGGTCCGCGCGTCCGACACCCTGGCCCGCATTGGCGGCGACGAGTTTACGGTGGTAGTGAGCAACCTCCGCGGCGCCGCAGAAGCCGAGGTTGTGGCTCGTGAACTGCTCGCCCAACTGGACGCTCCAATCGCGCTCAAAGGCCATGAGCTCACCCTGACGGCCAGCATGGGAATCAGTCTCTATCCCGACGACGCGCTGGACCCGGAACAACTGATTCAACATGCGGACACCGCCATGTATGTGGCCAAGAGTGCGGGCAAGAACCGGTACAAAGTTTTCAACGCGGAATTCGGCGACCTGGTTCGGGAACGACTCGAGTTGCAGAACCTGCTGCGCGGAGCCGTGGAACGCGGAGAACTAACGGTGCACTACCAGCCTGAGTTCGACCTGGCCACCCATCGTCTCCGCCGCTTTGAGGCATTGGCCCGCTGGCAGCATCCTACGCTGGGCATGATTCAGCCGGGCAAGTTCATCCCCATTGCGGAAGAAACCGGGTTGATCAATCAGATTGGATTGTGGGTAATGGAGCAGGCCTGCAGCGAGGCCGTTCGCTGGCAGAGCGTGGCTCAACATCCCGTGCAAGTGGCGGTGAACGTTTCGACCCTGCAATTCTTCCGTGAAGACTTTGTGGCCGGCGTAACCGAGATTCTCAGGCGTACCGGGCTGAATCCCACGTTGTTGCAATTGGAGCTGACCGAGTCGGTGTTTGTGCCCCGGCTGGGCAATTCCAGCAAGATCATGTCGGAATTGCGACAGCTCGGAATCAGTATTGCCGTGGACGATTTCGGCACGGGCTATTCGACCCTGAGTTATCTGCCGCGCCTGCCGCTGGATTGTTTGAAAATCGACCGCTCCTTCCTGTATCAGACTTCCAGCGATTCGCGGGCCCTGATCCGCTCGATGGTAAGACTCGCGCATGAGCTGAAGATGAATGTGATCATCGAGGGGGTAGAGACGCCGGAACAGCTTGATCTTATGCGGGAGATCGGTTGCGATGAAATACAGGGCTTTCTGTTTGGAAGGCCTACCCCCGACCCGAACCAGTATTTATTAAATGAATCGGCCCGCCAAGCCGAACTGCTCGAGCGCAATTCTGAAACGCCGGCTCACTCTGGAGCGATCGTTCACAGTTAGGTTGCTGGTGGCTGGCGGCCCAGGCATGCGCCCTCGTGAATATGGCAAGCCCTGCATAAACGACGAAAGGCTTTACCGGGATCTCCAGGAATGCGTGAAGGGCAGGGTGGTCCGGAGCAGCTATTCAGCGGCCGGCACGCGATTCTGGTCCGACAGATGTCCCGGTTTTACCAAGGCCTTTCCGGATATTTCCTCTAGGTCTAATCTCAGAATAGTAGTGCGTTTAACCATCTCTTCTTTGAAGACATGCTCTGAGTTTGGCGTATAGTGAGCCATAATTGCCTGGAGGGCCTCAAGTTTTTCCGGCAAGTCGTCCACAAACCTTATCCGCCCCATACCTACCACACTCTTATACTTCATGCTGCAGCCGCAAGAGATGTTGTGTAAAAACACTTCATGTTCAATATCCGCCTGAAAACAGACATGATTGTTCTTTTTCAGGATATCGATCTTCTTGCCTTCACCGGCGCTGTGGAAGTACAGAGACGCAAGTCCATTCTTCCCGGAAGCGGTTCTTCCAAAACCGAAATTCATGGTCACGATGTAGGGCACATTGTCATCGCACATGGCTATGCGGCAGACATCGGCTTTTTGAAGAATCTGCATGATCTCCGATGGATCTTCAACCTGTCTGTCTTTTCTTCGCAAGCGGCCCTCCGATACCAATCCGCTCTGTCGACGGCGATGTGCAGGGCGGAAGTAGAAGTGATTCGATAGTAGCAGAGTTTCCGGTTTCCAGTTTCCAGTTTCCGGTGGCCCAAATTACCAATAAGCCCAATCAACCGTCAGCAATCAGACAAGACTGCTGTGAGCCGAGTGCTGAATGCCGAGTGCTCCTTGCTAGGCTGCTTTTTCGGGTGCAGGCTCCCTTTCATATCCGGAAGGAGACGCTGCCTGCTTTTGGGGTACGAGACGTTCTCTTTTCCTGGCGCGCCGGCTGGCAATAACCTGCCCGGTCACTAAGAGGGCCAACACACTTATCAGGACCACAACCACAGCCTGCCAGCCGCTGAACATTTGAGCCCAGTACGGATTTTGGACCAGCTGCTTGGTTTTGCGCATCCAATTGTGGTGTTGTGCTCGCGGGAAGCAAAGGCTGTGGCCTAAAGGAATACTGGAGATGAATTCGAACATGGAACTGCACTCGCTGCCGGTTGGCCTGATGGAGGATGGCGCCGAGGGCGCCCAGTCGGATGCGTTTGTGTTTTTTGGCGCAAGCGGAGATCTGGCCTACAAGAAGATCTTTCCAGCTTTGCAGCGCATGATCCGCCGGGGGGTGCTGGACGTTCCGGTCATTGGCGTTGCCAAATCCGGCTGGACGCTCGACAACTTCCGCGACCGCGCCCGCGATAGCCTGATTCATCATGGCGGCCTGGATGAACCGGTATTTGCACGCCTGCTCCAATTGTTGCGCTACATTGACGGGGACTATAACGATCCCGGCACTTTTGTTCAGCTTCGTAACCTGCTCGGTAATACCAGGCACCCCGCGCATTATCTGGCAATTCCGCCCAGCATGTTCGAGACGGTAATCCAGGGATTGGCGGCTTCCGGATCCGCCCAGGGGGCGCGGGTCATAGTCGAAAAGCCGTTTGGCCGGGATCTGGCTTCGGCGGAAAAGCTAAACCTTATCATCCACGCGGTCTTCCCCGAGTCCAGCGTATTCCGGATCGATCATTATCTCGGCAAGGAAGCGGTTGAAAACCTGTTGACCTTCCGCTTCGCGAACACCTTTCTCGAACCCATCTGGAACCGCAATTATGTCGAAAGCGTGCAGATCACCATGGCGGAGGATTTCGGAGTGGGTGGACGGGGCAAGCTGTACGAAGAACTCGGCGCCATTCGCGACGTGGTGCAGAACCATTTACTGGAGGTATTGGGGTTTTTGGCGATGGAACCGCCCACCTCGATGTATCGCGAATCCATCCGGGATGAACAGGTGAAGGTATTCCGCACGATTCCGCCGATCAATCCCGCCCATCTGGTCAGAGGCCAGTTTGTTGGTTATCGCCAGGAACCGGGGGTGGCGCGCAACTCCCATGTGGAGACCTTTGCCGCCTTGCAATTGTGCGTCGAATCCTGGCGATGGGCGGGTGTTCCCTTCCTGATTCGCGCCGGCAAATGCTTGCCTACCACCACGACTGAGGTCCTCGTTAAGTTGCGGCGGCCGCCCTTGGTTAAATTAACGCCGGGACAAACCAATTATTTCCGATTCCGTCTGGGGCCGGATATTTCCATCAGCCTGGGAGCGCGGGTAAAGCAACCCGGGCCACATATGCAGGCAATACCGGCAGAGCTCTCTTTCCTGCGAACCGAAGCGGTGGAAGAATACGGGGCATATGAACGCTTGCTCACGGATGCGATGCGCGGCGATGCCTTGCTATTCGTTCGCCAGGACGCAGTCGAAGCGTCGTGGGCAATTGTGGATCCGGTCCTCGGCGACCGAACCGCGCTTGGGTTTTACGAACCGGGAACCTGGGGACCGCCGGAGGCCACCCGCCTGGCTGCCAACATCGGCGGATGGCAAGATCCGGTGCCGGAGCCGGCAATCGTGAGTGAAAAAGCCGCGTGACTATGTGGGAATTTTGAATTTCGAATTTTGATCTGGACAATCCGATCGGCAGTGCCCGATTTCAATCAAAATTCAAAATTCATAAATCAAAATTCGTCTTCTGCGTACCTGTGCGCACTCTGCGCTTCAGATGTCATCCTGCGGGCCGGCCGCGCCTTCTGCAGTCGAACCGGTCGGAACTTGACTGCTCCGATTGCCCTAACCGGGATTTGCCTGTTTTCTTGGCCCAGAATAGGGTATGTTACCGGTCAGTACGGCAGCTCACTTTTCATTCAGAGTACATGCGCCTGCGGCGCACCACCGGGCATGAAAACGAGGAGAGGCGCCGCGTTGGTAGCGCTGCCGTCCTGAACCTGTCCTGAGGGAACCGAAGGAGCGGCGGGCCGCCGGTACCAACGATGGGGGACGCCGGCGCTACATTTTCGTAACCGGTACGAACCACGGAACGGCCAGGGAACGACTATGGAACAAGTGAACGAACAACGGGTGATGCGGAAGATATTCTGGCGGCTGGCGCCGCTGCTGATGTTCTTGTTCATGATCGCCTATGTTGACCGGGTCAATGTCGGCTTCGCCGCGCTGACCATGAATAAGGACATCGGGCTGAGTGCCTATACCTACGGCTTGGGGGCCGGCATCTTCTTTCTCGGATACCTCATCTTCGAGGTTCCCAGCAATCTGATTATGGCCAGGGTCGGCGCCCGCAGATGGATTGCCCGCATCCTGTTGAGCTGGGGTTTTGTCGCTTGCGCCATGGCTTGGGTCCAAGGACCTAAGAGTTTTTTGACCATGCGATTCATTTTGGGCATCGCCGAGGCAGGCTTCTTCCCGGGAGTAATTCTCTATCTGACCTATTGGTTCCCGGCGCGTTATCGCGCCCGCGTGGTCTCCACCTTCATGTTGGCCATCCCGCTCTCCGTTGGGCTGGGCGCACCGATTTCAACCTGGATCATGCAATTGGACGGAACACTCGGCTGGAAGGGCTGGCAGTGGTTGTTCCTGCTGGAAGGGATTCCGGCGGTATTGCTGCCCATCCTGGTGCTCACCGTTCTGGCGGATGATCCCGGTAAAGCCAAGTGGCTCAGCGCAACCGAGCGGATTTGGCTGCAACAGGAGTTGGCCTCGGACCGGGAACAGGTCGCGGTGAAGAAAACTGAGTCTGGCGCCGCCCGGGTTTTCGCCAGCCCCATTGTGTGGGCGTTCTGCCTTATGTACTTCGCCAGCACCAGCTCCAGCTATGGCCTTTCCCTGTTCATGCCCCAAATTATCAAGCAGGTTGGGTTCACCACCATGCAAACCGGCTTCATCATGGTCATTCCCTATCTGATCGGTTGCGCCGGGATGCTGGGCGTGGGCTGGCTTTCGGACCATTTCAGAGAACGCAAATGGCATTTTATCGCCACGCTGCTGGTCGTCGTAGTTGGCTTTGTCAGCGCCGGCGCGCTGGGCAAGACCGTTGCCGCCCTGGCGCTGCTTTGTCTGGCCAATTTCGGCATCATGGGCAGCAAGGCGCCGTTCTGGCCGCTACCCTCGGCTTATCTGCGCGGGGCCGCCGCGGCCGCGGGCATCGCCTTCATTAACTCGGTCGGCAACTTGGGTGGTTTCTTCGGCCCCACCATCGTGGGCTGGGCCCGGGAACACTATGGCAGTTTTTCCGGGGGACTTTATGCGCTCGCCGTGGTGGCCTTCTTCGGAGTGCTGGTCACCCTTTTTGCCGTGCAGAACCGTCAAGCGGCGCCAGTTTCGGCCGCGGAATCGCCGGAAACGGCCGAGGCCGCAGCCGCGCGTTAATACAAACCGCTTAACCGCGGAGGGCGGAACGAGGCTCAGCACTCAGGGGACGGCGACGCTACTGGCAGGTCAACCTGGGGATATTACCCTGCCGGGAGGGTTTGTTTGTGCCTGAACTGGCGAAAAATAGCGCAGTCTCGCGCCAGCTCGGTCCTTCTGTTCACTCCTCGGTGACCGCCTGGCCAAGCTGGCGAGCGCGTTCAAATTTCTTCAGTCGGGCCTGAAACTCCGGCTTTTGCTCATTGGGCGCCAGGTTCACCGCTTGCTGTTCAGCCTGAACAGCCTTCTGGAATTCCTGATGCACATAATAGGCTTGGGCCAGGGTGTCGAAATTGTCAGCATTGTTCTCCGCCGCGACGGCCTTCTGGGCAAACTGCACCGCCAGTTCGGGATTGCGGATCTGGGGATTAGAACTAGTGGCGTAAAGCCATGCCAGATTATTCTGTGCCGTGGGAAAGCCTTGCTCGGCAGCTCGGCGGTACCAGTAAGCGGCTTGGGCGTCATCCGGGGACAGACCGCCGCGCCCTTTCTTATACATCAGGCCCAGGCTATTCTGTGCCGGCGCGTAGCCTTCATCGGCCGCTTTGCGGAACCAGGAAACCGCCTGGGTATCGTCCTTGGGCAGTCCGCCGCGCGCTTCCGCGTACATCGCACCAAGGTGGTACTGCGCCCGGCTTACTCCCTGTTCGGCCGCTTTGCGGAACCAGAGCATCGCCTGCATGTCGTTCCTGGGGAGACCGCCGCGGCCTTCTTCGTACATCAGACCGAGATCCAACTGGCAGGTTTTTTCGCCTCGTTCGGCAGCTTTGCGGTACCAGGACGCGGCCTGAACGTCGTCCTTAGGCAAACCACCCTTACCATTTTCGTACTCTTTGCCGAGCAAGCATTCCGCGGCGGGGTACTCCTGCTCCGCCGCCTTACGGTACCAGCTCACCGCTTGGCGGTCGTCCTGCGGCAGGCCCTTCTCCCCGCCCGCATACATGCTGCCCAAAAGCGTCTGTGACTGGGGATCGCCGGCTTCAGCGCGCTCGCGCAGCGTGTTGACGTCCGGGCCGCGCTCAAAAGGAGCCGGAGCGGAAGAAAAGTTGGAAGTGCATGCCGCCTCACAAGCTTCATCGCTGCACGGCGGCGGCAAAGTCTTCCCGCAGGAACAACGGCAGCCAACTGCAGTCTGCGCCAGCGAACACAGACCCGTCGCCAGCAGCAAAACCAAGCACCCGCAGGCCCATGTACCCAATTTTTTTGCCATGCTACACACCTCTATGCCCGGCAATTTTCAAAATTATCTAGTCTGCTCGCCCCACGGGGGTTGCCTCCAGCAAGCTGAGGTACTCCCTTTTCTTGTCCGCGGGCAGGAAGGAAGCCCGGAAAGAATTCCTGGCAAGCTGCTTCAGCTGCTCGTCGCGAAATCCAAACGTCTCCTGGGCAATCTGGTACTCACGGGAAAGGGAGGTCTCGAACATGGCCGGATCATCGGTATTGAGCGTGACCAGCAGTCCCAGATCAAAATACGTCTTGACCGGGTGCTGCGGAAGGGCGCGGATACATCCGGTGCGCAGGTTGCTGCTCAGAGAAACCTCCAGGGGTACCTGCCGCTCCACCAGATGTGCCAGCAACTCCCGATCGCGCCAGCAGCTAAGTCCATGGCCGATACGCTCACTGCGGAGCGTCTGCAAGGCGATCCAGACCGACTCGGGGCCATTGGTCTCCCCCGCATGGCAGGTCAAACGCAATCCGTGGCGGGCCGCATAGGCGTAAACCTCGGCGAACAGTTCCGGGCCGGCACGCCGCTCGTCGCCCCCGATTCCGAATCCGATCACGCTGCCGTAGCGCTGCAACTGAACCGCACATTCGGCTACCTCCATGGCCTTCTCCGGCCCAAAATGGCGTACCGCGTCGAAAATCCAATAGAGCGAAATCTTGAAGTCGCGCTCCCCGCTCACCCGGCCCCGTTCCAGGCCCTGAAAGATTTCGGCGAACTTCCGTCCGCGCCAGAGGCAGACGCCAACCGCCACGTAGACTTCGGCGTGTTTTACGTTCTCGGCCGCCAGACGTTGCAGCAGACGGTAGGTGATCAGTTCGTAGTCGTCGGGGGTTTGCAGGTACTGCGTAATCTCGCGGAAGCAAAGCAAAAAGCCGGTGAAATCAGTATAGCGATACAATTCACGGACCTGTTCCAGATCCAGTTGCTGCTTATGCTTGCGCGCCAGCTCAACTACCGTTTCCGGCTCGATCGCTCCTTCCAGATGAAGATGCAACTCCGCTTTGGGCAGGCCCAGCACAAAAGCGCTACGCTGCCCTGAGACTTCCAACCTGGAATTGTCCATCAGAATGGTTGTTTCTTGTTTCATTCTATGCATGCCATGGCGTCGAAAGCAACGAGAGCCGGTCAGGCGCCTGTCCGGGCAAGCGAAGCCTGCCCAGGACGGTCAGACCCGTCCTCAGGGGTGGCTCCGCGTGCACGCTGCGGGGGTAAGATCTTACCGTTTCGCCTGGCCGCGCACCATCTTCTTGACTTTGCGCTTCTGGGAACCGCGGGCGTAAGTACGTTTGGCGAGTGGTTTGGCGGCCTTTGCTTTCTTGCGTGCCGTGCGTTTGACTTTCTTACGTTCTGCCTTGTCTTTGATCTTGGTAGTATCCATGGTCCTCTATTTATTCTTTCCTTTTCCTATTCTCTAAGCAACGCTGGCATCCACGCGGGACTTCTCAGGCGCGTTCCAGTTGCGCATATTTCTCAATGAGCTTTTTTAAGCCGAACCCTTGAAATTGTACCGTAATCTTGGCGTCGTCCCCATCTCCTTCCCGGCGATAGACCACTCCCTCCCCGTACTTGGGGTGGCGAACGCGTTGTCCGGGGCGAAATCCGCGCGCTCCCTTTGCTTCCGGCACAGCCGTCTCCGGGCGCAAAGTAAATTTCTTGCCGCGCGAGGCAAAGAATTCGCCGATATTCTCAATGGAGTTATAGGCCGTCGCCGGCGATGACACCGTGCGGGCGCGGCGCGATGCCGGGTCCCATTTGCGCCCGCCGGTCCGCGCCGCCGGAGATTCCCCGGTAACAGGACGCTGATCTTCGTTTTCGTAGTCGTATCCGGCGGAATCCTCGCCGTCGTACCAGGTGCGGCGCGGGGAGCCAACATCTTCGATCAGGCCCTCTGGCACTTCTCGCAGAAAGCAGGAGGGCGGCCGCGCCTCCGCCTGGTCGGTGCCCCAGCGGCGGCGGTAACGGGCACGGGACAGCAGCAGAACATCCATGGCGCGTGTCATGCCCACGTAGCACAGTCGGCGTTCCTCCTCCAACTCGTCCGGCGAAGTGAGGGTGCGGGAGTGCGGAAACAGCCCTTCTTCCAAACCCACCAGGAATACTAAGGGGAATTCCAGGCCTTTGGCGGCATGGAGGGTCATCAGGGTGACCGGGACCGCGACCTCGTAATCATCCTGTTCGCTGATCAGGGCCGCGTGATCGAGAAATTCGCCCAGGCTCTCGCCGCGATCTCGCGAGTCCATGGCGGCATTGACCAGTTCGTGCAGGTTTTCCGCCCGGGCCATCGCCTCGGGGGTATCTTCCTGTTCAAGCTGCTTGATGTAGCCGGTGCGGTCGATCAGGAATTTGAGCAGTTCCGCCGTTGACGCCGGGACATTCGCGCGGCTCCGGCGCCACCATTCCGGAATGGATTCCTCTTCCCCGGAGGCAATCGCACTCTCGTCGACTTCCCTAGTGAAGCGGCGCTTTAGCTCGGCGAGGCCCGTGAGGGGCTCTGCTTTGCGGACCTCTGTCACCGGCGGGCTGGGCAGCGGAGTCCGCGCTCTCAATTTCGCGCGCGCCTCGTTCGATATTCTGCCCAGTTCGTCTTCGAGGGAAAAAAGATTCTCGGCCAACCACAGATGTCCCTCTGCGCTGTGGCCGACAAAATCTTCCACGCAGCGGCTGCCCACCTGTTTCAGCTCGCCATTCTCATGCCGCACGAAGAACGTGGATTTCCGATGCCGGAGCGTATTGCAGTGGTCGCACTTCGGGGCGGCAAGCCTGCAAGACTCCGGCAGTTCCACGCCCGGCAGGGGGTGCACCACATTGGCGCCGTCCTTATGCCGGATCGCTCCCAGGAAGGTCCAGCCGCGGATGACCGGGGTGTCGCCTTCCACGGTAACCACCAGGAACTCCGGTTTCGCGCCCGCTCCGGCGGGCGGCCACTCGCGCAGCACCGTGACTTTCGGCTCCGGCACGCCGACGGAGGCCGCACGTTTCGCCAGCCGGGCAACAATCTTCTCGATTCGCTTCCATTGCGCGCGCGGGATATAGAACAGCCGCTGCCCGCTTTCGCTGACTTCATCCGGTTCGGCAAAAATTGCGGATACCTGCTCCCGGGGTTCTGGACTGCCCTCCGCGAGTTTCACTCCTTCGGAATCCGCCTCCACCGCATCGCCGAAGTCAAAAGATATGTCGTCGTCGTTCTCCGGACTCGCCATGACCGAGCCGCCGGCTTTGTCTTCTGCGGATTCAGGTGGGTGCATCAGATCAAGGGCCACCTGTTCCTCCGGCAAGACAATATTGGCGGGCTTATCGCCGTTCCCCGGGACACCTGCCGTTTGGTGAAGCTGTTCCGTGAAGGTCCCCGCCAGCATGGCGCGGGCATCTTCGATGATTTCGCGAAATCCGCTCAAAGCCTTGAGCGTGCGGGCGGGCAACAGCTGGCGTTCGATCACCGCCCCGAGCGCATTCCAGTTTGAGGTTCCCGTTTCCAGCGCGATCCGCTCGATGACCTCCAGCGAACTCTTGCCGATGCCGCGCGCCGGGGTGTTGATCACGCGCTGCAAGGCTACCGAGTCATCCGGATTTTGGACTACTTTCAGATACGAGATCATGTCCTTGATCTCGGCCCGCTCATAGAAGGAAAATCCGCCCACCACGTGGTACTTCAAGCCATAGCGGCGCATGCCTTCTTCAAAGAGACGGGACTGGGCATTGGTGCGGTACAGCACTGCGGCCCGGCTCTCCTTGCCCTCGGCGGCGCACTGCTCCAGATACTTGCTGATGTAGTCGGCGACAAAGAGCGCCTCATTTTCCCCGTCGTGCGCTTCGTAGTAGCCGATCCGGGCGCCGCCCTGGCGCGAGGTCCACAGGGTCTTACCCTTGCGTTTCAGGTTATGGGCCACGACCGCGGAAGCGGCTTGCAGAATGTTCTGCGTCGAGCGGTAATTCTGCTCCAGCCGGATAATCTTCGCCTGGGAGAAATCGCGTTCGAATTCCAGAATGTTGCGGATATCCGCTCCGCGCCAGGAATAGATCGATTGGTCTTCGTCGCCCACCGCACAGACGTTCTTGTGGACGCCGGCCAGCAGCCGCAGCAATTCGTATTGCGGCCGATTCGTGTCCTGATACTCGTCGACCAGCAGGTAGTGAAACTTGCGGTGGTAGTAGTCGCAGACCTCGGGCATGGCGCGCAACAGGCGCACGGTTTCCAGCAGCAGGTCGTCGAAGTCCAGGGCGTTGGACTTGGCCAGCTCGCGATTGTATTCGGCAAAGACCTGCGCCACCGCCTCGGTCTGGGGATCCCGGGACTGGAGATACAAGCCCTGCGGGTCGATCATGTGGTTCTTGGCCCAGGAGATGCGGGCCAAGGCCGCCGCGGGTTTCATCCACTTGCCGTCGAGGCCGAGGCGGCGCATGACGCCCTTGACCACACCCTGCTGGTCGCCTTCGTCGTAGATGACAAAGCTTCGGGTCCGGCCCTGGTCTTTGACTTTCAGCTTCTCGATGTCACGCCGCAGCACGCGCACGCAAAACGAATGAAAAGTCGAAATCTGCGGTTTGGCAAACCGCCGCCGGCCAACCATATGTTCCACCCGCTCGGCCATTTCCTGTGCGGCCTTGTTGGTGAAGGTGACCGCCAGAATCGCGTCCGGTTCCACTCCGAAGTTTTCGATCAGGTAGGCGATACGGTAGGTAATGACCCGCGTCTTGCCGCTGCCGGCTCCCGCCAGAATAAGCACCGGCCCTTCGGTGGTTTCCACCGCCTCACGCTGCTGAGGATTAAGTTGGTCGAGAAGAGACAAGAATATTATCCAGGACTTGCTTTCGCTTCTAGTCTATCGCACCCGACAACTCGAATCATCGGGCGATCGGGTGATCGGGCGATCTTAAGAAGAATTGGAAATCTGTATTTCGGCACCTTGCAGGTTAGGGGGGAGGGAGCGGAAAACTTCTTTGGTTTAATCGTATTTGGGTTCGTTCTTTTCCTTCGTGCACTTTGTGTCCTTTGTGGTAAAGAGGCTTTGGGCTCAGGTTTTCCCGATCACCCGATCACCCGATGGCCCGATGCGTCGGGCTGGGCGGTCGCGCGCAACGTTTCGCACTCGCGGCAGGGGCACCACTCGCGCAGGAACTCCCAGGAGTAAATGCCGTGCTCGTGGCCGTCGTTCCAGGCAAAACGAATTGCATACTTCCCTACTCCGCCGGCGTTCGTGGGTTTTACGGGCGGCTTGAACATAGGCAACGCTCCCGGCTCGGGCTTCGGCGGTTGACCGGGATGGCGGCCTTCCTTGGTTCTGGCCTGATCACAAAGAGCACACGGACAGGCGTCGCGCAGCCAGGTGAAGGTGTAATGGCCCTTGTGGCCATCCTTCCATTCGATCCGCATGCCCGAGCCGCCACTAAGGTCAACGTTGACGACTTTGGGAGTGACCTCCGGACCCGGCTCAGACTGCAAGGGCGTGTGCTGGCTGTGTTCAGTTGGAGGCATGCTTTAGTATAAAGCAGCCCTAGGGACAATCGCGCGATGCAATCACTGGTTGCCGCCCTGGCGAGCGCTCCGGTAGAATAGATGTTTTTGGGTATGCTGTTTTAGCGAACGGGAGTAATCATGGCACAAATTTGCGATGTTTGCGGTAAGGGACCGCGGTCGGGCAATAATATCAGCCACGCTCACAATGTGACCAAGCGGCGCTGGAACGTAAATCTGCGCCCGGTACGCGCCAAGGTCGGCGGCAGCACCAAGAGGTTACGGGTTTGCACTTCCTGCCTGCGTAGCGGCAAAGTGGTAAAAGCCTAGTCCTGCACGTAACCATCCGCGGCAAGTAAGCTCAAGATCTGCGATTTGTAATGGGCAATTTGTAACTGGCCAAGGGAACCCGGCCCGAAAACCTGTTCAGCGCTGAGGACACGGAAGAATTTTGATTTTTGAATTTTGATTTACACCATCCGATCGGCGGTTTCTGATTTTCAATCAAAATTCAAAATTCATAAATCAAAATCTCTCCTCTGCGTAACTTGGGAGGGGTTCGCATGATCAGGGTGAGTCTCTTCTTGCTGCTGGTTGTGCCTTTGTTCAGCCAACAAAAGCCGGCGCCGGCGGAACCCATGGCGCCGGAGACACAACGCACCACCTGGCAGGCGCCGGAAACAGACATTCACGGCAAATTGACTGCGGCACGCACCCGCGCCCTGCCCGACAGCGTCTTCGCTTTCCCCCGTCTGCGCAAGGAACCCCTGACCGACGCCGCTCACGTGCGCAGCGCCATCGCCCGGTTTGGCCAGGTCAAAGGGGTCCCGGACGAAGAGCGCGACTTGGCGTTCGCCAATATCCGGAAGGCCGCTGCGGCTTTCGGCGTTCGCCTGAAACAGACCGATTGGCGCCAATTGGCATCCCCGGGCCGCCCATAATAATCCACGGAAGAGGTGATCAAGAAAGTCATGGCAAACCAGAAGAACCGCCGAATTGTCCTTGCCGCTCGCCCAAAAGGCGAGCCCAAAGCTACGGATTTTCGCCTGGAAGAGGTCGATATCCCGTCCCCGCCGGAAGGCAGCGTCCTGTTACGCACCCTCTATTTGTCACTCGATCCCTATATGCGCGGGCGGATGAGCGAAGGTCCTTCCTATGCCCCCGCGAATAAGCTCAACGAGGTAATGGTAGGCGGCACGGTCGGTGAAGTGGTGACGTCGAAAGCCCCGCAATTCAAGCCCGGCGATCTGGTGGTCGCGTATTCGGGGTGGCAGGAATACGCCGTTGCCGAGGCAAACAGCTTGCAAAAGATAGATCGTAGCGTCGAGCCGATCTCGACCCGGCTCGGAGTTTTGGGAATGCCCGGTCTGACCGCTTATGTCGGACTGCTGGAGATCGGCCAACCCAAACCGGGAGAAACCGTGGTAGTGGCGGCCGCGGCCGGCGCGGTCGGCTCGGTGGTCGGCCAGATCGCCAAGATCAAAGGTTGCCGCGCGGTCGGAGTGGCCGGCGGAAAACCGAAATGCGATTTCGCGGTCAACGAACTTGGCTTCGCTGCCTGCATCGATCATCGCAGCAACCGTTTTGAGGCGGAGTTGAAGGCAGCTTGTCCCCAGGGTATTGACGTTTACTTCGAAAATGTCGGCGGCCAGGTTCTGGAAGCAGTCCTGCCGCTGTTGAATCCCTTTGCGCGGGTTCCGGTTTGCGGGTTGATCGCCCATTACAACGCCACCGCCCTGCCCGCCGGGCCGGACCGGACGCCCATTCTCATGCGCAACATCCTTACCAAGCGGCTGAGATTTCAAGGTTTTATTGTCTTTGATTTTGCCCACCGGCAGGAGGAGTTTACGACGCAAATGATCCAATGGCTCCGGGAAGGCAAGGTCAAGTTTCGGGAGGATGTCGTCCAAGGGCTGGAGAATGCGGTTGCCGCTTTTCAGGGCCTGCTGCAGGGACGTAATTTCGGGAAGCTGGTGGTAAAGGTGGCGGCCAACTGAGGCTAAGCACACATCCGCACAGAGACGCAGAGCGCAGCGGGGAAAAGCCTCTATTGATTTTCTCTGCGGTTCTGCGTCTCTGCGTCGGGTGTTTCCCAAACCCGCGCCGAAGCGAAGACCCGGAATAGATCGGCATCGATCTCCCCGGCGGCGACTCCCGCTTGCAGGAAGGTGAGCGCCTGTTCCGGGCTGACGGCCTTCTTATAGGGGCGGTCGGTCGCGGTCAGACCATCGAAGATGTCCGCAATGGCCATCATGCGTGCGGGAAGGGGAATGTCCGGCGCCTGCAACCGGTGGGGATAGCCGCTGCCGTTGAGCTTTTCGTGATGCGCCCGGGCAAGGACCGGCACGTTGCGGACTTCCGCCGTCCACGGAATCTGGTTGAGGAAGCTCTGGGTATGGACGACGTGCGCTTCCATCTCCGCCCGCTCCTTCTCATCCAGCGAACCTTTGCGGATGGAGAGCAGCCTGACCTCGTCAGCCGTTAACAACGGGCGCCGCACCCCATCTAGGTCCTTATAAAAACGTCCGGCGATTGCGTCCAAATGCTGAAACTCGCCTTCAGGATGTACTGTCGGCAAATTTGCCTCTTGTACGAATTTCCAGAAACCGTCTAACTCTTTCAGGCGTTCCTGCAACTCCCGTTCGAAGCGAGGCTCCTCAAAGCGGTAGGCGGCTTCCCCGTGCTGGAGTACGTAAGCCAGGCGGGCGCGTAGCATTTCGCTCTCCAGGCCCTGTTTGGCGGCAGCGAAGCGCTGCCGTAAGGTCTCCAATTGAGTGGGGAGGAGTTTGGTGGCCTTCACCAGCACGTCTTCGCGGACCGCAACCTTGCCGAAATCGTGCAGCAACGCGGCGTAGCGGATCTCCTTCAGTTGATCAGGGGTGAACTGCACTTCGGCCAGAGGGCCGTCCCGTTCCCGGTTCACGGCTTCGGCCAACGCCAAGGTCAGGTTGGCAACCCGAAAAGAATGGCCACAGGTGGTGGGATCGCGTTGTTCAATGGCGAACACCGCCGCCCGGACGAATCCTTCAAACAGCCGTTCGATAGCCGCAACCAGGCGGCTGTTCTCCAGCGCCACCGCCGCCTGACTGGCCAGGGAAACAATCAGGTCGCGATGACGCGCACTGAAGGGGACGACCAGGGCCGCCACCTCGGCCGGGGAAGCCAGGGAACCTGTGCCGCGCTTGGCGTTGATCAGCTGCAACACCCCCACCACTTTCCCTTTCTGGTCCCGCATGGCGACGGCCAGGATGGACTTGGTGCGATATCCGGAATTCCGGTCAAAGCTGCGGTTAATGGTGTACGGCACCCCTTCCGGAAGCTGATAGGCATCTTCCAGAACCACCGTTTCCCCAGTCAGCGCCACGTGGCCGGCGATGGAAGCATGGCTGATCTCCATGGTGGTCTCACGGAACGGCACGTATACGCTGTCGTTTTGCGCCAGCACAAATCGCAGACGCGGCTGGCCGGCGGACCCGGTCGCAGCCGGCTCAGCTGGCGCCAGCCGGTCGGCGTCGTCGGCTTCCACCAGATACAAGGAACCCGCGTCGGCCCCGGTAATCTGGCGCGACTTCGTCAAGATCATGGCCAACAACTTCGGCATTTCGCGTTCGGCCGAAAGCGCTGCCCCAATGCGATTCAACTCATCGATCTCAGCGAAGGCCGCCGCCAGGCGCTGATCGGATTCTCTGAGAACTCCGCTCATTGGAACCTGACTATAACCTACGGATCAGGAAAACGATATCCGGCAATGTACCTGGGTTCCAGAGCAGCTTGCTGGGTGGGCCGTTATCGCGTATACCTTGCTCTGAACCTGCCCGTTGGGGAGGATAACAATGTTTGCCAGCGGAATTCTCAAAAATAAGAGGATTCTAATTACCGGCGGGGGAACCGGCCTGGGACGCGCCATGAGTGAGCGGTTTCTGGAGCTGGGAGCCGCCGTCTACATTTGTGGGCGGCGCGCCGAAGTACTACTGCAAACCTGCGCCGAGCTTTCTCGCAAGACCGGAGGCCAGATTCGTAGTTTCCCCTGCGACGTGCGGGATGTCGCTGCCGTCGAACAAATGGTCGATACCATCTGGCGCGACGGACCGCTCAACGTGCTGGTGAACAACGCCGCGGGGAACATCCTCGCCCGCACCGAAGAACTCTCGGCCGGCGCCTGGCAAGCCGTGCTCGGCATTGTCCTTAACGGCACGCTCAATGCGACTCTGGCTTGCGGACGCCGCTGGCTGCAGGCCGGCACGAAAGCCATGGTGCTGAACGTGTCCACCAACTATGCGGTCAGCGGCGCGGGTTCCGCTTATGTGGTTCCGTCGGCCGTCGCCAAGGCCGGGGTCATGGCCCTCACGACCAGCCTCGCCGTGGAATGGGGCCCGCGCGGTGTGCGCTGCAACGGCATTGCCCCCGGTCCGATTCCGACGCAAGGCGCATTCTCCCGCCTGCTGCCCAGCCCGGAAATCGAACAGCAGGCGCTCCGGCGCAATCCCTTGCGCCGCTTCGGTACCCTCGAAGAGCTCACCAACTTGGCCGCTTTCCTGGTGAGCGACGGGTGCACCTATATCAACGGCGAAATCGTGGTGATGGACGGCGGCGAGTGGCTGCAAGGCGCCGGCGAATTCAGCGAGCTCGGCCAACAACTGACGGAAGCCGACTGGCAGGCCCTGCGCCCGAAGAAGTGAAGACCTCTTAACCGCGGAGGACCCGTAGGACGCGGAGGCAGACCAGGGAGAAACGCGCCGCCCCCAGAACTTGCCGGTAGCGCTGGCGTCCGCGCCTAAATGTGCGGAAAAGGTGGAAGCACCGGGCTTCAGCCCGGTGAAAAGAGGCATAAAACAGGGGAGCTTTAGCTCCGGCGTGGTGGGGCTTCCCAGGGCTAAACGCCCGGCTTTCTAGGGAGCGCGTGCCGCCGGGCTGAACAGGCTGCGGTAAAAATCGGTTTTGTATCAGGGCACGACTATCGTGCCGTGCGGGGACACAAAAACTGCGGGGCGTCAACCCGGCGCTTTCCCCCCTTGCAACCTTCAGAAACAAAAAATGCTTACCCCCAATATCTGTCATTCCGAGCGCCGCGCCCAGAATGACGTGGTCAGTTGCCACCCCGCCGCAGGGCGCGGGGCGAGGAACCATAGGTATTTCGGCTCTATCTGCCGTGGCCATTTCTGAGCAGCCAAGAGATCAGGGCCACACCTTTCAGGTCCTGTTGGCCGAAAATCACGCCTGAACACGACTTTTTCAGCAGTCTCTTCAGCCCGGTGATGCTTTAGCTCCGGTGTGGCTGGCGGGCACTACCTCTCCTATTCTCAACCCGCTGGCTGACTGGCCCCGCTATCAGGCCCGTAAGACCAGGAAAATAACGTGCTCACGAATGAGTGCTTTCCCTGTATCCTTGCGCTACTCAGGATGTGGCAGTCAAAAACCAGGCGCCAGGGTCAGCTCCCGGCCGGAGGAGATGTGTGACTACTTCATTCCCCTTCGTGACTCGCTCCATGCTGTTGAACGTCCTGTTGCTATTCTCAACATTCGCTTTCGCGGCCAAAGACAAAGTCACTATCCAGGGCAATATCGGCGCAATTACACCTCCCGCCGAGTTTCAAGTGGGCGACGAAACCATAGTCTGTGGACCTGAAACAATCTTGACCCTCAAGTACGATACGAAAGCGGTTAGGCTTCCGTTCGAGGCGGAAGCAATCCACTCTGGCATAAAAGTTACGGTGAACGGCAAACGCGACCCCGTCAGCAAACAAATACGGGCGAGTTCGGTGGTTGCGATTGTCTACGAAAGACTTGTGGACGAAATTAGCGGAACCGCCTTGATTGAAAAACCGCTCTCCATGGCGCAGACCAACGCGGGGTGGTCCGGAATCATTTTTGCTGACGGGCGCAAAATAAAATTTACCAGGTTCACCAAGCTGGAGTTTGTCGCAAATAAGTCCGAACGAGCCCAGGCCCCGGGAGGTCCCTCTTCGTCGATCAAATCGCTAAGCGAAGTAGGGCCGAATGTTTTTGTCAGCTACAAAGGCCTGCCTTTCCAGAATGGGGCGATTATCGCGGAAGAATTAGTGTTCGTGCGTAACGAGGACAGCCCGGCAAAACTGAAGTTACGCCAAGAGTACGAACCGCAAATCGTCGAACCCGATTATTCTGCGGGAACGCCGGGCAAGTTGGTCGTCAAGCCTCTTAATGAACTCTCAATTGCTTCCAACAGGGTACTACTCGCCAAGTCTCCTGGTGAACTCCCGATTATTCCCAACAAAGCATTACAAGATACCGTAAACGAAGTAGGTGTTCGCCTGGTGCCGGCTTTTCAGAAATCATTGCCTGGGGCCGATCCGTTGAAGATCAATTTCCGCTTTTATGTGGTAGAAACGGACAAGTTTGCTCTCCACGCTGTTCCGAGCGGGGTAATTTTGGTTTCTGTCGGCATGCTTTCGCGGCTCAATAATGAAGCGCAACTTGCAGCGATACTGGCCGCTGATATGGCACTGGTGGTTCAGCAGGGGATTTATAGCCTGACGGCTAGGGCGAAAACAGAAAACATAGCTACCTTCGGATCACTTGGAGCTCTCCTGGCCAGTTCAGCAGCGCCTCCGATGGTATTGCCGGGGGAAGTCTTGATTCTGCATAGTGCGGCCTCGAGTGAACGCCTCGTAATTTCCATTCGGCAGGCTGGGCGTTTGGCATTAGAGTACATGCTGGACGCAGGATATGATCCACGTGAAGCGGAAAAAGCGTTCACGTCTCTCGGTAAGAAATCGAAAACCGACCCCAGACTTCGGCAAGGCGAACGCGAGTACTACGAAATTATGGCAGCAGCGACTCGCGATCAACTGAAGGACGCATATCGCGACGTCAACTTCGGGGAATTGAAAACGAACACTGAAGAATACGAGCGGTTGCACACACAGTTTCGGGCCACAACCAATTAGGGAATTGGTGTGCGGTCGGAAAAGCCCGATTCCGCAACTCTGAGATCCCGAACCGTTTTTCGGCCGCAGAACATCTGATGCAGTGGGAGGACAGATATGGAGAAAGCGACCTTTGCTGCGGGATGTTTCTGGGGCGTGGAGGAGGAGTTCCGAAAAACAAAAGGCGTGGTCTCCACCACGGTCGGTTATACGGGCGGTAATTTCCCTAATCCCAGCTACTCCGACGTTTGCCGCGGCTCTACGGGCCACGCCGAGGCCGTCGAGGTAGAATTCGATCCCAGCCGGGTCAGCTACGAACAACTGCTGGAAACCTTCTGGAATATTCATGACCCGACTACGCTGAATCGGCAAGGACCGGACCTGGGCGCGCAGTACCGGTCGGCCATCTTCTTCCATTCTCCGGCGCAGGAGGCGGCGGCTCGGGCATCTAAGGCCAGCGCGGAAACAAGCGGCCGTTTCCCCCGCCCCATCGTGACCCAGATTGTTCCTGCCTCGGTTTTTTACCGGGCGGAGGAGTACCACCAGCGGTATCTGGAGAAGCGCGGAGTCGCGAGCTGCCGCTTCTGAGCCCGGTGGACGTGACCTCGGAAACCAAGCCTTAGTTACCTGTTTTTACATATTTCTAGCCGATTCTGTGACCTCCGTCACTGTCGTTTTGCCCAAAAACCGTCAATCTTGAGGCCTACCAGTATGCCTCAAGAGAAGGGGGTGCCGATGGGAGCACCTTACGGGATGGATGTCGTCGAGAGCTGCCTTGCCTGCGAGATGCGGGTGCCGGGAATGTTCTGCGACTTGCCCCCGGCTGCACTGCAAGCCTTTGAGGCGATTACCTACACCACGGTATATCCCAAAGGTGCCGTCCTTTTTGTCGAGGGTCAGAATCCCAGGGGAGTCTTCATCCTGTGCAGGGGCCGGGCAAAATTGTCCGTCGCGGCGAAAGAGCGCAAGCGCCTGATTCTGAAGATTGCCGGGCCGGGCGAAATGCTGGGCCTGGCGGCCACGGTTTCCGGTAAGCCGTACGAGTTAGCGGCCGAAACCATGGATCCCTGCCATATAACCTTTATCAAGGCGCCGGAATTTCTCCGCTTCGTGCGGGAACATCCGGAAGCCTGTTTCGGTGTTGCTGAGCAACTGAGCGGAAAATATGCCAGCGCCTGCCATTTCCGCAGCCGGACCCTGTCGCGGTCCCCGGCCGAAAGGCTGGCCAAGCTGCTGTTGGAATGGTCGGCAACCGCGGAGGCGTCGAAATCGGAACCGCGGTTTTCACTGACCCTCACCCATGATGAGATTGCCGAGATGATCGAGACTACCCGGGAAACCGTGACCCGCTGGTTCAATCGCCTCAAGAAGCGCGGCATCGTCAAGATGCAAGGCGCCACCCTGATAATCTGCAACGAAGCGCTGCTTCGCAGAATGGCCCGCAGCTGAGCAAGGCCGTTTCGCCACTCTGCAAGAGCTGGAACATCTCGGTGTTGGCTTTGTCTCGCTGACCGAGGCGCTGGATCTGACCACGCCAGCAGATCGAGCGATGGCTGGCTGGCTGGCCGTGTTTGCCGAGTTCGAGCGGGAGATCCTGCAGGAGCGAGGGCGGGCCGGCTTGGCCCATGCGCGCCAGAACGTCTCTGCGCATCGGCGGGAGACTAAAATACGGTTGGAGGTGGTGGTGGCCGTGCTATGGCGTCCCCTGCGGGTGCTTGTGTCCTTTGCTGGCGTTGCGATAATCACGTTTGCCGGCTATAGGATCGTCCCGGTCAACGCCACGACCATGGGATTCGCGTACCTGCTGCTCGTGCTCGTTATTGCCAGCACCTGGGGGTTCGTTGAGGCTGGGCTGGCTTCCGTTTTGGCGACTCTGGCCTTTAACTTCTATTTTCTTCCTCCCATTGGGACCTTCACCATCGCCGATCCGCAAAACTGGGTTGCTTTGTTTGCCTTCCTGGCCACCTCTCTCATTACCAGCCGGCTATCGGCCAAGGCAAAGCGGCGGGCTCTTGAGGCGATTGCGCGCCGGCAAGACCTGGAAAGGCTGTATGCCTTCAGCCGTGCCATCCTCCTGCTTGACTGCAATGACTTGTTCCCGAATCGACTGCTGGGCAAGCTGACCGAAACCTTCGCGCTCAGCGCTGCGGCACTCTACGACCAGCGTAACGGCAGGTTCTATCGGGAAGGTTCGTCCAACTTGGAAGCACTGGATGAACCACTGCGCCATGCCGCCCTTCGCGGAATGTCTTTCTCTGACCCGCAAAAGAATTGCATAATCGCAGCGGTTCGGCTCGGCTCCGAGCCCATCGCCAGCCTCGCGCTGCGGGGCTCAGCAATGCCAGAGTCGGTTCTTCAGGGAGTCGCAAATCTGGTTGCGATTGGTTTGGAACGGGCAAGGGCGCAGGACCTCGCACGGGAGGTCGAGGCCGCCCGCCAGAGCGAGCAGTTGCGAACTACGTTGATCGATGCCATGGCCCACGAATTCAAGACGCCGTTAACGCTGATCAAGGCCACGACGACGGCACTGCTGGCCAGCCCGGAGGGGCCGGCTGAGAGCCGACGGGAACAGCTCACCATCGCGGACGAGGAAGCCGACCGTTTGCGTGCATTGATCGACGACGCGGTGGAGATGGCCCGGCTCGACACGGCGCGCATCGAGGTTCATTTGGAGCCGGGTAATGCCCGCGAGATCGTCCGCGAAGTGGTCACCGCCATGCAGGGTGAATTGGACGGGCGGCCCTTGCAGGTCCTCTGCGATGAGCCATTGCCGGTGTTTGCTCTGGATAAAAGGTTGCTAAAGCTGGCCATCAAACAGCTCGTCGACAATGCTCTCAAGTATTCGCCTCCCGGCAGACCCGTGATAATCCGGATCAAGGGCGAGGACCGGTTGACGATTGAGATTACCGATCATGGCGGCGGAATACCGCCCCAGGAACAAATGCGGATCTTCGAAAGGTTCTATCGCAGTCCCGCCATCAAGTCTCAGATACCGGGCTCCGGCCTCGGGCTGAGTATCGCCAATCGCATCCTGCAAGCACATAACGGAACGCTGTCGGTGATCAGCCACCCGGGCGAGACGACCTTCCGGATGGTCTTTCCGCGGGATACGACAGGAGATAAGAATTGAGCGCCGGCCGCATCCTCGTGGTGGATGACCAGCCGCAAATCCGTCGCTTCATGCGCGGCACCTTGGCGGGCGCCGGTTACGAGGTCGACGAGGCCAGGACCGGTGAGCAGGCTCTGGAAAAGGTACGCGAATTCCGGCCCGATCTTGTTCTGCTCGACATGAATATGCCCGGCATGGCCGGATTGGACGCCTGCCAGGCGATTCGGGCCGATTCGGATGTTGCGATTATCATTCTGACGGTGCGGAACTCGGAGGCGGACAAGGTCGGGGCGCTGGATGCCGGAGCGGACGATTTCGTCACCAAACCGTTCAGTACGCCGGAGCTTCTCGCCCGCATACGCGCCGCGCTGCGGAGGCTGCCGGTTCCACAATCATCGCCCGCCCGGCTCTGCGTAGGCCGGCTGGTGATCGACTTTGCCGCCCGCACGGTAGACAACGGAGCGGGCACCACTCATCTGACGCCCAAAGAACTTGATCTCCTTCGCTATTTGACCCAGCACGCGAATCAGGCGGTATCCCACCGCGAACTGCTGCAGGCCGTGTGGGGACCCGACTACGGCGACCAACTCGACTATCTCCGCGTTTTCATCAAGAATCTACGGAAGAAGCTCGAACCCGATCCCGAACGCCCCGAGTACATCACGACCGAACCCTGGGTCGGCTACCGCTTCAACGCTAACGCCGAGTGTTCATAAAATCTTTATCCCTTCTTTATTACTTCTTCAGGTCCTTTCGCTCACCATCGAAGTGAAGCGTCATGGAACTGAAAAGATCAATCGCCGCTGAAAGGGTGCGGTATCCGGCAGCCGGGGTTCCCGGGCTGACACGGGAGGGAGAAGCGGGCAGGCGATTAAACATCACCGTCCTCTTCACCTCCGTAAAAGCTACCATGGCGGCGCTGAATCGAGCTGCCGCTCTGGCGAAGGGATTGAATTCCCGCATAACTCTATTCGTTTCTCAGGCGGTTCCCTATTCCCTCCCGCTCGATAAACCACCCGTACTGCTTACGTTCCGGGAGCGGCAGCTTCGCGAACTCGCCGCCCAAAGTCCCGTCGAGACCACCGTTCGTCTGTACTTATGTCGTGATCCCTGGCGGGCTCTGACCGCAGCACTGAGACCTTCCTCCCTGGTGGTCGTGGGCGTTCGCAGGGGATGGTGGCCTACGCGGGAAAAAAGCCTGGTGCGAAAACTGCGCCGCACGGGTTACGAGGTGGCAGTCATAGACGTTCCGTAGGATTCGTCGCAGACCTAGCCGGGTCCGGCATCGTGATCCAGGCATGGAAGATGCAGTCAGCAGATCACCCGCAGGTCATCTGCAGGGCGGCCCCGCCCACCTGGCGGGGGGAAATGTTCTTACCAAATCGCTCGTGGGTGTTATATTGCGGTAGATACACCCGCGGTGGGCAGGTTGCTCTTATGAACGCGCTGGCAAATATCGGCATCCGGATATTGGAGGCCCTGTTTGTGATTGGGGTGCTGGGTTCGGCGGCGGTGTTCGCGGTGGCCACGGTCGAGGACGTGGAAGTGATTCTGGATAAAGATGTTACCCCCGAGCCCTCCGCGAGCGGCGACCCTGGTGAAACGGCTCGCTGATTTCCTTCCCTTCAGCAATTCTTTATAAAATCTTTATGTCTCCTATATGATGGGAAAGTTCTGCTCGATTTGAAAATAGTGCATCGCTAAGGGGCGCGCTGCCAAGCTGCCGCTTGGCAGCCTACCGGTATAGAAGCAGTGGACCAGCAATCGGCAAGCTCACCCGCGCAATATTCAAAACGCACCACGATCCCGGTGTTCATCGCCACCACCGTGATGTTGACGTTCATCTCCTGGGTGCGCGCGGCGGCGATCGTGCTCAACGATCTGGCCTCCTCGGCCTTTTACGCGATCTCCATCGCCGAACAGGCGTTTGGCAAGGCCGCTCCCTGGTTTGTCCTCGGAGTGATGTTCTTCTCCTTTACGGTCCGCGCCATTTACGTCGAGAGCTGTTCCATGTTCGTGCGCGGCGGCGTGTACAAAGTGGTCAAGGAAGCGCTGGGGGGACCGCTGGCCAAACTGGCCGTCTCCGCCTTGATGTTCGACTACGTTCTGACGGGACCCATCTCCGGAGTCTCCGCCGGACAATATATCGCCGGCCTGGTGAATGAACTCCTGCAATCGGCCGACGTGCACGGCTGGATTCCCGCGGCGCTGCACGCCTTGCTCCACGGCCCGCCGCAACTGCCGATCAACAGCACCTCGGTGGCGGTAGCGGTGGCGGTGACGGTCTATTTTTGGTGGCAGAATTTAAAGGGCATCGAGGAATCCAGCGACAAGGCCCTGAAGGTGATGCAGGTCACCACGGTGATGGTGGTGCTGTTGCTGGGCTGGTCGTTCTATACGGTCTCGCGCGGCCACTATTCCCTGCCCCCCTGGCCGGTGCCCGGCAATCTCCACTTTACGGAAGAGTCCCTGGGCTTTCTTAGGCACGCGCCTGACTTGCCGCGAATCTTTGGCATCTTCGGCATCATCATGGCCTTCGGCCACTCCCTGCTGGCCATGAGCGGGGAAGAATCGCTGGCCCAGGTGTACCGCGAGATCGCGCATCCCAAGCTGAAGAACCTGAAGCGCGCCGCGCTGGTCATCGCCCTCTACAGCCTGCTGTTCACCGGCATCACCGCCGTGCTGGTAGTAATGATCGTTCCCGACAACGTCCGCATGCAGCCGGAGGTAAAAGACAACCTGCTGGGCGCGATGGTCATGTACCTGGCGGGGCCACAGTTCCTGAAGCTGATCTTTCGCGGCTTTGTGGTGGTAGTCGGCTTCCTGATTTTGGCGGCCGGCATCAATACCGCAATTGTCGGCTCCAACGGCGTGCTCAACCGCGTGGCCGAGGATGGCGTGCTCACCGACTGGTTCCGCAAGCCGCACAAGCGCTACGGCACCACTTCGCGCATGCTCAACCTCATCGTGGGGCTGCAGTTGTTCACCATCATCGTCAGCCGGGGAGACGTTTATGTGCTGGGCGAGGCGTATGCCTTCGGGGTCATCTGGAGCTTTGTCTTCAAAGGGCTCGCGATGCTGGTGCTGCGCTTCAAGTACAAAGGAGAACGCGACTGGAAGATGCCGGTCAATATCCGGATACGCGGCATCGAGATCCCGGTCGGCATGGGCTGTGTCACGCTGGTGCTGCTGACGGCCGCGATCGCCAACCTGCTGACCAAGTCCGTGGCCACGGTCAGCGGCCTGATTTTCTCCGCCGTCTTTTTCGCCATCTTCGCCGCCTCGGAAAAAGTCAACCGCCGCAAGTCCGCGCATCGCGAGCAGGAAATGAAGGAACATTTCCATGTGCTGGAGCAGGAGACGCTGGAGAACAGCGCCATGGGCGCGCGTCCGGGCAATGTGCTGGTCGCGGTGCGCGACCCCCGCAATCTTTACTATCTGCGCTCCATCCTGCAGCGGATCGATACAAAAAAGCAGGATGTCATCGTCATGACGGCCCGGCTTTCCCATCGCCAGCACGACTTCAGCGCCAACATCGTCGTGCAGCCGGAGCAAATGTTCGAAACTTACGAGCGCGATCTGTTCACGCGGGTGGTGGCCATCGCCGAAAAGGAAGGCAAACACGTATCGCTCCTGGTGGTCCCCACCAACAGCGTATTTGACGGCATTATCGCCACGGCGCAGCAGCTCCAGTCTTCGCGCGTGATCACCGGCTTATCCAACAAGCTCACCGCCGACGAGCAGGGCAAACTGACCGGCGATGCCTGGGAGCGCCTGCCCGCGCCGCGTCCCCGCCTGGCCCTGGAGGTTCATTTCCCCGACGGCGGCTTCAAACAGTATCAGCTCGGGCCGCACGCGCCGCGTCTCCGCCCCGAGGACAATGAACTTCTACATCAGCTCTGGCGCGAGCTCACCAGCGACCCCCAGTTCGCCACTCTGCACCACTACGACGTGGTCTGGCTGGCGCTCAAGGAACTGCAGCGCGAACTCGACACGGACCGGCGCCAGGAACTGCTACGGCAGCTGGAAGAGGAATTGAAGCGCCGCCAGGCCTAGCGTCACGCAGACTTGCCGGAAGCACACCCAAGATCAGAAAGTAGCCATCTCACCCAACAATGGCTCGGCAATATCAATCTTGGAGTCAACCGCGCTCCTGACTTGCAACCAAAGCGGTCATCGAGAGGAAATCTTTGCCACGGAGAAATTCTTGGTCTGGGCGGCTAGAATTCCATACGCGGATGACACCAGGGTGTCCTCCGGTCGCTGCATTTGTTCAGCTCACCTGTGGGCGATTTTGTAGCGGTCAAAGCCTCCAGAAGCCTCAACGTTCAATAACTTTCAACCAGCAGGCCGCAACAGGTTCAACAGCAGTCACTTAGAAACCAATAATTCCATAAATTTCAGTAACTTACGAAATCTGGTTCGGGACCAGGTTCTCTGCCCAGAGACCCTGAAATTTAGCCTTTATAATCAATGAGTTGGAACACCGGGGTGCTGAAACTTATTGAAATTTGAGGATCCGCATCCTCAAAATTATCTACAGTTGCCCCTGAATCGACCAACATTGCGTCCATAAACGCAGTTCTTGCAATCACTTCCAGCAGTTGCTTCATGGCCGACCCCCTGGTCTTAGCCCAGGTGCTTTTTTGAGCCAGAAGGGCCGGACAAAGAGCAGCGCATTAAGCTCTATGCCGATCTATGGTGTGTTGCTTTGTTCTCCTTGACCTGGGGAGCTTGGTGGGCTAATCTCAGCCGCATCGTCGAGCTTCCGAATTAGGTTAAGTCGCTATAAGCCTTTGCCTTAGGCTAAGAATTAGGCCGCAGCATTGGCACTTGCGGGAAGTCGCTATGCGATCGCTTCTTCTTTCTGATTGGCTTCTCCAGCACTTGGACAAGGCGCGGGACGAACCCCTGAACCACCAAGTGTACCGGTTGTTGCAGAGAGCAATTTTGTCGGGCCGACTTGAGGCAGAGATGAAGCTGCCTTCTTCCCGATCCCTGGCCAAGGATCTCGGAGTTGCTCGTAATACCATTATCCAAGCCTACGATCAATTAACCGCCGAGTCCTATGTGCAGTCATCTCAGGGCAGCGGCACCTACGTTGCGGATACAACGTTGGATCGCATCGATGGAGCTCGACTGCAAAATAAGAGCTTTCTCGAGAAACACGAAAAGAAGCTGTCGAGACGGGGTAAGAAGCTGATTCAAATGGGAGGCTGGATCAGTGGGTACGAGTGGGGTCCTTTTCTGCCGGGCGTCCCCGAAGTACTGGAGTTTCCTGTCAAGATCTGGAACCGTCTCGAGTGCGAGATCTGGAGCCAGCCCCGGCCGCGGCTGATGACCAATGCGCCACCAGGAGGATATCGTCCTTTAAGACGCGCTGTGACAGAGTATCTTCGCGTATCAAGATCTGTAAATTGCAATCCAGATCAGGTCGTTATCACCACCGGCATCCATCAGGCAGTCGATCTCGCAGTACGCTTATTGAGTGACCCCAAAGACCGTGTTTGGTTAGAGGACCCTTGTTACTGGGGTGTACGAAATGTACTCCATTCGTTGGGTCTGTCGCTAGTTCCCATTCCCCTGGACGATGAAGGTCTCAGTCTACCGAAGCTCGAACGCCCACCACGGATTGTATTTGTTACGCCGTCGCACCAATATCCGCTGGGGATGGTAATGAGCCTTGGGCGACGACGCGCGCTGTTGGATTATGCGCAGCAGCACCGCTGCTGGATCATCGAAGATGACTACGACAGCGAGTTTAGATACGGGAGCCGCCCGCTTAGCTCGTTACAGGGTCTGGATAGTGCAGGCCGCGTAATTTACGTCGGCAGCTTCAGCAAGACGCTCTTTCCCGGGTTACGCGTCGGGTATTTGGTGGCTCCTCCAGAACTCGCGGACAAATTCGCTCGCGGGGCAGCTGCACTCTACCGGGAGGGCCAGCTCACGCAACAAGCCGTTCTGGCCGATTTTATCGATCAAGGCTTCTTGAATTCGCATATCCGGCGTGTGCGGGCGCTTTATGGAGAACGCCGAAGCCTTCTTATCGATGCAATCACGGCAGCCTTCGGCAGGCGTCTGCCCGTATTGGGTGATAATGCGGGCCTACACCTCGTGCTCGGACTGCCGGAATGTGTGGACGACAGACAAGTTGCTGCTGCCGCATCAGCGCAAGGCATTATTGTTCGTCCTCTTACAAGTTTTTACAACAAAGCCAGCGCAGCTAAGCCAGGCCTGCTACTGGGATATGGGTGCGTACCAATTGACCAACTTCGTTCAGCGTTCGACAAATTGGCCACGGTGATCCAAACAGCTCTTGAACCTCCTGCCCGATGACAAAAAAGCTGACATAATCGGATGCCTTCCTTTCGGATTCCCGGATTCCCGCAGCCGAACCTTTTTCATTTGCAAAAGTGGTTCTCTCATTTGGGCAAAAGTGGACCTTTCCTTCACCAACAAAAGCGATCAGAGTTAGCCGGTAATTTTGGATAAGAGATGGAAAAGGAGGGGAGCATGGGGAGCTTTAGCGCAAAGCCTCAATTCGATGCCCGAGAGGTTGCGTGCCTTGAGCGCGAACACGTCCTATACCCATGGACGCCAAAACAAAATGACCTTAATCCGCGCGTGGCGGAAAGAGCGCACGGTACTCGATTCTGGCTGAATGGCAGAGAGGTTCTCGATTTCAGTGCGCAGATGGTCTTCATGAATGTGGGGCATTGTCATCCGGTCGTGCTACGCGCCATCGAAGATCAACTGAAAGTGCTCCCAGTAGCAGCGCCAACTTTCGCCAATGCGCCGCGTGCGCAACTCGCAAAAAAGCTAGCAGAAATCACGCCAGGATCACTGAAAAAGACCTTTTTCTCAACTGGAGGCGCTGACGCGGTTGAGGCAGCGACAATGGCCGCAAAAGCCTTTACTGGGCGGCGGAAGATCATTGCACGTTATCGCGAATATCACGGGTCAACCTACGGTGGCATGGCTTTCTCGTCGGACCAGAGGAGTTGGCAATTTAGCCCAACGCTGCCTGATGTCATTCATGTACCAGCGCCAGATCTCTATCGCTGCATAGATTGTCGACCGGGAAGTCCGTGCGCAGTGTGTTCCGGTAAGCAAATCGAGGAGATTATCCGGTACGAAGGGCCCAATCAAATTGCCGCGGTACTGGTCGAACTCATACCGGGTTCAAATGGCATCTTGGTTCCGCCAGAAGCTTATTTCCCGGAGATCAGGCGCATAACGAGAAAGTACGGGATAGTCTTTATCGCAGATGAAGTAATGACGGGGTTTGGAAGAACTGGAGAGTGGTTCGCTTGCAATCACTGGGACATAGAGCCGGATATTATGACGCTTGCGAAGGGTATAACGTCAGGCTACATTCCACTCGGCGCCACGATCATGAGCGCCGAGATTGCTAATCATTTCGAGGACCAACCGTGGGTCCATGGACACACCTACACCGGTCACGCCCTCGCTGCTGCGGCCGCGAACGCCGTTATTTCAGTCTATGAAAAAGAGGGGTTGATTCACAATTCTCGCGAAGTTGGCAACTACCTCCTTGAACAAGCTCGCAACCTTATGGATCGTCACCCATCAATTGGGGATATACGTGGGAAGGGGCTTTTTGTTGGCGTCGAACTTGTCCGGAATCGCTCCACTAAGGCCCCTCTTTACGACTGGCCAACTGGTCAGGGAGCGGCCAGTAAGCAACGGATTCTAAATGCCGCGTTTGATCGAGGTTTATACGTGATGGGTGGAAATGCTAACGTTCTAATGCTATGTCCTCCACTCACGGTAACGAGGGCTGAGGTCGACGAGGCGATATCAATCCTCGATGAAGTGCTTCGATTGTCAGACTCAGAATGCGAGTCTCTCTAGAAAGGGGGAGGCATGACGCAGGCACAGGATGGAGCAAAGCCAGCAACTAAGAAACCGGCAACGCTCGCCGACGTCGCCCTAGCCAGCACAGTCGGTACAGCGCTTGAATGGTTTGACTTTTACCTCTACGGAACGGCGGCTGCCTTGGTATTCGGAAAAGTGTTTTTTCCCGCCAACCAGCCAGGATTGGGGACGATCGCAAGTTTTGGCACGCTTGCCATTGGATTCCTTGCAAGACCGGTGGGCGGCATCATCGCTGGACACTTTGGGGATCGCGTCGGCCGGCGCGTGATGCTGGTCATAACGCTCTCTGTTATGGGTGTTGCAACGTTCCTGATTGGGTTCCTTCCCACGTACCGACAGGTCGGTATCTGGGCACCTGTCTTGCTTGTTGCCCTTCGCATTGTGCAAGGCCTCGCAGTAGGAGGAGAGTGGGCGGGAGCTATATTGATGACCTTCGAGCATGCCAAGAAGAAGCGAGGATTCTACTCCGCTTTGCCACAGGCTGGCTCGCCGATGGGGTTGCTCCTGGCTACCGGTGCATTCATTCTGACCACGGGGTGGCTGAGTCAGGAACAATTCGTAGCCTGGGGCTGGCGATTACCGTTCTGGTCGAGCCTCGTCGTTGTTGTTGTGGGTCTTTTCGTTCGCCTCCGACTGCTTGAGACTCCGGAGTTCACAGCCGTTAAGGAGCAGAAGGCGATTGTCGCCATCCCGCTTGTGGAGACGGTCAGCCGATATTGGCGAAGCGTGCTGTTAGTCATTGGGGCTCGCTGGATTGAAGGACTCACGTTTAATATCTATGCCGTTTTCGCACTGTCGTATATGGGCACCCATTTGAATGTCCCAAGGAATGTGGGACTGACCGCCACGACCATCGCGTCCGCCATCGGAATCTTCACGACACCGCTCTTTGGCGCACTTAGTGACCGGTTTGAACGGTGGCGAGTGTTTGCAGCGGGAGCCCTTTTCTGCAGCCTATTCGCTTTTCCGTTTTTCCTTCTCGTCGAAAGTAAGTCGCCATTCGTGATTATAGTGGCTATGGTTCTCGCCCTTGCCGTCGGAGCCGACAGCGTTTGGGGCGTGGAGCCATCTCTATTTTCTGAGCTATTTGCGGCGAATGTACGCTACACGGGCATCTCCATTGGCTTCCAGCTGTCCGGGGTCTTCGCAAGCGGCTGTGCCCCGTTGATTGCGGTTGCCTTATTACAAGTGACGGGCAGTTGGTGGCCGATTGCCGCCTACGTCACCATAATGGGCGTCATCAGCGCGCTTTGCGCTTACTTGACACTGTTTGTCAAAAAGCCCGCAGATCAGCAGATCGATTCAGAAAGGAGGCCAGAGCTTGTCGTCTAAAACTCTGAAACCGGATTTACGTGAGAGAGTGCTAGGCCAAATTGAAACTGATGCTGCCAAGGCGATTGATTTTCTTAAAGAATTGGTGCGGACGCCGAGCCTCTCTGGGCAGGAAGGTGAGTGCCAGGAAGTCATACGGCGACGTATGCGTTCGATTGGTCTTGATGTTCGTGACATTGCAGCACCGGGTAAAGTGGCTAGCGTAGTTGGAATAGCATCCGGGCGGGGTGAGGGAGCTGGGCGCTCGATCATTCTCAATGGTCATATCGACGTAGTTTCACCCGGGCCATTAGATGCCTGGAAGGTGCAGCCCTGGGGTGCCGAGGAGATCAACGGTCGCCTGTATGGGCGAGGCACATGCGACATGAAGGCGGGTCTGGCTGGGATGATCATGGCAGTGGCCGCTTTGCGCTCCTGCGGCGTTTGTCTCTCAGGAGATGTCATCCTGGAATCAGTCGTCGAGGAGGAGACAGGCGGAGCCGGCACACGCGCGTGCGCTCTCGCGGGGTTTCAAGCCGACGGCGCGATTATCGGAGAACCGACCAGCCTCGCCGTTTGTCCCGTTTCCCGGGGAGGCGCGTGGTTCACAATTTCTGTCCCTGGCAAGGAGGCTCATTCCGGTGTTGCTTGGAGCGGAATCAGCGCGCTCGAACAGGCACTTCCGATTCTCGAGTGTCTCCAGCAGTATAAGGCAAGCAGAAACCAACGGTTGCGAGAGCTAAATCCGGCTTTCAAGAACTGTCCTGACCCATTTCCGTTGTTTATAGGGAAGGTTAACTGTGGTACTGCGCCTAATACCGTTCCTGGCCTTTGCGAGCTGCAAGGTTTGTTAGGCGTTGCTCCAAGTGAAACGATCGGTGCTGCCAAGGCCAATTTGAAGCAGGCGGTCGAGTCCTATCACCGCCGCGACGATGTTCCTCCAGCGGTTCTGTCTTGGTTGCCGACTCAGTTCGACCCAGCGGGTATTTCGGAGACTCACATGCTTGTCAATGCGTGTATTGAGTCTAGCGAGGAGGCCATTGCTCGTAGAGCCCAAATAGATGGATTCCCATCAGGCTGCGATCAAGGCTTACTGATTCGGGAAGCAAAGACTCCTACGGTTATTTTTGGGCCGGGAAGCCTAGGACATGCACATTCTCGCGACGAATACGTGGAACTCAGAGAATACATTGACTACGTAAAGATTTTGGCGACCTTACTGGTAAATTGGTGCGGTTGTCCGGAATGTGTCAATAGCTGAACTGGCGCGAACCCTGCTGCGTCCAGCGATTTACATGCAAAGATCCCGCTGGTCACCTCTAAGTGAGGGCAAGGACGATGAAATCTCAAGGCTGGAACAAAAACTGGCACGATGCGAGACTGGAAATAATTCCGAATGGACATACGAGCAGCACGACATGTTATGTTGCCGCGGCTCAGGGGGCAATCATTAGAGATGGGGAGGGGAACGAATATATAGACTTTGCAGGTGGAATTGGGGTTATGAACATCGGCCATAGCCACCCGAACGTAGTGGCGGCTATCAAGACGCAGGTAGAGAAATTCACTCACACCTGTTTTGCGGTGGCCCCATACGATGCACCTGTAAGGTTGGCGCAAAGACTTGCCGCCCTTACTCCAGGGAAATTCGCAAAAAAGGTCATGTTCTTAAACAGCGGAGCTGAGGCGGTAGAAAATGCGGTCAAGATTGCCCGATATTTTACGAAGCGTCCTGCAATTATTGTTTTTGAAAATGCCTATCACGGACGCACGCTTCTGACCATGAGTATGACCAGCAAAGTGAAACCCTACAAGCTCGGCTTCGGACCATTCGCTCCCGAAATTTACCGTATGCCTTACGGGGATGCTGTCGGGCCCGACCATCTCAAGGATTTCTTTATCAAGAACGTGAATCCAGAAGCCGTGGCGGCAGTCGTAGCAGAACCAGTCCAGGGAGAGGGTGGGTTTGTAGCGCCACCTCCCGGATATTTTCAGCAACTGACCCAAATTTGCCACGAACAGGGGATCCTATTTATTTGCGATGAAATTCAGTCTGGTATGGGACGTACCGGAAGAATGTTTGCAATTGAGCACTGGGGAGTTGAACCCGATCTTATCTGCGTTGCCAAAAGCCTTGCGGCCGGAATGCCTCTAAGTGCCGTCGTCGGCCGCCAGGAGATTATGGATTCGGTACACGATGCAGGCCTTGGAGGTACTTACGTAGCGAATCCTGTTGCGTGCGAAGCCGCGCTTGCAGTTCTAGATGTCTTTGAAAGAGAAGACATGCTCAACAAATCGGTAATTCTTGGCCAGAAACTGAGATCGCATTTGGAACACTTGGCCAAACGATACCCTATCGTGGGAGGAGTGCGGGGACTAGGGGCCATGTTAGGGATCGAGCTAATCGAAAAAGATGGTATGTCAGCAACCGATCTGGCAAAGCAGCTCGCGACGTATTGCTTTGAGAACGGTCTTATCATTCTAGTTTGCGGCAGCTATGGGAATATCGTACGCCTATTGCCTCCATTCGTAATTACCGACGAACAGCTTGCGAAAGCATTCGACATTATGGAATCGGGGCTGGCCCATATATCCGGCCGCGTGCAGCCCAGCTTATCGGCTGCGGCACAGTGAGGCTAGCTTGCGAGGTCATGTTCGCTAACCGTCCGGGCGCACACACCCTGATCACAAGCAGATTCAGTCACTTGCCATTTCTGTGGCCGAATAAGCCGCATACGTGCAATCGCCGCACCGCTCGATGAGGTCATTGAGTTTATGTTTCCCAGCAATCGACCGGGAAGATCAAAGAGCAATTGAAGTATTGCCTTGGGAGGGCCGGGAAGGCAGATGACTCCATGCATTTCTGAGTTTCCTTGTCGGCGCCTCGGCGGTCACCCAAAACCGGCCAATGAAGGTCACCTGAAAACCGGCCAACGAGAAGCCCACCCAGGACATTGAATCTGACGAGGCATTGAGCAGCTCTCGTCAGCATGGCCAATGTCTTGAGC
>Ga0326727_10002815_pt1 | contig 57718 bp, 56 predicted proteins | sample MB2enrmetagenome_FD_207643 | JGI IMG/M metagenome (GOLD analysis project Ga0326727, IMG submission 207643) | Lab enriched peat soil microbial communities from McLean, Ithaca, NY, United States - MB29MY | ecosystem: Environmental > Terrestrial > Soil > Wetlands > Peat | place: USA: New York... | reverse complement strand
GGGTGCAGCAGCGCGCTCGCGCGGGTGCGCTCGCGCAGTCCGCCGACGTCGGCGATATGATCGAAGTGCGCGTGGGTGTGAATCAAGTATTTCGCGCGAAGCTGGTGCTCGCGCAGGTAGTCGACGACCGCACGGACGCCGTCGCCGCCGTCGATCACCACTGCCTCGCGGGTCGCTTCGTCGGCGACGATCGTGCAGTTGCAGGAGAGCAATCCGACCGGGAACGTGTGGACGAGCATCGCTACGTCACCTTGATCCCGAAGTCGTGAAACGAGCCGTTGTAGTAGCCGAGCGGCGTGCCCGGGCGCGCTCCGCACCCGATCACGCGTCCGATGAAGATCGAGTGCGTCCCCGCATGGTGCTCCTCGAAGACTTCGCAGTCGAGATGCCCGATCGTCCCGTCGATGACCGGCGCTCCGGTGATATCGACGGAGTAGGGAACGCCGTCGAATTGCCGTTCGCGAACGCCGCCCGAAAAACGCTCGGCCAATTCACGCTGGTCGCCGCTGAGAAAGTTCACGCAGAAGAAGCGCGAGGTCGCGATATACAAATAGCTGCGGGCTTCCCGGTTGACGCAGATCAAGACCATCGGCGGATCCGCGGATACGCTCGAGAACGCGCTGAGCGTCATGCCGCGCGGAGCGCCGTCGCATACGCTGGTGACGACCGTGACCCCGGTCGGATGATGACGCATGACCCCTTTGAACGCGGCTGCGCCGACAGCCGGGCGGCTCATTTGATCTTGACGCCGATGCCCGTGCCGTCGCCGAGCGGCAGAATCGTCGCATCCAGGTCGGGATGCGTGAGGAAGTAGTCGTTGAATTCGCGCATGTTGCGAAGGTCGTCGTCATCGTCGGCCGCCTCGTCGTTCGCGACCCGTCCGCCCAGCAGACAGTTGTCGACGACGACGATCCCCGAGCGTTTGAGCATCGGTACGGTCACGTCGAGGTAATCGCGATATTGACCCTTGTTGGCGTCGATGAAGACGATATCCAGATTGCGCTGTTGGAAGTTCTCGAGCAGTTCGAGCGCATCTTGATTGAAAATGGTGATGTAGTCGTCTTCGCCGGCGCGCTGAAAGTAGGACTGGGCGATCTCGGTGCGCTTCGCGTCCGGGTCGATCGTCCATATCTTGCCGATCGGCGGCTGTGCCATGGCCATCCAGAGCGTCGAGTAGCCGTAGGCGGTTCCGATTTCCAGAATCCGGTTGGCCTGCATCATGTGGACGAGGACGGAGAGGAACCGGCCGGTCTCCCGCGAGACGATCGGGATGCCGTCTTTGCGCCCGTGCTGTTCGAGTTCGAGCAAGAGCGGGTGGGGCGCCGGGTGGACGCCTTCCAGATAGCGCAGTATGTCGTCCATGCGATGAGTCCTCACTTAGCGGGGAACCCCCGCCGACCTCCTCGAAGGTGCGCCTCCCATGAGTAGGAGACTGCGCCTCTTCCCGCTCAACGCGGTCCTCTTCCCGGGGGCCGTGCTCAATCTCCATATCTTCGAGCCGCGATACAAGCAGATGATCAACGAATGTTTGGAAACCGGCGAGGGCTTCGGAGTTGCGCTGATCCAAGACGGCGCTGAGGCGGGCGACACCAACGTGACGCCGCACGACATCGGGTCGGTTGCGGAGATCGTCGACGTCCAGCCTCTGCCGTTCGGGCGCTACTTCATATCGACGATCGGGCGCGAGCGGTTTCGCATCCGCGAGATCGTGAGCCGCGAACCGTATCTCGTGGTCGAGGCCGACACCATCGACGATCCATTCGCGCCGCCCGAAGACGCGAGCGGCGACGAACTGCTGATGGCGGTGCGCGCGCTGTTCGACGAGTACCTCGAGATGCTCGTCGAGTTCTCGGGACAGGCGAGCGACGTCGAACTGCCGGCCGACGCGCGCGAGACCTCGTTCTTGATCGGCGATTCGCTTCAGGTAGCCGAAACGGTCAAGCAGCGCCTGCTCGAGCTCGACGACACCGCCGAGCGCCTGCGCGCCGAGCGGGAGTTTTTGGAGCGCCTGCTGCCCCAACTGCGGCGCTTGCTCGAACGGCGCCGCGCCGAGCAGGAGCGCCGCCGCGAAGGCGGCGAGAACAACGAGTACCGCGACGCTCAGGAAAAGTACTTCGGCAAGTTCTTCTCGCAGAACTAACGTTCTCGCTCGCCGCCGCCCCGCCGCCCGCTAGTGAAGTGGATTGCTTTGTATCGGGTTGGGTGGCGACGCGTGGGTGGAACGATTAAGCGAGCGGCGAGCGACCCTGACATTCTTTTGTCCGAGCCGCGAGCGTCTAGTGAGACCCACGCGTGGCCGCCCACGCAGCTTAACTACGACGCGAATCCGCTACCGCAGAACGACGCCGCTCTGCTGCTCCGCGGCTTTGACCACGTTGCGCAGGAGCGCGACGTTGGTGACGGGTCCGACGCCGCCCGGGACCGGCGTGATCGCGCCGGCGACCTGCGCGGCTGATTCGTACTCGACGTCACCCTTGAGAACGCCGTCGACGACGGTCGTGCCGACGTCGATGACGGTCGCGCCGGGCGCGATGTCGTTCCCGCCGATCAGTCCGACGACGCCGGTGGCGACGACGACGACTTCGGCCATCGATACGTACGGCTGGAGGCTCGTGCTCTCTTTATGCAGCACCGTGACCGTCGCGTCTTGTTCGAGCATGAGCATGGCCACCGGCGCGCCGACGACGATCGAGCGGCCGATCATCACCGCGCGGCGCCCGCGCAGCGGCCAATGCGGGCTGCGTTCGAGCAGCAGCATCACCGCGGCGGGCGTCGCGGGAACGAACTGCGCGCCCGCGCCGAAGGCGAGGTTGCCTTGGTTGGTCGGATGCGTTCCGTCGACGTCTTTCCGTACCGGGATGGCATCGGCGATCTCGCGGATCGAGAGATGCGCCGGGAGCGGCTGCTGCAGCATCACGCCGTGGACCGCCGGGTCGTCGCGCAGACGGTCGAGGCACGCGCGTACGGCGCCGGCGCTTGCGGTTGCGGAGAGGTGCTCGACCGCGACCTCGACGCCCACGCGCTCGCCGGTCCTGGCCAGGTTACGGACGTAGGCCACGCTCGATTCGTTCTCGCCGACAAAGACGATCACGAGCTTGGGATGAATCCCGAACTCGCGTAGCGCACTCGTACGGGCAAGGAGCTCCGTGCGGAGCTCAGCGGCCAGTGCTTTGCCGTCGAGGATGTTGGCTGACACGCGGTCGCGGATTCGTCTAGTGGAGAAGAGGGACCTGGAACACGTGCGGCGCGAGGTGCGCCTCGGATCGAACTTTGGAGCGGAGGCCTTCGAACGCGCTTTCGACCGGTTCGTGCAACTGTATAACGTTCGCCCGGTGCTTGCGCGCTGCAGCCTCGACGTGCTGGAGCGGTATTGCCGGCTGTTCGAGGCGGCCGAAGACGAAGCGCGCATCCGTGAAGTCCGTTTTCGCGGCACCCCGCTCTACGCGGCGGTCCTGCCCGCGGGGACGATCGCCCTCGAAGGCGAGGTCGACGAAGACCGCATGGGTGACTGGTGAGGGGCCGCGCGCTCTGGGTCGTCGCGGCGGTCGCGGCGGCGGTGGCCTTCTTCGTGATCTGGCCGTTCTTTCGCCAAGGAAGCAACAACGCGGTCGGGCCTGCCGGGCTCGCGGGCTCGCCCGCGCCGGTCTTCGACCTGCTCGACGACCGCGGCGCGGCCGCATCGCTTGCCGGCTACCGCGGCAAGGTCGTGGTGATGAATCTATGGGCATCGTGGTGTCCGCCGTGCCGGGCCGAGATGCCCGATCTGCAGCGCCTGTACGCGCGCTACGAGCGCCGCGGCGTCGTCGTCGTCGGCGTCAACGAAGGTGAGTCGGCTCAGCGAGCCGCGGCCTTCGCGCAGTCGTTGCAGATCCGCTTCCCGATTTGGATCGACGATCAGCAGCGTTACGGCCGGATCTACGCTGCGCTCGGCCTGCCCACGACCGTCGTCGTCGGTCGCGACGGTACGGTCGTGCATGGATACGACGGGGCGTTGACCTATTCGCAGATGCAGAGCGCGGTCGAACCGCTGGCGGCGAAATGATCGCCGTTCTGGTTCTCGGTAGTGCAATCTGCGCGTGCGCCCTGGCGGAGCTGCTGTATCCCGGTCAAGCGGTCTATCACGCCGGCTGGCTCAACGTCGCGGTCGCGGCAGCGGCGGTGTTGGTGATCTCCGGTACGCTGCGGTCGCTGCGTCGCGTGCAAGCCGGCCGCGCGCGGATCGCGCTCGTCGCCTTCGCCTTCGGCACCGTGATGGTTGCGGTCGCGGTCGTGAGTTCGGGGTTGTTGGCACCCGACAACCATTCCGTCGTCGGAGCGCCGGGCCAAAGCGTGCGCTCCGACGAGCTCGGCGGATCGCTGGTCTTTCCGTTTGTCGGTCAGGGCGCGCCGCAACCGGTCGTGCTCGAGCGCGGCGGCAACGCCCAAACGATCGAGAACGTCCGGCTCGACGGAAGCTTTCTCTTGCACGCGGTCCCGCGGACCGTCGTCGCGGTCGAGGCGCGCGACACGCGCGGAGGGCGCCTGACCATTACCCAGCCGACCGGCTCGGTTTTTCTTTCGCCGGTGCTGCTGATGCAGGGTACGCAGAATCTCGCCGGGATGTCGGTCGCGTTCGATTCGTTTGCCGTCCCGGCCGCCCATCACGTCGTCAAGGCGGTGCTCTTCACCCCCGACCAAACCGTGCGCTTGCCCGCGGCCACGAGCGGCTATGCGGTGCTTTTCGACGTCGAGGACGATGCCGGTAATGAAGCCCCGCATGGAATCGGGCTCGCGCGCGACGGCGTGCTCGTCACGCTCGGCGGGCTGCAGCTTCGCCCGCACGTGCTCACGTATCCGGCCATCGACGTGATCGCGATTCCCGACGTCACCGTCACGATCGCGGGCATCCTCCTCGCGCTGCTCTCGGGAGCCGCCGCGGTATTTTTCGAAAGCCGCTTGACGCCGCGCGCGGCTTCGCAGTAGCATAGGCGAACGATGAACGCCTTCTACGCGTACCCGTGCCCGCCGCAGCCGCATCAGGAGATGCCGGTTCGGTAGCGCACGCATCGTCAGGGATCGACGGGGCCGCTCCAACCGGAGCGGCCCCGTTTTATTTTGCTCGTTTGGGAGAGAGTATGCGAATCGGAATTATCGGGCGCGGAACCCTTGGGGGCGCGATTGCGCGCGGCCTCGAGGGCCACAGCGGAGTCCGCGAGATCGGCTCGACGACACGCGAGAGCGCGGCGTCGAACCCCGCGCTCGTCGAAGGCAGCGACGTCGTCCTGGTCTGCGTCAAACCGCACCAAACCGCCGAAGTGCTGCGCCAAATCCGTCCGTCGCTCCGCCCCGAACACGTCCTCATCTCCGCGGCGGCATCGGTGCGAACGAGCGACGTGCGCGAGCAGAGCGGTGGCCTCGCGCGGGTGATCCGGGCGATGCCCAATACGCCGGCGCAGGTCGGCTCGGCAATGACGGTCTTAGCGCGAGATGCGGAGACCTGCAACGACGCGCTCGGGGTGGCGCGCGGACTCTTCGACGCCTTCGGGCGCACGCAGATCATGGATGAGTCGTTGATGGATGCGGTCACCGCGATCAGCGGCTGCGGGCCGGCGTACGTCTTCGTCGTGATCGAAGCCTTGATCGACGCCGCCATCGCGCTCGGCATCCCGTACGAACAGGCGCGCGTCATGGTCGCGCAGACCGTGCTCGGGTCCGCGCAACTCGTGCTCGAAAGCAGCGTACATCCGGCGCAATTGAAGACCGACGTGGCGACGCCCGCCGGCCGCACGATCAAGGGCTTGGCCGAACTCGAACGCGGAAAGCTGCGCGCGACGTTGATCGATGCCGCGCTGGCGGCCGCGCGGAACTAGAACTGCGTCGATGACGTAAAGCGAAAGCCTTCGATCTTCGCGGACGGAACGACCAGCGAGTACGAATACTGCGCGGTACGGTGCTGATCGCTCGAGAGCGTGGCGTGCGCAAGCGCGTCGATGATGCTCTGGTTGAAGCGCAGGTTCTTGACGCCGCCCGTGATATGCCCGTCTTCGATCAAGAACGTGCCGTCGCGGGTCATGCCGGTGACGATCGCTTTTTTCTGGTCGACCGTCCGGATGTACCAGAAGCGCGTGATCAACAGCCCGCGTTCGGTGGAGGCGATGAGTTCTTTGGTCGTCGCGGAGCCGGGAGCCATCACGACGTTGGTCGCCTGCGGGCCGTACGCGTTGGGCGCGGGCAGCGCGTGCCCCGTGTTGGCGACGCCGAGCTTCTTGGCATAGTAGCTGTCGGTTACGTAATTCATCACGGTGCCGCGGTCGACCAGCGTGACCCTGCGCTTGACCGCACCTTCGTAATCGAACGGCATACCGGGCGCGAGCGGATGCGCGAAGTCGTCGAAGATCGTGATGTCGTTCGAGAAGTACCGCCCGCCCAAGTTTCCCGCGAAGAACGACGAGCCGTCGTTGAAGCTCTGGGCCGAGAAGTGCGAGGTGAGATAGCCGAAGAGTTCGCCGAAGGCAGCCGGCTCGAGGATGACGGTCCACTCGCCCGGCTCCACCGCGCGCGGTTGGGCGCTCGCACGCGCTTTCTCCGTTGCCAGCGTGCCGATCGACGTGCCGTCGATCTGCGCGATGTTCGCGGCGTAGCGTTCGGCGAACCCGGTCGAGTCGGGCGCCGTGACCTTGACGTTGGCCCCTGCGTCGGTGCCGTCGAATGAGGCGATCGCGCCCGAACTGTTGACGACGGTCAGACCCGTGGAGCTGGTGGAGACGTAGCCGGCGCACCAGTAATCGGCCGTTTCGACCGGCTCGAAGATCGCGGCGCAAATCTCGGCGCGAAGCGCCGGCCCGGCTTCGGCCGTCTGCGCCACGTACGCGGTCGGCGGGGTTTGCACCGGTCCGCTTTCGGGGAGCGGTTGGATGTCGGGGTCGCTCGGCGCGAGCGACGCGATCTCGAGCGCGCGCGCGACGAGGGCGTCGAGCGAGGCGTCGTCGATGGAACTGGTGGCCGCGACGCCCGTCTTTCCGTCGACGATGGCGCGCACGGCGATCGTGCGGTCGGCGGTGGAGACGTTCTGGTTCGAGATGCCGCGCGCGAAGCGCGTGAGCGATGCATCGGAGACCGACACGCTGACCTCGGTCTGCTCGGCCTTCGATCTCGCGAGCACGCGCTGCGCGAGCGCTTCGCGCTGCGCGCTATTCACGATAACCGACCCCGACGGTGACGTTGCGGAAGCGCGCCGGCGAAGCCGCTTGCGTCGTGCGGCCCGTCTGCATCGGTTCGCCTTTGCCGCAGTTCGGAGTCCCCCACGGATACCACGACGCCGCGTCGCCGATTGCGTCGCACGAGTTCCAGAACTGCGGCGTCATGCCCGCGTACGTCGGATTCTTGAGCATCCGCCCGCGCTTGCCGTTCTTCACCTCCCACGCGATCTCGCAGCCGAACTGAAAGTTGAGACGCCGGTCGTCGATCGACCACGAGCGGTTGGTTTCCATGTAGATGCCGTCGCGGACGTCTTCGAAGAGCCCTTCGAACGGCGTCGTTCCGGGCAAGAGGTTCAGGTTGCACATGCGGATCATCGGCACGTACTCCCAGCTCTGCGCGCGCACGCACGCGTTACTCTCGCGCCCGATGGCGCGCGCCGTGTCGTTGCTCATCTCGTAGCCCCGCAGAATGCCGTCGCGGACGATGTCGGAGACGCCGGACTTGGTGCCTTCGTCGTCGTAGCCGCAGGTTGCCATGCCGGACGGCAGCGTGTTGTCGATCACGATCGTGACGATGTCGGAGCCGTACTTGAGCGCGTCGAGCTGCGAGAGTTCGAGGAAGCTCGTGCCGGAGAAGTTCGCCTCCCAGCCGAGCACGCGATCGAGTTCGGCGGGGTGGCCGCACGACTCATGAATCTGCAGCGAGACCTGCGAGCCGCCGAGGATCACGTCGAAGGTGCCGCTCGGGCATTGCGGAGCGCGCAGCAACGCGGCCGCTTCTTCGCCGATGCGCGCGGCATTCTGGGCGAGGGCCGCCTCTTCGACGACCTCCCACCCGCCGGATTTGTAAAGCCCGATGTCGCCGGGGAATTTGCGTACCTGCACGTCGCCGCCGGCCACCGCCATCGCCATCAAGCCCGCACCGGTCTGAACGATGTCTTGTTCGATCGCCGACCCGATCGTGCTGAAGAAATACTTGCGGCTGCGCCACAGGTCGATCCATGCCCGCCCGACGGCGATCGAAGGGTCGGCGTGAAGCAGCTTTTCCGCCTCCAGGAGCCCCGCGACGCGCGCTCCGAGCGGAATCGTGCCGGGATCGGTCGCGAGCGGCGTGGCGAAGCGATCGACGTATGCCTGCGCGGGTGCTTCGCCGAAGCGGCGGCGCGCGATCGAGGCGCTGGCCTGCGCGATGGTGACAGCGAGCGCTGCGGTTGCGTCGATGCCGGCGTCGGTGAGATCCGCGCTCGCGGCAAATCCCCAGGCGCCGTCGACGAGCGCGCGAATGCCGAAGCCCGTGCTGCTCGCGTCGGCGAGCGTCGCGACGATTCCGTTGCGCACTTCGATGCGTTCGCTGCGCACCACTTCGAAGCGGATATCCGCATATCCGGCGCCGCGAATCGACGCCGTGTCCAGAGCACGGCGCGCGAGCGATGAAAACTCCATTCCTCCGGCACTACGGATAAGCGGTGCCCGAAACCTACTTCGGCGGCTCGCTTCCCGCCGCAACGGCGTGTAGATTGCGTATGATCACCGTGCCGGACGCGCCGGCCGAGGGCCGGGCATCGATCACGTAGATGCCGACCAAACGCGCCGGTTGCGCGAGCGATGCCGGGAAGGCGACATCGACCGTCCGCCAACCGGGATGGTCGAGCGTCGCGGCGTTGATCAGCACTTCTTCGTTGATCGCATTGCGGAGCGCGATCTTCACCCGCGCTCCCGAGCCGTCGTCTTGGATCTCGAAGCGCAGTCCGGTCGTTACCGCCGGCAGGACGTGCTCGAAAACCGCATAGGCTGCGCGCTCGGCCGGTCCAAGCGCGTAGTGCAGGGCGAGGCAGCCGGGGCAGGTTGCGCCGGGCGTAACGCCGCCGGCGCCGTTGGCCGGCACCGTCATGAAATGCGCGCCCAGCACGTCGATCGGCACGTCGTGCGAACCGACGACCACTTGCACGTTGGCGAGATGGTCGCCGACCAGCAGCGAGATCAGCGCGTTCTGCGATCCGGCCGTGAACGAGCCGTCGGGTTCGATGCGGCCTTGCGCCGCTCGCCACGGCAACGCATCGGGCAGCGCGACCGGTGCGCCGGAGGCGTCGAATGCGATCGCGCGCAGCGTGATGCGCCCGCCGATTGCGACGGCCGGATGTTGCGGCTCGACGATCAAACGCGCGGGGTCTTCGATGACGTGGACCGGGACGCGCGCGGTAAGGGCTCCGTTGCGAACCACGATCGCTCCGTCGCCGGGCGCTCGCGCGACGAAAACGGTTCCGTCGAAGCTCCCGAGCGAGGCGGGCTGCACCTGCGCTTGCGTAACGGCGCTCGGACTTGCGACCAGGTGATCGGCCGCGTCGACGGCAGCGGTTGAAACGGCGACGCGCGCGCCCGGCACCGCGCGCACGACGCTCGGACGCGCGACCAACTGCGCGGCCGCGCCGAGCGGCGCGTTGCTGTAGACGAAGATGCCGTTTGCAACCGGGCGCTCGATGCCGTCGGACGGTGCGTTCGCGAGCGTTGCTCCGGCGTCCCCGAGCGCGCGGACGGCGAGTTCGGAAGAGCCGCCGCCGTCGAACGCGATGCCGTCCGTGGCTCCCAGCGCGCGCATCAGCGACGCAAACTCGGGTCGCGTGACGCCGATCGATTCGTCGGGCTGCCGTCCGTCGACTTGCAGCAGCAGCAGCGAGCCGTCGGCTTCGATCGCGGCGCCGCTCGAGGGGATGCGCGCGTCGTACTCGCCGCCGCGCGGTCCGTCGAAATCGTCGAAGAGGTTTCCGTCGCGCAGAATCATCGGCCCGCCGCCCACGGCGGTGGAGATCGAGGAAAGATCGATCGGCGCGAGGTCGCCGCCGGCGACGATGGTGTCGCCGGCGTCCGGCACCCCGGCAGCCGCATAGGCGTTCAGACCGATCGCGAGATAGTATCCGGCGGGCTGCCGGCTCAGGTTGTCGGCGATCGAGAGCACGCGATAGCTTCCGAACGGCGGCGTCGCGCCGAACACCGACGAGAGTGCGACGAGCGTGACGTTGTCGGCGGGTGGAACCGCTCCGAAGGACGGCGTGAGCAACGCAATGCCGCCGCCTGGGGGCGGCATCTCGTTGACGCCCGCGAGCGCCACCGTCCGGTCGCCGATCTGGACCGTCCCGGTGAAGCGCTCCTCGGCGAAATGCGGGGTGCCGTCGCGCCCGACGATCAGCGCATAGCGTTTGCGCGGCGTCCGTTCGAGCGCGCCGTCGCGAACCACGATGTTGGTCGGCCGGTTGGTGTTGCCGATGTCGAAGTAATCGCCGTTGATGCCGGCGACCGCCTGCGTGCGTTTCGCCATCGAGGAGACGGTTTCGCCTGCCGACGTCAGGGCGTCGCCGGCGAGGACGGTGCGGATCGCGACGTCGCTGCGGTGCGGCTGAATCTCGACCGCACGCACGACGATCGGGCCGTCGGTCGTGGTCAGGTCGTATTCGCCGTAGGTGACGCCCGGTGCGACCGGCTCGATGCTTGCCGAATTGGTGACGATGTGCGGGAACGGCGGCGCGGGCGAGAGGAGCGCCGGGAGCAGCGCGAGTGCGATCACGGGTGCCAGACTGCGACGCCGAGCGGATAGCCTCCCGTCGCGAACGGCGCCCCGGGTATGCGGTGCAGCGTGCGCAGGTCGATCGCGTCGACTTCATCGCTGCGCGCGCACGGCACGTAGAGCCGGTCGCCGTCGACGGTCGGCTTCCACGGCGTCCGGCATGTCGGTACGACGCTCAGTAGCTCCAAGTGGAGCGAGAGGACGTCGATCGTATTGTCGCTCTCGTCGGTCACGATCACGTGCCCGCGCCGTTCGTCGAGCGCGATGCCGAGCGGGAATGAGAGCGCCTTCGAGCGAGCGATGCGTCGCGGAACCGCGCTCGTGACGTCGAAAGCGACGGCGCTTCCCGCGGCCGAGAAGAGCGAGGAGAGGCTTTGGTTCGAGGTTGCGTACAGGCGCGATCCGTCGCCGGAAAGGGCGAGTGAAAACACGCGTGCCACCGCGGGGAACCGCCGCAGTTCAACCATCGAATGCAGATCGACGATAGAGATCGTGCCGTCGTTTACGTTAGCGACGTAGGCTCGCCCGCGAGCGGCGTCGATCGCCAAACCCTCGGCGGTGAGGCCGAGCACGCGCTGCGTGACCGTACCGTCGGCAGCGATACGCGTAAGCGCGCCGGCGCCGTTGACGTCGCGGTTGGTGGCGTAGACGGCGTGCGACGACGGATCGACGGCAACCTCGTCGCTGAAGGGAATGCCGGTGAGGTTACGCGGAGCCCACGGCGCGAGGGTTGCGATCGCGAAGCGGTCGCCGTTGGTCGTGCCCGCTGCCAGCCGTCCGGACGGGTCGATCGCAACGTCGCTCGGCGCGCCGCCGATACCCAATGCGGAGAGCGCGCGAAACGGCGGCGCCGCTTCGTGGAAAACGATGCCGGCATCGTAGCTCGCGACGGCGAGAAACGGCTGCTTGGGATCGGGCGGCGGCGCGATCGCGAGCTGCTGCATCGCGAGCGAACCGCGAGAAGCCGCGACGATCGTCGGCGCGCCGTCGTTCGGGTTGGGCGAAACGGTGAACATCGTGCCGTCGAGCGTGCCCGCTCCGAGCACCTCGACGTGCGCCGGCTCCGAGGTGCCGTCGAGCGCGAGTGCGATGAGGCTTCCCGGCACGTACGGATACGGCCCAGCCGCGAGCGAGGCGGTCGCGACGGTGCGCGCAGCCGGACGTTGCGCCGCCGCGCAGAGCGCGAGCGCGGCGAGGATCGCAAGCGGGCGCTTCAATGTCCCTGGAAGTAGCCGTAGACGGTGAATGCGATGCCGATACCGCTCATGATCGCACCGCCCCACAGCAAGAAACGCGAATCGGTCAGCGCCGAGATGGAAGCGAAGACGATGCCGATCTCGAACAGCGTCACCGCGATTTCGAGCGTTTCGAAGGATTTGAGCAACTCTTCGGAACGGTCGCTCTGCGCGAGCGCCTCCTTTTGCAGCCCCTGCGCTTTGGCGAGAGCGGCCAGCGAGGCGCGCTCTTCGTCGGCGGCCTTTCGCCCAAGCGCTTCGCGCACCGCTCGGTCTTTGACCAGATCGGCGCTCACGATCGCGCTATAGATGCTCGCGCGCAGCCGCCGCGACTGATAGTAGTTATACTGGTCGGTCGCGTTTGCGGTCGCGAGAATCGAGTCGTTCTTGACCACCAGCGCGGTGATCGAACGGTGATGGGCAAAGAGCGTTCCAAGAGCGGCAAGCACGGCGATGACCGCGGTAACGAGCGGAACCAAGCGGTCGTGACCGCGCAAGAGGTGTTCGTGCCGCTCCTGCGCATGCTCGAAGGCTTCGTGCGGTGTGCTCATGCGTTCGCCTCGCGCCGCGCCAACGATGCGATGCGTTCGATGCCGGCGGCAACGTCGGTTGCGGGCGCGACCGTCGTCGCGAGCGTACGCGCGGTATCGAGCGCAAAACTCGGGAGCGTGAACCCGTCGAAGGTGCCGGCAACGATCGCGCCGTCGGGGTCGACGGCGAACGCGCGGCCGGCATGGCGGTCGAACGCGACGACGTACATGCGCAGTTCCGCAGCGCGCGCGCGCGCCAACGCCGCGAGCCACGGGCGCTCCTCGTCGCTGGTCAGTACCGCGCAGCGATACCCCGCACTGCGATAGGCGACCAGCGTGCCGGGGTCTTCCACCAGCGCCGCATCGAGCGAAATCGTCGGCAAGAACCGGTCGAGCTTTGCGGCTCCCTGCGGGGACGACGGCGAGACGGCGACGTCGGCATCGAGCACGGCAAGCCGCTCGTCGATGTCGGCAGGAAGCGCGTCGAGCGAAAACGCGACACGCACGACCGCGGGCGCGGTTGCGCCGCGCGGAGTCACGTTGGGCCGCTCGGCGCGTCGCGGACGCGCGGTACCGATCGCGAGCGTCGCGGTGATGCGCTCCTCGTGCCGCTCGCTCGCCAGCGCGACCGTCTCGCCGGCGGCATCGACGATCTGCGATTTGCCGCAGTACGCGACCATGCCGCGTTCGGTGCCGCACTTGTTGGCCGCGACGAACGGCACGCCGTTCTCGTACGCCCGCACGCGCGCGAGCAGATCGGCCTGCAGATTCTCGAGTGCGGAGGGATCGCGCCCGGACGTGACCCAGGCAGTGGGCATCACCAGCATCGACGCACCGCGATCGACGAGCGTGCGTGCGATGGCGGGCATCCGGCCGTCCGCGCACACGAGCACGCCCAAGCGGCCGAGCGAGGTGTCGACGGGCGCAAGACGCTCGCCGGGCGCGAACCACTTGCGGTCGAAGTGCCAGAGGAAGAGCTTGTCCGCACTTCCGGCGATGCTGCCGTCGCGATCGATCACGACGGCGCTATTGTAGAGCGCGCGGTCGCGGCGAACCGCGGCGCCGGCGACGATGGCGCAGCCGCGTTCCTTGGCGATGCGCGCCAGTTCGTCGAGGGCGGCCGCAACGGCTGCGTCGTCGATCGCGGCGTCGCCGAGTACGTAGCCGGGAAGCGTCGCCTCGGGCAGCACGAGCAAGTCGAGGCCCTCGGCGGCCGCCCGCACGCTTGCTGCGAGCGCCGCGCGGCGGTCCGGAAATGAGGCACGGTCGTGTGCGCGCAGTTGCAAGGCACCGACGCGAAGCGTTGAGGTCACGAATTCGCCGATTCTACGTTTGCGAGACATTTCCCGATGGGACGAACGTTCATTGGGCGAATAGACCGTCAACCAACGCCCGTTCCAGGAGTACCGCCACACGTGAAACGGACCTTATTTGCGTTCTGTGCCGCCCTTGCGGTCGGTGCGAACGCAAGCGCTCTCGGCGCGACGGCGTCAGCGCCGAAGCCCACGCCGACCCCGAACGATCCTTGCTTGGCCAAGAAGAGCCAATGGGAACGCACGCAGTGCGAGAACTTCGAGCACTCCGCGCCCGGCGACGAGTATTTCGGCCGCATGAAGATGAGTTTTCTCGGCATCAACAACACCTACCACGACGAGGGGATTCGCGCCGGGGATTATACGACGAACTCCGGTATTATCACCAAGGTCGCTTTTGCCGACGAGGCGCTCGACCAATGGGCATCGCGGTATCCGCAGGATCCGCAGCTCGCTCGCAGCTACTTCCTCGCCGTCCAGACCCACAAAAAGATCTATACGCAAGCCTCGCAGCAGCAAGCGTGGCACTACATTCAGATATTGATCACGCGCTTCCCGACCACGTATTTCGGAAAGCTCGAGAAGGCCGACGTCGCCAAGGGTGTTACCGAGCACTGGTTCGCCGACGCGCAGCCGTGCCCGACACCCGTTCCAAGCGGCGTCGTGGTCCTTCAGGCGCCGGGCGGAACGCCGAGCCCCGAGCCGACTCCGACGCCCAAACCGGGTCAGCCGGCGATCGAGATCCTCACGCCGCCGTGCGTGGCTCCGCCCTCGCCGTAGCCGCCCCGCCTCGTTAGATGATGAAAAGGCCACCGGCATTGCCGGTGGCCTTTCTCGTTTGCGTCGAGCTGAAGCGCTGGGTTAGAACTTCAGGCCGAGACCGACGTAGGCGGCGAAGTCGCCGTACTTGCTGGGCGCATTGCTCTTGTTCTGCGCCGTGCTTCCGAGAACACCACCGTCAAGGAAGATCGGGCTGTTCTGGAACGAGTACGTGACGCCGAGCTGGTACTTGAGCACGTTGTAGGCCAGCGTGTAGCTGCCCGAGGGATTCGTGAAGTTGCCCTTCACGTTACCGTAGTACCACGCGCTGCCGTAGACCGAGAACGGCTGGTTGAGGTCCGGCAGTTTCTCCGCGCCGAAGCCGATGTTCGACTGCGACGGATAGCCGGCGTTGTTTCCGCGCCACATGTAGCCGATGCCCACGTAGATGCGGGGGTTGGCAACCTTGATGCCCCAGCGCGCGTCGAGGTCGTAGTTCACGACGTTGAACGACGCGACCGGCGTTGAGTAGTTGCCGCCGATGCCCGTCACGTAGCAGTCCGACGTCGTGGCCGCGCCGCCGACGCCCGAGGTGCAGTTGTGCGGGTAGTTGATCTGGCGGTAGTCGCCCTCGAGCATCCACGGCAGGTTGAACAGGTCGAACTCCGCAGCGCCGCGGATGGCGTACGAGAAGCCGTTGCCGGTGTTGCTGGAGGTCGTGCCCGGGTTGAACTCATCGTAGACCTTGGGCGAGATCAGGTAGTCGCCCGCGACGAAGAGGTCGCGGTACGGCGTCGCCACCGGGGTCGGGGTCGGGGTCGGCGGCGGCGGCGGAGGCGGCGGAGCCATCGTCGGCGTCGGCGTCGGAGCCGGGGTCGCGACGACGTAACGTACGACGACCTCTTGCTTGTCCGGAACCCACAGGACGTAGGCGTTCATCGCTTCCGAGATGACGCGGATCGGCACGAGGACGTTGCCCTGATAGAGGATCGGGGGCACGTCCAGCGGGCGCGAAACTTGGTTGATCGTGACTTCCGGCTTGCCGACCGTGACTTGCACGTCTGCGCCGGGTTTGCTAACGTCCACCGTCTTCGTGGCCGCGTCGTACGAGACGGTCGCGCCCATCTGCTCGAACATCGAACGAAGCGGGATCAGCACGGTTCCGCCGCGGACGAGCGCGGAGAGCACGCGACCCTGCTTCAGGACGTCGGGCTTAGAGTAGACATGGTGGTCGTTGAAGAGAATCGGGATCTGCCCCGACGGCGGGGAACCGAAGTTCGCCGGCGGAGCCGCCATGGTCGAGTCCGACGCCTGCGCGATCGCGTTGGTTCCGATGTTGCCATGCGACGCGGGAGTTGTCGGAGCTGCGACCGCGTTAAGTCCGAGGCCGGCTGCGAACAGCGCGGCGAGGACTCCGGTGCTCAGTCGCTTCAATGTATCCTCCTAGTTAGTAATGAAACCTAGTTTGTTTTGGGCCGCATCGCTGCGCCTATAGACCCCGCGCTCCAGCCTCCCGGCCGGGGGCGCAAGGTCCCCCCCAAGACAATCCTTCTTAATCTCTTCGGGAGCCCGTTTGCCCCCCCTGCAGTATCAGGCAGCGAAATAGAAGGTTTCTTTAACGGTACCTTCACGTTAGCTTTTCTTCAAGCTTGGCCAAGAATTTGGCGCGCTCGATCAAATACCGCTCGTGAGTTCCCTCGGCGACGGCTTCCTGCTCGTCGAACACCGAGACCGCAAAGCTGACGCGGGGGCCGTCGAGCATGACGATTTCGACTTCGGACCGGATGATGAAGCCGACCGGGACGGGCTTATGGTGTTCGAGGTCGATGTGGGTCCCGAGCGAGACGAGCTGGGAGCCGAGGATCGGCTCGAGGCACGCGATCGCGGCGTTTTCCACGAGCTGGACGAGCATGGACGTTGAGAGCACGTCGACACCCTTGTTGCCCGCCTTCTCCGCCGTCATCCATTCCTCGACCCGGGTCTGGAGGCTGAAGGCGCGGCCGATCGCCAGTTTCGCGCTCATGCGGGGGGAGATACGAGGAAACGGCGGATGGTCCCGCCGGGAATCCGGAAGAGAAATCAGTGTGTTGTCAGGATTCGAGGCCAACGTACTGAATCAAACGAGCTTGGTAGGCCGTACACAGGGATGGACGGGGATGAAATCCCGTTGCCCGGCTCACGCGACTTTATAGGAGAATCATGCACCATCACCGCGTAGCGGTCGCCGCATTGGCCGCGACGGTAGCCCTCAGCGCCTGCGGTAAGGGCGGCCAACGCGCCGTTCCGCCGCTGAGCGTCGACGTCGCCACGGCGGTTCGCCGCGACATCTCGACGTCGATCTCACTCGACGGGCAGATCGCCCCGCTCGAGCAATCGACGCTCGCCTTCCAGCAAAGCGGCTCGATCGCCGCGGTGTACGTGAACGTGGGCGACCGCGTAAGCGAAGGCCAGGTGCTTGCGAAGATCGACGATACCAACCTTCGCGCGCAGCTCGCGCAGGCACAGGCGCAGGCGGCTTCGCAGAGCGCGAGCGCGCAGGGCGCGACCGTGGGCCTCCCGGTTCAGCAGCAGCAGAACAACGCGGCGCTCCAGACCGCGCAGGCGGCCTTGGTCAATGCCAAGCTGGTGTACGACCAAGATCAAGAGCTCTTCAAGCAAGGCTACGTGTCGCAGTCCCAGCTCGAGAGCGCGCGGGCGGCCTACGTCCAGGCCCAGAGCACCTACAATAACGCCAAGATCGGGCTCGCGAACAACGTCGTGGCGACGCAGAACGTGAAAGCCTCGCAGGCTTCGGCGCAAGCCGCCGCCGCAACCGCGCGGTCGTTGGCCACGCAGGTCGGTCAGACCACGCTGTACGCACCGTACAGCGGCGTCATCACCCAGCGTCTCGCCGACCCCGGCTCGTACGCGAGTCCGGCGGCACCGGTGCTTGCGATCTCGCGCCTCGATACCGTGTGGATCAACATCAACGTTCCGGACGACGATCTCTCCTACGTGCATCCCGGCTCGGACGTGAGCTTCACGTCGAGCTCGTTGCCGGGCCGCACGTTCACCGCGAAAATCAGCACCGTCAACGCGGTGCCTACGACCGGGACGCTCTCGTATCTCGCGCGGATCCAGATGCCCAATGAGGGCGACGTGTTGCGCGGAGGCATGCTCGTCACCGCAACGCTGCCGAAGGAACGCGCCGCCGGCGCGGTCGTCGTGCCGCGCTCGGCCATCGCGCAGACCGAGACGGGTAACGCCGTCTACGTCGTCGGCAAGGATAACGTCGCGCACGCCGTACCGGTGCGCGTCGGCGTTCAGACCGATACCCTTACCCAAGTGATCTCGCCGCAGGTCGCGCCCGGCACCAAGGTCATCACGACGCGTCCCGACGCGCTCAAGGACGGCAGCGTGGTTGCCGTCAACGGCGCTGCTCCGGAGAGCGCTGCGGCGGGCGGCAAACCGCAATGATGCTATCGCCCGTTTCCCTTACGCGAGCGCTCGGCGCGATTCTCGCGGTTTCGCTCACGTGTACGGCCGGCGTGAACGCGCAGCCGAACGCACCGGTCACTGCGCCGAGCCCCGCCCCGATGCCGACCGTGTCCGGAACGCCGCTTCCGTATCCCGCATACGGCAGCCCCGCTCCCGACGTTTCGGCCCAGCAGCCGCAGCCGGGCGTCCCCTCGACCGTCACGTTGGCGCAAAGCATCGAGATCGCCGCGGCGCAATCGCCGGCGTTTGCCTCCGAGCGCGCGCAATACCTCGCCATCGCGGCGAAGTACGGCGCCGAAAAAGGCGCGTTGCTTCCCAACGTCAGCGCCGACGCTTCGGCGACGAAAAACTACGGCGGCACGGTTACCGACACGACCACCGGCAAGTCGGAGCCGTATTACACGACCGATGAATCCGCCAAGGTTTCGCTGACGCAGCTCATCTACGACGGCGGCCGTACCATCGCTGGCCTGCGCAGCGCGAAGGAAGGCGACATCGCCGGCCGCGACACGCTCGAACGCGAACTGCAAACGCTCGGCTTCACCGTTGCGACGGCCTACTACGGCGTACTCCAAGCGCAGGCGACGGTCGATGCCGATGCCGCGCTCGTACGCGAGTTCGAGTTGCAGGAGCAACTCGTGCAGGCACAAATCCGCACCGGCGCCGCCGCGCGCTCCGACCTCGCCGCGGCGCAATTCCAAACGGCGCAGGCGCGCGGGGCCCTCGTGACCGCGCAGGGGCAGTTGATCTCTTCGGAGTCGACGTTCACGACGACGCTGGGGCTGCCGGCCGACGCGCAGGTCAACCCGCAGGTGCTCAGCGGCAACGAGAAGCACGTGACCACCGTCTCCTACCAAAAGGCGCTCGCGCAAGCGCTGCAATCGCGCCCCGACTACCTGGCCGCGCTGCACACCGTCGAGTCCGATAAGGAAGGGCTGCGCTTCGCGAAGCTGGCGCGCTTCCCGCTCCTCACGGCAAACGCGAGCGCCGGTCGAGCCCGCACGCTGATCAGCGTGCCGAACGCAAACCTCGGCACCGGCGCGAGCGCCACATTCGGCAACTCGCAGTCGCTGGGCGCCGATCTCTCGATCCCGATCTACGATCAAGGCATCACGAACTACAACGTCGCGCTCGCGTCCTCGCAGCTCGACCAATCGAATGCCGCGCTCACCTCGGAGGTGCTTTCGGTGCAGGCGCAGGTGCGCAGCGCGCTTGCAACCCTATTCTCGGCGCAGGCGAACCTCGTCCAGGCCAAGGCCGAACTCCAGAGCGCGACGGTCAACCTTCAGGCCACGCAGGCCCAATACAAGGTCGGCGCGACGACGATCACCGCCCTCGTGACCGCCGAGGCGACGCTCGCGAGCGCGCAGTCCTCGTACATCACCGCCCTCTACAACGAGCGGCTGCAGGAAGAGAACTACGTCTATGCCGTCGGGCTCAACGACGTCAAAATCTAAACGGATAGCCGCAGGCCGTCGTCTAAAGGGTCTCCCCGATGAAGGGAGGCTCTTTGCTTTTGAAGCCGATTTTCGCCGCGGCCTCGGCCGCCGCGCTCCTCACCTCGATCCTTACCGGGTGTAGTAAGTCCGCGCCGGGGCCGGGTTCGGCCGCCGGCGGTTCCGCCCATCCGTGGACGCAACCCGGGGTCCTGCGATTTGCCGAGTTTCTCGAACCCAAGACGCTGGTCTCGGAGCTCGGGAGTTCCTCGGCAACCGCGGACGTCGACGCGTTCGTCTTCTCGTACGCGGTCAAATACGACGACCACGCTCGCCCCGTGCCCGACGCGCTCAGCGAGATTCCGACGGTGGAGAACGGTGACGTCAGCAAAGACGGACTGACGCTGAAGTATAAGCTACGCCACAACATCACCTGGCACGACGGCGCCCCGCTCACGTGCAAGGACTTGCGTTTCACCTGGCAAGTGATCATGAATCCTCACAATAACGTCAATACGACCGACGGCTTCAACGACATCAAAGACATCGACTGCAGCGATCCCTACGTCGCGGTCATCCATATGAAGCGCCTCTACGCGCCGTATCTGCAACAACTCTTCAGCGTCAACGGCAACGCTCCGATTCTTCCGGAGCACCTTCTCGCGAAATATAACGACGCCAAAGGCTCGCTCAACACGGCGCCTTTCAACTCCGCACCGATCGGAAGCGGGCCGTTCCGCGTGGTCGGCTGGCAGCGCGGTTCCGAGATTCGGATGGAAGCCTATCCGAATTATTTCCTCGGCAAACCGAAGCTCAACGAGGTCATCTACAAGGTGATGCCCGACGAGAATACGCTCGAGACGCAGCTGCAGACTCACGAGGTCGATATGGTCGTGCGCGGCACGGCGATCAACTCGCAGCGGTATCAACAGCTCGCGGCCGATCCGAATGCCGGCTTGACGCTCGATGCTCCGCCGACGTACACGTACACGCACATCGACTTCAATCTCAAACGGCCGATGTTCGATCGCAACGTACGCGTGGCGCTCGACTACGCGACCAATCGGAGCGGCATCATCGAGAAGATTGCGCACGGCTTCGCGACGCCGGCCGAAACCGATCAGAGCCCGCTGCTCTCGTGGGCGTACACGAACGACATCACCCATCATCCCTTCGATCCGGCCAAGGCGCGGGCGCTGCTTGACGCCGACGGCTGGAAGGTCGGCTCCGACGGCATCCGCGTCAAGAACGGCGAGCGCCTGAGCTTCAATCTCAGCACGCCGAGCGAGAGTACCTACGGCAAAGCGATTCAGACGTACGTGCAGCAGCTTTGGCACGACGTCGGCGCGGAAGCCGTCATCAAGAACGCTCCGAGCGATACGTTCTTCGACAACAGTCCGGCGACCGGCATCCTGCAAGGCGGCCACTACGACGTGGCGCTCTTCTCATGGGTTGCGGCCGCGGATCCCGACGACAGTCCGCTCTACACGACCAAGAACTTCGCGCCGGGCGGCCAGAACTCGCTCTTCTGGAGCAATCCGAAAGTCGATGCGGCAGCGCAGGACGCGCTCGAGACGCTCGACCAAACCCGCCGCAAGGCCGACTACAAGATCGTGCAGCAGCAAATGGCGGAAGACGTGCCGACCATCGTGCTCTACTTTTGGAAGACGATCTACGAATATAACGACGACCTCAAGGGCTTCACGCCCTCGCCCGTGCTTTCAGCATTCTGGAACCCGCAGGAGTATTCGATATGAAACGCCTCATCGGTATGACGCTTGCGCTCGCGGTGGCGCTTGCCGCGTGCAGCAAGGCCGATCAATCGGCGCCCGCCTCCGCCGGCGGGTCGCCCGAATCGGGGACCGCCACGCACAACTCGTGGACGAAGCCGCATCAGTTGATCTACGCGGACACCGGCGACATCAACACGCTCAACACCCATCTCGGAACGTTTGCCGACGTGCAGTTCATCGGCGAAATGACGGCGGCGTGGTTGATCCGGTGGGATCAGCACAACAACCCGTATCCCGAACTGGCGCTGCAGGTGCCGACGAAACAAAACGGCGGCGTCAGCCAGGACGGCCTCACGATCACCTATCATCTGCGCCACGGGGTGAAATGGTCGGACGGCGCCCCGTTCGACGCGGACGACGTCATCTTCTCGACCAAGGCCGTGCTCAACCCGGCAAACAATGAGGCGAACCGGCAAGGCTGGGACCGCATCGTCAAAATCGATGAGCCCGATAAATACACGGTCATCTATCACCTGAGCAAGCCCTACTCGCCAGCCATCGAGAGCTTCTTTTCAACCGCGGGCGCCAACCCGTCGATCCTGCCCAAGCATCTGCTCGCGCAGTATCCGAATATCAATCACGTTCCCTACAATGAAAAACCCATCGGCATCGGGCCCTTCAAAATCGATCGCTGGGACCGCGGAAATCAAGTCGTCATGGTTCCCAATCCCCTCTATTGGCGCGGGCAGCCGAAGCTGCAGAAGATCGTCTTCAAGATCGTGCCCGACCGGAACACGCTGCTGACGCAGCTGCAAACGCACGAGGTAGACCTGTGGCCGCTAATCGGCGGATCGTATCTCGCTCGCGTACAGGCCATTCCCGGCTACTCCGTGTCGCGGCAGCCCAGTTACGTTTTCAATAACATGAACTTCAATCTGAGGCACCCCGCGCTGAGCGAACTCGCCGTGCGCAGCGCGCTCCTCTACGCGCTCGACCGTGAAGAGATCAGGCAAAAGATCGGGCACGGCCTCGGTACGATCTCCGACTCGCCGACGCCGCTGAGCGCGCCGTACGCGGTCGCCGCGTCGCCGCGGCCGTTCGATCTGGCAAAAGCGAACCAAATGCTCGATGCGGCCGGTTGGAAGCGCGGCGCCGACGGCGTTCGCGCGAAAAACAAGGTCCGGCTGGTGCTGACCCTCGCGGCCCAGGCCGGCTCGCCCGACGTCGACGCCCAGATCGAACTGATTCGCGCGAACTGGGAGAAGGCCGGCGTCAAACTCGACGTGCGCCATTATCCGTACCCGCAGCTCTTTGCGCCGGCGCAAGACGGCGGCATCGTCTATGGTGATTCATGGGACGTCATCTTGATCGCATGGACGAACGAAGCGATCGGCGACTACTCGCAGCTCTACGGCTGCGATGCGTTTCCGCCCGCGGGTCAGAACGTACCGCGCTGGTGTAACAAGAAGGCTCAAGCGGCGATGGATGCGCTCTATACGCATTACGAGCAGGCCGACCGCAACTACGACGTTGCTGCATTGGTGAGGGAGTTCGTCAAGGACGTACCGGTCGTCGTTACGCTGCAGCGCGAAGACGTGTACGGCTACAACAGCGATCTCGTGAACTTCCATCCCAACAACGTCTCGCTCTTCGACAACATGATGGACGTCGATATGCAGTAGGCTACGGCTCCAGCACGTAGAGGGCGAGGCGCTCGATCGCACCGTCGTTGCCCATCGCGTACGCGGCGCCGCCCGGAAACCGCGCTTCGAACATCTCGGCGTACGGTCCGAAGTTCGAGGGGACGGGCATACGTCCGAAGTGCTCCGGGAGGGTGGTGAGCGGCGCGCCGACCGCGATCTCGCCCGGCACGAAGCGAAAGGTCAGAGCGCGCGCCTGCAAGTTGGGCGCGCGATCGACCTGCGGAGCGTAGAGCTCGGCGGCTGCGAGCACGCCGTCGGAGTAGAACGCCGAGAGGAAGAGCCGCTCGCTCTTCGGCCCGCGTACGCAGTACGTGTGCCAGCCCTTCGCCGGGTAGGCGAAGGCCACGCCGAACTGCTTTTCGACGTCTTTCCGCGTCGTTTCGCCGACCGCGAACTGCAGCGTCTCGTTGAAGAGCACGATCGGCTTGTCGGACGGCGGCGGCGGCGCGTCGAGTTGCTTGCGGTTGCGCTCGTAGATGTTGGCGAGGATCTCGACCGCGCGCTGCATCGCGAAATCGGGCGTGATGTCGTCGCTCATAACGCCGCCCGTCCGGGCATTGCTGCCTGCGCTTGGCCGAGAACGACGACGAGCGCCGTCACGATCGCGACGTACCAGAAGCCCACGCGCACGCGCGCCCCTGCCGTCATCTGCGCTGCGCGCGGGTCGGTCTGACCGCGCAGCGCCTGCCACATCGGCGGCAGACCGAGCAGCGCGATGATCGCGACGAAGAGCAGCGGAACGTGCAACAGCACCGCAGCCGCAATGAACGCGGCAACGCCGGCGATCCACAACGGCGGCCAGACGGCGCCGATCGCGCGCCCCCCGTCGAACGGCAGCAGCGGGATCATGTTGAAGAGGTTGAGGAACGCCGAGATGTTCGCGCACGCGAACCAGAACGGGTCGTTTCCCGCAAGTCCCAGGCCGTAGCAGGCTCCGGCCAGCGCGAGGCCCGTGGCGGGGCCGGCGAGCGCGATATACGCATCGGTCTCGAGGTCGGGGGCGATCGCGCCGGCCGTGAACGCGCCCAAGAACGGGACGAAGACCGGCAATCGTGCCGGCAAACCGTAACCGCGATAGGCGAAGTAGTGTCCCAACTCGTGGGCTGCGAGCGAGAAGACGATCACGAGCCCGAGTTTCCACCCGAACGCGGCGACGTAGAGCCCGAGCGAGAGGATGAACGTCCAGCTTCCCGCGAGTATCTTGAGCCCCAGCAGCGCGAACTTGAATTGCGCGAGAAAGAGCAGCAGCGTCTTGAACTTTGCAAGGATCACGAGAGCTCCCGCGCCGAGCGCGCCCCAGCCGCGGGCGTTACGCTTGTGCGGCTGCTGCTGCGCAGGCAGGGGAGCGTGCTCGTACTCGCCTTCGATGGGATCGTTGCCGCCGGTCATTGAACGGGTGTTCAAATGAACGGGTCGCATCGTCCTGCGCGCATCGTCATCCTGGGAGGCGGATTTGCCGGAATTGCGGTTGCGCAGCGGCTTGAAGCAAAGCTGCGCCCCGGTGAAGGCGAGATCGTGATGATCAGCCGCGAGAACTTCTCGCTCTTCACGCCGATGCTGCCGGAAGTAAGTTCGGGAGCGCTCGACGTGCGCCACGTCGTCACGCCGATCCGCTCGCAGCTCCGTCGCACGCGCTTCATGCTGGCCGACGTGCGCTCGCTCGACCTGGCGGCGTCGAACGCGGAGGTTTCCTACACGCTCAGCGGCGACAGCGAGGTGGTGCCGTACGATCACCTCGTGGTCGCGCTCGGCTCGTCGACCTCGACCTTCGATCTGCCGGGCGTTGCCGAGCACGTCTTTCCGCTCAAGACGCTCGAAGACGCGGGCGTGCTTCGCAATCGTTTCGTGTGGCTGCTCGAGCAAGCCGAGATTACCGAGGACCCCGAGGAGCGCAAGCGTCTGTTGACGATCGTCGTCGTCGGAGGCGGGTTTACCGGCGTGGAAGCGACCGGCGAACTCGTCGAGCTCTTCCACAGCGTCGTGCGCTTCTTTCCGGGAATCACGCTGGCGGACGTGCGCGTCGTGCTCGTCGAAGGCGGGCCGTCGCTGCTTCCCGGCTTGCCCCCGAAAATGGGCGGCTACTCCGAAGCGTTCCTGCGCAAGCGCGGCGTCGAGATCGTGACCGGCGACGGCGTTGCGCGCGCGGATGCCGGCGGTCTCGAGCTGCAAAGCGGCACGCGCATCGATACGCGCACGATCGTCTGGAGTGCCGGCGTCACGCCCGCGGCGGTGGTCGCGAACTCGGATTTGCCCAAGACGCGCCGCGGGGCGATCGTCGTCTCCCCGGAGATGCAGGTTGAGGGGCAGACGCGCGTCTGGGCGATCGGCGATTGCGCCGCAATCCCGACGCCGTCGGGCGGATTTTATCCGCCGACCGCGCAGCACGCGATTCGCGAAGGCCCCGTGCTGGCCGACAACATCATCGCGGCGCTGCGCGGCGAACCGTTGCGCCCGTTCTCGTTTTCTCCGCTCGGCATGATGGCGTCGCTTGGTGGACGCCGCGCCGTCGCGCAGCTACCGGGCGAGCGCGTCCTCACCGGATTCCTGGCCTGGTTTCTCTGGCGCTCGTACTATCTGCTGCGTTTGCCGGGTCTGGATCGCAAACTGCGCGTCGCGTTCGACTGGACGCTCGAGATGGCGTTCCCGCGCGATATCGCCGAGCTGCGCGTCTATACGCGCAATGCGCAGCAGAGTGCCGAGAGCGACGCCGGCTTACAGCATCGCGAAGAGCCGATGCCGCACGCGTAGAAGGAGCACCAATGGAACTGCGAGAGCCGATCGAGAGCCTGATCCGCGATCCCAAAGAGTTCACGCGCGGCGTGAGCTTCCCGGATCCGGCATTGATCCGACTGTACGACGAGACCCTGCGAGACGGCGAACAGATGCCGGGCGTGTGTTACACTCCCGCGCAAAAGCTTCAGATCGCCGAGCGCTTGGCCGACATCGGCGTCCACATCATGAGCGTCGGCTTTCCGGCCGCATCCGAAGGCGACCGCCGGACCCTGCAGCTCGTGATGGAAGCGAAGCGACGCGGCGTGCTCGGCGACGTCGAGATCGTCGTGATGTGCCGCAGCAACCGCAAGGACATCGACGTGACGATCGCAACGCTGCGCGATGCCGGCGTCGATCCGTCGCAGGTGACGTTCTTCATCTTCACCAGCGGCAGCGATCTGCACCTCAAGTATAAGATCGGCAAGATGCTGCTGCGCTTCGACGGGCGCGATGAGGGCGAGTGGCTCGATCTGCCGCTCTCCTACTATCGCGACGTGAACATCCGGCTCCAGTGCGACGCCATCCGTTACGCGCGCGAGTGCGGCGTGCAACGCATCGAGTTCGGCGGCGAAGACGGGAGCCGTGGCGACGTCGAATACTTTATCGAATATTTCAAGGCCGGTCTCGAGGCCGGCGGCACGCGTCCCGCATGGCCCGATACGGTCGGCTGTCTCACCCCCGAAGCGATGCGCTGGTACGGGACGCGCATCGTCGAAGCGCTGCCGCCGAAGATTCCGATCGTCGCACATCTGCACAACGACTACGGGCTGGGCACGATGAACGCGATCACCGCCGCGTCATGCGGATTCCAGGTGATTTCGGTGACGGCAAACGGCTACGGCGAGCGGGCGGGCAACGTGAAACTGCACGAGTTTACGGTTGCGATGCGCGTCCTCTACGGCGTCGAGCTTCCCGGGTTCAAGTACGAGAAGCTGCGCGAGCTCGCGCGCTTCATGGAGCGCATGAGCGGCGTCCCGATGCAGCAGCACGAGCCGATCGTCGGCCGCGGCGTCTTCGCGCACGAGTCCGGAATCCACACCCACGGCGTGCTGATCGACCGCCGCATCTACGAAGCAGTGCCCTCGGAACTCGTCGGCGGCGCTACCAGCTTCGTCTTCGGCAAGCACTCGGGCGTGGCGCTGGTGGAGGATACGCTGCGGAAGTACGCCGCGCGCCTCGACGCGGCGGGCATCGAGCTCTCGAGCGCGCTGGCCCAGCGCGTGACGGAGGAAGTCAAGCGGGTGCGCGAGGAGCGTGCGGCCTCGAGCTCGAGCGAGGACGCGATCGCGCAGTACGAGTCGGCGATGCGCGGCCTCTCGTTTTCGGAAGACGACCTCGTGGAAGTGGCGATCGCGCTCGGAGGCTCCGAGGCGCTCGGGGTTACGCCAGCGCGCCGAGCCTGAAGACCGCGACGAAGGCTTTGAAGATCGTTCGCATATCATCGTCGACGAAGCGCACCGCGCGCGGCCCGGTGCGCTCGAAGCCGGGAATCATCGCCACGTAATCCGCCTGCTCCGTCTTCGCGAGCGCCACCCGCATGTCGATCGGCGGCTCGAACGTGAACGGCTTCGCGTTCCCGGCCCGGCGCACGGCGCCGGCAGCGGCCTCGCGAATGATCCGTTGCGCTGCCGGCGGCGACATCGAGTCTGCAACGAACGCTCCAATCGACTCCTTGACGATCGCGCCGGTCACCCACGGCATCATCGCCTGCACGCCTTCGACGGTCGTGCGATCGCCGCTGACCAAGAGCAGGGGCACGCCGTAGGACCCGAGCAGCGCCGCGTTGATCGTCGCTTCGCTGCAGATCGTGCCGTTGATCGAGAGCTCATAGATCACCGACGGCGTATAGGTGTGACAGAGTACGGCGTCCGCATCGCCGATCGCCCCGTGGTAGCCGATGAAGAAGGCGCCGCCGAACGAAGCGTCGGCGTCCTGCACCATCGAGTAGGGTTTGCGGTTGCCGAAGATGACGCGAATGTCGCCCGGAAGCTCGTCGAGCAGCAAATTGCGCATCGGTCCGTGCGAGTCGTTGAGCAGAACGTCACGCGCTCCCGCAGCGCGCGCGCCCTCGATTGCGGCCGCCACTTCCAGCGTGTAATAGCGCCGGTACGTCGCGTACTCCGGGTGCGGCGTGCGCGCGTCGACCTGCTCCCAGCCCGAGACGCCGGCCACGCCCTCCATATCGGAGGAGATGTAGAGTCTCATGCGGGCAGGTTCGCCGCCGAGCCCAGGCGCATCGCCACCAGAAACGCGTTGAATGCGGCAAGATACTCGGTGCTCACGAAACGCACGGTACGCCCGCCGATGCGTTCGAAGCGCGGGAGCAGCTCGATGAAGTCGGCATTCTCGACCTTTGCGCACTCGATCGTCAGTTCGACGGGCGGCTCGAACGTAAACGGTTTGGCCCGGGCGACGCTTCGCAAGGCGTTGCGAGCGCCGGCGCGGATGGCCTCGCAGGCCGCGAGCGGCATCATGGTATTGGTGCTGGAGAACCCGATCGATTCCTTGACGACGACCCCGGTGATCCACGGCAGGTCGCGCTGCACGTCGTCGACGACGGTGCGATCGCCCGTGATGAGCACCACCGGCGTACCGTAGATTCCAAGTACGGCCGCGTTGAGCAGCGCTTCGGAGACCGGCTTGCCGTTCACGCTCACGCCGTACAGCGTGGCATCGTTGTAGGTATGCGCGAGCACCGCGTTTGCGTCGCCGATCTTGGCATGATAGCCGGTGAAGAAAGCGGCGTCGTGACGCTCGGCGGCGCCCTGCGCCATCGAGAGCGGCTTGCGTGCGCCCGAGATCACCCGAACGTCGTCGGGGAGTTCGTCCCAGAGGAGGTTGCGCATGTCCCAGTGGGCGTCGTTGATCAAGAACGACGTCGCGCCCGCTTCGCGCGCGCCGTCGACGGCGGCGCGCACCTCTCGCGTCATGTAGCGCCGATAGACGGGATACTCGTGGAGGTTCGAGGGATCGACTTGCGCCCACGAGCACACGCCCGCGGTGCCCTCCATGTCACTGCTGACGTAGAGCTTCACGGGCTTCGTCCAAGCCGGTCTGAGCCGCGACGTTTTTCGGATTGGCTTTGAGGGCTTGCCGGTAGAGCGGGATCGCTTGCTCGAACTTGTTCGCGGCGAGGTACAGGTCGCCGAGCTGGGTGAGGGCGACGTCGTCGTTCGGATGCGTCGCGATGCGATCGCGCAGCGTCTTGAGTTGGAGCATGACTTCAGCGGGCGGTCCGCCGCCCTGCACGTTGGTGGTGGCCGGTCCCTGAACGGCTGCCGCACCGGCGGGAGCGGCTTTTCCGAACACCGATCCCGTCGAGCCGAAGCCAGCCTTGAGCAAATACGCCATGATGGTGATGAAGGCGATCGCGAAGACGGCGACGATCGGAAGGGCGATGCGCGGAGGAAGGCCGCGAGGCGGAGTTGCGGGCACGAAGAGTCGTTGGACGAGACGCGAAACAAATCATCCGTGATCCTGCCCTCCGAAGCCGACCTCCAGCTGATCTTCGCGCGTCTGAACTACGAGCATTTCAACGGCGAGGTGCCGGATTGCCGGATTCGCTACAACGCGCGCTTCTCGAACTCGGCCGGCCGCATCACCTATACGGGCCACCCGCTGCTCATCGAGCTCTCGCCGAAACACTTCAAGCAGTATCCCCAGGCGCTCGAGGAGACGTTGCTGCACGAGATGATCCACGCGTGGTGCTACGCCAAGTGGCGCGACATGGGCCACGGCCCCCGCTTCAAGAAGAAGCTGCGCGAGGTCGGACTGACGTCGATCTATCACGATCTCGGCAACGTGCGGCCGTTCAACGAGTCGAGCAGACGCTACGTGCTGCGCTGCGAGCACTGCGGCTTCGAGGTGCTGCGCCGTAAGAAGCCCGGCAAGCCGGCCAGTTGTCCGCGCTGCGACAGGCGCCGTTTCAACCCGGCGTTTCCGCTCACGATCTACGAGATCACCGGCCTCGAGGCGGTGGGGACCACGGTCGACGGCCTGGCCGCCGCCCAGCGCGGCCGCTAGCGCATACACCTTGCCTCTTGGGTGTATGTGGTGTATATTGCTCGCGTGAAGCGAACGCAGATCTACCTCGACGAGGACCAAAAACGGGCTCTGAAAATGCTCGCCGTCGATCGCGACTCGAATGTTTCCGACCTGGTGCGCGAAGCGATCGCGCGGCTGCTCCGAGACGAGTTGCCGAAGAAAACGTTTCAGGAGCTGCGCGCCGAGACGCTCGCGAAGCTTGACGGCGTCGTTGACGACGCGGACGTCGACGCTGCGTTCGGCCGCCCGCGCGAAACCTGAGGCGCAGGTACGCTTGTGAAGAGGCCGCGCATAGGTGCGGATTTCGGTCTCTCCGCCTAGAAGAAGGATGCCCTCCATCGACCTAAGTCCAGGCCGCTGGGTGGCTCAAGCGGGCAAGATAGGGGAGTTATGACGACTGCACACACCTCCAACGGCGCGGCCAAGACGCGCGTCGAGACGGACTCGATGGGCAAGATCGAGGTCCCCGCAGACAAGTATTACGGCGCGCAATCGGCGCGTTCGCTCATCCACTTCGACATCGGTGAAGGCACCTGGCCGAAGGACCGCATGCCCAAGCAGGTGATCGTCGCGATGGCGCAGCTCAAGAAGGCTGCGGCGCTCGTGAACCACGATCTCGGCAAGCTCGACGAAGAGAAGACCAAGCTCATCGTCGCCGCCGCCGACGAAGTGATCGCAGGCAAACTCGACGACCACTTCCCGCTGCGCATCTGGCAGACCGGTTCGGGCACGCAGACGAACATGAACGTCAACGAAGTGATATCGAACCGCGCGATCGAGATCGCGGGCGGCGAGATGGGTTCGAAGAAGCCGGTTCACCCGAACGACCACGTCAACATGTCGCAAAGCTCGAACGACACGTTCCCGACGGCGATGCACATGGCTGCCGCCGAGGCGGTCGTGCACATGCTTCCGGCGGTCGAAGCGCTGCGGAACGCGCTCGACCACAAGGCCAAGCAGTGGAAGGACATCGTGAAGGTCGGCCGCACGCACTTGCAAGATGCAACGCCGCTCACGCTGGGTCAAGAGTTCTCGGGCTATGTCACGCAGCTCGACCGCGCGATGGTCGCGATCAAGGAAGCCACGCACCACATCTACGATCTGGCGATCGGCGGCACGGCCGTCGGCACGGGTCTCAACGCGCATCCCGAATTCGCGGAGCGCATGGCGCATAAACTCGCCGAACTCACCGGTCTGCCGTTCCGCTCGCATCCGAACAAGTTCACGGCGCTCGCGTCGCACGACGACTTCGTCTTCGCGTCGGGCGCGCTCAAGACGCTCGCCGCGGCGCTGATGAAGATCGCCAACGACATCCGCTGGCTGGCCTCGGGCCCGCGCGCGGGCATCGGCGAGCTGATTCTGCCGGAAAACGAGCCGGGCAGCTCGATCATGCCGGGTAAGGTGAATCCGACGCAGTCCGAGCAGATGACGATGGTCGTCGCGCAAGTCTTCGGTAACGACGTCGCGATCAGCTTCGGCGCATCGCAGGGCAACTTCGAACTCAACGTCTTCAACCCGGTGATGATCTCGAACTTCCTGCACAGCTGCCATCTGCTCAAGGACGCGTGTACGATGTTCCGCGAGCACGCGGTCGAAGGGCTCCAAGCCAACGAACCGGTGATCGCCAAGTACCTGGCGGAATCGCTGATGACGGTGACGGCGCTCTCGCCGAAGATCGGCTACGACAAGGCCGCCGAAATCGCCAAGAAAGCGCACCACGACGGCAGCACGCTCAAGGCGGCGGCCCTGGGGCTGGGCTACGTCACCTCCGAGGATTTCGACACGTACGTCGTGCCGAAAGAGATGACGTATCCGAAGTAATTCGCGCGGGTAGTTTGCTGCTTCTTGCTGAGGTCTACGGCGTTAGTTATACCGGAGCAACGAAGCGCGGTACATCCAATGCAATCCCTCGCTCACCCGGACGTCGCATTCGGCTTCGGCCAGACGATCGTCTTCGAGAAGCTCGATCATCCAGTCTTCGACGACGGTGATATCTTCCGGGTTTCCGCTTTCGTGCATTGGGCAGGCACCTCGATTCATTAAGCTCTGTTTAGAACATCGGCCGCGCGGAGAAAAGCAACGCTTCGGTAACGCTTCTATAAAGCCGCTACACGGAATCTTTACAATCGCGGGATTTGAGCGCTTGCGCGCGTAAGCGGGCGGCATGTACGACGATCACGACGCCGTCGGCTTAGCGCAGGCCGTGCGCCGGCGAGAGGTGAGCCCTTCGGAGTTGCTCGAGGAGGCCATCGGCCGCGCCGAGCGCGCGAACGCGCGGGTGAACGCGCTGACCGCTCGCGGGTACGATCGAGCGCGGGAGCATGCCGCCGGAACGTTCGAGGGGCCGTTTGCCGGCGTCCCGTTCGTCGCGAAGGATCTCGGCCCGCCGCTTGCCGGGATGCCGATGACGATGGGCAGCCGCTACTTCTCAGCGTACACGCCGGCCGCCGATCATGAGTTTTTCCGGCGCGTGCGCGCGGCCGGTCTCAATATCTTCGCGAAATCGAGCACGCCGGAGTTCGGACTCTTGCCGTACACCGAGCCGGCGCTGTTCGGACCGTGCCGCAATCCGTGGGATTTGGAGCGAACGCCGGGCGGATCGAGCGGCGGGAGCGCCGCGCTGGTTGCGAGCGGCGTGCTGCCGATGGCGCACGGGAACGACATGGGCGGATCGATTCGCATTCCGGCGGCATGCACGGGTCTGTTCGGCTTGAAACCGAGTCGCGGCCGCACCCCGACGACCGGCGGCGTCATCGGCGAAGCCAACGTCGATCACGCCGTTTCGCGGACGGTTCGTGACTCGGCGGCGCTGCTCGACGCGCTGCGCTCCGACGACGGCCCGCGCTTTAGCGATGCGATCGCGCGCGAGCCGGGAAGATTGCGCATCGCCGTCGTGCGCGGCGCGATGCTCGGGCACGGCATCGTTTCCGAGGTCGAGGCAGCGCTCGACGACACGGTCGACCTGTGCCGCTCGCTCGGACACGATGTCGTCGACGACGAGCCCGTGGGCATCGATTACGCCGCGATGTCGTACGCGCTGCTCTTGCTCTTTGCCGCGCAGATCGGCTGGCATCTGGGCGCGGGGAACCCGACGCCCGCGAAACCGCTGCGCTCCGGCGATCTCGAGCCTGCCACGCGCGCGATGCTCGCGATTGCGCGCACGCTGCCGATGGACGAGCTCACGAGCGCAGTCGTGCGGCAGCGGGCCCTAACCGCAACGTTCGCCGAGTTCATGCAACGCTACGACGTCGTGCTCACGCCGACGCTGGCGGCACCGCCGGTGCGGATCGGGGAGCTGGCGCTGTCATCGAGCGAGAAGGTGCAGATCGAGGTGCTGACCGCGCTGCGACCCGCTCCGCTCATCCGTAAAGCGGCACGCGACATCTCGGCGCGCATGTTCGACTGGCTGCCGTACACGCCGGTCTTCAATCTCACGGGGCAGCCGGCGGTGTCGGTTCCGCTGGCGTGGACGCACGACGGCTTGCCGCTGGGCCTGCAATTCGCCGGTCGCATGAACGACGAAGCAACGCTCTTTTCGCTCGCCGCTCAGCTCGAACGCGCGAAACCCTGGCGCGATCGCCGTCCGCCCTTCTGGAGCGGGTTCGAGACGCCGTCGATCTAGTGAAGAATGTGCCGTAGCGCGAGCGCGCCGGCGGCCAAGAGCAACGCGGCCGCCACGAAGTAGAGCAGATTCCGCGATTTCAAGCGCAGCGACAAACGCGCGCCGATGGGGCCGCCGAGCAATCCCCCGGCCACGAGCGGCAGCACGTCTTGTACGCGGATATCCCCCTGCATCCAATGCGTGGCAAGGCCGACCGGTGAGGTGAGCACGATGCCGAAGTGCGAGGTCGCGCTGATCGCGTGGGCGGGAAGCTCCGAGAAGTAGAGCAGCGTCGGCACGATGATGACGCCGCCGCCGACGCCGAGCAAGCTGCCGATGAAGCCGACGCCGAAGCCGGCGATGACCGCGACGCGGTACGACATGCCTTTGATCTCGCGCACGTCGCGCGTTTCGAGGCGCTGACCGACGCGGCGTTCCGCGTTGAAGATCATGTCGCCGGCGACGCCGACGAGAAAGACGCCGAAAATCCAATCGAACGATTGCGCCGAGATGTGTTGAACGGCGATCGCGCCGAGAATGCTGCCGGGCAGGCCGCCCGCTGCGATCAGCAGGCCGAGCTTCACGTGCACGCGCCGCTGCAAGAGATAGGTGAACGCTCCGCTCGCGCTATTGGCGACGACGAGGGCGAGCGAGGTGCCTGCTGCAACCGCCGGGCTCAGGCCGAAGAAGATGCGCAGCATCGGCACGAGGACGAAGCCGCCGCCCAAACCCACCATTGATCCGAAGATGCTCGCCACGAACGCGGCGGCGAAGAGTTCGAGCGCGAGCTGCATCGCCTCGGATTATGCCGGGGTGCTGGTTTGCGATGCCGGCGCTCCGTTGGTCGCCGGCGCCTTTTCGTCTTTGATGTCGAGGATGTTGTAGATCATGATCGGCTCTTGCTTGCCCTTGACGGTCACGGGCTCGAGCGGAACCGCGACGACGAAGTCTTTGACCTCTTGGTACGTGTAGTCGCTGATGATGATTTCGCCGGCTTTCGCCACGTTGTACAGACGCGCCGCGAGGTTGACGTTATCGCCGATCACCGTGTAGTTCATGCGCGAGCTTGCGCCGAGGTTGCCCATGACGACGTCGCCCGTATTCACGCCCATGCCGACCGTGAACGGGCGTTTCCCTTGCGCTTGCCACTTCTCGGCCAGTTCGAGAATCTTCTTTTGCTGAGCGACGGCGGAGCGAACCGCGTTGGCCGCATCGTTCGGCGTTTGGTAGGGCGCGGAGAAGACCGCCATGACGCAGTCGCCGATGAATTTGTCGACGTACCCGCCGTACTCGAAGATGATCTTACACATCTCTTCGAAGTACTCGTTGAGCTGGTTGTAGATCTCCTCGGGCGTCATCTTTTCCGACATCGCGGTGAAGCCGCGGATATCGGAGTAGAAGATCGTCGCCTTGACCTTCTTCCCCTTGAGCGCGAGCGCGCCGGTGGGATCTTCCGACGAGAGGATGTCGTTGACGATCGCCGGGCTGACGTGCATCCCGAACAGGTTGGTCACCATGCGCCGTTGCGACGCTTCGTAGAGAACCCGGTACAGACCGACGAAGAGCGTCGCCAGCACCATCGCGAGCACGACGTGAACCATGTCGACCCACGTCAGCCTTAATACGAAGAGCGCCGAATTGGCGTACGCGTAGACGACGGTGGCGGTCAGTGAAACAGCGATCGCGACCGGCGTCTTCGTGAGCGAGAAGAGCAGCGCGATCAGAAGCGGCAACACGATGATGAGCGCGATGTTCACCCAGAGCGGCGCCGCGGTCAGGTAGATGCCGCGCATGATCTGATCCGCGAGGCGGGCATTTACGAACAGGCCCGGCGTGTTGGCGCCGCGCGCGGTCTGCACGAAGTCGCCTTCGGCCGCTGCGGTGTTGCCGATGTAGACCAGCGCCCCGTTCACGAGCGTCTTCAGGTCGGCGATCGGCTCCGAATAGGCATCGGCAAACGAAAGCACGCCGCGGCTGAACGAAACGCTGTGCGTCTCTACCTGACTGCCGTGAGCCGTGGTTGATTGTTGTACGCGCGATTTGGGCGCGATGAGCAGAAAAGAGCCGTTGCCGTCACGCGGAATCGACTCGAGGGGCATTCGTTTGCCCTCGAAAACCTCGACGGCGGCCGCGGCAAGGGAGCGAATCCGTTGGTCGGCGTTCTGCCCGACCGATCCCGTATGGACGACGGGCACTTGGCCCGTCAAAATGCCGGCCGGTTCGTCGACGGTTGAGAAGCCGATCGCTTTGGCGTACGGCAGCAGCGACGGGGTCGGGCGCTGCTCGCCGATCTGGCCGCTGGCGGTGGTATTGATCGTATAGGCGAGAATGGTCGGCACCATCTTCATCCCGGCGGCAAACTCCGCATCTTGCTGCGGGTCGACCGACGGCTCGATGAAGTCGATATCGAAGGCGACGGCCTTTGCACCGGCCGCCGCGAGGCGCTTGAGAAGCTTGCCGTAGATGCCGCGCGGATAGGGGAATTGGTGCAGCTCGGGTACGTCGCTCCCGAACGTCAGCTCGTCGATCGGGATGATCGCGAGTTTCTGATTTGCGTTCTCCGGGCTGTCGTACCACGGCGTGCCGAAGCCCAGGCGATCCGCGTTCGTAAGTGCGGCGTAGTGCGCTTGGAGATCGGTGACGCGATGCACCAGCGGTACCGAATCGTTGGGAAGGATCAGGAGTACGATGCCGATCAGGCTCGCAAATGCCGCCAGGGCCAGCGCGATAACGAGCGTTCGGGCTTTTACACTCATGAGGTCTCCCCCCGGTTCTGTAAGGGCGCAGCTTCGAGTTCGGCGATCTCTAGGCCCTATTTGCGGGTGCCGAGGGCAACTCCCGGCGCGTTGGACGCGTTACGCGTTGACGCGCCCGATATACCTGCGGTCGCGCGTATCGATCTTGATGACGTCATCGGGGTTGACGAAAAGCGGGACGTTGACGGTCGCGCCGGTTTCGAGTTTGGCAGGCTTCCCGGTGTTGGTCGCGGTGTCGCCTTTGAACCCCGGATCGGTCTCGACGACCCGTAGTTCGACGTGCGGCGGCAATTCCACGCCGATCGGCACGCCTTCGTGGAGTTGCACGTCGACCACCATGCCGTCTTTGAGGAAATCGGCCGGATCGCCGATGAGGTCGCGCTGCAGGGTGAAGTTCTCGAACGACTCCTGATCCATGAAATGGAAGCCGTCGGCGTCGTTGTAGAGCATTTGCATCTGCCGATTGCTCACGGTGGCGCGCTCGAGCTTTTCGCCGGCGCGGAACGTCCGCTCCAGCGTCGTGCCGGTTTTGACGTTCTTGAGGCGGGTGCGGACGAAGGCGGCGCCCTTGCCGGGCTTCACGTGGAGGAACTCGATGACGGTCCAAAGGTTCCCGTCCACGATGACGGTGACGCCGTTGCGGAGGTCGTTCGACGAAATCATGACCCGCCCAAATACGGGCCGGAAGGGACGAAGCCCTACCGCTTTCCGAGCGTAAAGCGGTTCTCCGTGCCGCTCCGCAGGCGTGCGATGTTCTCGCGGTGCGCCCAGACGATCAAGAGGCCCGCCGCCACGCCGTAAAGCGCGAACGCCCACGAACGCGTGAAGGCGAAGAGCGCGAACGGCGATGCCAGGTTGGCGGCCATCGATCCCACCGACGAATATCGCACCAGGGCGACCGCGACGACCCAGACCGCGATGACGCACAGCAGCGCGGGCCAGCTCATCGCGCCGATGACCCCAAATGAGGTGGCGACGCCCTTGCCGCCCTTGAAGCCGAGCCAGGGCGAGAAGCAGTGGCCGAGGATCGCGGCGATCCCGCAGAGGGCACCAAGTGCGTCGTATCCGTGCATGTGCCCGACCACGAAATACGATCCGGTCAGGTGGAAGTCGAACGTCCCGGCGCGCGTGGCGAGAAAGACCGGCACGAAGCCCTTGGCGGCGTCGAGCAGCAGCACGGCGATCGCTCCGGCACGACCGAGGGTGCGCAGCGCGTTCATCGCGCCGATGTTGCCGGAACCGGACGTGCGCAGATCGGTGCGGTAGAAGAAGCGTCCGATCAGATACCCGAACGGAATCGAACCCGCGAGGAACGAGAGGACGGCGGCAATCGCGGACCCCGGAAGAGCGCCGCTCACTCGCCGGTCTCGCCCTCGCGGCGCGAGCGGAATTGCAGCGTGATCGGCACGCCTTCGAAATCATGGTGTTGCCGGATCGTGTTTTCGAGAAAACGCTTGTACGACGACTGCACGAGGTCGGGATCGTTGCACGCGAAGACGAAGACCGGCGGGTGTACGCCCGGCTGCGAGACGTAGAACACCTTGAAGAGTTTGCCGCCCATCGCGGGCGCCGGATGCGCCAGCACGGCATCGCGAATCATCGCGTTGAGCGGACCGGTTGCGATGCGGCGGTCGAGGTTTTCGGCGACCTTGTTGACCACCGGCATCAGGCTGCCGAGCCGGCGTTTGGTCTTTGCCGAAAGAAACGTGATCGGCGCGAACTTCGCGAACGGAATGAGGTCGTGGATGACGTTCGCGAGTTCGCCCTGGCTGAATTCGCCCTGCTGCTCGCGGGCGAGATCCCACTTGTTGCCGACGATGATCAGCCCTTTGCGTTCTTCGATCGCGATGCCCGCCAGCCGCCGGTCCTGCGCGGTGACGCCGACCATCGAATCGAAGACCAGGATCGCGATGTCGCACCGAGAGATCGCGCTCAGGCTGCGCAGCGCCGCGTAGTATTCGATGGCACCGTGCGCCTCGGGCTTCTTGCGCACGCCGGCGGTATCGATCAGGCGAATCTTGCGGTCTTGGTACGTCAGGATGGTGTCGATGGCGTCGCGCGTCGTGCCGGGGACGTCGGAGACGATCGCGCGCTCTTCGCCGAGCATCGCGTTGAGCAGCGAGCTCTTGCCGACGTTCGGCCGGCCGATGATCGCGAGCGCGAGTTCGCCCTCGGGGGTCGCGTTCGGGAGATCGGGCGGCAGCAGTTCCACGATGCGATCGAGCAGGTCGCCCGTGCCCTCGCCGTGGATCGCCGAGACGCCTACCGGCTCGCCGAAGCCCAAGCGCGAGAACTCGCCGTGAACCGCCGCGGCCGCGCTCGGCGACTCCGTTTTGTTCGCCACGAGGACGATGCGCCGGCGGGTGGCGCGCAGGATGTGGGCGACGTCGTCGTCGAGCGGATTGAGACCGGTCTGCGCGTCGACGACGAAGACCACGACGTCGGCTTCTTGTGCGGCCGCCTCGGCCTGGCGGCGGGTCGCCTCGGCGAACTCGTCGCCGTGTGCCACGTCCGCATGGGGGTCGATACCGGCGGTATCGACCACGCTGAACGTCCGGCCGCGCCATTCGCAGATGCCGTACAGCCGATCGCGGGTCACGCCGGGGGTATCCTCGACGATGGCGAGGCGCTGGCCGATCAGGCGGTTGAAAAGCGCACTCTTGCCGACGTTGGGGCGCCCGACGATGGCCACCGTCGCCGGGCGGAGCATGCTGGTCGTGGGTTCGGTCTCTTGCACGGGGGCAGTAGATTCGTCCCCCGGCGCGAACTGCCCGCCGTGCGCCGAATTCTCTTCGTCGTGTGCGGGTATTTCGCGATCCTCTTGACCCTCTTTGGCGTCGCGGCCCCAGTGGGTACGCGCTGAAGATCCGGCTCTACCGGTTCGTCCCCTACGTGAACGGTTGGGGCCGTAATCCCGGCGAAGTCTCAACCATCGACGGGGCCGGCCGCGTGCTCGACTCCGAACAGCTGGACGACGTGCTTTCCGTACGCGACGTCTCGTGGGATCGCTACGACGTCCGGTTTCGATACGATCAACACGGAAAGACGTACGAGGGAAAGCTCGCGCTTGGCCAGTGACTATGCCTAAGATTTACATCGAGACGTTCGGCTGCCAGATGAACGAGGCGGATTCGCAATACATTGCGGATCGCGCGGCGTCGGCCGGGTATGCCGTCGCCGCCAAGCCGGAAGAAGCCGACGTCGTCGTGCTCAACACCTGTACCGTGCGCGACAATGCGGAGCGGCGCGCCTACGGGCGCATGAATCACTTCAAGGTGCTCAAGGATGCCGACCCGGAGTTGCGCGTGGTCGTGATGGGGTGCCTGGCCGAACAAGACCGTGACCGGATGCAAACGCTGGTGCCGCATCTCGATGCCGTGTTCGGCACGAAGGAACTGGTGCAGCTCGGCGATCAGCTCGAAACGTGGGCCCTTCGGCAGGATCGGGGTGACACGGGTCAAGCGCAGGATGACCTCACCGAGTCGAGCCTCGTCTTCAATATCGGCGGCACGGCCGACGCCGTCGTCGACGCGTTCTCGCACCTTCGCGCCTTCGTGACCGTGCAGCGCGGCTGTTCCTATTACTGCACCTTCTGCATCGTGCCGCACGTGCGCGGGCGCTTCGATCATCGCCCGATGGCGGAGATTCTCGCCGAGGTGCAGGGGCACGTCGCGGCCGGTGCTCGCGAAGTGATGTTCGTCGGTCAAACCGTCAACGCGTGGAAGGACCCGGCGACGGGTGAAGACTTCGGCGACCTGTGCAAGGCCGCGGGTGCACTACCCGGGCTCGAACGCCTGACGTTCATCTCGCCGCATCCGAAGGATTTTACCGAGAAGATCATCGCCGATCTTGCGATCGTCCCTCACCTCAACCCGCGCGTTCATCTGCCGTTACAATCGGGCAGCGACGCGATGCTGCGCCGCATGAATCGAAAGTATACGATGCAGCAGTTTCGCGAAAAGGTCGACCTCATCCACCGGTATCTGCCGAACTGGGCGATCACTACCGACGTCATCGTCGGTTTTCCCGGCGAGACCGACGCCGATTTCGACGCGACGCACGATTACGTGGCGACCAACGTCTTCGCCAACGCCTTCATGTTCATCTACTCGATCCGGCGCGGTACGCCGGCGGCGCATTGGGAGCAGGTGCCGTCCGAGGTCTCGGCGGCGCGCTTCAAGCGTCTGATGGACGCGCAGAACGCCTCGACCCGCGCCTATCACGACCGCAAAATCGGCACGACGGTGCGCGCGCTCATTGCCGGGCCGTCGAAAAAGGACGCGACCAAAATCGCCGCCAAGGCCGGCGATAACGTGACGGTCATTGCGCCGATGCCTCCCGATTACGACGAAGTGCTCTACGCGCGCGAGCCGTGGCTGGATATCGAAGTCGCGACCGCGCACGTTTGGGGCTGCACCGGCACGATCGTGCGCCGCGCCGAGCGGTTTTCCGATCCGGGCGCGCCGGTTGCGCTGCCGCTCATCGACCTTCTCGCCCCGTCATCCTGAAAGGCGCACCGCTATGGTACTCGCGATCATCGTGCTTGCTGCGGCGTTGCAGGCTACGCCGGCGCCGCTTGCCGGCCTGCATTACCTCGTCGGTTCGTGGAAGTGTGCGTACCGCGCGCCCGGCGCGAACTTGGCGTACGATGCGACCTACGCGTACGATCGCGACGGCCGCATCCTGCGGGAAGTCGCTTCCTGGACGGGCGGCGGCGACGAAGAACTGCTCGCCTACGACGCGCAGCGCGGCGGCTGGACGGCGATCGTGCTCGACGATCAAGGTGATGCCACGGTCATGCGCGGGAGCGGCAGCGATCCGAACCACATCGCCTACCGCAGCGTCTACCCCGATGCCGGAATTGCCGAGACCTTCGATCGCGTCTCCGCGACCGAGTATACGCTGCACGCGACCGTGCGCTCCGGCGGTAAGACGATTACGTCCGTCGACACCTGCACGCGCGAGTCGCGTTAGCGGCGGCCCGTCCGGTCGAGTCCCGAGAACACGTCCCTCACGGGAAACGTGAACCACGCGACGGCGTCGCACGCAAGCGTTTCACCCTCGGCGAAGGTGCGGACGCAGCTCGCCGCATGCACGGTGATCGAGCGCGTTTCGATACGCACGTCGAGCACGAGTTGCGAGCCCTCCGTCAAGTAGCGCTCGATCTTGCGCGCGAGGTAGGTCTCCGAGTCGCCGGGCGACCAGATCTCGATCGCGACGGCCGGCGCGACCGGCGGATATTCACGCTCGCGGCCCTCGAGCGCGTTGAGCTGCTCCCACGTCATCAACGAGAGGTCGGGAATCAGTTTGGTGCGCCTGCCGGCGAGGCGGCGAACGACGGCATCGCCCTCGACCAGGATCTTTCCGTGCTCATCCGCGCCAAGACGGTAGAGGAGGTGCGCAAAGCGTCCGGCTACCTCGCTGTGCGCGGCTCGCGGGCTCGCTTTCGGGTGCGCCTCGCCGTCCAGGTACTCGATATAGTCGGGCTCGGTCCGATATTCGATTGCCATACGTTCCTCATCGTAATTCTATCACGCGTTCGAGGGGCGGCGGCAACCGGGAGCCAAAGACTCCTTCTTCGCACATGACCGACGCCGTCAAATACTCGCCGATGCTCGAGCAGTACTTCGGGATGAAAGCCAAGCACCCCGAAGCGGTGCTGCTCTCGCGCGTCGGCGATTTCTACGAAGCCTACGGCGAAGATGCGGAGACGATCGCGCGCGCGCTGCAGATCGCGCTCACGAGCAAAGAGGCCGGCGGCGGACGGCGCGTCGCGATGGCGGGCGTGCCGCATCACGCGCTTGCGGGCTACCTCGCCAAACTCGTCGCGCAGCGCTTCATCGTCGCGCTCGCCGAGCAGCTCGAAGCCCCGGTGCCCAACAAACTCGTGCGCCGCGACGTCGTGCGTTTGGTCACGCCGGGAACGCTGATCGAGGAGACGCTGCTCGACGGCAAAGCCAACAATTATCTTGCAGCGATGACGTCGATCGGGGAGACGTTTGCCATCGCCTACGCCGACGTCTCGACCGGGTATTGCGCGGCGACGGCGATCGGCGGCGACGCGGCTTTCGACGACGTGCTTGCCGAACTCGGGCGCGTCGGCCCGGCGGAGCTCGTCGCCGACGTGCCGCCCGAGGTGCGCGCGGCGATGACGTCGGCGATGGATGCGCTCGGCGCGCGCCTTGCCGCTCCGTCGCTGGGTTCGGTCGAACTGCGGCCGCGCGGGGCGCTCGACGGTTTTGCGCTCGACGAGTCGGTGGCGATTCACCGCGCGCTCGACGTGCTCGGCGCGTTCGTGAAGCGTACGAACGTCGCGAGCGGTATCGACGGGTTGCAGCCGCCGCACCTGTACCGGCGGCAGCACTTTCTTTCGCTCGATCAATCGACGCGCAAGCATCTCGAACTCACGCGCGCGCAAGGGCAAAATCCGCGCGCGACGCTGCTCGCCACGCTCGATGCCTGCGCGACGACGATGGGCTCGCGCATGCTCGCGCGTTGGATCACGGCGCCGCTGGTCGATCGCGATGCCATCTCCGCTCGTCAGGACGCCGTCGCCGCGGTGCTGGAGGAGCACGCGCGCCGAGAAGCGGTGCGCGATCTGCTCAAAGGCTGCTTCGATCTCGAGCGCATCGCGCAGAAGGTGCGCTTGCGCCGCGCGCTCCCGCGCGATCTGGCCTCGCTGCGCCGCACGCTCGAGGTGCTGCGGCCGCTGCGCGCGGTTGCGCCGCCGTCGCTGGCGCCGCTGGTCGAACGGATCGATGACTTCGAGGAGCTGGCGAACGACCTGCAACGCACGCTCGTCGAGGAGCCGCCGAACAACGTGTCGGACGGCGGCGTCATCCGACCCGAAGCCGACCCCGAACTCGCCGAGTGCGTCTCGCTGCGCACCGACGCGCGCGGGAAGCTCTCCGAGCTGGAGGAGCGCGAGCGCGAGCGCACCGGCATCAAGTCGCTCAAGATCAAGTATGCGAGCGCCTTCGGTTACGCCATCGAGGTGAGCAAGAGCTTCGTCGCGTCGGTGCCGCCCGACTACGTGCGCAAGCAGACGCTCACGACCGGCGAGCGCTTCATCACGCCCGAACTCAAAGAGCTCGAGCTCGCGATCTCGACCGCGCAGTCGCGCCAGGAGCGGCTGGAAGCGCGTCTCTACGAAGCCTTGGTCGAGCGCGTCGCCGAGCGCACGGATGCGTTGCTGGCCGCGGCCGATGCGCTCGCGCAGATCGACGTGCTCGCGGCGCTCGCGCAGTGCGCCGCGGAGCGCGGCTACGTGCGGCCGAGCTTCGTGCCCGGGAGCGTCGTCGAGATCGACGACGGCCGCCACCCGGTGATGGAGGCGGTGCTCCACACCAACTTCGTACCCAACGACCTGCGGCTGGACGAGGCGGCGCATCGCTTCATCCTCCTCACGGGGCCGAACATGGGCGGCAAGTCGACCTACCTGCGCCAGGCGGGGCTGCTGGTGATCATGGCGCAGCTCGGCTCGTTCGTCCCCGCCAAAGCGATGCGCCTGGGCGTCGTCGACCGGATCTTCACGCGCATCGGAGCGGGCGACGACTTGGCTAGTGGGCAGTCAACCTTTTATATGGAGATGGCCGAAGCGGCCAACATCCTTCGGCGGAGCACGCGGCGCTCGCTGCTGCTGATCGACGAGGTCGGCCGCGGGACGGGCACGATCGACGGGCTCTCGATCGCCCAGGCCATCTGCGAGTTCTTGCTCGGCCTCGAGGAGCAGGCGCCGATGGCGCTCTTCGCGACCCATTTCCACGAGCTGTGCGCCTTGGCCGAGCACTGGCCGCTGGTCGCCAACTACCACATTACGGCGGTCGAGAACACCGCGCGGGGCGGCGCCCCCGTCTTCTCGCACCGGGTTCAGGCCGGGAGCTCCTCGCGCTCCTTCGGCATCGAGGTCGCGAGGATGGCCGGGCTTCCGGACGCGGTGATCGAGCGCGCCCAGGAGATCGCCGACGCTCTCTCCGGCCACTCGGACCTCGAAGAGCAGGTCCCCTTGCGCCGCCGGCTGACTCGGACGAGCGCCGCGGAGCGCCAACTCACCCTGCTCGGCGGGGAAACGGACGCTTTCTGGACGCTCGAGAGGTAGGCTGGTTCCGGGCGGCGTAAGCCGCTCTCCTACGTTTGTCTTAACAGAACCTTAACATTACGCACCTATTATCGAAGTCCGTGCTAGGAATAGGACGGTTGCTCTTTTTCCCTGGAGGCCTCATGCGAATTTCTCAGCTTTGGCCGGGTTTTGCTGTTGTGTGTCTGATCACCGCAGCGGGCTGTGGCGGCGGCGGTAGCTCGCCTGCCCCTGCTGCCCCGACGGCAACGCCCACCACGGCGCCAGCGACGCCGACTCCCTCACCCGGTCCCCTTCAAATCGCGTACACCAGCAATTTTGGCGCGTCGAGCGCAGCGACAGCAGCTCCCGCCGCGATCGCCTTCCAGGCAGAGACGCAGACCGTCTCCGTCACGGCTTCGCAAAGCAACAACTCTTCGGGGTACTTGGCCGCCGCCAACACGGCGTGCGGTACCAACGTCACCGTGAGCCCGGCGACGTCGACGACCGGGTCGTTCACGATCACGGCAGTCGGCGCCGTCCCCGTGTCGGCGGCGTGCCAGGTCGTCTTCACGGGCGCAACCGGCACGACGACCGTGCCGGTCGCCGCATCGGTTCCCGCTCCGGGCGGCGTGGTGATCCAGTGGGTCGCCAACGCCTCCTACGCGACGCAGGCTGCACCGATCACGCCGCTCCCCGGTCCGGTCAACCTGATCGGTACGACCTCGACCTTCGGCGTCGTGCTCGTGATCAGCGAATCCCATTACCTCGGGACGCTCAACGCTCCGACGCTCAGCGCCGGCTGCGGCACGAACCTCTCGGCACCGACGGTCGCGACGCAAGGCAACATCGCCTCGCCGCAAGTCGGTCAGCAGCAAGTGTACTATTCGCTCTCGGCGCCGAGCTCGGCAACGGCCTTTGCGCTGGGCACGTGTACGGTCAGCGCGACCGATAACCAGGCGACACCGTCGACCGGAACGATCGGCGTGTCGTTGACCACGACCAGCGGGGGTATCCAATAATGCGTTTCACCTCTACACTCACCCGGCTGGTCGCAGGCGCTGCGATCGTCGGCTTGCTGGCAGCATGCGGCGGCGGCGGTCAAGGCTCGAGCCTGGTTCCACACAACCCCGGCGGCGGCAACGGTACCTCGCCGGCCGCGAAGTCCAACGCGACCTTTAAGGTGTTCGTCCCCTCGCCCTCGTCGAACTCGAGCATCAAGCGTCCGGACTACATCGCGAGCGCCGGCACGTCGTCGCTCGTAATCTCCGTTCAGCCGACCGATCCGGCGGAAGCCGCGCAATGGTCGACGCTCTACGGCGCGTCCGGCTTCACGATCTGCTACAACCTCTTCACCAACGGTGCGGTGGCCTCGCCGCTCGCGCCGGGCGTCACGGTGACGCCGGTCGTCGGTCCGCCGGCGGGTTATAGCGTCGTCTTCCCGTTCCCGTCACCGCCGGGACAAGACACCTTCACGATCACGCAGTACGCGGGCGCGTGCTCGAGCACGAATCCGTACGCTCCGCCGACGCCGGGCCCCGGCCAGACGGCCGCGAACCAGATCCTCGCGCAGGGCGTTCCGTACGTCGTGAACATCCAGCCGGGCCAGACGAACAACTTCAACGCGCTGTTGTTTGCCTGCACCACCGGCGTACCGCCGTCGAATCCGCCGCCGGGCGGCGTCTGCCAGGTTCCCGGCCCGGTCGGCGTCACGACGCCGACGCTGGGTGGCACGATCGCGTACGTCTACATGGCCAACGCAACGCCGGCTCTGCCGATCACGTTGCCGAATCCGATCCCGCTGCCGATCCAGCAGCCGATGCGCGAGCAAGGCGCATTTACGACGGCACTGAGCAGCGTCGGCATCCCGATTCCGATCGCGGCGCTTGACTCGAACGGTAACCCGGTGCCGTACACGGCTCCCGTGGTTCCTGGCGGTGCTCCCTCTTCCGGCGCCTTCCCGAAGGCGGGCGACGGCGTGTCGATCACGCATACCGAATCCGGTACGGGCGGTCACTTCAAGCTCTACCTGTTCGACGCGACGACCGGCGCGGTGGCGCAGAACACCGAGCCGATCAAGCTGTCGCAGGCGAACGCGCTGAACTGCCCGACCGATTGCACCCTCGGCGGCGCGAACGGAGATCCGTACGTCGTCGTCGCGGCCTTCGACGGTTCGCCGGCTGCGTCGAGCACCTCGATGACGGTCTCGATGGCTGCGACCATCAACGGCACGCCGCAAGCCACGCAAACGCTGACGATCGCTCCGCAATCGGCACTGTTCACCGCGGTGATTGCGCCGTCAGCGCCCGGTAACGGCTACGCCGACGCGGCCGCGCCGTACACGAACGCCGCCGACATTCTCAACACGACCGGCGCAAGCGGAGTCGCAGCGGCCGGTCAAGGGTACTGGGTCACGGATGGCGGCAACATGCGCCTGGTCGGGTCGGCCGGGTACGGCGTTGCCGGCGCGGTGAACTTGACCGCTGAAACGCTCGACAACAGCAGCAATTTGACCGCGGGTCAAATTTTGGCGGTCGACAACAGCACGGTGGCAAATGCCGGAAGCAGCACGATCATCAAGAGCGGTGTGTACGTTTTCGATCCGGTCGCGCACACCTCGAAGCCGCTTGCGGTGCAAGACCTCACGACGGGGAACTACGTGGCCTTCGGGGCCCCGAATGCGATCGCGTTCGTCACCGGCGGTTACGTGTACGTCGCTGCCGGCAATAAGATCTACGTGATCGACCCGCAAGCCAACGGCATGGGCGCTCTCGTCGCCGATGTGTCCAACACGTACTTCCTTGCGGAAGAAATCGGGCAGCTCCCGGTGACGGGCCTCAATGCCGGATCCGATACCGGATTCGACATGATCCAGGGTACGTCGGCGTCGCAGCCCAATCTGTTCATCGCGGATACCGGCAACAACCGGATCGTCAGCGTGAACGTTCCGAGCAGCACGGTTAGCACGGGATGCGTCCCGGGCGGCGCAGCGTGCACGCCGGCGGTGATATCGAGCGGGCATCCGTATGTCGGCTTGAGCATCGGGCCTTCGGGCGGATTCGTTGCAACCGACAGCGCTGGCCAGATCTACACGATCACCGGTACCGGTGTTGCAACCTCGCTCGGTCTCACGGGCGGTGCCGTCAAGGACGGCGTGGTCGGTGTGATCGGGACGAACCCGCTCGCTCCGGTTCCGTACACGACGCAGGGCAACGCGGGGAACTTCTTCAACACGACGCCCTCCCCGATCACGATCCCGTACAACATCGCTCCCTTCACCGCGGCGGGTCCGATCCTCGCGGGTGCGGCACAAACGGCCGTGAAGGGTGCGCCCCTGAACTTCGCTCTGGATACCTCGTACATCGGCTTCGGCGCGACGGCGGGTACCACGAAGTCGGGCTTCGGTATCGCGTTCATCTCGGCAGCCGGTGCGAACACCGCGCTGACCTCGAACTCGTACCTGTTCACCGATGGCGGATCGTTGCGTACGCTCGTTCCGTAACTCCGGTATAACGCAAAAAGAAGTGGGCGGTCTTCGGACCGTCCACTTCTTTTTTATTTCCCAGGCTATTCCCGATAAGCGACGGTTCGGGAAGCTAGCCTTGGCTCATGAGACGTTTTGCATTTCTTGCTGCAGCCGTCGTGGCGATGACAATCGGTTTCGCCGCGGTGGCCGGGGCCCATCCGCCCATCGATATCGTGGCCTCGAACTGGAAGTTCACGCCGAGCACGATTACGGTCCACGTTGGGGAGGCGCAGACCTTGCACCTCACCTCGAGCGAGGGTGTGCACGGAATCCAGTCCGACGACCTCGGCATCGCCAATACGATGATTCTTCCCAATAAGTTCGTCGATGTGACGTTCACGCCGAAGAAGGCGGGCACGTACGTCGTGCATTGCTCGGTCGTCTGCGGCGCCGGACATCCGAACATGACGCTTACGGTGAAGGTCGAAGAATGAAACGGCTCGCGCTATCGCTCGGCCTCGCGCTCGCGGTCGTGGGATTTTCCGGCGGCATCGCTCGCGCGATGCCGCCGTTCGCGCAGGCCTACGGTGTGAAATGCGAGCTTTGTCACACCCAGGTCCCGCAGCTGAACGCGTACGGTCGCTACGTGCAACGCTCCGGCTACGCGTCGCTCGATCCACACGTGTTGCGCACCGCCTTCCCGATCTGGGTCGGCGAGCAGCTCAATTACGACTCGTCGGTCGGCAACGCCGGCGGCAGCTACAAGCCGCAAGGCGGCAACCTCGCCATCCATGCGGTCGGTGCGATCGGCAACGACATCACGTACCACTTCCAGCAGTGGATCTGGGAAGATAACGGAGCCGGCGATCTCGACACCTTTTGGGTCGCCTATAACAACCTGCTGCATCGGGACGGGCATTTATTTGCCGGCTTGATCGAAGCACCGGGGCCGTCGGCATACAGCCAGTGGGCGGATATCGCGCCCTTCGCGCCGCCGGAGATCACCGTCGGCGAACACGTCTATCAAGAAGACGGCAATCGTTGGGGCGCTAAGCTCAATTACGTCAAAGGCGACGTCGATGTCGAGGCCGGCTGGCTGTACGCCAACAACGGCTGGAGCGGCTTTAGCAATTGGGCGAACACCGACAAGACGTTCCAGTACAAAGTCGCGTATGCCAGCGCCACCAATCCCTTCGAGATCGGGCTGCTCGGTTCGCGCGGCAGCGTTCCGGTGTCGACCGGCGTCGATCAATACTACACGGTCGGCGGTTACGCGCAGCGCGACCCGACGGGCTACATTCCCGGCGCGCTCGTGCTCTTCCAGAGCGGCTACGACGCGAATCCGGGTGCCGATCCCAACACCGGGCTCTCCCTCGGCCAGGCATTCAGCAACGGCTGGACGACGGAACTGTACGACACGTTCTTCAAGGGACGACTGTTCCTGAGTGCGCGCGAAGAATGGACGCAAGACGGCTTGGGCACCTTTACCAACTACGGCAACGTCAATGCCTCGATCGTGCTCGCCAAGTACCTGCGTTTCTACGTGCAAGAGAGCATGCAGAACGGGCAGACCCCGACGTGGCAGTACTTCTTGTGGCTGACCACGCCGGTGACGAAGGGCCCGAACGGCTGGTAACACGGCCGTAACAGAGGAGAGGCCCCTTCGTATCGAAGGGGCCTTTTCATGCCCATTCGAGTGCTCGATCCGGTCACGATCGGACAGATCGCCGCCGGCGAGGTGATCGAGCGTCCGCAGTCGGTCGTCAAAGAGCTGGTCGAGAACGCCGTCGATGCCGGCGCCACCCGCGTGAGCGTCGTGCTCGAGCGCGGCGGCATCGAACGCATCGAAGTCTCCGACGACGGCGCGGGCATCGCGCCCGATGAGTTGCCGCTGGCCGTGCGCCGCCATGCCACGAGCAAACTCGCCGTCGCCGAAGACTTGGAATCGGTTGTAACGCTCGGTTTTCGCGGCGAGGGGCTCGCGTCGATTGCGGCCGTTGCGCGCGTGGAGGTCCTCTCGCGTACGCCGCAGGCGCAGATCGCCTCGCGCGTCCACGCGTTTGCAGAAGAAGCGGGAGCGGTCGAGCCGGCGCCGGGCCCGGGCGGGACGCGTGTCACCGTCACGGAGCTCTTCGCCAACGTTCCGGTGCGCCGCGAGTATTTGAAATCGCCCGCGGCGGAGTTCACGCGCATCTCGGCGTGGCTCTCCACCTTCGCGCTCGCCTATCCGCACGTGACGTTTACGCTTCGCCACGACGGCAAGGACGTCTGGGTGATGCCCTCGACGGGCGATCCGCGCGAACGTTTGGCGATGGTCTTCGGAAAAGAGGCTGCAGCCGCGCTCATTCCGCTCGATCCGCAAGCCGCGAGCAGCCTTGACGGCACGGTGCGCGGATACGTCAGCGCGCCGGGCCACGATCGCGGCGACCGCCGGATGCAGATCTTGTTCGTCAACGGGCGCTTGCTTCGCAGCACGCTGCTTGCGGGCGCGTGGACCGCCGGCTACAACACGTTTGCGATGATCGGGCGCCACCCGTACGGCGTGCTGTTCCTGGATCTGCCGGCGGAACACGTCGACCCGAACGTACATCCGCAGAAGAACGACGTGCGGCTTCGCTACGGCAGCGGCGTCTTCGATGCGGTGCGGCGCGCGATCGCGACCACGCTTCGCAACCATGCGGCGGCGCGCTTCGCAAGCGCGACCTCGCCGGGCGGCGTCTCGCTGGCGCCGCAGGCGATCGACGCGTCGCTTCCGCACGTGCAATCGCTCTTCGAGCGCGGCGATGCCGAACCCGACGAAATACCACGGCACCGCATGCGCGTGCTGGCGCAACTCCATCGCACCTACGTGCTCGCCAGCGACGGCGACGGACTACTGCTCGTCGACCAGCACGCCGCACACGAGCGCATCGCGTACGAGCAGATCGTCGAACGCGCGCGCGCCGGCGCCCCGAGCGAACCGCTCCTCGTGCCGCTCGTCGTCGAACTCGATGCCGCCCAGGGTCATGCGCTCGAGCGCGCGCTCGAACTGCTTCGCGAGGGCGGGCTCGAGATCGAGCCGTTCGGCGAGCGAACCTATCGCATCGTCGCAACCCCCGCCGGCTACGGTGCGCGTCCGTTCGACCTGGCCGGGTTTCTCGACGACCTTACCGAGGAACCGAAACAACGCGACGTGCGCGAGCGTATCTGGGCCTCGCTCGCCTGTCATTCGGTCACGGTCGCCGGCGAGCGGCTCGAAGCCGACGAGATGACCACGCTCGTCGAACGCTTGCAGGTCTGCGTCAATCCGATGCACTGCCCGCACGGCCGGCCCACGATGGTCCGGCTCAACCCCGACGACATCGCCAAGATGTTCAAACGCTTGTAGGAGAACACCATGAACGTCATCGACCTTACCGCCTCGTTCGACGCGCTGGAGGAACAGTGGTCGCCGCGCATCCTCGGCCGAGTCAACGACTGCGAGATGAAAGTCGCGAAGTTCGAGGGCGAGTTCGTCTGGCATCATCACGAGGATACCGATGAAGCGTTCCTCGTGATATCCGGAACGATGCGCATGGGCTATCGCGACGAGCACGGCGAGCACGAGCTGATCGTGCAACCCGGGCAGCTCGTGATCGTGCCGCGCTTGCGCGAGCACTGCCCGCGCGCGGACGGCGAATGCCGTGTGGTGCTGTTCGAAGGCGCCGGAACCGTAAATACCGGATCGGCGGGCGGCGAGCGCACCGTGGAGGCCACCTATCTCTAGCGGCGTCCTGATACTCGCCGGGCCGACCGCCTCGGGCAAGACGGCGCTTGCGATCGAGCTCGCGCAGCGGTTCGATGCCGAGATCGTCTCCGCCGACTCGCGCCAGATCTATCGCGGAATGCCGATCGGAACCGCGGCGCCGACTCCGGCCGAGCGCGCTGCCGCTCCGCATCATCTCGTCGAGTTTCTCGATCCGAGCGAGCGCTACTCGGCGGCGCGTTTCGCGCACGACGCGAGTTTGGCGGTCGCGGCAATCCACGCGCGCGGACGCCGCGCGATCGTCGCGGGCGGCACGGGATTCTACATTCGCGCGCTCACCGGCGACGTAGCGCTTGCGCCGCAGCATGATGAGATCGTGCGCGCGCGCCTCGCCGCCGAGGCGCGCGTCCACGAGCCCGCGTTCCTGCACGGTTGGCTTGCGCTGCACGACCCGCAACGGGCGGCGGCTCTCGACCCGAACGATACGTACCGGGTGCTGCGCGCGCTCGAGGTCGCGCTCGCACCGCCCGCGAGCGGCGGCGGTGCCTCGCGAACGCTCGCGCGCGACGGCGTGGCCTTCGCCAAGCTCTTCGTAGACATGCCGCTCGACGAGAACGACGCGCGTATCGCCGCGCGGGCCGACGCGATGCTCGCAAGCGGTTTCGTCGAGGAGGCCGAACGGATCGGCGCCGGTGCGGTCGCCGCGAATGCCGTCGGGTATCCGGCAGCGCTCGCGTACCTTGCGGGCCTGAGCACGTTTGGAGAGTTGCGCGCGCGCTTGGCTGCGGCAACGCGTCGCTACGCGCGGCGTCAGCGCGCGTGGTTCCGTTCGGAGCCCGCCGTTCGCTGGGTTACGCGCGACCAGGTCGAAGCCGCGGCAAGGGAAATGCTCGGCTGGCCGTAAAGGGGGAGAGATGCCCGCCAGCCTCCAGGACACGTTCCTTGCCGAGTGCAAGCGCAACGGCACGCCGGTGACCGTGTATCTGATGAACGGTTTTCAATTGCGCGGAGTCGTGAAGGGCTTCGATCCATTTACCGTGTTGCTCGAATACGAACAGAAGACGCATTTGATCTACAAGCACGCGATCTCGACGGTCTCGCCGGCTTCCGCCGTCGCCGTCGGCGAGAACGGCCCGGCGGGTACCGCGCAAGCGTCGCAATGAGCCGCCGCGTTCCCGTCTCGAAGCTGCACGGCGCACGCAACGATTTCGTCGTGCTCGACGCGCGCGCGCACCCCATCGACGCACCCGCCGCCCTGGCGCGCTCGCTCTGCGATCGCCATGCGGGCATCGGCGCCGACGGTCTCTTGCTCTTGCAGGCGACGAGCGCCGGCGATATCGCGATGCGGGTAATCAACGCCGACGGGAGCGAGGCGGAGATGTGCGGCAACGGGATTCGTTGCGTCGCGCGGTATCTCGACGAGCGCGGAGAAGGCGGCGAACACGACGTCGCCACGGCGGCCGGCATCATTCACACCAGCGTGGTCGCGCGCGGCCCGGCCTACGAGGTCCGCGTCGATATGGGCGTGCCCAAGGTGCTCGGTGAGAGCGCGAGTTTGCCCGGTGCGACGATCGTCGATCTGGGCAATCCGCACGTCGTGCAGTTCGTCGACGACATCGAAGGCGCCGATCTGCTCGAACTCGGCACGATGTTGCAATATGCGACGGAGTTCCCCAACGGCGTCAACGTCCACCTTGCGGCGGTCGAGAGCCGAGCGGCACTGCGCGTGCGTCATTTCGAGCGCGGCGTCGGTTTGACGATGGCCTGCGGAACCGGTGCGGTCGCCTGCGCCGCCGCAGGTATCGCGCGGGGCCTTACCAGCAGCCCCGTGCGCGTCACCGTTCCCGGCGGCGTGCTGAGCGTCGCATGGGACGGCACCGGCCACGCGCTGATGACGGGTCCCGCCGTGCACGTGTTCGACACCACGGTCGACGTGCCGTGACGATCCGTCAGGCGCTGCGAGGCGACGCAGCGGCGCTCGTGCCGCTCCTCGCGCAGCTCGGCTATGCGGTGAGCGAGAGCGATCTGTGGTTGCGGCTGTCGCAGATGCGAGACGCGGCGACGCTGGTTGCCGTCGACGGCGAACGAATCGTCGGCGTAGCGAGCGTCGCGGTGCGCGAAACGCTGACGGGCGGTGCCCAGCCGTCGATCGAGGGCTTCGTCGTCGAGGAGAGCGCGCGCAGCCGAGGCGTGGGCGCGGAGCTGCTCGCCGCCGTCGAGGCCTGGGCGCGCCGGCGCGGCTTCGGCTCGATTCGCGTGCAATCGAACGCCGTGCGCGAGCGCGCGCACGCCTTCTACCTTCGCGAGGGGTACGCGATCCTCAAGCAATCGGTCGCCTTCGAGAAGCCGCTGTGATCGGGCTAGCCTACTGCGATCGCGGCGGGAGGATCTATTTCGATGCATCGCGCGAACCGATCGCCGATGCCGGCGTATTGCGTGAGGTCTCGCGCGACGACGTCATTCCGGCGCCGCCGGGAACCGTCGAGATGATTCTTCCCGGACGGCGCGTGCGCACGACGCGGGGCGCCGAGCGCTCGCGCTACGCGCTCGCGGCGATTCTACCCGCCGGATACACGCGAACGCTGGTTCCGGCGTATACCTCAGAACCCGACGCCCCGGCGTTACCGCTCTTCGGCTATACCTTCGCCTGCGTCGTCGACGACGAATTGCACGTCGCCGCGGTCAAGACCGACGAGAGCGAAGACTGGCAACCGCGCTACTTCGAACCGGGCGCGCTGGAGGCGATGCTCGATCGCCGGCTTGCGACCGACCCGGGCAATCAGGTACTCGCGCAAGTCGCGCTTTGCTCGCGTGAGTACGGCTGTTTCACCGCACAGAACGTCTTCCTCGAGCGCGGTGAAGCCGCGCTGCCGGTCTCGCCGAAGTGCAACGCGCGCTGCGTCGGCTGCATCTCGGAACAAGAGCCGGAGAGCGGCCTCGTCTCTCCGCAGTTGCGCATAGCGTACGAAACCTCGGCCGATGAGCTCGCGCGTATCGGCATCCATCATCTCGAACGGGTCGAGGACGGCATCGTCTCCTTCGGACAAGGTTGCGAAGGCGAGCCGCTGCTGCGCTCGATTGCGATCGCCGGCGCGATCGAACGCATCCGCGCGCAACGAGCAAACGGCACGATCAACCTCAACACCAACGGCAGCATGCCGCAGGCGCTGGAACGCTGCATCGACGCCGGGCTGCAGGCCGTCCGCGTGAGCCTCAACTCCTTCCGGCCGCATGCCTACGCGGCGTACTACCGCCCGATCGGCTACGGTCTCGACGACGTGCTTGCATCGATCCGCTTGGCCGTCGCTCGCGGTTTGCGCGTGAGCCTGAATCTGCTCACCCATCCCGGCGTCACCGATGATGAGGAAGAGATCGCGGCCATGAACGAGTTCCTGAGCGAGGTACGGGTGCGGATGATCCAAACGCGGACGCTCAATATCGACCCGCAGTGGTACTTCGACGCGGTCGGCCGCCCCGAGCGCCCGCTCGGCATGCGCCACGCCATCGAATCGATTCGCGCGCATCACGTTGCCGTCGGCAACTTCACGCACACGCATTGAAACTCTGGCAGATCGCCATCGTCACGCTGGCGGGTGTCGGCTACGGGCTCGTGCAGCCCGGAAAGCTCACCTACGCCTTCGGGCAGATCACGCTCTACGTGCTGCTGCCCGGGCTCATCTTCGAAGCGGCCTGGCATTTGAACTATCGCGCGATGATGCGCCAATGGCGGGCGATCGCGTTCCTCGCGCTTCCGGGTGTGCTGTTGACGGCGCTGATCATCGCCGGCGCGCTAGCGGTCGTACGCGTGCCGTTCCCGGTGGCGCTGCTTACCGGCGCGATCCTGAGCGCCACCGACCCGATCGCGGTCGTCGCGGCCTTCAAGCGTCTCGGCGCGCCGCGGCTGCTCGCGACGATCGTGGAGAGCGAATCGCTCCTCAACGACGCGGTCGCCGTCGTCCTCTACCGCGCCGTGCTCGTCGCCGTCCTCGCCGTGAACCTCCCCGCGGGCGCCTATGCAAGGATTGCCGCGGCCTCGCTCGCGGGCTCGGTGTTCGGAGCGTTCGTCGGCGCGTTCGCCGGGTTTTGCGTCGCGCTGCTGCTGCGCGGATCGCGCGGCGCGTTTCCGCAGATCGTCGCCACGCTTGCCGGCGCGTACGGCACGTACCTTGCCGTCGACACGCTGCACGGCTCGGGCATCTTCGCGACGATCGCCTTCGGCATCGCGCTGCGATACTTCGAACGCCGATGGCTTGCACTCTCGATCGCACGGGACGTCGATAACTTCTGGAATCTCGCCGCCTCCGCGGCGAACGTCGTCGTGTTCTTTCTCGTCGGAGCCGCGCTCGACATCTCGATCGTCGCGGCTGCGCCGGTCTTTGTGATCGCCACCTTCGCCGGCGTTGCGGTTGCGCGTTTCGGCCTCTCGTCGATGCTTGCGCCCGGCGGCTATCCGCGCGAGTGGCTCGACGTCATTCGGGTGGCCGGCATGCGCGGCGCACTGTCGCTGGCGCTCGCGATCTCGCTGCCGCCGCAGACGCCGTACCGCGAAGCGATCGTCGCGGCCACGTTTGCCGTTGCGATCGCAACGATCGTCTCGAGCGCCTTTACCGTGCCGCCTGCGGTCGCGCGCGTCATCGGAGCTGCCCCGCGCGCCATGTGACGTGATCGGCGAGCGGTCCAAAGGCGTCGGCCGGCAGAAACGTCAGCGCGCCGACCAGGAGCGTCACGGCGACGAGCAGGGCGACGAACATCGCGTCGTCGGTGCGGAACAGGCCTTCGCGCAGGCGATTGGTCGGGCGCTGCGCGATCGTGCCGGCGAGGGCGAGGGTTGGGATCATCACGAGGAAGCGTCCGCCGAGCATGACGAGCGCGGTCGCCGTCTCGTAGAACAGATTCGGGCCGAGCCCGGCCATCGCGGAGCCGTTATTGGCCGCGACCGACGTAAAGGCGTAGAGGATCTCGGAGAAGCCGTGCGGGCCCGTTGCGCCGAGCACCGCCGTGCCGGCCGGAACGGCCGCGGCAACGGCCGTCGCGGTCAGTACGAGCGCCGGGAAGACGAGCGTCGCGATCATGGCAAACTGCACTTCGCGCCGCTCGATCTTCTTGCCTAAATACTCGGGCGTTCGTCCGACGAGCAGCCCGCAGATGAACACGGTGAGCACCGCATAGACGAGCAGGCCGTAGAGGCCGCTGCCGACGCCGCCGAAGGCGACCTCGCCCAGCTCCATGTTGACGAGCGCGACCGCGCCGCCGAGCGGCGTGAGCGAATCGTACGTAGCGTTCGCTGCGCCCGTCCCGGAGTTGCTCGCGACGGTGAGCGAAAGCCCCGCGCCCGCCGTGCCGAAGCGCACTTCTTTCCCTTCGAGGTTGTGCGCCTCGGCGAGCTGCGCGCCGGCGAACCCAAGCGCGGCGAGCACGATCATCGCGGCGAGCAGTGCCGCGCCCGCGCGTGGATTGCGCGTCATGCGACCGAAGAGCAGCGGAAACGCAGCGGGCACGAGCCAGACGGCAAAGAGTTCGATGACGTTGGAGACGGCATCCGGATTGAGATTCGGTGAGGCGGTGTTGGCGCCGACGAACCCGCCTCCGTTCCCTCCGAGCAGGCTGATCGCTTCCTGTGAAGCCATCGGTCCCCCGGTGATGAGTTGCCGCACGTGGTCGCCGTTGACGACGCCGACGTACGCGCGCAGGTTCTGCGGGACGCCGGTCGCAACGAGCGCGATGGTCGTGAGCACGGCAAGCGGGAGCAGCACGTACAGCACGCTGCGCACGAGATCGGCCCAGAAATTGCCGAGCGTGTTCGAACCCTCGCGTGCGAAGCCGCGAATGACGGCGACCCCCGCCGCGCAGCCGACGGCACCGGCGATGAAGTTTTGCCACGCCAGCCCCGTCATCTGCGAGAGATAGCTCATCGTATTCTCGCCGGAGTAGAACTGCCAGTCGGTGGTGGTTGCGAAGCTGATCGCCGTGTTCCAAGCGATCTCCGGCGTCACGTTGCCGAAGTGTTGCGGATTGAGTGGGAGCCAGGCCTGCGTTCGGAGCAGCGCGTAGAGCGCCGCAGTGCCGGCCAGCGTCACCGCGACGGCCGCGCGTGCGTACTCCTGCCAGGTCATCTCCCGGGCCGGATCGATCCCGCAGAGGCGATAGATCGTGTGTTCCGCCGGGGCGAAGACCGTACTGAGGGGGGTGCGCGCGCCCGTGAATACCGCGTCCATATATGCGGCGAGAGGGTTGGCCGCGGCCACGATCAGCCCAAAGAAGACGACGGCGGTCATCCAGGCGAGCACGCCTCCGACTATAGCCCCCGATTGCGCGCGCGGGGCAGCCGCCGAACGGATCATCCGTCCGGAGGCTCTTCGCGGCGCTCGTACGGGCG
>Ga0326727_10002814_pt1 | contig 57772 bp, 51 predicted proteins | sample MB2enrmetagenome_FD_207643 | JGI IMG/M metagenome (GOLD analysis project Ga0326727, IMG submission 207643) | Lab enriched peat soil microbial communities from McLean, Ithaca, NY, United States - MB29MY | ecosystem: Environmental > Terrestrial > Soil > Wetlands > Peat | place: USA: New York... | reverse complement strand
ACGATCGATTCGCGAAATGGTTCTCTGAGATCAAGACTATACAGAACCGCCGCGGCGGTGAACAAGTCAAAATCCTTGCTCAGTTCGGATCGGATTTGTCGATGAATCTTCGCCCGCACCGCGATCATATTAGAGGCGCCGCCGAATTCCCGGTGGAAATAATGCGGCTATTCGAGGAGTAGCTCCGTCCCTTATCATGATGCTGGTTGAAGAGATTGTTGGAAGCGGATCGATAAACGATTTCCGGTGAGCGCTTTCGACCACGGTTCTACTGGCCAGCTCCCTGGCTGCGAGCTTTCAAGTCAGGAAATTCAAGATGGAGAGGCATTCGATGAAGAAAATTGGAATGGCAATACTTTTGCTCTCAAGCTGCTGCTGGGCGCAGAACACGGACAGCTTCGTGCCCGCATCCACCAATGTTCCCGGGGCGGAATATCCGCGTGTCGACAGTGGCTCCAGGGCTCAGTTCCGCGTGAAAGCTCCAGATGCCACGAAAGTCAAGCTCAATTTCTGGAGCGGGCCGAAACTGGATATGGAGAAGCAACCGGACGGATTCTGGACCGTCACGACGCCGCCCCTCCCGCCAGGACTCCGCTACTACACATTGAACATCGACGGCGCGGAAGTCAGCGACCCCAGCAGCTATGCGTTCTATGGTGGCGGCAAGGATGCAAGCATGATTGAGATTCCGGACGCGGGAGCGACCTACTACTCGGTTCAAGATGTTCCTCATGGCCAGGTTCGCGAGGTCTGGTACCACTCAAGCGTGACCGGGGATTGGCGTCATGCGCTGGTGTATACGCCGCCGGGCTACGACGAACAGGCGAAGGAGCGCTATCCGGTGCTTTATCTTCAGCACGGCGGCGGCGAGGATGAGACCGGCTGGATCAGGCAGGGCCATGCAAATTTCATTCTCGACAATCTGATCGCGAGCAAGGCCGCCAAGCCGATGATCATCGTAATGTCGAATGGAAACGCCAGGCGCGCTGGTTATACTCCTCCCGATCTGGCGGGGAAGCCCTTCGGCTCGCCGGAGATGATGAAGGCCATGCAGGAGATGTCGCAGGCCTTTGAAGACGATATGACGCAGGTGCTGATTCCCTTCATCGAGGCGCATTTCCGGACCATCGCGGATCGCGATCACCGCGCCATGGCCGGCCTTTCGATGGGCGGCATGCAGACCTTCCAGGTTACCTTTGATCATCTCGATCTCTTCTCTTACATTGGCGGTTTCAGCGGCGCGGGTGGCATGTCGATGATGCGAGGCGATCAGAAGCTCGACATGAAGACGGCCTTCAATGGGGCGCTCGCCGATCCGGAAGCCTTTGCCAAGCGCGTGCACCTGCTGTGGATTGGAATTGGGACCGAGGAGCCGGCCATGATGCATGCCGGCATCGTCAAGCTGCATGATTCGTTCACCGAGGCGCACGTGAAGCATGTATTTTACGAATCGCCGGGCACCGCGCATGAGTGGCAGACGTGGCGCCGCGATCTGAAGGACTTTGCGCCCAGGCTCTTTCAGTAAAGCTCCTTGAAGCTCTTGGGACTATGATTGTTTGTGGTGATTTTCAGGCCGGTTTCTTAATTAAACCGGCCTTTCATCCGATTTCGATACAGGCCAATTTGGTCTTTTAGGAGAGACGTGCGAACAGCTGACTTCCGAATTCCAGTTGCAGTGATTGCTCTCTTGTGCGCGGGTAATCTGTATTCCCAAAGCCTTGACAATCCAGCATATATGAACCCCGCGCTCTCCGCGGAACAACGCGCCGCCGATCTTGTTCACCGCATGACTGTGGAAGAGAAGGTCTCGCAGCTCGTGAATCAGTCGCGCGCGGTGCCGCGGCTGAATATTCCGGCATACGACTGGTGGAGCGAAGCCCTGCATGGCGTGCAAAGGCCCGGAGCCACCGAGTTTCCCGAGCCGATAGGCCTGGCCGCCACCTTCGATCCGGATTCAGTTCATCGCATGGGCACGGCCATCGGGATCGAGGGCAGAATCAAGCACGTTCACGCAATGCGCGAAGGGCATAGCAATGTTTTCGAAGGCCTGGACTTTTGGGCGCCGAATCTCAACCTCGTTCGCGATCCCCGCTGGGGACGCGGTCAAGAGTCTTACGGCGAAGACCCCTTCTTATTGGCGCGCATGGGCGTCGCCTTCGTCACTGGAATGCAGGGAGACGATCCGAAATACTATCGTGTTATATCCACGCCAAAGCATTTCGCGGTGCACAGCGGACCCGAGCCGACACGGCACTTCATGGACGTGGACGTGAGCAAGCACGACGAGCTGGACACCTACCTGCCGGCATTCCGCGCGGCCGTAACCGAGGGCAAAGCCGGCTCTGTGATGTGCGCTTACAACAGCATCAACGGAGTGCCCGCCTGCGCAAACCAGTTTCTGCTGCAGGACCAGTTGCGGGGCAAGTGGAATTTTCAGGGCTATGTGGTTTCCGATTGCGATGCCGTTGTCAACATTTTCCGCGATCATCATTTTACCAAGACGCAACCTGAGGCTTCCGCATTGGCCATTCAGCGCGGCCTGGACAACGAGTGCATCGATTTCGCCAAGGTGAGCGACGACCACGATTACAGGGCGTACTACGATGCCTACAAACAGGGCCTTCTGAAGGAGAGCGAGATCGATACGGCGGTGATCAGGCTGTTCACGGCGCGGATGAAGCTGGGCATGTTCGATCCGCCCGAGATGGTTCCGTATTCAAAGATCGACGAGAAGGAACTTGACAGCGCAGATCACCGCGCGCTGGCCCGCGCTCTTGCCAACGAGTCCATGGTGCTGCTCAAGAATGACGGCACTCTTCCGCTGAAGCAGGGCGTAATCAAGATCGCGGTGGTAGGGCCCCTGGCAGACCAGACGAAGTATCTGCTCGGCAACTACAACGGCTCGCCGTCGTACACGGTCTCAGTGCTCGATGGTCTCAAGGCGGAGTTCCCTCAAGCGCAGATCACCTTCGTGCCTGGAACACAGTTTCTGCGCACCGATGGAGAGATTGTTCCGGAGTCTGTGCTGACCACGGCGGAGGGAAAGCCGGGGCTGTCAGCCACGTTCTCCACTGGGGGCGGCTTCCGGGAGATGGGCACTGTGTTTGCGACGAAACAGGTGAGCAACGTCGATTTGAAGACGGAGGGCGTACCTCAGGAGGCTGCGGGCAAATTTCCGCTTACCGTCACATGGGCGGGCTTTCTTACCGCCCCCGAGAGCGGCGAGTACAGCATCGGAGTGCGCGCTAAAGGTAATTCCGCGATGGTCATGGTCGACGGCAAGCCACTTGCAATGGAGTACCTCAACAGTGAACACGCGCAGGCAAAGGCCGGGCACACTCACCTGGATCAAGGCAAAAAAGCGGCCGTCAGAGTCCGGTATGAGCTGAACGAGAAAGGCCCTGTCGAGGCCCAGTTGTTCTGGGCAAAGTACGATCCCAGGCCCAGTCCTGAAGCGGTCAACGCGGCGAAGAACGCAGACGTTGTCATTGCGGTCCTCGGCATTACCAGCGACCTCGAAGGGGAAAATATGCCGGTTAATGAGGAGGGATTCAAAGGCGGCGACCGCACCAGCATCGATCTTCCGAAACCGGAAGAGGAGCTGCTGGAAGCCGTGACGGCGGCAGGAAAGCCCGTGGTCCTGGTGCTGGCGAACGGAAGCGCGCTGGCGGTGAACTGGGCCAACGAACACATGAACGCGATTCTCGAGTCGTGGTACCCGGGCGAAGAGGGCGGCGCGGCAATTGCAGAGACCCTATCGGGGAAGAATAATCCTGCGGGCCGGCTGCCGGTAACGTTCTACACCGGGATCGAACAATTGCCGCAATTCGAAGATTATTCGATGCAGAACCGCACCTATCGCTATTTCCACGGCAAGCCTCTGTACCCCTTTGGCTATGGCTTGAGCTATACAACTTTCTCGTACACTGATTTGATCCTCCCGAAGGCTTCGATCAGCGCGGGTGACCCGCTTACGGCAGAGGTGACGATCACGAATACAGGAAGTCGAGAGGGCGATGAAGTTGCACAGCTTTACCTCAGCTTCCCGAGTGTCCCCGGCGCGCCTCTGCGAGCTTTGCGCGGCTTCAAGCGCGTGCACCTGAATCCGGGTGAATCGCAGAAGGTGCGCATCGAGCTTAAGGGTCGCGATCTGAGTATGGTAACCGAGGCAGGCGAACCGATCATCGCGGAAGGCATTTATTCAGTTTTGATTGGCGGAGGCCAGCCGAATACAGGAGCGCCGGTGGCGACGGGGACGTTTCAGATAGTGGGGACGAAGACGCTGCCGGAGTAAGACGATTTGGCGGTCATTTTTAAAACACGCTCTAGTACATTTAGTAACGAGGCTCAATAGCATGATCTCCAGATTCATACCCGCCCGGATTGCCTTCTTCCTTCTGCTCATTGCACCTGTAGGCATTACGCTCGCTCAGCCCACGCCTGCGGCCGCGCCTGCGGCAGCAGCCACGGCCGCCAAGCCGCTTCCATTCGTCAGCCCGATCTTCGCAGACAACATGGTCTTGCAACGCGGCAAGCTGAATACCATCTGGGGCTGGTCTGAACCAGGAGAAAAGGTCAAGGTCGAGATTGGAGAAACGCAGGCAACCGGCGTGGCTGGCCCCGATCGCCGCTGGCAAGTGACGATTCAACCGCCTCCCGCAGGCGGCCCATACATCATCAAAATCACCGGCCGTGAGACTGTAGAACTGCACAACGTGCTGGTGGGCGACGTCTGGCTGTGCGGCGGCCAGTCGAATATGGGCCTGCCGCTTCAGTTTGCGCGCAACGGGGCCGACGAAGTAAAGGCGGCTAACTACCCGGAGATTCGGTTTTTTACTGTTGATGGACATCCTGCCTACCGGCATAGCGACGTGATCGAAGGAACCTGGAAGGCTGTCTCTCCGGAGACCGCAAGCAGGGTCTCGGCAGTTGGGTATTTCTTCGCGCGCAAGATCCAGCAGGAGATCCATGTTCCCATCGGCCTGGTCGTAGATGCGATGGGCGGAACGCCGGCGGAAGCCTGGACGAGCGCCGCGTCGCTTCGCCCTCTTCACGATTTTGATATTCCATTGGCGGAAATCCAGCGACTGGCCGCTGAAGGCGCGCCCGAATACGGCAACTACGTGATGCACTGGTATGACCAGTACGACGTGGGACTAAAGGGAAACTGGGCTGCTCCGGAGCTGGACGACTCAAGCTGGACGCCCGTTGATATTCCCGGCGGATTCAAAGAACTGGGCGTGCCCGAGACTCCCGCCTTGGCATGGTTCCGCAGGGAGATTGTTCTGCCGGACCCGCTGCCCGCGGGGCTACCCCTGCTCTTCCTTGGCTCCATCGAGCGGATGGATACGGTATACATCAACGGCAAGTTTGCCGGTGGCAGCGCATGGGTGGAGAATCCACGCGTCTATCCCCTGTTTGGCGCGGTGCTCAAGCCCGGAAAGAACTTCATCGCGATTCGCGTTTTGAAGACCAAGCCTGATGGCGGATTCCTTGGCAAGCCTGAGGATTTGCACCTGATGCTGGGCGACAAATCGATTATCCCGCTGGCCGGCAAGTGGAAGGGCAAACTCAGCGTTGACGCTCATCCGCCGCAATCCTTGCCCATCGCCTACGAGAACTGGCCCGTCATGCCAACGGTCCTATACGAAGGAATGCTCAAGCCCATCGCGCCGCTGTCCATCGCCGGCGCCCTCTGGTACCAGGGCGAGCAGAACTCGCCACGCGGCTTTCAGTACCGCAAGATTCTTCCGGCGATGATTGCCGACTGGCGCAAGCTCTTCGGGCAGGGCGATTTCCCCTTCTACATCGTCAGCCTTCCTGCCTTCAAGCATCGCAGTCCGACACCAGTTGACGGAGATGAGTGGGCCGAAACGCGCGAATCGCAGGCGCTCACGGCAGCCAGCGTGCCCAACTCCTGCCTGGCCGTCACCATCGATACCGGCGACGCGGACAACATTCATGCCAAGGACAAGCAGCCGGTGGGCGAGCGCCTGGCCCTGTGCGCGCTGGCTAACTACTATGGCCAAAAGGTCGCTTATTCGGGTCCGACTCTGAAATCGGTCAACCGGCTTCCTGGCGAGATCCGATTGCACTTTGCGCACGCCGACGGCGGCCTGGTGGTGAAGGGAACCAAGCTGGAAGAATTCGCCATCGCCGGAGAGGACCGGAAATGGTATTGGGCCGACGCACACATCAAGGGTAAAACAATTATTGTCTCCTCCCCCTCGGTGCCGAATCCCAAAGAAGTTCGCTACGCCTGGCAATCCAACCCGGCAGCGACCCTGTTCAACGGAGCCGGGCTGCCCGCCGTTCCATTCAGGACAGATAACTGGCCCGGGGTGACGGAAGCTCAGAGGCCGTATTGACGGTGTGAAAAGGATCATATCCTCCGGCAGCGGCGAGATCTAATTCGTCAGCTTGTGCCTGGGTAACGGGTAACCTGGAAGTTGTCCCTGCTGACGAATACACGTAAGTTGCCATCCCTGCCTACAGCTTTTGGCCGGCAACAATGTTGGAGACCTGCTCCTGCAGTAACTGGATAAACTTCGCGGCGCCAGCGATCTCAGTGTGATGGATGTCGATAAAGAGGCCGGGATCGCTACGCAAGGCGCGGTAGGGATCGGAAGCGAGGCGAGCAGCAAGCACATCTGTTGAGCCTTGGGAAAGCCCGTACGCCGCGCAAACCAGGTCACGAATAGAACCGCCGGCAGGAAAAGAAGAATGTAAGTGAATGATGCGAAACTCATCGACATTCCTCCTTCCCTTGCGAACAAGAAGAGAAATTCAAATGACAGATATACAATTATCTATACTAGAGAATCGCTGCTTAACCCAAGACAGAGCGGCCCATCCGACTGTAATTTGTTTACTTTTTGCTGATCTTCTGCTATAGCAGGTCGAGGAGATCGCCCACATTCTTCAGATCCTGCAATTCTCCCAAAGCGAACCTAACCTTGTAGCGCCGCTCAATCATCATCACCAGGTTAATAATGAAAAGTGATTCATCTTGGATCTCTGCGCGGCTTTTGCCGGAGCGGCCTTTACCGGAGTGACGTTGATGACAGAGGCAGGCGGAAGGCTGGTTGGAGACGGTCCTGAGATGTTCTTGCCGTTCTAAGTGGCAATCGCGCTCCAATCGATGCGAATGGAACCAGCATACAATTCGGGCCATCGCGATTTAAGCCATGCCTTGGCACTCACGCAACCGGTTACAGTGCCCCCCGAGACAAATAAAAAGCGTGGCATTGGCAAGATCGGAATAGAATAAGTGACATATCAAAGGAGTGCATCATCTTGGAACGGCCCGAGCTGGAGTCGCCCGCAAAGTCTTCGCTCAACATCACTGCGCTGCTGCACGCATGCGAGGCGGGGCAGCCCGCAGCTATGGATAGGCTGGTTGAGGTGGCATATCCTGAATTGCGCCGCATCGCCAGGCGGCATTGCGGCCGCGAGGGAAATTCTTCCACCTTGCAGTGTACGGCTGTGGTTCATGAAGCCTGGCTGCGGCTGGTCCAGGGGCAGCACGTGGACTTCAAGGACCGCACGCACTTTTTCGCTTTTGCATCGCGGCTGATGCGAACCATCCTGATCGATCATGCGCGCGCACGAAAGAGCCGGAAGCGAGGGGGCGGGATCACCTGTTTCACATTGATCGACACCGATGCTGTGAGCAATCCGCCTGAAGTCGAGATCCTCGATCTGAACGCCGCGCTCGAAGAGTTGGAAAAGCGCGATCCCATGCAGGGCCATATCGTCGAGTTGCGCTATTTTAGCGGGCTCAGCATTCCGGAAACAGCCGAAGCGGTCGGCGCTTCCGAGAGCACGGTGAAGCGGGAATGGATTGTCGCTAAGACATGGATTCGAAGACGGCTGTTAGAGGGGAAGCGCGAGCCGTGAACCCCAACGACTGGAAGCGCGCAAAGGAGCTTTTCTCGGCGGTGGTCGAACTGGCCGAAGCGGAGCGGGATCCGTTCCTCGCCGCGCAGCCGGACTCTAACGAAGTTCTGGACGAGGTGCGCTCCCTGTTGGCCGCCTATCTGGAGTCGCCCGATTTTCTAGAAGGCGCTTCTCCAGTGTTGCCGACTGTGGATCTGGCCGACGAACCGTCTGGCTCGCTAGCCGGGCGCCGCATCGGGGCCTGGCAACTCATTCGGGAGATCGGCCGTGGCGGCATGGGTGTGGTATGGGAAGCCCGCCGCGCCGACCAGCAGTATGAACAGCGCGCGGCCGTCAAGCTGATGCGTGCCAGCCTGCTCTCTGATCAAGACATCCGCCACTTCCGCGAGGAGCGTCAGATTCTTGCGTCACTGAATCACCCTTGCATTGCCCGCCTTCTCGATGGCGGCATGCTGGAGGACGGCTCTCCATACCTTGTGATGGAGTATGTCGATGGCCTGCCTCTCGACGCATGGTGCGAGCGCGAACAACTCAGCCTGCGCCAGCGCCTCGAAATATTTCTGCTCGTCTGTTCGGCTGTCGAATACGCTCACCGCCAACTGGTCATCCATCGCGATCTGAAGGCGGCGAATATCCTGGTCACGGCCAACGACGGCGTACCGAAGCTGCTCGATTTCGGTATCGCCAGGCTGATACAAACCGCCGGCGAAGAACAGCACCCAACCACGCGGATGCTGACGCCTGAGTGCGCCAGTCCGGAGCAGGTGCGCGGAGAGCGTATGACCACCGCCAACGATGTCTTCTCGCTTGGCGTGCTCCTCTACGTGTTGCTGACCGGAAGCCACCCTTTCGCCACGCCAGGATCGAATCCGCTGGAGACGCTGCGGGCCATCTGCGAAGAGGAGCCGCGAATCCCCAGCAGCATCGCGCCGGCTTGGCGCCGCGATTTGCACGGCGAGCTGGACGCCGTCATCCTGCAGGCCATGCGCAAGAACCCCGCCGAGCGCTATCCCTCCGTGCGGGCACTTGCAGATGACATTCGCGCATGGCTGGAAGGCCTTCCAGTGAGCGCCATCCGCCAGCCGTGGTGGCGCCGTTCAGCCAAACTTATCTGGCGCTACAAAGTGCAGAGCGCGGCGATCGCCTTGGCTGCTGTTTCAATGCTGACCGGCATGATTGTCACTTCCATCGAGGCAAAACTCGCCCGGCAATCCGCGCAGGAAGCTCTTGTGCAAAAAGACCACGCGCAAATCGCACAGCACGCGGCGCAAGTCGAACGGGATCGGGCCATTGCCTCGCAACAGGCCGCTATCGCAGCTGAAAACGCCGCCGCCGAAGACCGCAATCGTGCCAACGCCGAAGCCGCGACCGCCAGCAGCATAAATGAATTTTTGGAAAAAGATTTGCTGGCACAGGCTGGCCCCTCCAATCAGAACGGTGAGACTGGCAGCCCCAATCCAGACCTCAAGGTTCGCACGGCGCTGGACCGGTCAGCTGAGCGCATTCAGGGAAAATTTGCCGGGCAGCCGCTCGTCGAGGCTTCGATTCGCCAGACGATTGGCGAGAGTTATTTCGATCTCGGGCTTTTTCCAGAGGCGCAGCACCAATTCGAACGCGCGGTCGAACTGCGGCGGCAATTATTGGGAGAATATGCCGCAGAGACGCTGTCCAGCATGAGAAAGCTGGCCCAAACTTATCGAGACCAGGCGCAGTTTCCCCGGGCTGAATCTCTCCTCAAAGAGGTGTTGAAAGCGCAAACTACAACACTGGGCGAGAAGGCCAACGCGACTTTGGATACAGCCGTGGATCTTGGAGCGATTTACTACTCCATCGGTCGGTTTCCAGAGGCGGACGCGATGCTGACTCGAATTGTGCAAATACGGCGGCGCCTCTATCCGAATCAATTGGCGGAGCTCTTTGAGGCCCTTGACGCCCTGGCAACTGTCTGTAGCGAAGAGGGAAAGCTGGATGCCGCCGAACGGTATGCGAATGAGGCCGTGGAGATCGCGCGCCGGTTGCATGGCGACGATCATCCCGACACACTGAAGGCCCGTCGCATTCTTGTCGTGATCTACCGGTGGAAGAAGGAGATGGACGCGGCGGAGAAGCTGCAAGCCGAGGTTCTGGCGGGCGACCGGCGCGTTTTAGGCGCGGAACATCCCCGCACCCTGATTGATATGAGCAATCTTGGCACCATCTACCGTCTTGAGGGGCGCTATGCCGAATCCGCCGGCATGATGAGGCAATTGCTTGAGATCAGCCGGCGCACCAATGGCCTGGAAAATATGTATACCCTTGTCTACGAGAACGGTCTCGTTCAGACCCTGTACAGTCTTGGCGGATTCGCTGAAGCCGAGCCGCTTGCAGTCAAGAACCAGGAGACCTTCAAACGCGTTTATGGCGTGGATAATCAATGGACGATAAATTCCGCGAGAGCTCTTGGACTGATCTATGGGGCCGAGGGCAGGTTCAAGGAAGCGGAGCCGATTCTCCTCAAAGTCCTCGAAGACGCTCGTCGCGTGCAGGGCGCCGAGCATCCTAATGTAGCAGCCGCGACGACCTATCTGGGTGTGCTCTACCAGGATGAAGGCAAGAACGATCTTGCGGAACAAACGCTGACCGAAGCCCTCGCGCTGGATCGCAAAATACTCAAGCCCGGCGAACTTGCAACTCGAACTTGCCTGACGGCACTGGCGCGCCTGCGATTGGCGCAGCGACGGTACGTCGAGGCCGAATCCCTGCTGCGCGAGGCGATGAGCGGTCCAGGAAATCAAAACACGCAAGTCTGGGACACTTTCGACCGGCAAAGCCTGCTCGGCGCGAGCCTGCTCGGGCAAGGCAAGTACGACGAGGCCGAACCGCTGCTGCTCTCCGGTTATGAAGGCCTGCTGAAGCAAAGTCCGGCCATTTCAGCCGATGCCAACCTGCCCGAAGCCGGCGAAAGGCTAGTACATCTTTACACCGCCTGGGGAAAGCCGGACAAAGCCGGCGAATGGCGCCGGAAAATGGGATCCACCCCCAAATAGTCCCTCTCCGTCTCTGATCCGGTTTCTCTTTTCTTTCTCTTGCGCACTGTGGGTGGCCTTCAACTTCCTCGAGGCCGGCGCAGAAATATTTTCAAAAATCCTGAACCGGTTTGCCGCGCATTTTCGCTTATGCATTGCAGAGTGGTACGATTGTTCGCACTTACAAGATCATTTCTGGTCGTTCCGAAAGTAATATGGAGGATTTATCCATGCGATTTCTACTCTCTGCGCGCTGGCTTTCGCTGGCGCTGATTTTCGTTCTCATTTCCATAGGCTCAACCGCGCAGTCAGGCGGTGCACCGAGCACACCCACTCCCTGTACGACCGGTTATGTGAACGGCGTTTGCAGCCTAAGCCCGACTCCGAGCGGCGGGAACCGTGGGCCACAACCGTGTACAGGCGGAAAGGTTAGAGACTCCGGGGGCAATTGTGTATATCCAGCATGTCCTGTCGCCGGCACGAGTCGCAATGGCATGGGTCAATGTGCATGCTCGAACGGACAGATGCCTGTCCAGGGCCAATGTGGTCCCAAAACCCCAACAACCGGCACCGGTACTGGCACCGGCACTAGCCCCGGCAAAGGCACAACTACCGGCACAGGTACCACTACTGGCACCGGCACTGGCACCACCACCGGTACCACCACCGGCACCACAACGCGTGTAGGTGGTAGTCAAACTGGTGGACAGACAATCATGCCGGTTACAGGTCGCGGCAATGGTACGCAATCGACGATGTCCACGCCCGGAAGCAGCACGACCTCCGGTTCATCCTCCGGCACAGGAGTGGGCTCATCCTCCGGAACGGGCGTTGGTTCAACCTCCGGCTCGTCGGGGGCAAAGTCCGGAACCGGCGTCGGTTCATCCACCAGCACGGGCAACGGGGTGAGCCCAGGCATGGGCCAAACTACCGGCTCGTCAGGTAATGCCTCTACGAACCCCGGAAGCGGCAGCACATCCGGAACAGGCGTGGGCTCAACCTCCGGCTCGACGGGTGCAAAGTCTGGAACCGGAATCGCTACGGGGAACTCCACGAACCCAGGAAGCGGCAGCACATCCGGCTCATCCTCTGGCACGGGCGTGGGCTCAACCTCCGGCTCGACGGGTGCAAAGTCTGGAACAGGAATCGCTACAGGGAACTCCACGAACCCAGGAAGCGGCAGCACCTCCGGCACAGGCGTAGGCTCAACCTCCGGCTCGACGGGTGCAAAGCCTGGAACCGGAATCGCTACGGGGAACTCCACGAACCCAGGAAACGGCAGCACCTCCGGCACAGGTGTGGGCTCAACCTCCGGCTCGACCACGACGCCAGGGTACGGCACACCGACAGGGTACGGCTCACCCTGTACCGCTTCAACCCCTAAAGGCGTTCCCTGCAAGACAGGAACCGCTGGGACGTCGCCCACCAGCGGCAACCCATCCGGCGCCGGGACGGGCACATCCAATCCATCCACAACGCACGGAAGCGGCACGACCACCGGCTCAACCAACGGCTCGAACACGCACACCGGTGGCTCAATCGGATCGAACACTCACACCCAAACCATGATGAGTGTCACCGGGCCGCAGAATTCCGGCGGCAGTTCGTCTACATCGAATTCCAGCACAAGTTCAAGCGGCAGCGCAGCCCCGAATCAGGGTAGCCAGGGCCATGGCCAGCCATTAACATGTCCCTCCGGCCAGGTTCGCAACTCCAGCGGTGCTTGCGTTAACGCTGTGGCAGGCCCTCCTGCGAATCACGGCCACACGCCGACTTCCGGCTCAAACTCCGGCACGACTTCCGGCAACACCTCCGGCTCGACGGGATCATCATCCGGAAGCGGAAGCACGGTGGGGAAATCCATGAATCCTGGAATCGGCGGCTCCACCTCCCACACGCAAACCATCATGAGCGTCCATAACACGAACACCGGCAGCGCATCCGGCGGAACTTCCTCTACATCACATGTCACTACAAATTCGGGCAGCGGTCCGCCGACCACTCCGGTCCCCTGCACGACCGGCTACGTGAATGGCGTCTGCGGTTCGGGGTCGACTGCGCACGGGTCGGGCGGTCCGCCGACGATTCCCGGCGGAGCATGTCCATCCGGGCAGGTTCGCGGTCCCGGCGGAAATTGCACTGGACCAAAGTCGGGTTCAGGCAGTTCCACGTCTCCTGGCTCCGGCTCGACTGGTACATCCACCGGCACTGGCCACTCCTCGACTTCCAGCGGCGCGTGTCCAGCCGGGCAGGTTCGCCTTTCCGGCGGCGCGTGTTTTACGCCATCTACTACAAGCACTCATACATCCGTCAGCACCGGCTCAACAGGGACCTCCACTTCCACGACCACCCATGGAAGCGGCACGACCACAGGCTCGACTACAGGTACAGGCTCGGGCTCAGGCTCAACCGGGCAGTCAGGCAGGTCGACAATACCGGGGAAACCGGCAAACTGTACCGGACCGCCGCCCCCTGGAGGTGTAGGCTGCACAGTGCCACCGGCATCCGGTAACGGCACCTCCGGCACGAAGACCGGCACAACCACCGGCTCAACCACGCACACCGGCGGCTCCACCGGATCGAACACTCACACCCAAACCAACATGAGCGTCCAGAATACTCACGCTGGCACAACCACCGGCTCCGCCTCACACAACCAAACCAGCTCCGTCATCTTCCATGACGACGCTGGTACAGAGGTTGGCCGCATGAACAAATCATCCGGTTCGACCTCACACACTCAAACCAACATGAGCGTCCGGAATACTCATACCGGCAGCGCCACAACCGGCTCGACCGCCCACACTCAAACCAACATGACCTCCTCGGCTACGCACGGATACGCCACAACTGGCTCGAGAGGGACATCCTCGGTCACGCATGGCGGCAGCGCATACGGCGGAAGTACGTATAATGCGCATTCCATGGCAAACAATAGCGGAGCGCCGAATAAGCCCGTTCCCTGTACGACCGGCTATGTGAATGGCGTCTGCGGCTCGGGGTCAACAACGGGTGGAAACCACGGACCCGGTCTCCCTGGAGGGGCATGTCCATCCGGACAGGTTCGCGGCCCCGGCGGCAATTGTACTGGCCCAAAGCCGGGTCCGGGCAATGGCTCATCCTCCGGCACTGGCTCCTCGAACCACTCGCCCGGTCACGGAGGCGGTGCAACGATCTTGCCGGTTTCGCCTCGCGGCAACGGAGCCCAGCCCATGATCTCGCACTCCACCGGCATGCAGTCTACGCGCAGTACGCAGTTTTCGCATACGCAAAGCGTGCAGCCTACGCATACGCAAAGCGTGCAGCCCACGCACTCGCAGGGCTCGCAGCCTTCACACTCCGGTGGTTCAGCGCCTTCGAATCACAGGCGGTAACCGGCGGGCTGCTTGCGCTTTACATCGGGATAGGGGGAGTCGCTCCCCCTCCCGCATCCCAATCGATCTTGATTCGTCACAGCAAACTATAGTTAAGGAGAAACACGATGTACGCTCAATTTTTCCGCGTCATTTTCCTGGCGCTGCTCATCAGCCTCCTCGCCCCTCTCCTTCAGGCCCAGCCCTCGGTGCCTCAGTCCTACACCCTCACCGCTTCTACAGTGATGGCGCTTGAAGCCATGTCGACCGGTTCCACGGTGGATGTCAAGGTCTCCCGTTTCGGCCCCCGGGAATTTGTCGATGTAACTGCACCGCCCAGTGCAGGCAAGGCCGTTCACGCGCAGCACTGGTTCGATCTCGTCGCTCACAAGGCCTATTCGCTCGATGTGGTCAACAAAACCTGCTCATGGATGACCTATACCGGCCCGGATATGCCCACCATGTACGATCCGGTTGCCACCCCCCCGCCATCCGCCGCCGACATTGCCAAATTCAATAAGAACACCGTGCGCCAGGAAATCGTCAACGGCATTGCCGCCAAGCTCACTGAAAGCACCAGCGATCAGGGCAAGGCGAGTATATGGATCGCCGTGAACGGCTACTATCCCGTCAAGGCCATCATGGCCTTTCCCGGCGCACAGCCGATGCTGATGCTGGAAGTGAAAGAACTGCGCTTCGAGAAACCCTCCGCCGCGCTCTTCACGCCGCCCGCCAACTGCTCCACGCAGGCGCAAGGCGAGTGGAGCGCCACCAGCATCAGCTCTCACTTCGAGACCAATATCGACGTGCAAGGATCGGGATCGGTTGACCTGGGCACCGGAAAAACCACCGGCAACGCTACCGTCAAATCCACTACCAAGCCGAAATGACTTTTTGCGCCATCGTGTATAGCGGCAGGATCTTCGCTCATCCCTGCCAGACTCAAATCGACCAACAACAGTTTTTCAAGGAGCTACTATGAAACTCATTTCACGCTCTCTGCTCGTGGCGCTTGCCGCGCTCACACTTACCTCCGCCGCCATTGCTTTTGGGCAAGAAACGGATCGTGCCGGCTACAAGGATTACCCCGGCATCTCACGCGTCCCCGGTTTTATCCTCCGCGAATTTGGCGATTGCACGGAAACCGCCTTCGATGCCCATAATTTCCGGGTTACTGAAAACGGCAAAGACACGCAAAAGTCGGTGGAAGGCCATAAGTTCTATTACAGGTACAGACTCAAGCAGGGCCTTCCAAACAGCAGCGAGTTGCAGGTCGTTCGCAACTATCAAAACGCAGCACGCGCCGTCGGCGGGAAGATTTTATACGACAAGAGTAACATCACCACCATCGTCCTTAACAAGGGTGGCAAGGAGTTGTGGTTGGACGTTGTCCCCTATCACTGTTGTGAATACGATTTGACCATCATCGAAAAGGAGGCCATGAAGCAGGAAGTGGCCATTGATGCGGCGGCCATGGCCTCGAGCATCGCCGATAACGGTAGCGTCGCCATCTACGGCATCAACTTCGACACCGCCAGCTCCGTCATCAAGCCTGACTCCGAGCCAGCCATCACTGAGATCGCCAAGCTGCTCACCAGCCATCCCACGTTGAAGGTCGGCATCGTCGGCCACACCGACATGGTGGGCGACGCCGCCAGCAACCTGAAGCTCTCCCAGGCCCGCGCGCAAGCGGTTATTACTGCTCTGGTCAGCAAACACGGCATCGCCGCCACGCGCCTGGTCGCCTTTGGCGCCGGACCTTGGGCGCCACTGGCCTCCAACAAAACTGACGATGGTCGGGCCAAGAACCGCCGCGTCGAACTAGTGGAGATTGCCACGAAATAAACGTCGCTTGAGCTGCATTGTATGGGGATTTGAAAGGGTGGGGCATTTGCCAATGCCCCGCCCCTTCTTCAATTCAACTCCGCACGAAGCTTTTGATAGGACGGCAGTGATGGCTGGCAAACGCTTGTACCTGATTTGCGTATTCATTCTCAGCCTGCTCGTGGTTGCGGGCGCAAGGGCGCAAGCGCCCTCGATTCCGCCAGATATTCAGGCGATCCTCGACAAGGCGAAGTCCGGCCAGGCTCCTACCGCTGCCGAGTCGAAGCGCTTGCAGGAGTGGGGCCAGTCGATGAGTGCCGCGGCCTCCGGCGGAGGAGCGAACAGTGCAAACGCCGCCTCCACCGGTGCAGCCCCAGCCGTGGGAGTGCAGGGCCAAAAACCTCCCTGTCCGCCCGCCCACGCCTCTCTGGTTACCGCCGCGGCGCCCACGCGTGCCGAGTACATTGTGCTGGTCAAGTCCCTCGTCGAAACCTACGGACGGAAGCTGGGAACGCACCGCGCGGAATTCGATCACATCTTCGCCAAGCCGGGCGCAGCCTCTACCGCTTCGCAGGCCGGCCCGGTTCTGTTTATCAGCGGCGCGGCCGGGGCTTCAGTCTACGCCAGCGCCGTAGCCGCCGCGGCCAATCCCGACGATCTGCAGGTAGCCAGCAACCTGGGAGTGGCGCTCGATTCCATCCCCGACGCCAAAGCCGCCAGCGCCGTGCTGCTCTACGCGCACAAGCTGGCTCCACAGCAGGCGATGTTCGCCCTTAACCTGGCCTGGGTCTACTTCAACTCCGGCCACGCCGCTGAAGCAAAGACTCTATTTCAGAATGCGGCCGTTCTCGATCCCGATCTCTCCGGGCCCAGCGCCGGCCTGGGCATGCTGGCCAGTTGCAAAGGCGACACCGCGACCGCAATGAGCATGTTCCGCAAGTCGCTCAGCAAGAGCTACTCCGGTGTGGTGGCGGCGGGCTATACACAAGCTCAGCAAGTGGAAGAGAAGCAGCAACAGAGCTCCAACGAACCTCCGCCCTCTTTTCCGCCCAGCGGCAACGAAGATTCCAGTCCGCTTCCCGATCTGGGGGCAACTACCGATCCCCAGGAAACATTTGGCAACATACCGGCTTTTCAGCAGGCCATGACCTACTCCGACAAGGAGATACAGGCGGCGACCGCGCGCGCCCTGGACGCGGGCAACCGCGTAATGGCCATCGTACGCCACTCCCAGATCGACCCCGATGGAACCATCAATCTGCCTCGCACCTTTGACAAGCAGCTCTTTGAATACGGCCAGATCGTGAAGCTCACCATTGGCGTTAACTACGGCCTCGATCAAACCGTGCAGGGGGCCATCGGCGTCATGGGACCCGCCGCCAAACAGGCCGCGGAACAGATGATGGCCGAAATGCCGGGCTTCCAGCAACTTGAAAAAGAACAAGATGCAGCTCGCGCCGCGGGGAACGATGCGAGAGTTGCCGAACTTCAGTATGAGATGGACAAGATCACCTTCAGGTGGTGCAAACTCAACAAGAATACGCTGGAAATCGACTATGCCCAGCACTTCAAGATCTACAAGCAGTCTTCCGATTTTTACCGTTCATCCTCGCGCGATCTCTATGCCTACTCCCAGCCAATCATCGATCAGATATGGGTTCCGTCGCTCAACGACTGGGTGCAGGCCAGCCGCGAACTGTACGTGCTGACTCCTTACAAGCTGAGCGCCCAATATGCCAACTCCCTGGCCGAGGTTGCACGGGGCATCAATAACCTCAAATGCATTGAACCCCAGCCCCCCAAGCCGCCCAAGACGATTAAGGATCCAACGCTCACGAAAAAAAAGCCGGATTGCCCCCTCAACCCCCCGCTGAATTTAAATCTGGTCGTCGTGAAGATGGAGCTGGGATGCGAAAAGGTCAAAATATCCGGCGGTGAGCTGCTGCGGGTCGAGGTCGAGCGCAACTTCGTGACGAAATCCACGGCGGTCTGGGTAGGCGTGGGCGCATCCGCATCTCTGCCCGGCTTCGGTCCTGGCGACGAGAGCCTGGGCGACAACGGCAAGAGTTGGTCCCCGCCCGGCGCCGTCAACGTTGGCGCCAGCGCCACCGCACAGCTCATGGTGGGCGTGCGCTTCAGTGATTCCGGATCGGTGGACGATGTGATGACCAAAAGCACGGTTCAGGCGAGTGCGAGCGCAGGCCCGGTGAGCGGCACAATCGGCGTTACCGGCACCGTCAGCCTGGAGAATGGCCCAAGTATCACGCCCATCTCCAAGGCTACGTTCGGTCCATAGAGGATCGATCATCACAGATTGAGCGCGCCTCCGGGAGCTTTCATTCGGTTCCCCGGCATGCACGGATAAATCGAAAAGAGCGGCTCGGATTTTTTTACTGCCGCACGAAAGGGAAAACGATGAAAACGATACTTGCATTGAGTCTGGGAATTGCGCTGGGCGCTGCTTCTCCAACCGCGTTGGGTCAGACCCCACCGCCGCCCCTGCCAGCACTCCCCAGCGGTTTTCAGTCTGATCCAGCCGCCGCGCAGGCGCAGGCCCAGATACGCGCGAGCGGCGCGGCCGATGCTACAGGGGGGACAAAGGCCAACGAAGTAATACCCGGTTGCCCGATCCTTCAGAAGATCTCTTTCGGTTATGGATGGACCACCGCTTACATGGACAAAACCACGGCCGACAGTACGTTCAAGGCTCCCCAGGATCCCGCCAAGGACTACGGTTGGCACCTGGACGAGCCAGTCAGCAAGCAGGCCTATAAGGGCGGAGTCCTGGAGTGGCGCAAGGATACCGTGATGATAGCCGGCGGCCACTCCCCCTGCCCGGACAAAGTGGTTTACTACAACGGGAAATGGATGGGCTATCTATCCAACAAGGCGCTCTACCAACCCGGCAAGATCATAACCATCAATGTCGATTCCCTGTATAACTCCATGGGGCAGGGTCAGGACTGGATCGACGAGTACATCGATAAGGTAAAAAGCGCGCTGAATTCCAAGTAGTCAGGTTGTACGCAATCAATTCAACCCGTTCAACAATGTTGTATCAAGGAGCTATGATGAAACTCATCTTTCGCACACTGCTCGTGGCGCTTGCCGCCGTCGCCATCACTTCAACCGCCTTCGGCCAGACGGATGTTGCCGGATCGAAGGATTTCCCCGGAATCAGCCGCATGCCCGGTTATCACATCGAAGGCTACAAAGATTCGGTCTTCGAATCCTTCAATTTCCCGGTCACCAAAAGCGGACGTACGACGCAGGTTCCGGTTGAAGGCCATTACTATCAGATCGAATACAAACGCAATCCGGCGACGGGGCCGGTCGGCGGACTGCAAATCAAGCGCAACTATCAAAACGCCGCCACCGCCAAAGGCGGCAAGGTTCTTTTCGATGATGGTCCCCAGGGCGCGGACACGACCTTTGTATTGACCAAGCCGGGCAGTGAGATCTGGGTGCTGCTCCATATCGCTTCCGTGGGACCCGATTATTACTACTTGAATATCGTCGAAAAGCAGGCCATGGCGCAGGAGGTAACCATCGATGCCGCCGCCATGGCCTCCAGCATCGCCGACACCGGCAGCGTTGCCATTTACGGCATCAACTTCGACACTGCCAGTTCCGTCATCAAGCCGGATTCCGTGCCGGCTATCGACGAAATCGCCAAGTTGCTCACCAACAAACCCGCGCTCAAGGTTTACATCGTCGGCCATACCGACATGGTGGGCGACGCGGTCAGCAACCTCAAGCTCTCCCAGGCCCGCGCGCAAGCGGTTGTCAATGAGCTGGTCACCAAGCACCATATCGTAGCCAGCCGCCTCATCGCCTTCGGCAACGGCCCCTACGCCCCGATTGCTACCAACAAAACCGACGAAGGCCGGGCCAAGAACCGCCGCGTCGAATTGGTCGAGATTGCCACCAAATAATTGACAATTTCCAGAGGGAGCCGCATTCCGGCTCTCCTTTGGAGAAACAACCAGGAAACGCGCCCAAGGCAAGGCGCAATGCCGACTAGTGGAGTTTGCCCGCAAGGTAGCGCGCGGGCGGCGAAAAATGGCAATTAATCCTGCTTTTAACTGAATTTTGATGGAGAGGAAATCATGCGTACTGTTCGAAGCTCATTTCTGTTGACTCTGACTCTTCTTTTCACTTTGATGCTGGCCTCAGCCGAAGACAAGTGGGGAGTGAAGGTTTATGACGGGGCGAAATACGACGCCGACACTTCCGCATTCGTCGCGCAGATGGGCGGACAGGCGGCCTGCTACCGCTCCGCTGAAAGCTTAGCCAAGCTGGTGGCTTTCTATAGCAAACTTCCGGGCGTCACCGTCATCCACACTGGCGATAAAGGTGCGATGTTCAAATTGAATGGAGTCACCATTACCCTGCAGAGCCCGTGGATGAACATGAAGACCGGCGTCCGTAACACCGACACGCTGATTTCCATTGTGAAGCACTGACAGAAGACGCCGCTAGCGCTAAGACCGTATTTATGCTTGGATATGCGCGGGCGAGGACGCCTGCACAACAGCCGGTCTACCACCCCACGGACGAAGACCTGTCTGCGGGGGCCCCGGTCTGGAGACCGGCGCTACATTCCTGTCATTACATATTCAAGTGGTCACGGTACTAGCGCGTTTCAACTCAAGTGTTAACACAATGCTGGGAGGATTGCCAGAGTGCAAATGCACCACAATCAGATCGACTTTCCATCCGCGCGCCACAAGGATAGCAGGACATAAAATAACGTGTATGTGATTGATATTATTTGACTTATATGGTGCCGGGAGGGGGGGTCGAACCCCCATGGCCGCGAGGGCCGGCGGATTTTGAGTCCGCTGCGTCTGCCAGTTCCGCCATCCCGGCGTATCGATTCTGGTTCTATGTATCTGAGTCTAAAGTGGTGGCCAGAGACGGGATTGAACCGCCGACGCCGGCCTTTTCAGGGCCGCGCTCTACCACTGAGCTATCTGGCCTCAGGGCAATCATCGTGTTGCAATTTCCTGCGCGGATTCCGGCATCGCCGAAGCAGGCATGCTACAGCGATTCTCCGATTCCTATGCCCCGAAACCACGGCTGCCAAGTGGCTTTTTCCTTAAAAAAACCACCCTGCACAACATTGGAGAGAGCACGTGAATTGGAGAACCACTCTAATCCAGCAACAGTTGGTTGCAACAACTTGTGTCAGTATATCAACTTGCCGTTGCACGCGCCAGTCAGGTCTGTTCTACACTGAAAGGCATTATGCGCCGACTCGCCTGCCTTTTCGCCTGTATTGTTCTCGCCAATGCCGCTACTCTTTACCCCCAGGCGCCTGCCAAATCGCAGACCGGAGAAGCTCGCGCCGCCAGCGCCTATCAGGCCGCCCTGCACCATGGAGCGCCGGCACTGCGTGACTTTCTGGATCAGTTTCCCAAGGGCGCGGACCTGCACGTGCATCTCTCCGGCGCGGTCTATGCCGAGACTTTCATCCGCGACGCCGGCGAGGACGGCCTTTGCGTGGACCCGACGGCCCTCAGCTTTGCCAAGCCTCCCTGCACGCCACCTCTGGTGGAGGCTGCGCAGCTTCCGGCCAACCAGGAGCTCTACGACCGGCTGGTGAACGCCTTCTCCATGCGCAGCTTTGTGCCCGGCGCAGGCTTCAGCGGCCACGACCAGTTTTTTGCGACCTTCGACCGCTTCGGCGGGCTGAACAAAAAGCACATGGGCGAGTGGGTGGACGAAGTGGCCAGCCGCGCTGCCGCGCAAAACCAGCAATACGTTGAGCTGATGGAGACACCCACCTTCTCGCGCGTCGCTGATATCGCCCGCGAGTTTGGGTCGAAGATTCAACCCGGCTCTACCGCGAAGGATTTTGCCGCGCTGCGCCAGACGTTGATCGATCACGGTCTGCGCGACGAAGTATCAGCCGATCTCTACGATGCGGAACAAGTTGAAAGCGACCGGCAAACGATCGAGCACTGCGGCACCCCGCAGGCCGCGCCTGCCTGCCAGGTTGAGGTGCGCTACATCTACCAGGTGTTGCGCGGCAATGCGCCCGAGCAGGTATTTGCGCAGACGCTGCTGGGCTTTGAAACCGTACAGGCGAGCATGGACGCGCACGAGCCCGGCTTTGTGGGCATCAACTTCGTCCAACCCGAAGACGGCTTCCTCTCCATGCGTGACTACACACTGCAGATGAAGATGTTGGACTACCTGCACTCCGTCTATCCCAAGGTTCACATCAGCCTGCACGCCGGTGAACTAACGCAGGGCCTGGTGCCGCCCGAGGGGCTGAGCTTTCACATTCGTCAGGCCGTCGAGCTGGGACACGCCGAACGCATTGGCCACGGCGTGGACGTGATGTACGAGGACGACGCACGCGGCCTGCTCCGGGAGATGGCGCAAAAGCATGTGATGGTGGAGATCAATCTCAGTTCCAACGAAGCTATTTTGAGAGTCAAAGGCGCGGAGCATCCCTTCCCGCTCTACCGCGAGGCCCACGTGCCCGTGGCGCTCTCTACCGACGATGAGGGCGTCAGCCGCATCGACATTACCAACGAATACGTGCGCGCGGCACTGGACTATCACCTCAGCTACCAGGATCTGAAGCAGATGGCCCGCACCGGGATGGAGCACAACTTTTTGCCCGGCGCCAGCTTGTGGGCGTCGCCGGACGTTTTTAATACGCCGGTTGCAGCGTGCCGCGGTCAGATTCTCGGCTCCGATAAGCCAGCAGCAGAGTGCAAGAAGTTTCTCGACGGCAGCGAAAAGGCCGCCGCACAGTGGGAGCTGGAGCGGAGATTCCGGGCGTTTGAGGCGAAGTTCTGAGGAGAATGCGGATCTCATGGACAACGAGCGTATTCGCGAGATTTGCCTGGCGCTGCCGCACACGGCGGAGACGCTGAACTGGGAGCATGTTCTGGTCTATTGGGTGGGCGATCGGGAGATTGGCGGCAAGATGTTCGCCCTGACCAACGCCGACGGCATGGAGACCCCCGTCCTCAGCTTCCACTGCGGGGCCGAGCGCTATGATGAGCTGCTGGAGAATGAAGGAATTATCCCCGCGCCGCACCTGGCCAGAGCTTATTGGGTTGCGCTGGAGCGGTGGGACGCGCTCAAGCCGCGTGAGATTGCGGAGGAGCTGGCCCGCGCCCATGCGCTGATCTACGAAAAGTTGCCCAAACGCACCAAAGCCGTGCTGGCGCTGCCGGAGAAGGAGCGCGCCCGGTTGATTCGAGAACGCAAGAAGCTGCTGGCCGCGCGCAAATAGGCAAGATAGACGCTGCGGGAACTGCTCGCGGAGCGTTTTCGTAATCTCGGGTATAGACCGCGCGGAGAAGAGTTCGCGCGCAAAGAGGCGCTCATATGATTAAGTTTTTGCTGTGGTGTATTTTGCTGGTGCTGTGCTGGCCTCTGGCGCTGGTGGCGCTGGTGCTCTATCCGCTGGTGTGGTTGCTGCTGCTGCCCTTTCGCCTGGTTGGCATCGCGGTGGGCGGCGTGCTGGAGTTGGTGCGAGCGATTATCCTGCTTCCCGTACGGATTCTCCGCGGTCTTTGATACTCCCAAAACGCAGCCGATGGGGCGGGATTCCCGGCAAAGTTCAATAGAAAGCTCATAGGAAGGGTCTGTTGCGCCGATATGTTGTTTAAGGCGAAACGTATGATCCGACCTCTTGCACTCTCTATTGCCGCCGGAATGGCTCTGTTGACCGCGACGCTTAGCGGCGTGGCGGAGAGCTTCCCTGTGGTCCACAATGAGCCCATCACCGTCCGCATTCTTGGCGGGAAGAACGGCCAGCCGTTTGCACATCTGCATCTGGTTTTGATTGCCGGCTATGACCAAAACGACCTGCACGACCAGCTCTATCGAGCGGAAAGTCTTACCGATGCGCACGGCCAAATTAGGCTTCCCGGGCAGCTAGCGAATATGCCCTGGCTGCAGGTCTGGGTCACCAGGAAATCGCTCTGCCAAACCAAGCCGCGCGGGGCCAGCTACAGCGTGGAGCTGATTCGACGCGATGGGCTGAGCGCTCCCAATCACTGCGGAACGGCCACGGTCGTCGACGCCCCCGGCGTCTTCACGGTTTTTGTGAGGGGCAAGGGAAAGAACGCCGTGGCGGATATATCCGTGGCAAAGGCAGTGATGCCTGCTCCGGAGGCGGCTCGAACGGCGCTGTCAGTGGCGGAGGCCAGTTTGCCTGCCACACAGCCTCCCCCGGTTGCGGTAGCATTACTGGCGGCGCCGGCTCCAGCTCCGGCGGATAATGTGCTCAAGCCCGCTGAAACGGTGCGGCCCGTAGCTGCTGCTCCGGTAGTAGTTACCGCTCCTGCGCCTGCGCACGTTGCGGCGACAAATCTGGCAATCAGCCCGGCCAATGCTGCGGTGCACCATCCAATCCGGCGGGTTGCCGAAAGGCCGGTCTCGCACCGGGCAAGGCCAGTTCTGGCCTCGTGCCCGGTACGGCAACCGGCTGCGTCCGTGAAAAGCGAGGACAGTTCGGCAACGGCGATCAAAGCAATCCACAAACCCAAGCCGGTGGCTGGGGTCAGGGTACCGGCCACCGCGTCAGACAAGCCAACAGCTCCGCCAAATCAGAAGTAGCTTCCTTGCGTCCTCCCGGCTGGTTGCGATAGCGTGAGCCGAAGGGGCTGCAATGGCCTCCGGAATCCATCCAATTCTCAGAGGGGACATTGATGCGCAGAGTTTTGCCGGTGGCGCTGGCGCTGATGATATTTGTTTTGCCGCCCACCATGCGGTCGCAGACCGACTCAGACGCCGGCCAGAAAAACGCTCAACAAGCGCGGGCGGCGCTGGACGCCATGGTGCAGGCATTGGGCGGCGAGGCCTGGCTCAACATGAAGAACCAGATGCGCGAGGGGCACGTGGCGGCCTTCTTTCATGGCCAGCCCTCGGGCGGCGCCACCGAGTATTGGGAGTATCATGCCTGGCCCGATCACGACCGCATCGAGTACAGCAAACACCGCGATGTGGTGCAGTTTTACCTGGGGCGCGCGGGCACGGAGGTGACATACCGAGGCAAGGCGCCGCTGCCCCAGGAGCAGGTGGACGACTTCTTGCGCCGCCGTGATCACTCCATCGAGACCGCCATCAAAGTTTGGCTCAACGATCCCCGGACGATTCTGATTTACGAGGGACAGCACCTGGCCGAGCGGCATCTGGCCGACCAGGTGACGCTGATTTCCGCTGAAAATGAAGCAGTTACGATTCTGACGGATAGAGAAACCCACCTGCCGCTGCGGCGGACTTTCCAGTGGCGCGACCCGGTCTACAAGGACAAAAACCTGGACGCCGAGGAGTACGACGACTACCACACGATGGACGGATTCCCCACGCCGTTCACCATTACGCGTTATAAAAACGACGATATGACGCGGCAGTACTTTCTGGTGCATGTGAAGTACAACCAGGAGTTGCCAGCGGATTTCTGGAGCGTGGAGGCAGCCACGAGCCGCATCAAAAAATAGCCACCTGCGGTGAGGCCAGCGGCCTTCGGCGGGGCCACCGCCCCGGTCCCAGTGGCTTTTTTAAACCCCGCTGAGGGTGCCCCCGGTCCGGGGTCTCCACGGACTCGGGGTCCACGGCGAGTGATTTTTATTCGCAGGGGTGAAGGGACAGGTCTTCGTCCGTGGGGTGGATATCCCTCGCCTTTGGGGACCGGGGATTCCACAAACTCCATCCGTATTACTCCAGCAACTCCCCTACAATCCCCGCCGCGGCCTTCAGCGCCGCATCGATCTGCGTCTGGTCTTTCCCGCCCGCCTCGGCAATCTCGGGTTTCCCACCCCCGGATCCACCAACGAGTTTGGCGACAGCTCCAACAAGCTTCCCCGCCTGAATCCGCTTGGTCAGCCCTGCCGTCACCCCGGCAATCAGCGCGACTTTTTCATCGGGCTGCGCCGAGGCCACCACCACCACGCCCTCGCCCAGCTTCTGCTTCAGGTTGTCCACGAGCGTCCGCAACTGCCCGCGCTCCAGCCCGTCGGCCCGCAGCGTCGCCAGCTTGGTTCCCTTGACCTCCACCATCCGCCCCATCGCCTCATCCAGAGCTCCGGCAGCCCCCTTCATCCGCGCCTCGTCCAACTCCCGCCGCAGTCGCTTCAGCTCGTCCTCCTGCGCGGCCAGCTTTCCCCGAAACGCCTCCGGTAAATTCTCCACCGAGGGAACCATCTGCGCCGCGATCTGCGCCACGGCGAAGTCTTGCCGGAAGGCGTCCAGAGAGCCAAAGCCCGTGATCGCCTCCAGCCTTCTCACCCCCGACGACACCGACTCCTCTCTCAAAATCTTCACCAGCCCGATCTCGCCCGTGGCCCGCGTGTGCGTCCCGCCGCACAGCTCCGTTGAAAAGTCGCCCACCTTGATCACCCGCACCTTGTCGCCGTACTTCTCGCCAAACAGCGCCATGGCGTGGTACTCGTTGACCGCCACGTCGATGGGCACGTCTTCGATGGTTTCGACTTTGGTATCGGACAGGACTTGCCGGTTCACAATCGTCTCAATCTCGGCCAACTCCTCATCGGCCACCGGCGCAAAATGCGAAAAGTCGAAGCGAAACCGCTCCGGATGCACCGCCGACCCCGCCTGCTTCACATGCGTCCCCAGAACTTGCCGGAGCGCCGCGTGCAGCAGATGCGTCCCCGTATGATTCCGCCGGATCGCATCGCGCCGCTCTTGATCGACGACAGTCCGCACATGATCGCCGACCGCCAGATTCTCCTTCAGCAGAGCCTTATGAGCCCTCACCCCTTGCACCGGCAGCACGCACCCCTGAATCTCCGCGATAGTCGTATTCCCGTCCACCGAGGTAAACAAGCCAGTATCGCCCGCCTGCCCGCCCGCGTCGCCGTAAAAGCTCGTCTGATTCAGCACCACCTCCACCAGTTCGCCCGCTTTGGCCGCCGGAACCCCCGCCCCATCCTTGACGATGGCAAGAACCTCCGCCCGTGCGGCCAGCACCTTGTAGCCCAGAAACTCCGTCTTCTGCAAATCGCGATAAGCCGGACTGGCCGTCTTCTGACTCCCGCCCTTCCAACTTGCGCGCGCGCGCGCTTGCTCAGATTCCTTTGCGCGCTCGAAACCAGCTTCTTCGAAATAGACACCTGCATCGCGACAGGCATCTTGGATAAAGTCCTTAGGAAGTCCATATGTTTCGTAAAGATGGAACGCAATCATCCCACTAAGCTCTGGGCTCAAAGGTGGTGGACCTGAAAGGACGCTCCCTGGTTCGAATCCGGCTTCCTTATAAATTTGCTCCAATTCTTCGGGATTGGTGTTGCTCTTAAATTCGGAGATCGCGGCAGCTATCGAAGCGTTGAGTTTTGAAAGTCCGAGTGTCAGCACACGATCAAACTGTTTCTCCTCCGCCTCAACAACCTTCGCAACGCGCTCGGCAGAATCTATTAACTCCGGATAAGCCCCTTGCATCAAATCCCGCACGGAAAAAACCATCTGATAGAGGAAGGGCTTCTCCTGCCCCAGCAGCCGTCCATGCCGAATTCCGCGCCTCAGAATCTTTCTGAGCACATAGCCGCGTCCCTCATTCGACGGCAGAACGCCATCGTTAATCAGAAAAGTCGCCGCCCGCGCATGATCGGCAATAATCCGCAGGCTGGCATTCCCCACCAAACCCGCTAACTCGCCAACTTGCCAACCCGCCAACTCGCTATCTCGCAACCCCGCTAACTCCGCTGCCTTTACAATCAGCGGCGTAAACAAATCCGTCTCAAAATTCGAAACCTTCCCTTGCAGCACAGCCGCCAGCCGCTCCAGCCCCGCGCCCGTATCCACGCAGGGCTTAGGCAATGGCGTCAGCTTGTACCCGGTCGTCTTTCCCTTCGCGTCCACCATAGCCGCCCGATCAAACTGCATGAAGACCAGGTTCCAAATCTCCACATAGCGCGCATCGTCTTTTCCGAAAGGCAAATCGACCCCTGGAGTCTCGGCCGCCTCCAGCCCCATATCGTAAAAAATCTCCGAGCAGGGCCCGCAAGGCCCCGTCTCGCCCATCTGCCAAAAGTTGTCCTTCAATCCAAACGTGAAGATGCGCTCCTTCGGCACGCCAGCCTCGATCCAGAACTTTTCCGCCTCGTCATCGCGCGGAACGCCCTCTGCTCCCTCAAAAATCGTCACGTACAGCCGCTCCACCGGAATCTCGAAGCAGCCCTTCTCGCGCTTGCCCGTAATCAGCTCCCACGCAAATCCAATCGCCTCTTTTTTGAAATAATCTCCGAACGAGAAGTTCCCCAGCATCTCAAAAAACGTATGGTGCCGCCGCGTAAAGCCCACGTTCTCCAGGTCGTTGTGCTTCCCTCCGGCGCGCACGCACTTCTGCGAGGTCGTCGCCCGCGTGTAATCCCTGCGCTCGGCCCCTAGAAACACGTCCTTGAACTGGTTCATCCCCGCGTTGGTAAACAGCAGCGTCGGGTCGTTGGCCGGCACCAGCGAGGAGGAATGCACCCGTCTGTGCCCCTTCGACTCAAAAAAGCGCAGAAACGCCTCGCGAATCTCATTCCCTGTCATTTCGTTCTTTGGGCTCTTTTCCATGGCATCTTCAGTGTATCCAATACTGACCGCGCGCATCACCCCGCTCAACCGTGGGAAAATGAATCAGTACACCATCATGACCATCGAAAATCCCGAAGAATCCCAGCCCACCCCCGAAATCCCGCCCGAGCCACTCGCCGAACCCATTGTGCCTGCCGTCGAAGCAGTCCCCTCCGAGCCCGCCGCCGAACCAGAGGAATCCTTCGCCGACCTGCTCAACGACTTCGAGCGCAGCCACTCGCACAAGTCCGAGCAGCCCGGCCAGCGTCAGCTTCAGGGCGTCGTCGTCTCCTTATCCGCCGACCAGGTCTTTCTCGACATCGGCTACAAAACCGAGGGCGTTCTGCCCCGTTCAGCCTTCCTGAACAACGCCGAAGACGTCAAGCCAGGCGACACCTTCCCCGTCTCCGTCACCGGACGCAACACCGAGGGCTATTACGAGCTTTCGCGCTTCAAAGTGGCCCAGCCCCGCGACTGGTCGGCCCTCGAAGCCGCCTTCGCCGAGAAGCTGGCCATCGTCGGCACCGTCACCGAAATCCGCAAGGGCGGCGTCACGGTCGATGTCGGCGTGCGCGCCTTCATGCCCGCCAGCCGCAGCGGAACCAAGGACGCGGCCGAGCTGGAAAAGCTGGTCGGCACCGAGATCACCTGCCGCATCACCAAGCTCGACGTCACCGACGAAGACGTGGTCGTCGACCGCCGCGTCGTCCTCGAAGAGCAGGCCCGCGGCCTCACCGAGGCCCGCCGCGAGGAGCTGAAAGAAGGCGCCATCGTCACTGGCACCGTCAGCACACTCATGCCCTATGGCGCCTTTATCAATATCGGCGGCCTCGACGGCCTGCTCCACGTCTCCGACATCTCCCACGGCCGCGTCGCTCGCCCCGAAGACGTGCTCGCCGTCGGCCAGGAGCTTCAGCTCAAAATCCTCAAAATCGACCCCGCAACCCAAAAAATCTCCCTCGGCCTCAAGCAGCTTCAGCCCGAACCCTGGCAAACCGTCAGCCTCGCCGTCAACCAGCGCGTCACCGGCACCATCACCCGCCTGGCCGACTTCGGCGCCTTCGTCGAGATCGAACCCGGCATCGAAGGCCTCATCCACATCTCGGAAATGTCTTACGGCAAAAAGCTCCGCCACCCCTCCGACCTGCTCAAGCAGGGTGACCGCGTCGATGCCGTCATCCTCGCCATCAAACCAGAGGAGCGACGCATCTCCCTCGGACTCAAGCAAACCCTCGCCGACCACTGGGTCGATGTCGCTCGCACCTTCCCCGTCGGCTCGCAGATCACCGGCCCCGTCACCAAGCTGATGAACTTCGGAGCCTTCGTGCAGTTGACCGATGGCGTCGAAGGCCTGGTCCACATCAGCGAGATCACCGCCGAGCGCCGCCTCAACCACCCCTCTGAGATGTTGCGCGAAGGCCAAATCGTCAAGGCGCAAATCCTGGCCATCGACCCGGATAAGCGCCAGATCAAACTCAGCATGAAGCAGCTCGTCCCCGGCGACATCGACGAATACATCGCCGAGCACAAGGTTGGCGACACCGTCTCCGGCCGCGTCGTCGAGCATACACCCGCACTCACCATCGTCGAACTAGGCGACGGCATCCGCAGTACTTGCCGTACGGGCAAAACGCCTTCGGCGACGGCAGGAATATCGATCTCATCAAGTGCCGCTGCAGCGCCTGCCCCGCTGCAGGGGTCTGCCGCTAAGCTCGATCTATCCTCGCTCTCCTCGCAACTGAAGAACCGCTGGAAGGGCAACTCTCCCGCCCCATCAGGCATACCCGAAGCCCTCGCCGAAGGCCAAATCCGCACCTTCAAAATCACCAAACTGGATGCAGAAGCCAAGAAGATCGAGGTGGTGTTGGCGTAATTGCGTGCTATGCATGTCGATTTTGAAAAGCAGGATTATGACAATAGCGGTAGATCACTCAATATAGTAAATTTGCAATGTAGTCCCATTGTGACTACAATAGAATTGTATTAACAATATGCAAGGAGATCCCCCATGCCCACTGCCGACACCTACGTCCGCGCACGCATCGACACCAAAACCAAAGACCGTGCCGCCGACGCGTTGGAGGCCATGGGCCTTTCCATCTCCGACGCCATCCGTCTGCTGATGCTGCGCATTGCCGACGAGCGCCGTCTGCCCTTTGAGGTCAAGGTTCCTAACGCGACCACCCGAAAGGCTATTGCTGAACTGGAATCCGGCAAGGGCAAGCGTTTCGCCAGCGTCGAGGCATTAATGGCGGATTTACATGCGGACGATTGAGCGCTCTTCGGCCTTCAAGCGCGACAATAAGCGCGAGGCCAGGGGTCGCCATAGCGCAACGCTCGACGCCGACCTGGTGCCCGTTCTTATGGCCTTGGCAAACGACGACCCTTTGGAGCCACGGCACCGCGACCATGACCTGAGTGGCGATTGGGAGGGTTATCGTGAGTGCCACGTCAAGCCGGACCTGCTGCTGATCTACCGAAAAACTGATGCAGACACCTTGCGGCTGGCACGGCTTGGCTCCCACAGCGAACTCTTCGGCTAATCGACGGGATGCCTTACTCCGTCCACCCTTCGCCCGCTCCACGGCCCGCGATCAGCGTCCGCCACACAGCAGGTGACCGCAGTCGGTTGCAGATTATTTCCCCCTTTCGTAGCACAATGATCCCAGAAGTCTTCCTCCAAATCATCGTCCGGCACATCCACTTCGCTGGGTGCCCCTGGTCCCTTGCATTTGGGGACCAGGGAGACCATCCAGAAGCCGCCAACAGAGGCCGAAACGTCCTGTAACTCCTTTGCCAGGAATATTTTGCAGGGAACTTCATTGTTTTCAATATTTTACAGCGCAACCCTGCCTGTAAACCAAAGAAAACAAGGATTTTGCGTCCAAAATAGGGGTGGGGGTAGGTGGGAAACCACGAACCTTATGCGAGCGAAGAGCGAGCAGTTGGCCCCACCGCAAGTGTGGGGTATCCGATGTTCCAGCATTGCCGTCACATCAAGACCAACGGCTGGGTGTCTCGCCTCTCAATTTTGAGACACATGAGTCGCAGCATTTTTACGTCAGTTGGCCCCACCGCTGGTGGTCCACCCCTTCGCCCGCTCCACAGCCCGCGACCAGCGCCCGCGCCGCTCGGCTCGCTCATTCGCGGCCATCTTCGGCTCGAAGCGCACGTCGCCCTGCCGCTTGGCGCGCAAATCCTCCGGCCCCGCCCAGAATCCCGTGGCCAGCCCGGCCAGGTAAGCCGCTCCCAGCGCGGTCGTCTCCGTCACCTGCGGACGCACCACCGGGACATTCAGAACATCTGCCTGGAACTGCATCAGCAGGTTGTTCACCGCCGCGCCGCCATCCACGCGCAGCGCCTCGAGCGGCGTTCCCGTCTCGCTCTCGACGGCTTCGAGAACGTCGGCCACCTGGAAAGCGATGCTCTCCAGCGCCGCCCGCGCAATGTGTCCCGGCGTGGTGCCGCGGCCCAGGCCAATCAACATTCCGCTGGCGTGCGGGTCCCAGTGCGGCGCGCCCAGCCCCACAAACGCCGGCACCAGCACCACCCCGCCCGAATCCGGCACGCTCGCGGCCAGCGCCTCTACTTCGGCCGACGATCCGAGGAGCTTCAAATTGTCGCGCAGCCACTGCACCACCGCCCCGCCGATGAAGATACTGCCTTCCAGCGCATACTCCAGCCGCTTCTGGGCACTGGCTGCGAGCGTGGTAATCAGCTTGTGCCTGGAGCGCACGAACCCCGTCCCGTTTCCGTCGCGTCCGGTGCCAATGTTCTGCAACAGAAAGCAGCCCGTCCCGTACGTGTTCTTGGCCTCGCCCGCCTTCCAGCACAACTGCCCGAAAAGCGCCGCCTGCTGGTCGCCGGCAATTCCCGCAATCGTCACGCCACCCAGGCCCAGCGTCGTCGTCACTTCGCCTACCTTCTGGCTCGACCAGACAACCTCCGGCAACATGCTCCGAGGAACGCCAAAAATGCGCAGCAGCTCCGCGTCCCATTCGCCCTTCACAATGTTGAACAGCAGCGTCCGCGAGGCATTCGTCACGTCCGTCACGTGCCGCTTCCCGCTGGTCAGGTGCCAGATCAACCAACTGTCCACCGTGCCAAAGGCCAGCTCGCCCTTCTCGGCCCGCGCTCGCGCTCCCGGCACGTTGTCCAGAATCCAGCCCACCTTGGTCGCGGAAAAATACGGGTCCAGCACCAGCCCGGTCTTCGCGGAGACCATCTCCCCAACCCCGCTCGCCTCCAGCTCCGAGCATCGCGCGGCAGTCCGCCGGTCCTGCCAGACGATGGCCTTATGAATCGGCTTGCCCGTCGCGCGCTCCCACACAATCACCGTCTCGCGCTGGTTAGTGATGCCGATGGCCGTCACGTCGCGAGGTCTCGCGCCCATCTTGCCCAGAGCCTCCACAGCGCAACTCAACTGGCTGGTCAGAATCTCCATCGGATCGTGTTCCACCCAGCCCGCCTGAGGAAAGAATTGTTCGAACTCATGCTGCGCAACGGCGGCAATCGCGCCCGCCTGGTCAAATAGAATCGCGCGGGAACTGGTCGTCCCCTGGTCCAGTGCAAGGATGTAAGCCATGTGTCAGGTCCGCCTTCGCAATCCAGTCAAACACGCGGAGCCGTGCGCGGGCAAGGCGGCCGAAAATCATCACATTACCGCGCCATATGTTGCGCAAAGAGGTACGCAAACCTGATTATGAGACGCGTTCATGGAGAAATTTTTATATCCTGAAGTAGATGCCCCGTATGTTGGCGGCGAATCCAACGGAGGGAATTCGAATGGCAGGTGCAAAGAAAAAGACGAAGACAACCGCTAAGCCACGCAAGCCCGCAATCAAGAAAGAGAAAGTTGCCCACGCGGTAAAGCCGGCGAAGCCCTCTCGCGAAGAGATCGAGCGGCTTGCGAAAAGTTATTGGGTGGCGCGCGGTTGCCAGGATGGATACGCGGAGCAGGACTGGGCGCGAGCGGAAAAGGAACTGCTCAAAGCTGCTTCCCGCAAAACGGCATCCTAATACTGGTAAGTTCTCCCGTGGACCACGTGGTCGATGGCGGAGTCGACTCACCTTGTGCAAAGGCAAGTCAAATCTTCCAACCGCTCTTATCCGTACGAAATGGGATTGGAATACAGCCAGGCTTCCCATCCTTTTCGCCGGCCTTTCGAGAAAAAACCGGCGAAAGGATAGGAAAACCAGCTTCGCGCATCAACCCTTCGCACGCTCCGCCACCAGCATCGACTCCATGATCTGTTCCGCGACATCCTTCACCGCGCCAGGCGTATGCGTCAAAAACAGCGTGTTCGTCTTGTCACTCTCGCCAATCGACTTCAGTGTGTCGAAGTACTGCGTCACCAGCACTAGTTGCATCACCTCTCGCGACGACGTGCCTTCCACGGCCTGCTGGAACTGCTCGATGGAGGAACGCAAGCCCTCGATGATCGCTTTGCGCTGATTGGCGATGCCCTGGCCTTGCAGCGCCTTGCTCTCCGCCTCGGCCTCGGCTTTTTTCACCACCAGAATCTTCTCCGCCTCGCCGCGCGCGTTGGCCGCCACCTGTTCGCGCTGTGCGGCGTTGATGTCGTTCATCGCCGACTTCACTTTTTGATCGGGAACGATGTCCGTCACCAGCACGTTCACAATCTCGAAGCCGAAGGTGGCCATGTCCGCGTCCAGTTCCTTTTTGACCGCCGCGGCAATCGACGACTGCGAGGCAAAGACCTCGTCCAGCGTCATCCCCGGCACATGGCCCAGAATCACCTGCTCCACGTAACTCTTAATCTGCGCTGTCGGGTCGGAGAGTTTGTAGTAGGCGTCAAAGACCTTCTCCGGGCGCACGCGATTCTGCACCGAAATCGGAATGGTGACAAAGACATTGTCCTTGGTCTTGGTCTCCATGGTCAGCGAAATCTGGTTAACGCGCAGGCTCACGAGCCCCGCCACGGTATCAAAGTACGGCACCTTCCAGTTCAATCCCGGATCGGCCACCCGGAGAAACTTTCCGAAACGCGTGATCACGGCCACCTGGGCGGTTTCCACGGTGAAAAAGCTTCCCAGAATCATGGTGAGTAGAATGAGGCCCAGCGCCCCCAGCAGAATGATGAACAATACATCCATTTGAATCCTCCGTCACTTCATTTTGGAGCAACGCTGAATTATACGCGACCGCCAGCGAGTCACGTTAAAAGTGGGTCACCGGGTATCCAACTTTCCGCCGCCCTCATTTTCTTTATCCACGCCAAATGCCGTAGACTTCATAACAACGGATGCAAGCGCACATAGAGAATCTCGTAAAGCTGCAAGCGGTGGAGCTGGAACGCGCCAGCCTTGCGCAAGCCGCAAGCGCCCTGCCGGCTGAAATCACCCAGGCCGAGGCCGCTCTCGCCGCCGCCCAGCGCCAGGCCGCCGAAGCCGCTTCCGCCCTCAGCCGCGAAGAGTCTCTCCGCGCCCGCCTGGATCGCGAAATTACTACCCACCGCCAGAAGGCCGCCCGTTATCGCGACCAGCAGAACACCCTCACCAAGGACGATCAGGCCAAGGCCAACGAGCACGAGCTTCACTTTGCCGAGACCGAGGCCGAGCGCCTTGAAAACGAGGCCTTCGCCAGCCTGGAGCGCTCCGAGATCCAAGAAGCCGCGCTCACCGCGGCCCGCGCTCAGGTCGAGTCGCACGCCGCCGCCCTTGACCAGACCCGCGAGCGCGTCCGCCTCCGCGAAGCCGAACTCGACCACCAGCAGGCCGCCCTCGCCGCCCAGCGCGAAGCCCTCCGTCCGCTCATCGAGCCGGAGTGGCTCACCCGCTTCGACCGTCTCTGCGCCTCCCGAGGCACAGGCATTGCTCGTGCTGAAAATCAGCAGTGCACCGGCTGCCGCATGGGCGTCCGTCCACAGACCTGGAACCAGCTCCGCGAGGGCGAACTGCTCACCTGCGACAGTTGCGCCCGCCTTCTCTACTGGGACCCGGCCATGGCCCCTGCCGTTGAACCACCGCAACAAACCGCCAAGACCAAACGCAAGATCTCCAAGCCCCCCGTGGAGGAGTAGCCGTGAAGCGCATCTGTGTGGATATGGATGAGGTCATGGCAGACACCCTCGCCGAGCACATTCGCCGCTACAACCAGACCTTCGACGAGGACGTCACGCCCCAGGACCTGGCCGGCAAGCGCCTGTGGGAGATCACCCCCCTCGACCGCCAGCAGCAGCTTCGCGCCTTCCTCGACGCCGAGGACTTCTTCGAAGACCTGGCCCTCATGCCCGGCTCTCAAGCCGTGCTAGAGCGGCTTTCCTCGCGCTTTGAAATCTTCATCGCTACCCAGGCCATGGCCGTCCCCAACTCCCTTGGCTCCAAGTACCGCTGGCTGCAGCGCCACTTCCCCTTCATTCCACCCACGCGCTACGTCTTCTGCGGAGACAAGTCCATCCTCCGCGCCGACTATCTTATCGACGACCTGCCCAAAAACATCCTCCGCTTCGAGGGCCAGGGCCTGCTCTACACCGCCCCGCACAACCTGGCCGCTGCCGGCTTCGTCCGCGTCAATAATTGGGAAGAAGTAGCCCAATTCTTCAATGCGGTTCCAGATTGAGGACATGGGCTGCTGGACTCACCTAATATAAAAGCACTATGGAGCCCCTTACCAGACGAAGTTTTCTTGTAAGTGCGGCGGCAGCCTGCGCCGCGCCCCACGCCGTCCCCGCCTTTGCCGAGCCCAGGCCGGCTGCCGGAAAGCTATCTCCCATTCATCTGGGTCTCGCTACCTACACCTTCCGCAATTTCACTCGCGCACAGATGATCGGCTTCCTCAAGCAGCTCAACCTCGCGGACATCAACGTCAAGGACGTCAAGGATCATCTCCCCATGGACCCGGCCGAAGAAGCCAAGGCTCTCGCTGATTACGCCGCGGCGGGCATCAGGCTCCACGCCGCCGGAGCCATCTACTTCCGCAACAATGAGGACGCTGATATTCGCGCCAAGTTCGACTACTGCAAGCGCGCCGGCATCTCCGTCATCGTCGCCGGCGACCCCACGCCTGAAATGCTTCCCCGCATCGAAAAATTCGTGCGCGAGTACGACATCCGCATCGCCATCCACAACCACGGCCCGGAAGACAAGCTGTGGCCCTCGCCCCTGGACGTGCTCAAATCGCTAAAGCATACCGACCCGCGCATCGGTTGCTGCATCGATGTCGGCCACACCGTTCGTGCCGGAACTGATCTCGTCGAGGCCATCCGCCAGGTGGGGCCGCGCCTCTTCAACGTGCATATGAAGGACCTGACGGACTTCCACAACAAGGAGAGCCAGGTCGCCGTGGGTGAGGGCATCATGCCCGTGCGCGAGATGTTTGCCGCGCTGATTGCCATCAAGTACACAGGCTTCGTCGATCTCGAATATGAGATCCACGCCGACGATCCCATGCCCGGCGTCCAGAGCAGCTTTGCTTATATGCGGGGCGTTCTGGCGGGCATGGGTTACATCAGCCACGGTTAATGCGGCTTGTTCCGGCTGCGGGCTAGAGTATTTTATGGTTAATGTAATGTCTGGGTGCCCCACCCTCGCCGCGTTTTTGTTTTTGCGGCTAGGGTGGGAAACCACAAAATCAGACTCACAGAAATTGTGAAAAGGAAGCTCCGTGCCCATCCTCCTGAGCGAGCGTAGCGAGTCGACGGATCTGTGGTTTGTTCCAATGTGTGAAATGGGTGGGAAACCACAATCTTACTTGCTCTCGCCGCGGACCGGCCGCGCCGGGACGCTGGGTGAAACTCGTGTCCCCGCCGCCCGCATCGCCCTCTCCGGCTCCTGGTTCAGGGTCACGATGATCGCCCCGGCCGCCTTCCTGCCCGTGCAGATGTATGCATGCGGCATGCTCGCGTCGAAGTACGCCGCGTCTCCCGCTCCCAGCATGTACCCCTGCTCCCCGTGGCGAACCTCCAACTCCCCCTCCAGGAGATACAGAAACTCGCTCCCCGGATGCATGTGCGCCTTGGGCTCCATCTCCTTTGTCAACGGCACAAACTCGGCAAAATATGGGTCCATCTGCCGGTCCGCAACCATGTAGCCCAGGCTCTCAAAAGAGTAGGTCGGAACCTCCACGCCCGTCTGCGGCATCCGCACCCGCTCCTTGCGCCGGTGAATCTTGAAGACCGCCGCCGCATCGCTCTCGAAGAAATACGACAGGTCCTTTGAAAACACCATCGCGATTCGCGCCAGGTTGCGCAGCGTCGGAACCACCCGCCCCGTCTCCAACTGCGACAGAAAGCTCGCCGAAAGCCCCGTCCTCTTGCCCAGCTCCACCAGGCCCATGGATTTTTTCAGCCGCAGCCGCTTGATCCGCTCCCCGATCCGCTTCTCCGCAATCACCCGCGCCGTGGTCTCCGTATCCACCTGCGACTTGTGCGTCTCGTCGCTGCGAACCACCGCCTTCTCCGCCATAGCCCTCCACCCCGCACGCAATCGGCTCCTGAATTTGTTGCGCGCATCAAAAACTATTCCCATGCTACTAAATAGACGGTGCGGTCGCAATCCCTGGGTATACCGCAAAATTGGATTCCGTTTCCTTGGCAAAGGTGATTCAACGCAAGAATTGACATCAGCGTCGCATTTATGCAATCATTGCATACGATATTGCAGGGGTGAGATCATGCCAGGTTTAACCGTCCGCAAACTCTCCGAAGAAACCCACCGGGCCTTGCGTATGCGCGCCGCCCGGCATGGCCACTCCACCGAAGCCGAAGTCCGCTTCATTCTTGAAGAAGCTGTCAGGCCTGCCAGCCGCCTCAAGATCGGGTCCGAGATTCACCGCATCGCCTGCGAGATCGGGGGCATGGATGAATTGGAAGTCTCTCGACAGCGGAGTGAAATTCAGGGAGCGGATTTGACGTGATTGTCCTCGATACCAATGTTATCTCCGAGCCGCTCAAATCCATGCCAGAACCTAAAGTCATGGCATGGCTGGACGAACAGGCCGATGAAACTCTCTTCATCACCGCCATCAGCCGCGCCGAACTCCGATTTGGAGTGCTGAAACTGCCGGACGGAAAACGCAAGAGCGCCCTTGCCGCGCAAATCGAACGTGTGCTCGATCTGTTCAAGAAGCGTACGCTCGATTTCGATATTGCGGCCTCGGACAAATTAGCTGAAATCGCGGCGCGCTGTGAACAGACCGGCAAACCGGCCGTCGCCCCCGATGCCTATATCGCAGCCTGCGCCGCCGCGCGAGGCTTTGCGGTTGCCACGCGCAATGTGAGACATTTTGAACCCACCGGAGTCCGCGTCATCAATCCCTGGAAATAGTTCTCCTTCCATAGACGGGACGGCGCGTACGGCTGGTAAAAAGTTGCGCGCATCAAAAACTACCTCATGCTACTAAAGTGCCGCTGCCCCCGCAATCCCCCTTTGTTGCGCCACCCTATTACATCTCTCGTTTGCGTTACGTGCTAGAATTCTGGCGGCTGCTTGTAGTCGGAAATGGAGGCGGTAGAAAAACATGGTCTCTTCCTCAGAAGCATTTGCGAAATTTTCTACATGGAAGAACGATAAAACGTCTTTGAGAGTCACCGTTATCGAACGCGGCCAACCTGAAGATGTATTTTCTGGGCGTATCGACACGCTCGATCCTGACGCGTCGCTAGTTGGAATCTGCGTAGGCGTAAAACAATATGGAACATTTGATGTGGCGGACGCAGTTTTCTCTATTGAGCCGGATAGAGTAGTTGTAGAGCGTGACGATTTAGAGTGGTTGATCTTTGAGGAAGAAGAATGATCTTGTATCGGGAGCACTCCTGAAGTATCTTGGAAATGTCAATACAAGATCGAGAGGAGCCGTGCTGTAGGAATCGCGGCTTCTTTTTCCCCCTCTTTGCCGTTATTGTTGTGCTACCTGTTCGGTTTGCCGAACAACGAGAGGCAGGCATGAGATCATTCAGTTTCTCTGTGAGAATCGTTTTGCTTGTGATGCTCTTCTACAACGTGACTTTACGAGTTTGGGCGCAATCCGCGCCGTCTGAAGTACAGAGTGCTCAAGAAAAATACGCAATCGATCAATTACGCGCAATTGTCGGTGGAATTAAGAAATGCCCAGATCGACGGATCATGAACAACAACGGATCAGGTGCAAATATTTACGCTCCGATGAATGTCGTTTGGGATGTCAAGGATCAAGATTCCTTTCGTTCCAAGAAAATGGCATTCATTGAATTCGTGCAACATTCTTCCTATATCCAACAGCAGTTGGAACTGTGCAAGAAAAGAGATTCTGCGTGTAAGCGCCGTAATGAGATTACGAGCGATATGAATTCGATAATGACGACTATCAACTCGCCAGATAATTTCAGATACGAATTCGAATTCGGGCCTAGTGGATTAGAGTTCAATCGGGCATTGATGAAACACGAAGCAGATGACGCTACTCATTGGGCTGCGGCAAGATTGGGCAAGGAATGTGAAGCTCAGGCAGTATTGACAGTCATCAATTAGGCTCCAACTGCACTCACGAGTTAAGAAAATTACTGTTGCGTAAAAGACGCAGCCCCATTCTTTTCTAGCGTGAGGATTCCTTCGACGGGTGGTATGGACAGATTATGTGTGCCGATCAAGGTTGCCTTGATCTTGATGCGCCCGAGCGGTAACGGGACGCTCTCGTGTTTATATTCTGATCCACCAAAGCCGTATTCCAAGGCGGGGTTAATTGGTGTATCGATTAGAGAATCCGTGGCCCACTTGTTGCCAATACATGAGGCAATTATGGCGCACTTTATTTCAGATGCACATATGCTGATTGGAGCCTCTGGCGAGTCGTGCCATCTTGCCGGAAATGCCTTAGCAATTGCATCGCCTGTGCTGAAATCGAGGTAATTTACTTTCAGCCGCGCAAAGTGGAAGTCAGCTATCAGCTTTCCGGGAATCAGGACATTCTCGAAGCACAGGGTTGCGAGAGCCAAATCGGGGAAGTCTGGATTAATCTGAATTCTACGGAAGCCGACGAACCGCATATTGTGTGATGGCGTTTTTGGCCCTACGGCGCAGGATTGGTCAGGTTGGCGAATAGGAGAGGGGCTGGCATGGCAGGGCCAGAGGTGTTGCTGCATCCACGGGTGGCTGAGGAGCCAGATCATCCAGCACAGCCCGCAGGCCATCCAAACCCACTTTACAAGGAAGGCGTAGTGCTGTAGTTGGTCTGGATAAAGAGCTACGCTTATTTGAAACGCGGCACTGCCCATCACTGATCCCACGAAAGCAAAAAATGCTCGCATGTCTGAATGTTCTCATCACATTCCCCTTAGCGTCGATCTATTTGTGGTGTAGGCGAAAGTACGGAGAAATGGCGTCAATGCAGATTTATACAGTACCGGTTGCCCCGCCTCACGCCACTGCACGCGCTATCCTTATCTGTCCGGCTGATAAAGCCCTTTGAGGAACCCTATGCCCGAAGAATCCGTCCCAGCCCCAGTCACTACTATCGCCACCATCGGCCAGCATGAAGGCCAATCCGTCACCCTCCGCGGCTGGCTCTACAACCTCCGCGAGAGCGGCAAGCTCCTCTTTCCCATCTTTCGCGACGGCACCGGCACCATCCAGGGCGTGGCCCACGTAAAGAGCGTCTCCCCTGAGGTTTTCGAGGCCCTCAAAGGCCTCACCCAGGAGTCCTCGGTCATCGTCACCGGACGAGTCCGCGCCGACAAGCGAGCACCTGGAGGATATGAGCTCGACGTGGAAGGCCTTCAGGTTATCCAGAGAGTCCCCGAGTCCGACCCCTATCCCATCACTCCCAAGGAGCACGGCGTCGACTTCCTCATGGAGCATCGCCATCTCTGGGTCCGCTCTCCGCGCCAGGCCTCCATCCTCCGCATCAGGGCCGAAATCATGCGCGCGGCTGCCGAGTATTTTGACTCCAACGGCTTCATCCGCACCGACCCGCCCATCCTCACACCGGCCGCCTGCGAGGGCACGTCAACACTCTTTCCCGTCGATTACTTCGGCGACCCGGCCTACCTGACTCAATCCGGCCAGCTCTACATCGAATCAACAGCACTGGCGTTGGGCAAGGTCTACAGCTTCGGCCCCACCTTCCGCGCGGAAAAATCCAAAACCCGCCGTCACCTCACCGAGTTCTGGATGATCGAGCCGGAGGTCGCCTTCATGGACCTCGACGGCCTCCTCGAACTCGCCGAAAACTTCATCTCCCACATCGTCCAGTCCGTCCTCAAAAATCGCGCTCCTGAGCTGGCCGTCATCGGCCGCGACCCCGCCAAGCTCGCATCCGTCACTACGCCCTTCCCGCGCCTGCGCTACGACGAGGCCTGCGAGATGCTCATCCAGGCCCACAAGGACGGCCACCTCGAAGCGGCTTTTGAATACGGCAACGACTTCGGCTCCCCAGACGAAACCTGGCTCTCCAGCCAATACGACAAGCCCGTCATGGTTCATCGTTATCCCGCCGATGTCAAAGCCTTCTACATGGAGCCTGACCCGCTCGACTCGCGCTACGCCCTCTGCGTCGATGTCCTCGCCCCCGAAGGCTACGGCGAAATCATCGGAGGCTCGCAGCGCGTCTCCAGCTTCGAGCTGCTCAACGCCCGCATCGATCAACACAAGTTGCCCAAAGAAGCCTTCCAGTGGTACTTAGACTTGCGCCGCTACGGCAGCGTCCCCCACAGCGGCTTCGGCATGGGCATTGAGCGCGTCGTCACCTGGATCTGCGGCCTCGAACACGTCCGCGAAACCATCCCCTTCGCCCGCACACTCCACCGCATCTACCCGTAGTGGGTTTCGATTTTGAGGGCTGGGAAACTTTTCCCCGCGCCTCGAATCAAATGAGTACATTTCACCCATTCTTAAGGAGTTCTCCTCATGACTCTCTCTGCTCTGGAAGTCAACCAATTAAAGCAAGCTCCCGCCGTCGATGGCGTCTTGCCCGCCGTGCTCGCTCGCTGGAGCCCGCGCTCCTTTACCGGCCGCGACGTAAGCCCCGCCGACCTCAAGAAAGTCTTCGAAGCCGCCCGCTGGGCCGCCTCTTCCAACAACGAGCAGCCTTGGCGCTTCCTCGTTGGACTCCGCAACTCATCGACGCATCAAAAGATCTTCTCCTCCCTTGTCGGCTTTAACAAAAACTGGGCCGGCGCTGCGCCCGTCCTGATTCTGGGCGTAGCCAGCAGCAAATTCAGCCACAACGGCTCCCCCAACGCCTACGCGCTCTATGATTTGGGCGCCGCCGCCGCCATCCTCTGCCTGCAAGCCGCCTCGCTCGGCCTGACCACCCACTCCATGGCCGGCTTTGACCACGACGCCGCCCGCCAGGCCTTCGCAATTCCTGAAGATTACCTGCTCGGCGCGGTGATTGCCCTCGGATATCAGGGCGAACCCTCCACCCTCGGTAACGAGAAACTGATTGCTCAGGAAACCTCTCCCCGCACGCGCAAGCCATTGAGCGAGTTTGTCTTATCGGCCTGGGGCAAGCCGGCAGACCTGGGCTGAGTGTGGCGGAGAATCCCCGCGCCCGCCTTAAGCGTTACAGTGGAGGCGGGGGAATTTCTTCTGCCCAAAACGCGCCCAATCCGTGGCAAGCCCGCCCGCCGCACCAGCCACAAGCGCACCCTTTTGCGGTGGCAGCGGCTGGGCTGGCGGAGCCGTCTGATTCTTGCCGTTATTCTGTTGATTCTGAGCCTGTTGGGCTGGGGAGTGCTCGCCCGTATGCTGGCCCCCGTCTCCAACACATCGCTCACCCGTTTTGACGCCATTATCGTGCTGGGCACTTCCGCCGACCGCGACGGCAACCCCTCGCCGGAGATGCTGGCCCGCGTCACCGAGGGTGTCCGTGAGTATGAGCGCGGCGTGGCGCCCCGGCTGATTCTCTCCGGAGCCGCCGTCCACAACCAGTTTGTCGAGGCACGGGTGATGGCCGCCACCGCCCACGCGCAAGGCATTCCGGAGTCGGCCATCTATGAGGAGCCGCAGGCCAGGGACACGATTCAAAACGCCTGCTTCACAGAGCGAATGATGAAGGCCCACGGCTGGAGCTCGGCGGAGGTGGTTTCCAGCGCCAGCCACCTGCCCCGTGCCGGCATCATCTTCAGCGAACTGCCTCTGGAATGGCGCACTCACGCCGCTCCGCCGCTGGAACCTAAGCCCGCCATGGAGCCCGCCGCTTACCCCTGGGTTGTGGCATCCGTCGAAACACTGAAGACCGTGCGCTACCTGGTCTGGTCCCGCTGGAGAGAGCGATGCCAGCCCTAATCCGAAAATTCTCACCCCGTTGCCGTTGTCCCCTGCCGGTATCCTCCTGTAAGCTGAGAACAATGCGTATTTCAGTGAGTTTTACCGCCGTTCTTGCCGCCGTAGCCTGCCTGGCTTTGTCCTCCGGAACCCGCGCCCAGGCCCAAAGCACCGCCTCTCCGACAGCCGGCAATGGCACCTACATTGCCAGCGACCCGCTGGCCGGTGTGCGCTACGACAACCGCTACGATGTATCCCTGGGCTTGGCCTATGACCATATCAAGGCCGGAGCCAATGTCCTGCAAGGGGCCAATCTGGGAGGACTCGATCTCTCCGGCTCCTATTGGTTCAGCAAGCACTTTGCCCTCGAAGGCTCGGGCCGCGCCTACCTGGGCAGCAGCGGCGCCGGCAGTACGAGCCCTTCCGTTGTCCACGGACCCTTCGTCAGCCAATACTTGTTTACCGCTGGCCCCGAATGGCTGGGACCGCACAACAAGCACGGCGCAATAAGCGCCCACGCAATGTTTGGCGGCGCCTATTTTGACGCGCATCTGGGCAATGTCACGCCGCAGGTGGAAAATTTCTATTCGAACCAGATTGCTCCGGCGGCCATCATCGGCGGCCACATGGACTTGAACCGCTCCGCACACTGGGTCTTTCGCGTCACGCCCGACGCGGTCATGACGCACTACACCATGGGCGCAGCTGGCACAACTCCAGCCTACTCCCAGTTTGACATCAACTTTGCCATCTCGGTGGGTGTGGAGTATAAGCTCAGTAAGAAGCGGTAATAGACCGCCGGACCCAAACTGTAATCTTCCCAAATGCGGAGTTTCTGTGTCGCGGATCTGGCAGCGGCGGCGACCGTTTTGCCTATGGGGAAGCCATCTTCGATAAAGTGAAGAGTGTCGCCGGGTTTATGGAAATTTTCTTCCCTCGGAACTGCCTGTTGTAGAAGTATTCATGGGGAATATGTTGTAGTGGATGACGGCGCTTTATGCCGGCGTGGTTATCCGGGGAGCAAGTCCGGTATCCCCGGCGGCTCGGGGTCCCCTGCGAGCGATCTTTGCTCGTTGGGGTGAGGGTAGCGATTTTTGCTCGTTGGGGTGAGGGTAGCGATTCTTGCTCGCTGGGTAAATCGCCGCGCAAAGGCAGGAGTTGAACAGCTATGAGAGACACACTTGGAGTTTTGCTTGCCGGTGGTGCGGGGGAGCGGCTCTTCCCCCTTACCCGCGATCGCGCTAAGCCGGCCGTGCCCTTTGGCGGGCACTACCGCATCATCGACGTCACCCTTTCCAACTGCATCAACTCCGGCCTGCGCAAGGTCTACATCCTCACGCAGTACAAGGCGCTCTCCCTCAACCGGCACATCCGCGAAGGCTGGACGGGCGTCGTGGCCCAGGAGCTGGGTGAGTTTTTCGAGCTGTTGCCGCCCATGCAGCGCACCGGCGCCAACTGGTACATGGGCACCGCCGATGCGGTTTACCAGAATATCTACTCCATCGGCAGCGAGCAGCCCAAGTACATGATCATCCTCCAGGGCGATGCTATCTACAAGATGAACTACAGCCGCATGCTGGCGTATCACGAGGAGACCGAAGCCGACGTCACACTGGCTACGCTGCCCATTTCGCCCGACCAGGTGAAGCAATTCGGCGTTGTGGAGGTGAGCAAGACAAGCGAAATTCTGGGTTTCCTGGAGAAGCCTGCCTCCACCACCTTCCGCTCGCCCTTCAACCCCGGCTCCGTGGACGCCTCCATGGGCATTTACATCTTCAACACCGAGACGCTGCTGAAAGCGCTCATCGCCGACGCCGAGAATCCTGACTCCAGGCACGACTTCGGCCACGATATTCTGCCCAATATGCTGGGCAAGAAAAAGATGATGGCCTACAACTTTGTGGACGAGAACAAGCAGCAGGCGCTCTACTGGCGCGACGTGGGCACGCTCGACGCCTATTTCGACGCCAACATGGATCTCTGCGCGGTTTCGCCGGTCTTCAACCTCTACGACAAGGATTGGCCCATCCGCACCCGTGTGCGCCAGTATCCGCCCGCCAAGTTCGTCTTTGCCGAGCCGGGCCGCTCCGGCATGGCCGTCGATTCGGTCATCACCGCCGGCGTCATCATCTCCGGCGCAACGGTCTCCAATTGCGTGGTCTCCCAGGATGTGCGCATCAACTCCTACTCCGCCGTGGACTCCAGCATCATCTTTTCCCACGTCAACATCGGCCGCCACTGCCGCATTCGCCGCGCCATCATCGACCGCCACGTCCACATCCCCGAAGGCTCGGTCATAGGCTACGACCCGGTGGAGGACAAGAAGCGCTACTTTGTCACCCCTACGGGACTGACCATCGTCACCCGCGACGCCTCGCTCTTCGAGAACCCCGTCGATCCCGAGTTCCAGTTGCGGTATTGATGATGTTGCCCACCCTCACCCCGCAAATGCTCTCCCTGCTCTCTTGCATCCGCGAGCTGGCCGCCGCCGCGCCCTCTCTCGACGCCCTCGAAAAAGCCATCGTCGAGGCCATCGCCACCGAGTTCCCTTATTACAACTGGACCGGCTTTTATTGGCTTGATCCGGACGATGCGGAGACGCTGGTCCTCGGCGCATTCAACGGCGAGCCAACCACGCACGTCCGCATCCCTGTCACGCAAGGCATCTGCGGCGCGGCGGTGGCCTCCGGTGAGACCGTCATCGTGGACGACGTGAACGCCGACCCCCGCTATCTTTCCTGCTCCATCCGCACAAAATCCGAGATTGTCGTCCCCATCCGCGCTCATGGCCGCGTAATCGGCGAAATCGACATCGACAGCCACACTCCGGCCGCCTTCTCCGCCCTCGACCGCGGCTTCCTGGAAGAAGCGGCTCTCATCGTCGGAGCCTGGGTGGAAAATCACTCTTCTCATGCGGCTGGGGATGGTTTTTCAAATTGAGCCCCGACCAAATTTTTCAGAAAAGGATTCCCCTATGAACAATCGTGAGCAACAGCTATCCTCGTACCCTGATGTCGCCGGAGAGTCCCGCGTTCAGCGCCTGGGCAGGCGCGCCTTCATCGTTTCCGCGGCGACCGCGGTCAGCGCATCGGCCTTCTGGCTCTTGCGCAAGACCTATCTCACTGAGCCGCAGCTAGTGGATGCATCGAGTGCTCCTGCGAACGTGACCCTCGTGGAATTTGCGGCCAATGGCGAGAAGACCGGCAAGGTGACCGTTCCTCGCATCGTTAAGGCAGACGCCGAGTGGAAGCGGCTGCTCTCGCCGATCTCCTACCAGGTGACCCGTCACGGTGGCACCGAGCGCGCCTACACCGGCGACACCTGGAACCTGCACGATAAAGGCATCTTCCGCTGCATCTGCTGCGACACGGCCCTGTTCAGCTCGGAGACCAAGTTCGATTCCGGCACTGGTTGGCCCAGCTTCTGGCAGCCGATTGCGCGCGAAAACGTGTTGGAAACGAGCGACTCCAGCTTGGGGATGGATCGCACCGCGGTCTCCTGCCGCCGCTGCGACGCGCACCTGGGCCACGTCTTCAATGACGGACCGCCCCCCACCGGCCTGCGCTACTGCATGAACTCGGCAGCCATGCGTTTTGTGAAGCTGGCTTGAGCGGAGTGAGTTACCCAATTTACGAGGAGGTGACCACTCACCAACTACTGCCTTGCCAGCGTCGTACATAGTCCGCAGGTCCGGGCAATGTCCATTAGTTGAAGCGTATACTTTGTTCGTATGCGATTATCAAAGATGACTTGGTGCGGAATTATGTGCGTCGCACTTGGCCTATCCGTCTTCTTCGGGCGGTATACCTGGATAGAAACCCGAACGAACCAGCCAGTCTATATACCAGTGTCATTGAAACCTGGGCATGTTCGAACGCCGCGATTTCATATCAACAAAAACTGGCCCTTTGAGTTCAGAATTGAAGCCAAGGGACACGTTGACCATCATCGTGTTATTTGCTTGATGGGATACGATATTCCTTCTGACAATTGCACCGAGCCTACTGTCATACGCGCAAACTGGGTTCTCTCTGATGATGACAAGTTTGTGGCTCGGGGTGAAACCAGTCGCGACCTTGATCTGGGAGGAGAAGAAGGTGATGGACATTCGGACGTGACAGCTTTTCGACGTTTGGGAGGCGCTGATCTTAAGAACGGGCACAACTATGTTTTAGATGTGGATTTCACGGAGGATGGGAGCATATTGGCAGTGACGGACCCGCATCTCTCAGTCGTGGCTATAGACGGCGGGTTTTATGAGGATGCGTGGATAGATTTGTTTATCTTTTATCTCTTACCGTGCGCTTGTACCGTGCTTTTCGGCCTAGGTATTCTCACTTTCTCATGGGTACGCCACATCAGAAGATTAAGGCTGGCCACAATCGGCAATGAGACACAGTGAGGTATTACTGTTTCCGACAGTATCATCGCCTAACCGGAAGCTGCCCCATTTTTTAGGCGAAAATGAGCTTCATTTCCCGTTGTAATCCTGAAATAGCTCGGGAAACTGTTGCTTGAGCGCCTCGATCTTGGGCCGGTCGTAGACCTGGATGTATGGATTATCGGGGTTGTGCAGTGCGTAGTCCTGATGGTATTGCTCGGCGTCGTAAAAGCCCTTCAACGGCACAACCTGGGTCACAATCGGCTTGGGAAACACGTGCGCCGCGTCGAGCTGCGCAATGTAGGCCAGGCTGATCTTCCGTTGTTCGTCGTTGGTGTAGAAAATTGCGGATCGATAGGAGATGCCTGCATCAGGCCACTGGCGGTTGAGTTGAGTGGAATCATGAGCGACGGAGAAGAAAACCCGCAGTAGTTGTCCATAGGTGATCTTCGACGGGTCGTAGACCACGCGCACCGATTCGGCGTGCCCGGTAGTCTCCGTGGCCACCTGGGCGTAAGTTGCGGTCTCCGCCGAGCCGCCGGCGTAACCGGCCGTCGTCTTCAACACGCCTTTGACGTGCTCCAAGACCGATTGCATGCCCCAGAAGCAGCCGCCGGCAAAGACCGCCGTCTGTTTTCCCGGCGTTTGCGCCAGCTGGGCGTCGCTGGCAGCGGCGGGGATGGGGGGTTTCGCCGCCGCTCTGCATCCGGCGGAGAAGAGCGTCGCGATCAGCAGAGTAATATAGACGCTGCGCTGTGTAATCGTTCTGAGCATAAGAGTCTCCTGGACCGTTTCGCTTCGAACCGGCAGTTATTGGATGCATCTCAGAGACATAGAGACGCGCAAACCCGCTTCGCTCGACTGCGGCACGCTGAGAGGATCGGAAACGGGTCTGCTGGGAACTAATCTGGTAATACCTGCGTACTAACGCATATGCCAGGCGTGGGTACATTAAGCTGGAGTGAGATAGGGCTGGAGACCCCGGCTCTCCACCCTGTGAACAACGACCTGTCCATGGGGAAACCGGCTCTTGCGCCAGCCGTCCGTCGGTCGCGCGGGGAGGCTGCTTCTCTGGAGATCGATTGGTCTCAAATCGTCCGCCGCTGTATGGACGGCGACTCCAGCGCCTGGGCCGAACTGGTCCGCGCGCAGCATCGGCGTGTCTACGGGCTTTGTTACCGCTTTACCGGCAACCCGGCCGACGCCGAGGACCTGACCCAGGACGTTTTCCTGAAAATTTACTCCAACCTGGCCAGCTTCGACACCGGGCGCGGCTCCCTCCAGGTGTGGATCACGAGTTTGACCCGTAACCTGCTGGTGGACAACTTCCGCCGCACCCGCAACTTGCGTGCAACTTCTTCATTAGATGATGGTTGGGAGTCAGCCGAGGAGCTAAAGCCAATTGACCGGCTCACGGCCCGCGGCATCTCCCCCCACGAGGCGGCGGCCAGCAACGAACTGGCAAAGATGGTGCAGGATGCCCTGGCCCGCGTCTCCGTCGATCTCCGTGAAGCCGTCATTCTGCGCGATTTGCAGGATATGGACTACAAGGAGATCGCCTGCGTGCTGGGAATTCCCGAAGGAACGGTCAAATCCCGCATCAGCCGGGGCCGCGCGGAACTTGCGAGGCTCCTGGAACGTAATAGACGGGAGGTAATGTAATGGCAGAGCGCAATAACAATCCGAAATCACCCGCCTGCGGCGAGTGGGAGATGCTTTTGGCGGACTCTCTGGACGGGCTGCTGAAACCCGAGGACGAGGCTGTTTTTAACGCCCACTTGTCCGTCTGCCCGGCCTGCTCCGCGCTCTTTGAAGAGGCGCGCCGCGGCCGCGAGTGGCTGGAGTTTCTCTCCCCGGAGCCGGAGGTTCCGGCCGGGCTTCTCGATAGGATCCTGGCCCACACCGGCCCCGGACACATGGCTGGACCCAGGCTGGCGGTCGCTGGCGGCAACGTGATTCCTATCCGTCCGGTCTCAGTACCGGCATGGCAGCGTCCCGGCCTGGTAGCTAGCGTCCACCGCTTTGCCGAGCCTCGCCTGTTGATGACGGCGGCCATGGCCTTCTTTTCCATCGCCATGACGCTCAACATCACCGGCGTCCGGCTGAGCAGTCTGCGGCTCTCCGATCTGCGCCCCAGCATGATGCGTTCATACATGGAACGGGAGTTGGCCATGGCCTCGACCCCCATCATCCGCTTCTACGACAACTCGCGGCTGGCCTACGAGGTGCAGACCACCGTGCGCGAGCTGCGCCAGACCACCGGGATTGGCGAGCAGGGTGAAGACCAGGACAACATGCAGAAGAAACTGCAAAACCTGGCGCCCGGAGAGTCGCGTCAGGCTCCGCTGCCCGGCAACGAGACTCCGCGGACAAGCCCTCCGCAACAGCCTGACAGTCTGGCTGCCGGCACTCCTGCTCAACCCGCTTTCAACCATTCAGAGTTTTTAGTGACTTCCCTCGCGTTTCAGAAGCGGCCAGCGCACTCCGGCGGCTCCCCAAGCGACATACGGGAAAGGAGCATTCTATGGATTGCGTAAATCACAGCGGCACAAATGCAACAGCCTATTGCCAAAGCTGCGGCAAGCCGCTCTGCGCCGCTTGCGTGCGCAGCGCCGCCGGAGGTCAGATTCTCTGCGAGTCTTGCTGGTCGGCGTGGCAGAGCTATCAACAGCCGTTTATTCCGCCTACCGCGCACACTGGACCCAACCCCACTGCCGCCGCCTGGCTGGGACTGATTCCCGGCGTGGGCGCCATGTACAACAGCCAGTTCCTCAAGGGTTTCATTCACGTGGTTATCTTCGCGGTGCTGGTCAGCATCGCCAACCACTACGACATCTTTGGCCTCTTCGTCGCGGCCTGGATCTTCTACCAGTCCTTTGACGCCTACCACACCGCCAAGGCATTGCGCGATGGCCTGCCGCTGCCCGATCCCTTGGGACTGAACGAGGTGGGTAACTGGCTGAACATGGGCGCGCGGCCGCGGTATCCGGGCTATCCCGCCGGTCAGGCTGCTGCTTCAGTGCCGACAGCGGAGGGTTCTCAGCCGCCGCCGCCTTATCAGGCCCCTTTCACGCCGCCTGCCGGCTACGTCGATCCTGCTGCCATACCTCCGGTGCCGCCCATTCATTGGCGGCGCAGGGAGCCGGTGGGAGCCATCGTGCTGATTGCCGTGGGCGTCTTGTTCCTGCTGGGTCAGTTGGATGTCTTCCACGACCGGTTCTTTGGGTTAACCTGGCCGCTGCTGCTGATTGCTCTCGGCGTCTGGCTGATCATTCGCCGTATTGAAGATTCAAGAGGAGGTTCCAAATGAGCCGTTACGTCATGATTCACCGCCTGCGCGGCCCCGCCATTCTGCTGCTGATCGGAGGTCTTGCGCTGCTCGATCACTTAGAAGTCATTCACCACTTCTGGGGGTGGTTCTGGCCGCTGCTGCTGATCATGCTGGGTATGTTCATGCTGGCTGAGCGCATGGCGCTGGATGCAGAGGGTGGCTATCCGTCGTGGCCATATCCGGGCCAGCCTTACCCCGGTACTTATCCGGGCACAAATCCAGGCTCCGCGCCGCCTGCTCCGGCAGAGAGTTCGGCTACAGTTTCTGCCAGCTCGCAGGAGTTCGGAAAGAACTCCCAGGGAGAAAAATTATGAGTACCACACCTCCGAATATGCCTCCCAACACGCCGCCCGGCGGTGGCGCGCCGCCCCCGCCCTACCCGCCCTATGATCCCAAGACCCAGTGGCGGGTCTATCGGGCGCAGCAGAAGGCCGCATGGCGCGCGCAACGCGATGCCTGGAAGGCCCAGCGTTACGCCATGAAGGCCAGCTACGTGGGCGCATACGGCCCCCGTGTTCCCTCCATCGTCGGTCCCATCATCCTGATTGCCATCGGCGTGATCGCTTTGCTGATGGTCACCGGACGCATTAATGCCGGCGTGTTCTGGAGCTGGTATGGCCAATGGTGGCCGCTGCTGCTGATTGGCGCCGGACTGGCTCTGCTCGGCGAGTGGGCCATCGATCTGCATCGCGAGACCCCGGTGCGCCGTGGCGGCAGTTTTGTGGGCATCCTCATCCTGCTGGCCTTTGTGGGGTTATGCGCGGCCGGATGGAATCATGCGCAGCCCTGGTTTAACCATTGGAATGGCGATGGCGACGATTTCTTTAACTCCTTCGGCCTGCCGCAGCACAACATGGACCAGCAATTGCTCACCCAGCAGATTCCCGCCAATGCCGCCATCCAGATCGAGAATCCGCGCGGAGACGTAAGCATTACCGCGGGCGACAGCTCCACCATCGAAGTGCGGGCGCACGAAGTGGCCTACGCCAGCTCCGACGCTGATGCCAAAAAAATCTTTGATTCCGTGGCGGCGCATCTGACCGCAAGCGGCAACGGCGTGCTGCTGAAATCAGAGAGCAACTCCAACGGGCTGGTCAACCTCACTGTCACCGTGCCCAGGACCGCCAAGGTGACAATCAATAACAGCAAGGGCGATGTCTCCGCCTCCGGACTGGGCACGGGAATCACTGTTACCGCCCGCGGAGACGTGCAGCTCAACTCCATTGCCGGCACGGTCGAGGCGCACTTTCCTCATGGCCATCACGACTTTTCCGCCCATGATATCCAGGGCGATCTGACCTCCGACGGGGACCTGAGCGACATCACCTTCTCCGAGATCAAGGGCAAGGTTACGCAGAGCGGCGAAATCTTCGGCGGCGCGCATATGGAGAGCGTCCATGGGCCGCTGCATATGCACACTTCAATTACCGACATCGAAGTGGCGGAACTGCCCGGCGACCTGACCCTCGACTCCGGCGACCTGCGCGTCAACCAGGCCAAGGGGCATGTGCGCGTGGTCACCCACTCCAAGGACATCGATCTCAACCAGATCTATGGCGACAGCTATGTTGAAACCCGCAACGGACGCATCGCCATTGAGCCCGCCGGCGCCTACGGAGTTGAAGCCAAAAACGATAAGGGCGACATCGAGGTGACGCTGCCGCCCAACGCCTCCGCCTCCGTCAACGTGCGCACCCACAACGGCGAAATCCTTTCGGATTATCCCATCCCCGCAACAGAAGGCGAGAACAAGCTGGCCACATTCACCATCGGTTCCGGCGCATCCAAAATCGTGCTGAACTCGAGCAACGGCGACGTGCATATCAAGAAAGGCCCAGGCTTCCCGTCCGCGCCCACCACGCCTTCACCGGCCACTCCAACTCAACCCAAGGTCCCCATGCTCAACGTTCCGCCCTACCACAGAATTCCGCCGGGCTTCGAAGGTAAACAACTCAAGGAGCCCAAGGTGCCGCCACCGGCGCCGGTCAAACAATAACGCTTCTATCAACCGGAATGAACAACTCAGGCGCGGGAGAACTCACCCTTTCGCGCCTGCTTTTTTCGCTCCGCCGAAGATCGCTCTCACCACATCCGGATGGAGATTCGTCGAGCGATAAGTCTGTGCTATTGAGTCGGTGGTTGGATTTCAAAATGCACTGTATTTGTGCGTAACCAAACTCCCGCCTTGTCCTGGACTTCGAGGTATACGGTGTATTGGCCGGGGATGAGATCATACAATTCCGTCAAATCAATAATTTCGACATCCGACTCACCCGGAGGTATCCCTTCATATGGTTTTTCTCCTGGTATATTGAGTGGAATTCTTCCTGGTCCCCCGCCTGCGAGCGTGGGCAAGCCAGGTTCGCCCCGAAGTTGGCGATGACGGTACGTTAATGGTGGTTCACCTTTCACCCCCTTTAGGTGAACGCGACTATCAGAGGAAAGGCCTGGAAAAAGATTTTGCTTACTAATGTTCTTTGATGTCAATAGAACCCAGGGATGTTGGCCCGCCGGGACACTATCTTGTTTCATCTTAATGCTTACAGCAATTAAATCTGACTTGGCTCCTGACGAAGAATCCTGACCGTTGAGTAAAACACAACTCACAGCAATTACCACAATGATTGCCGGTTGAAAAGTAAAAGTTTGGACAACTCGCATATTGTCTCCTTTGCTTCAGGATGGATATTAACACCCACCGAAAGCTGACTTGTAGCAACTGCCCCATGTGGGGTAGACGCTGGTTTCGTAAGTGGTTTGCGTCCCAACTCCGCATTGAACTATCCAGTTGCTTGTGAATGCTCCAGGCCCTGGTGAAGTCAATGCATTGATAGTACAAGCACTCCAAGTCCAATGAATCTCCCCCAGGGGCACTGGAATGGAAGAACAATTGCTCGGAGTAACTATATATGGGTTTTTACCGGTATTGGTATTGACTGTCGCAGGGGTGCATGTTGATTGACCTGCAGGCGGAATCGCTGGATCCCAGAGCACGTACATTGTCGCATTGAATGATTCTGCTGCCTCGCCGACACCGCTATAAAGATTTACCATCGCCGGCGTATCCGATGCATAATTGGAAGGCTTAGTAACAGGAGGTGATTGAGATTGACCTACATCGTAAGTTGAGGGATATGGGTACAACCCATCCAGCTGATTGAGCGCGTTTATCGGCATCGTGTAGCCGGAATTCGTTGAATATAGCGCAGAGTAGTCAATTGAATTCAGGATTTGAACCCAAATGAATCTTCCTGGATTTGCCTGCGGAGAAGTCATTGGTTCCTGAAACCAGGCACCGACTGTCAGGTTATTCGGCGAATTGCCCATACTCATACACGCCGGATTCGCAGTTGGAGTGGAGCTTGTGATAATACAACCCTTAGTATTATCATATGTGCCAATCACTGTGCCCGATATGCCAGACTGAAGATTTGCTATAGGCTGAAAACTTCCCGTCGGCCCCTGTACATTGAATATCGCCCAGGCTGAAATAGTCGAATCGTCAGAAAAAGTACCTGTGACGACGACCTCTTCATAATGTCCTGGCGCGGTGAAATAGATTTGTATTGGATTGTAATTCAAATCAGCAGGTGTTATCGGATTCACCGTTCCGCTTTGCGCCGATGCAGTATACCCTCCCACCGCGTTAACGGCGGGAGTAGTTTTGGTTGCGCAAGTTGAGTCACTGCAATCATAAATTATCCAGGTTATGCTTTCGACAGATGCCCAGTCGTTATCAACTATAAGAAAGGGTGGGACCTCTATCTTGATTTGCTGGCCTGCCATCACATTTGTGGTCACGCACTCAATATCGCCCGCGGGATAAGGACCGATCATAGATCCCCACCACACAATTCGAGTGTTGTTGCTGACCTCGTCACAGCTACAGTTCATTGGGATAACCCCTACACCGCAATCCGCGGGGCGCTCGCGCCGATGCGCGTGAAGACCTCCCAGGGAATCGTTCCCGTCGCTTCGGCGTGGTCGAAGGCGGTGATGCTTTCGCCGCCCTGCTCGCCCAGGATAACCACCTCGTCGCCCGGCTCGACCCCAGAAATCTCGGTTACGTCCAGCACCGCCGCGTCCATGCTGATGCGGCCCACCAGGGGCGCTCGCTGCCCCCGGACCAGCAGGCTGAAGCGGTTCCCGAGACGCCGGTCGAGGCCGTCTACGTAGCCCGCCGCCACCAGCGCCAGCCGCATTGGCTCGGTTGCTACAAAAGTCCCGTTGTAGCCCACCACCGCGCCGGCGGGAATCGCGCGCACCCCCACCACGCGCGTCTTCCACGTAAGCACCGGATGCAATCGCGCGCGCGCGGCGGTCAGCGATTCCGGCTCCGGAGACTCCCGCGGCTCAAACTTCGAGTCGAATTGCGGAATCAGGCCGTAGAGCGCCAGCCCCGGCCGCAGCATCGCCTTCATCCCGTAGCGGGCGGCGAGAGCGGCAATTCGCGCGGCCTTCCCGGACAGTAGCGCGGCGGAGTTGCCCACGTTGAGCCACTCCGGATGAACTCCGGCGGCCATAATCTTGCGCAGTATTTCTTCCAGCAAGGCCAGTTGCGCCTCCGTCACCCTGCCGTCCGCCTCATCAGCGGCAAACAGGTGGGTCATCACGCCCTCCAGCCGCAGCGGCGATTCGGGATGGAAGCGCGCCAGAAGCTCTCCTGCCTGCCCGCCCTCCGCGTTGAACTCCTCGGGCGCAACCCCCTGGCGGCTCATACCGGTATCGATCTCCAGATGCACGGGAACCGAACCCCCCGCCGCGCGTGCCGCCTTCTCCAGCTCGTCCAACTGCCACGGCTGCCAGGCCACAACGCTCAACCTGTGCTCCACCGCCGCCGCTCCCTCGCCGGGAAGTGCGCCGCACATCACCAGCACCCCGGGTGCGGGGCATAGCGCGCGCGCGCGTACCCCCTCATCGACGCGGGCCACGCCCAGCCACCGTGCCCCGGCGCGCTCCACGGCCGGTGCGCAGATTTTCAGGGAATGTCCGTAGGCATAGTCCTTGACCACCGCCATAAGCTCTACATGGGGCGCGGCCAGGTTCATTAAAAACCGGAAGTTGTCTTCAAGGGCGCGGGTGCGAATCTCCACCCAGCAGGAGTGTGTTGTCATCTGGCTGTCCAAGCCATAGTGTAACAACTGACCACTGATCACTGACCACTGCTTTTCTTACTCCAGCAGCGCAAACGCCATCACGGTCTTCTCTTTCGACGGAATCTCTTCCAGAAGTTCAGCCTCTAAATCAGACGGGATGGTCATTTCGCAGGCCACCACCTTCTCCTTGGCGGCGCCTATAAAGCACAGCTCGCAGTGGCCAAGCTCCTCGCCTTCTCCCATGCGAACCGGCGGGCCGAAGACGCGGCAGGTCATGGGCCGCCAGGCGTATATATCGCAGGTGCCGGTATCGGGGTCCAGCGCCGGGCAGGCGGCCTCGTTATCGAAATTCTCAAAGCGCTCCTCGTCCACTTTGGAATCGCCCAGCACACCCGTCTCAACATCGCCGGGGAACTGCGCCCCATGCTCGTCAACCCAGGCCCGCGCGCGCTTCTCAATCCGAGCCGCTAAAACCGGATTCGAGGCCCGGATCGTGTCCATGCCGGCGCGCAACCTCAGCGTGTCCAAAGGATTGAGGACAAAGGCTCCATGGCAGCATTGACTACAACCCGGTTTACAAACCAGCAACTTGCCCGCGTTGTTCGCTGCCTGATCGAACGCGGTGTCCATGATTTGCACCAATAGAGAGTCGCCTGAGGGCAAACGCATATCGCACAGAATAACCTATTTTTCACATGGAATGTAAGCATTACTATAGTTAAATGAAAGAGTTACTATTGACACGGAGGATTCCCCATGCCTGCTTTCCCCAGCACCATCATTCCCGGTCATCGCTACCGCAACGCCCCCGCCGCTATTGAGTGGCTCGAAAAGGTCTTTGGCTTTCAGCGCCATGCCGTCTATGAAGGCCCAAATGGAACCATCGGTCACGCCGAGCTGACCCTGGGCAACGGCATGATCATGCTTGGCTCGGGCAAAGACGACGAGTATGGCCGCGGCTTCAAGTCCCCGTCCGAGTTGGGCGGCATCGAAACACGTAGCTTGTACATCGTCGTCCCCGACGCCGACGCCGCCCATGCCCGCGCCGTAGCCGCCGGAGCTACCATCACTCGCCCGCTCCAGGACACCCCTTACGGAAGCCGCGAGTTTTCTGTCAAAGACCCCGAAGG
>Ga0326727_10002813_pt1 | contig 57776 bp, 77 predicted proteins | sample MB2enrmetagenome_FD_207643 | JGI IMG/M metagenome (GOLD analysis project Ga0326727, IMG submission 207643) | Lab enriched peat soil microbial communities from McLean, Ithaca, NY, United States - MB29MY | ecosystem: Environmental > Terrestrial > Soil > Wetlands > Peat | place: USA: New York... | reverse complement strand
GAGGTGATAATGGCCCCGGACTGCCTGGGACCGCGGACCGAGGCCATGGCCCAGGCCCTCAAGCCCGGCCAGGTCCTGCTGCTGGAGAACCTGCGCTTTCATCCCGGGGAGGAGGCCAATGACCCGGAGTTCGCCAAGCAGGTGGCCAAGCTCGGCGAGGTGTACGTCAACGACGCCTTTGGCACGGCCCATAGGCCCCATGCCTCGGTGGTGGGCTTCCCGGCCCTGATGGGGGCCTGCTGCGGCGGACTTCTGCTCAAGAAGGAATGGGAATTCCTGGGCAAGGCCCTGGAAAACCCGGTGCGGCCTTACGTGGCCGTGACCGGCGGGGCCAAGGTCTCCACCAAGCTGGCCGTGCTGCATCATCTTTTGGGAAAGGTCGATGACATCATCATCGGCGGGGCCATGGCCAACACCTTTCTCAAGGCCAAGGGCTTGGCCATGGGCAAATCCCTGGTTGAGGACAATCGCCTGGACGAGGCCAAGAATATTCTGGCCGCGGCCGAAAAGCGCGGAGTGGGCCTGCACCTGCCCGTGGACGCCACTATTTCCCTGGACGCGGGCAAACCTTTGGCCGAGATGTCTTCGGCCGGGGTGCGGTCCTGCTCGGACATTCCGGCCGAGGCCATGATCCTGGACATCGGCCCGGCCACGGCCACGGCCTTCTCCGGGGTGCTGGCCAAGGCCAAGACCGTGGTCTGGAACGGACCCATGGGGGCCTTCGAGAACCCGGCCTTTGCCCAGGGCACCTTGAGCGTGGCCAAGGTCCTGGCCGGGCTGGACGCGGTGACGGTCATAGGCGGCGGGGACACGGATTCGGCCGTGCACGCCTCGGGCCTGGCCGACAGGATGAGCTTCATCTCCACCGGCGGCGGGGCCTCCCTGGAGTTCATGGAGGGCAAGGAATTGCCCGCATTCAAGGCCCTGAGGGAGTGTGGCAAATGAAAAAGCTGATGGCCGCCAATTGGAAGATGTACAAGACCCGCAAGGAAGCAGGCAAAACCGCCGAGGCCTTGGTCAAGGCCGTGGGCAAGTCCCTCCCGGCAGACCGCGAGGTGCTGATCCTGCCAACCTTCACCGGGCTCAGGTCCGTGCGCAAGGCCCTCAAGGAGGCCAAGGGCTTCTTTCTCGGCGGGCAGAATTTCTATCCGGCCGAGGAGGGGGCCTTCACCGGGGAGATCGCCCCGGGCATGCTCCTGGATTTGGGCTGCGCCTACTGTCTGGCCGGCCATTCGGAACGGCGCCACGTCATGGGCGAAACAGACGAGTTCGTGGGCCAGAAGGTGGCCTTCGGCCTTGAGAAGGGCCTGTCCATGATCTTGTGCGTGGGCGAGACCATCGGGGAGCGCCAGGCCGGCCAGGTGGCCGAGGTGGTGCGCCGGCAGATGGAGGCCGGGCTGGCCTGCGTGGACCAGGGCTTGGACCCGGCCAGGCTGGTGTTGGCCTACGAGCCGGTGTGGGCCATCGGCACCGGTCTCACGGCCGGGCCCCCGGAGATACTTGCGGCCCACGCCCTGCTAAGGGATCTGCTCAAGGCCAAATTCGGGGAAAACGCCGCCCAAATCCGCATCCAGTACGGCGGCAGCGTGAAGCCCGAGAACGCCGCGCAGGTCATGGCCCTTGACAACGTGGATGGAGTATTGGTAGGGGGCGCGAGCTTGAACGCCGAGAGCTTCTCGCGCATTGTGTTGGCCTAGCGGCCGGCTATCCTGGTTTCCCTGGAGCAACATAAATTGTCCACCATAATTGCTACGGTTCATATCATTGCCTGCGTGCTGCTCGTGGTGCTGGTGCTTTTGCAATCCGGCAAGGAAGGCATGGGAGTGATTTTCGGCGGCGGTTCCGGCTCGGTGTTCGGCAGTTCCGGGGCGGGCGGCCTTTTAGTCAAGTTGACCGCGATTTTCGGGGCCGTGTTCCTTATCACCTCACTGGCCTACAACTATTACAACGGCCGAGCCCGTCATCCGGATACCTCCGTGATGGAGGGGGCTCAGATAGAGCAAAAGGCCGCGCCCGTGGAAAACAAGAAACCGGGGAATCTGTTCGAGGAATCCCCGGCCCCCGCCGAGAAGAAATGATCCTCGGCCCTGCCGAAGTGGTGGAACTGGTAGACACACCATCTTGAGGGGGTGGCGAGCGAAAGCTCATAGGGGTTCGAGTCCCCTCTTCGGCACCATCCATTAGCTACATGACTGCAAAAACCGCTGGTAAGGCCCCGAATAAGCATACAAACTTAGGCCAAACCAGCGGTTTTTATTTGACCAAACCACACATTTGACTCAGCCCTTCCACCGGATATAAAACCGGATAACTCGCGCCTACTGGACCCCGACCGGATAACTCCAGGCGGTGCGCGGGCTCACCAGGGAGGGCTACCATGCTCACAGACGCCGACATACGCACAGCCAGGCCGGGGCCGAAGGTCAAAGTCCTCAAGGACGAGCAGGGCCTCTATCTGGAGCTTCGTCCAGACGGGAGCCGGTACTGGCGGCTTCGGTATTGGGTGGCCGGCCGGGAGCGCCGGATCAGCCTGGGCGTGTACCCGGCGGTCTCCCTGAAGCAGGCCAGGCAGAACCGAGACGAAGCCCGCGGGCTGTTGGCCAAGGGGCTCGACCCGGGCGTCGTCAAGGCCCAGGCTAAGAAGGAGACCAAAAAAGCCCCGACTCCAGAGCCGGTGGCCACGAGCATGACCTTCGAGGCCCTGGCCAGGGAGTGGCATGACCGGCAGCTCAAGGTGTGGAGCGACGGCCACGGGGCTAGGATCATGGGGCGTCTGGAGAACCACCTATTCGAGGCCATCGGCTCCATGGATATATCCGGTCTTAGGGCTCCGGCCATATATCCGGTTCTCCGGGAGATTGAGAAGCTGGGCCACCACGAGACAGCCAAGCGGCTCCGACAGTACGTGGAGTCCATCTACGTCTACGCCCTGGCCCGGGGCCTGGTGGACCGCAACGTGGGTATGGACCTTCGTGGGGCGCTCGCGCCGTGCCACGTCAAGAACCGGCCGGCCCTGACCGACCCGAAAGCCGTGGGCCAGCTTCTCAGGGCCATCCGTGGCTATGCCGGTGGCCCGGTGGTCTCGAATGCCCTGCGACTGGCTCCATTGACCTTCGTGCGTCCCGGGGAACTGCGTAAGGCCGAGTGGGCCGAGGTGGACCTGGACAACCCCGCTGGGCCTCAGTGGGTGCTTCCGGCCGAGAAAACAAAAATGCGCCGTGAGCACATCATTCCCCTGTCCACCCAGGCCGTGGAAATCTTCGAGGACATGTTCCCGATCACCGGCCAGGGCAAGTACGTGTTTCCCTGCAACCGGACAAACACCAGAACGAACCCCAGGGCCATGTCGGACATGACCATCAACAGCGCGTTACGCCGGCTTGGTTATGACACCCAGGACGAGATGTGCGCCCACGGGTTCAGGGCGATGGCGAGCACGATGCTCCACGAGGCAGGCTGGCCCTCCGATGTGGTGGAGCGCCAGCTTGCTCATGTGGAGGGAAACAGCGTGAAGAGGGTGTATAATCGAGCGGAGCTTTTGCCAGAAAGGCGGCGCATGATGCAGGAATGGAGCAACTACCTGGACCGGCTGGCCGCTGAGGACTATGCGCCGCTTGTTTACGGAGGTTAAGAACGCACTCGTGCTCCAAGTCTAGCCACTATCGCTTTCACGTATTCCGGGGTCCATTCTGGCGTGTAGACCAGCTCCGCGGCTATGGTGACAGCCCCGGCGTTAATGCGGCCGTCACCCTCCTCAAGAGCTTTGCAGGCCAGGCCCCTCCAGTGCGCATGGAAGGCTTTAAGCTTTTCCTCCTGAGAAGCTTTAAGGGCTACCTTCTCATCCTGGCCGGGAGGGCCATACACGGCGCTGAGGATTTTTGTGGAAGTGGAGTACATCACACGCCTTCCTTCGGATTCTGCTTGGGCTTCATCAGAGCAAGAGCCTCGATGGCCAAGTCGCCGCTGTCCAGCTCAATGGGCGCATGGGAAAATGGGACCGTGGCGCTTTGCCGGTAATTCTTCTTGTCGGCGTAGAACTCCAGGGCCTTCTGCACTTTCAGGCACTCCTCCGGGATGGGCAAGTACATCCACTGATCGCCTTCCTGGACCTCCAGAGGGTCGGTGTCTCCTCCAAAATCCCACCAGAGAGTTTCAATCCCATCCACGAGGAAGCGCACGGTACAGTGCTGGAGGGTGCCACCCTGCTTTGGTATCAGGAGCACGGGGTTGCCCTGGCGCGGCCGAGAAGTCTTCTCCTCGGTTATAATGGTGTAGGTCAGCATAGCTACTTCAACTCCCAAATCGGACAGTTATCAATGTACTTCTTGGAGAAACGGCTTTTAACCCAGCAGCGTTTACCATCTGAGTAAACCATTGTGTCCGAGATATTTGCAAAAGCTCCTCCACGTATTCTATGACACACCGCCTCTGTGATAGCACTCCCAGCTTTAATCAGCGCCCACGGGAAAAGAACCCCTCTACAAGTAAGACAGTGGTGGGTGGGGAATGTGGTTGGCAAAGAACGGGTGTTCCAAAGCGTTATCGCTTCTTCCTTGGTGTTTTTGTGCTGGGGTACAAGGTTCTGTAGAGACGCTAAGCAGTCTGGACAGTTTACCCACCAATGTTGGCCCCCGTGAGGCGCAGGAGCCGAACACATATTTAGGCTCGGCTCAGTGTTTCCGCAAAATGGGCAAGGCTTCAGTTCAGGCATCTCAGCTCTCCTTTTCCCCAGCGAAAGTGGCCAGCACAACGATCCAGGCCAGGCCCCCCAAGCCACCCGCCAGGGTGCAGATCGCTCCCGTGGGATCGAGTAAAGGGTCCTTCATAGCCGCGCCCAGGCCAAACCCACCGGCCATCGTGGCCATGGACGCCGTACAGCCCAGCAAGAACCGCCTAGCACGACGACGGAACAACCTCTCGTGTTTAAGCATCGCCATTCTCCTTCTCGCAGAAAGCCGCGCACTCCCAGACCGGAGTGACGACGTTGTAGCTCACGTCGAGTTCATAAAGCGCCTGGGCGATGCCGCAATTATCAGCGGCCCCGGGGCTGAACACCCCGCATTGATAGCAGAGACAGTGCTCCCGGTGCTTGCCCTGGAGGTCCTGGCGCACGGCCATGGTCCTCCCGTGGTGCTCGTAGTGGATGATTTCCTGTTCGTTCATGGCGTGCTCCTTCATCTTGGCCAAGTCTTCCGTGGACAAAGCCAGTTCGAGTTTCAGCCGCATTTCATGGGTGGCATTGGCGTTTTGCGGGGGCACTTGAAGTGCCCGGTATATGAGCCTGCTCATTCTCACGATCCAATCCTGGGCCGCGTTCCGCTCTTTCCTGGTTCGCTCCAATTCAGCCTTGAGGATGGACCCGCTTTCACGCAGAGCGGCTATTGTGCCACCGGGATAAAGACCAGTAATGTGGCAAAAAGCCACTTCCTGCGAGACTGTGGGCTTCTCGACCTCAGCCAGGAGGGCCGAGGCGTGGGGGATGCCCCTGGCAGCCACCAAGGCGTCATATAGTGCTAAAAGTTCAGGATTTGTCCCGTGGCGACGGTCAAAGTTGGTAGCGAGTTTCAAATACTCCTCAGACTCCTCGTAGCCACGGAGAAGGTAGGTCCAGGCCGCGTCCGCCACGGCCTGAAGCTTCTCCGTTTTGACCAGCAGGGCATCATAGTCGGGCTTGTACGGGCTCATCACCACACCCCCGACGCTTGCTTCATCATCTCGCCGCTCTCCATGCCGGCGTCGATCAGCTCGTCCGCGGTAAACTCGGGGTCATAGGACGAGTACAAGGCTTGCATGTCCTCGGCGATCTCGCGCCACACGGTGCGCCGACCGGCCGGGGCTGAAGGCAATTCCGTCTGGATGTCCTCGACCCAGACCTGGACACCCTTGCAGAAGTCGATGGCATGGACCTTTAGGCCATACCTCTTGACCAGGGCCTCCTGGAGAGCCCCCAGGGACTTTCCGTACTGCTTGGTCGCCTTCACATCGAGGAGCCACTTTCCGTCAGCTCCGATGCGCTGGCAGGCGAAGATCGAAGCCCGCTGGAGATTCAGGCCCAGCCGATGGAGAAGAGGCCTAACGTCATCGGGGAGGGCCCGGCCGGCCGCCTGGAATGACTCCTGACACGACTCGATAACCCCTTGGATCAGGTCGCAGCAAAGGAGTTGCCGCCTTATGGCCTTGGACATGTTCATACGGCCAAGGCCTCCTCGGGGATTTCAGGGTTCGAGAAGGGGTTGGCCTGGGCACTCCGGGGGTCAAGGCCGTTGTCGAACTTCAGGTTCAGCCACCCGGGGTACAGGTTGATGAAGGATGGCAGGCTTTCCCGATCCGGTGGCAAAATGCCGCGGCAATCCGTGCAGGTTGATGTGTAACCGCCTCCAAGGTTCCTGAAGGCCTCCAAGGGGAGAAGCCACTGGCAGGAGGTACAGACCTTATGCCGGACTCCCTTGATGATGGTGTATTTGCCCTTTTTGGAGTCAAAAGGGACCTCTTTCGTCGCGCAGGCGTTGCAAACCGAGTGCAGCTTGCCAGCACGGGTGAAACGAATCGGGGGCTTGGCCTGGCCGCACTTCTCGCAAGCCAAGTCCTCTTCTTTTGGTGTTCTCCAGCTCATGACCTTCTCCTTCAGGCTGCGCCGCCCTACAAAGCCGGACGGCGGCCCTGTGGTTTATTATGGGCCTACCGACGACGCGGCTTGGCCTGGTACATGGCCAGGAGGCACGGGCGGCAAAAGGGGACCACCTCGCCGCCGACCAACCGGCTGACCGTGCGCAGGAGTTCATCCTTCGTGGAGGCGACAACCACCTCAGTCGTTCCCCATTTCTCGACGATGTACCCACCAGGGCAGACCCTGATGTGAATATGTTCGGTGGCCATGGTTCATCTCCGTATGGTTAAACTAGACAAATTGCCTAAAAGTCCGCAGCCGTGGTAACCACGCCGGCCTGGGTCCGGTAAGCCGTGTGCAGGAGCCCCACCGCCGTCAGGATGAAGTACACCTTCTCCAGGAGAGCCCCGTCTGGGTCTTCGGGGTCTGGCTTCACGATGGGGGTCTTGAACCCGGTGATCCCGAAATCGGTGGCCCGGGTGGTCAGGGTGAAGGTCGCGCCGGATTCGTTGTCCTCCAGCACGACGGTAGCCTTAATGACCTTGCCATCGGTCAGCGGGGCCGAGAGGGTGGTCAGCTCGACGCTTTCGGGAGCTTCCAGGCTCATGGCCGTCTTGTCCGCTTCGCTGACCACCACGGCCTTGTTGGGCACGTACAGGCGGCCAATGGGCAGCTCCATGGTCTTGGTGAACACGCTGGTCAGGAAGTCCTGGGCCGTGGCCGTCATGTCGTTGGCCAGGATGTCCGGGGTCTGCTCGACCAGACGGTCCTCGAAGTGCGCGCTCCAGTGGGCCTCGAAGGCTTCCTTGACGCTCTTGGAGGCAGAGCACAGGAGGACGGTGCTGCTGGTGGGGTCCACTACCACGTCGAACACGGCCGGAGCCGGCTCGGTCCGGGCCAGTAGCTTGAGGGTAACCTGATCCTTGATCTCCTGCTTGCGATTCTTACGAAGGGCGGTCAGGCCGGTTCTCTTCTTCAGCTCCTCCAGTTCCGCGGCCAGGGCGAGCTGGTACTTCTTCTTAAGCACGGCTCCGGGAATGCGCCGGGTATCAATGCGGAAAGAGAAGGTCACGAAGCGGCCCCGGGCCGGGTGGGACTTGGCCCAGGCCGTGTCAAGGTAATCGTCGATGTTCACGAAGCCCCGGGACACCGGGTCGGCCGTGTCGTCGATGGGCATGAACTTGGCTTTGAGCAAGTCGTCCAGGGTGGGGGCGAAGCCACTCTTGTAGACCGTTAACGGGGTTGACTTGGACATGATGGACATTGTTCTGCTCCTTCAGTTTGAGATTTAATGATTGCCTCGTCGATAGTACGCTTCATCCTCTCCCACACTCTGGGAGGTACGCCTTTGAAAAGTACCGCCGCTTCTTCAGTGAATGCTTCTTTATACACGTAGCCTTTGGAGTTGCTGGTTGGGTTCACATGCACGATAATAGAGCGAGCGAGAGACTTTGGTAGCTCGCTATTATCTAGAAGGAGTTCAATACAGCGCAGGGGAAGGGATTCAGGTTCATTGGAGGGCATCGGCCCGTCGAAGTCCAAATATGAAGTTAAGGAAGGGAGCTTATCCAGAATGCGGATACACATATCGGCTGGAAGGCGGTCAAGCTCCAGCGTTGTTACTTCAAGATTAAGCATTTGGTAGACACGTTCCGCGCCTATCAGGCGATAAAGGGAGCGTCCCACTTCCCGGATGTAGTCCTCGGCCTGCTGCTTTTCTCTCCGTAGCTCGGCAAGCTCCTGGCTTTTCAGCTCTTGGAGCAGCTTCATTCGATGAACTAGATACTGGACATCCCGGCGCAGTTGATCCCGCACCTCGCGCTCGGACCGCTGGCGCACCCGGGCCGTTGTTCGGTTTCGTCTTGGCTTTGGCATCATACACTCCTTGCTCAATTTATTCGGTCGGTGCCGGGCACAGAGGGGAGGGCCCACCCGTATTGGCTAGACGCGGGCTCGCGGGACAGCCTACCCCGCACCCTTTCCCCTCTCTGGCCGACAGCGACCGTATCGCCTCTTCGCCCAGGGCCGGGCCGGCACGTTGGTACACACCGACCTGGAGGGCCTTGTTGTCCTGCGGCCCGGCCCTGGGCGAAGGGGGGCGAACCCCCTCCGCTTGCAGTCCATGGCTACTTCATGGGCCGTCTCCTTCTGGGTTTTGGGTTGCCCGTATTCCGTGAGGGCATCTGTAAGGTTAAACCAGACATTTTGTCAACAACTTTTCCTGCTCTGGTCCAACTTTTTCCCTCATAGACATCCAGGCTCATTCCGGTGATTTCCGACTTGCCCATCGTGACATCCCGGGCCTCAGCCTCGTCCACCACGCATAGGTCGATCCGGTGCTTGAGTCCTCTCCGGGTGAAGTCGTTCACGAAGCGCAGGCCATAGCCCTCGATATGAATCCAGCGGCCCTTCAGGTGCTTGAGGTCCCTGGATACCGCGCACGTCGTACCAGGCAGCACCGGCAGCATCATGGCCCCGACATCGTGGCTCGGCACGTAGCCGGTCACCGAAACCGCAATCGTCAGGGCGGCCATGAGACTCATTCGCCCACCAGGAGGTCCCTGATTTGGTGGGCGCAGCCCGCGATCTCGCCATATTCGGGCGCTACCACCAAGTCCCAGCCATGGTAGCCATCGAGCGCCGTCTCGCTGCTATGGTCAGCATTCGGGCCCGGGGTCCAGTGGGAATAGGGGTTGATCCGGACGCAGAAGGCCCCCAGCTCGCGCAGAAGCTCCAGTTCGGAGATAAAGCGCATATCGTCCACGACGATGAGATCGGTGGGCTCCTCGTAAAAGTGCTCCCTGATATGGTCCTTGAGCTTGTTGACCCAGTAATCAGGGTCCGCAGCCCGGCGGATTTCCGTGCCCCACCACTGGAGAACTTCGCGGCCGGTCATGATCCGGTTGCCGATGACGAAGTTCGCGCTTTTGAAAAACGTGCTCTGGACGACGGAATGGCCCACGCCCAGGAGGGCCGCGACTTCCTCGCGCACCGGATCGGCGAAGGACATTTTCATCCCGGGCACGAGCTTGAGCAGCTCGGTGGCCAGGGTTGTCTTGCCGCACCGCATCTTTCCGCTGAGTGCTACGATCATGTTTTATCTCCTTTATCCTTTGGTGGTTCGGTCGATCAGCTTGAACGTGAGGGCCCGCATGTCCTCCAGATGGCGCTCGGTGGCCTTGAGCTGCCCCGGGCTGCCTTGCTCGGAGGGCCGGATGCCTGCGTTCCAGAGTTCATCCATGAGGGCCTGGCCCTCCGCAGCATTGAAAGTCATGGCGGGCCCGAGTTGGAGGTTGGGCTCGACGCTTTGTTCCACCATGTAATTGACGATGGAGCGGTTACCGTCCCGGACAACGGCAATATGGAGGGCAAAGTCATTGGACATGGGGTATCTTTCGACGAAGAACTCATTTCGCTTATTCATGGCTACGCCGCCTCCTTGGGCAGGATGTCCTCGAAAAGGACCCAGGCGTCCGTGGTCTTCAGTTCCTCCAGGAGGGGAATCATGATCCGGCGCATTTCAGGATGTGCGGCAGGGGCCGTGCGCAACCCGAAAATGTGGCGCCACTCCCGGGCGTTGGCTGTCATGACGATCTCGGTTTTGGTGGAGTTGGGCAGTACCTCGCGGGCCTGCTCAGGACGCCAGTCGAGTTCAAGAAGCCGGAGGTATGCGCTTTCGGAAGCGTGCAGGGCATAAAGCCACTCATCGACATCGGTGTACCCAGTGACTTCTTCTCGCTGCTCCCAGTTGACACCGTAATCGAGCGCACCGAGTTCTCCATCATAGCGGCCGAGGGGTAGGCGGTGGCACCACACCGGTCGGATCACCACGAGCCCCTTCTTCTCGTAGTTCACGTATCGCGTGCTCTCCTGGCTGAACGCGGCCAGCCGGTGGCGCACAAGCTCGTGGGTGACGCCGCGGTTGGTGATGAAGCGCACCGTGAGCATGGAGTGCTCCAGGACGGAATGGTGGCCGCTCTTGAGGCGCATTTTTATGAAGCGGTTGGAGGAGTGGGAGGGGCATTGAGGACCGCAGACACCGGCCGTTTTGCAATCCTCGGCCGTGTCATCAGGGATATCGTAGCATTCCTGAGCCTCTGACTTGTAGCAAGTACGCCCGGCCTGCTCTATCAAATAAGGGTCGATATTCATGGCCATTATTTCATGGGATGGGTCTATGATGAGCATGGCGTTTCTCCTATGCGTCCTGATGATGAAGCCATGGTTGCACGGTGACCAATTTTCTCGCACCGTGCCGGGAGATATCAGTCGCGCTCAAATCCCCAGCGCCGGTCAGCATGGCGATTGCGGCTCTGACATGGCCTAACTCCATCCCCAATGCTTCACGATTCGTCGGCCCAGGATTCACAGGGTTTATGCTGTCGTAGCCGTGCCGAAGCACTTTACCGATCATGTGCTGTGCTTCGCCGAGTTCCTCAGATAGGAGGGCCAGGCGCTCAATCTGTGCCGCCGTTAAGCCCGGGAATTGTTCCTCCGACATCACAATCCTCCTTCAACTCGCCGTAAAAATTAATTCGATTGCGTGGCCAAGATGCGCGAGAAGACGCAGCGCGGTAGCCTCCGATATAAGAAGCTTTACCCCCGACGCTCCGTGGCAGCTCCCGGTGGAGACTTCCGCGACAACAGCCTCGAACTTTTCCGGCTTTGGCTCTGGTTTCTCTTTGAGTTGCAGAAGAAGCGCTGGTGAGGCGGTGATGAGCTTCCATTCGTTTTCGGGGCTTTGGTGCATAACGAGTTCGCCCCAGAACCAGTGCGTGAAAACCATGATGCCATAACCCAGGTCTTTCAAGACTTTACAGTCCAGAAGCGATGCTTTCCCAATGTGAATATCAAACACCTCTCTGCCAGCCACTTCAATACCCATGATCTCCTTCCTCCTTGTCCCGTTATGCGCCAAATTTCTCCTTGACCGCCTCGGCCTATTTGCCTATCAAGAAGCTTCTTTGGCACTGTTCTCCGTTTCGTGTTTTGGCCTGGGCCCCCGCACAGATTGGCTGTGCGGGGGCTTTGCGTTGCTACAACATCACTTTTTGTATCTAGGCCCGCGCCAACCCTCCGCGGCAATCGGACACCCGACCGCCCAGGCCGGCGTCTGGGCCATAATGGTCTCGTATTCCTCGACCGAGCCGAACCCGACGGGGACCTCAGACACGGCTTCATCATGCACATGGATCACCGGGGGATAGCCCTGGGCCTCCAGGCGCAGGAGGGCCTCGGTCAGGATGTCCCGGCTTGTCGCCTGGACCGCGTTTTCGCAGAGGAGCCCCCCGTAGAGATGCTGGGGCAGGAATTTCCCGGTCATGGAGTCCAGGCCCCAGAAGCAAACCACCTGTTTCTTCTGGCCCCAGGGAGTTTCCTTCTCTTTCACGCTGGGCTTGTAGTAGTGGAGGCAGCGGCCGCTCGGGAGCTTGCAGCGGAGGAACTGACCATCCGAGAGGTACTTGACCCCTCGGTAAGCCCAGACCTTGCCTGGCGAGATCACGGCGTTTCCGCAGGCCTCTTCCAGGCCGGCCCAGAGAGCCACGATGTTGGGGCGCTTCTGACGCCAGAGCTGCTTGATGATGTCGCAGGCCGTGGCCGCGTCGTAGGACATTCCGTCCGGGTTTTTCTTGCAGTAGGTCTCGGCGGTTCCCCGGGCCCGCCCCATCACGTCTTCGGGGGCAATAGGAAAAACGAAGGTGGGAAGGGCTTCTAAATCTACCTGATAATTAGAGGCCATAGCTGCATAAGCGCCTATTCCCCCTCCATAACCAAGGGCCAATTCCGAACATTTACCTGTTTGACGTTGATTTTTATCGACTAATAGATAGTCCACGTTGAAAATCTGGGCCGCGGCCACCTTGTAGAGGTCCTGCTTGTCCAGAAACGCCTGGAGAACGGCCTGCTCGCCCGCGATCCAAGCGTTCACCCGGGCCTCGATGGAGGAGAAGTCGGCCGAGATCAGGTCATGGCCCGGCTTGGCGATCAGCATCCCCCGGATGCAGGTCGAAGCCGCGCCCAAGAAGTCCTCGTAAAGGGCCTCGAACCAGGGGCCGAAGCCGTATTCGTGGAGGGTGTTGATGCACAGCTCGGAGTCGGAGAAAACGCCCCGGGGCAAGTTCTGGGGCTGGAAAATCCGGCCGCTGAATCTGCCTGTGGCGGCCCCGTGGTAGCGCATTGTCCCACGAATACGTCCATCCGAGGAGGCGGCCCGGCGCAGTGCGTCATACTTGGCCGTGCTGGCCCGGCCGAGCTGCTTTCTGATCTCCAGGAAGCGCCGAACCTGGGGTGGTAAGTCCGGCTGGCCCAGGGCCTCGGCCACGGTGTTCTTGGTCAGGTCGGGCAGCCCCAGGCCCATCAGGGCCAGCCACTTCAGAGAGGCCTCGATCTGCTTGGGAGAGCCCACGGCGCCATTGGTCAGGGCCTTGGTCTCGGCGAGTAAGGTCTGCTCGAACTTCCCGATCTCGGAGATGAACTTCTCCACCGAGGCCTGGTCAATTTGGATGCCCCGGGCGTTGATTTCCTGATCGAGCTGCCACACGGCCAGCTCCGAGGCGGTCAGGTCTGGGAGGGCCTTGGAGACGGCGTGCTCCGTCTCCACGTCCTGGAGGCAGTATTCACAGAGGCGCACGATGTCCTCTGGCTTCTCGTGCCAGAGGTAGTAGGCTTTCCCGATGGCCGGCAGGACCGCCCCGTCAGGTAAAACACGACATCCAGCCGACACTAACTCCGCGATCTCCTTCTTGAGGGGCTTCCTGGGCTTGCACATTTTGAGCATGAGCTTGTTGCCAGCCATGTCCTTCTGAAGTGGTAACTCCAGGGACTTGGCGGCCTGATCCAGGGAGCGGGGCAGAGCATGGTAGGCGCACTTGGCCAGGGAGCAGCGGAACTTCTTGGGGTCAGGCTCAGGCCAGCCGTACTTGCGCGTTGCGCACCAGGACCACATGGCCCGCTCGAACCCGGCGTTGTGCGCCTCGATTTCGTCAGCCTGTTGGAGAAGGGCGAAGAGTTCAGCATCGGAAAGAACCGGGATGGGTGTGCCAATGCCCGGAGCCCATATCTTTTTGAGCATGGACTCGGGAAGCCAGATCATCGGCTTCTCATCCCCCACCTTCACGGCACAGCACATTATCTCCGTGTAGGGGTGCTCGGCGTAGACCCATTCCCCGCACTTCTTCAGGTCGCAGGGGCTTCGCGTTTCGTAGTCCAGGGTCAGGCGCATCACTCTGGCCCCTTCTGAGCAAACTGCTCGATGAGCTGCTTAAAGGCGCCTATAGCTTCGAGCCGTGCCTGCGTTTCTGCCATTGTTCTTCCCAGGTCGCGTACTTCATTGCGCAGCCGGGCCTCTGCCGCGTCTTGGGAAATCCTCCCCGCGGCGAGAAGCTCATAGACACCGATAAGGGTTATCCCGTCCCTTGTGCCCGCACACAGCTCATTAAGCTCTTGCGTGAGGGCTCTCCCCCGGACAGCGGCCAAGGACGAAGCCACTGAAATGGCCTCTTTAGCATCAAGTAGCATCACTGCACCGTGGTGTTGGCTTCAGGTTCGGTGGAAAGAGCCTTCATTATGGTCTCAAGAACCGTAACTTGATTCTTGGCAATCTCTGCGGTGCGCATAAGAATCTTCAGCTCCGTCTCTATGCGCTGCATTATTGTCTGAAGGTCCACTAAGCCCTGACCATGGAGCGCCAGCACCACATGAATTTGGAACCAAGGCTGCATACTGACAAGGAGGCCCAAGGCCACTCGCGGAGTGATGCCCTTTTCCTTGGCGATTGAGTTAACCAAGGTGAGGGCGTCTTCAACCGTCTGCACTGCGCCGATGTCCATCACAGCATCTCCTTTTCTTCAGCGATCCATTCTGGGATCGAGATTTTGATCTCGTCGCCTTCCTCAGCCGGGATGAGCCCTTCGATCTGGGACTTTGGAAGCCAGATTTCGTCGCCCTGGTAGACCACGAGGACAGCAAGGTCCGTCTCGTGCTTAAATTCAACCTCGAACTCATGCATGGTGTACTTGGACACACAAACCTCCTTGGTTTGAATCGTCCCTGGAGCACACGCTCCAGGGACGTTCATCAAACCAAGGAAACTACGCGGCCGGTTTCTGGGCTTCTTCCGCCATCTTGGCCTTCAAGGCCTTCTTGAGCGGAGAACTGGCCTTCAACTTGGGCCGGTACATGGCCGGGACGGTCATGGGGACGCCCGTGAGCGGGTTGCTGCCAGGCCTGGCCGACCGCTCGGTCAACATCAACGTGCCCAAGCCGAGCAGGAGCACGTTTTCGCCATTGAGCAGGGCGTTCTTGACCTCTTCGCCCAGGGCGTCCATGACGTGGATCACGGCCTGGACGTTGGTGTGGGCGGTTTCTTCGGCCTTGAGCCGGGCGACGACGCGCTTGGCCAGGTCAGGCTTGATGACGGTGGGGGTCTGACGAACAGGCATTCTCTTCTCTCCTCTTTTGTAGAGTTAAACTAGACTTTTTTAGAAATCGGCAGTGGACACGACGCCCTCGGCCGGCTTCGCATTGGGGTCCATGGTGCCATCATCCCAAGCTCCGAAGGCCTCCTCGACCGGGCCCGCGGCGCCACCGAAGCGCGTGCCGTCGTCCTTGATGATCTGGAGGTGGTTCAGCCCGAAGGAAACGCCCTTGTTCCCGGCGTTGTCGTAGGCCCAGGCGTTGATCTGAGCGCGGGCGATCAGACCGCCGTAGACTTTGGACGGCTCGGTGATGTGGTTGCGCATGGCATCCACCACGCCGGGCTTGCGATCGGCGTTGGCCCCGGCGCGGGCGAAGAAGTGGCCGGCAAAACCATCCCAGGCGACGGTATTGCCATCACGGATCGGCCAGCCGTCCTTGCCGGACGGGCTCACGTAGGTGGACAGGTCGATGGAGCGCAGGACGCCGGGCCATTTGGCGCGGTCTTCGCCCCATTTTTCCTTGGCTGCCTGCGAGAGCAGGCGCCGCAGTTGGACGCAGAGGGTGGGGTCCTTGGCATAATCGGCTTTCAGCTTCTCGAACATGGCCGGGTCCATGCCGCCGGGGCAGGCGATCTGGCCTTCGGCGTCCTTCGGATAGAAGGGCGCCTGGTCGATGAATATCATCTGGATTGAAAAGGTTTCCTTGGTCGAGCCGGCCGCGGCCCTGGGCTTGAAAACCGTGGGGAAGCTCAGACGAAAGAAAGGGGTTACGATCGCTTCGGTGGCCATTCGGTGTCTCTCCTATTTTGTAATGTTAAACCAGACAAATTGCCTAAAATTGGTCCGGTGACACGACCTCTGGGGAGCCCTCCACAGAGGTAACCGAGAAGTCAGCATCGAACACCTCGGTAGCAGCTAGAGCAACGGCCGGTCGAGGGTCAGCCACAGGCACCATGGCCAGCTTGCCTTCGGGACGCACCGTGAGAAGATCGAGCACGGCGCGGGCGTCCTTCGCGTTCTTCAAATTCCGGCTCTGGCCCGAGGCTGCGAGTTCCTTTAACGCTTTCTCGGCCTGGGCCGGGCTCTTGAGCCTCACATCCAAGGCCTTCTGCTTGAGGTGTCCCATGAGGACGCCCTCGGCCTTCTGCTCGTCGGCGTATTTCCGGTTCCCGGGCTTGCCCTGGACCATCTTGAACATGAAGCCATCTTCCCCAGGCACGAACTTCCCGGACTGGAGCCCCTCACGGGCGAACTCTCGGACGTTCTTGAACCAGGGCTCGACGATCTCGGCCAGGGTGAGCAGCCGAGAAACCTGCGCCGGGTCCAGGGTGGTCAGGTTTGGCAGCATGGGCGCGGCCTGTATTGGCAGGTAAGCGTCGTCGAAGGCGATCTGGGCCGCGGCCATGACCGTCTTGCGGGTTTCCGGGCACATGGCCGCGGCCGGGCAGAACCGGCACCAGTCACCAGCAACGCAAGGCGCGTTGGGGTCTTCCGTGGCCTGGGCAGCGGGAGCCAAAGTTTTCCGGGCCCAGTCCATCAGCGCGGTCAGGGTAGTGCTCCAGCGGCGAATGCCGCCGTCCTTCCGGCCGGCCCGGGGTTGGATAATGACGATCTCGACTTCTTCGAGGTCTTGCCTCCAGGCTGCCCCTAGGGCATAAATCATGGCCTGCGTGTTCTCGTCGGCGTCCACGGCGACACCACGCCCGTGCTTGTAGTCGGCCACGATGAGCTTCTGGAATGGGATCACGACCACATCGTCAGCCGTGCCGCCCAAGTCCTCGTGGATTTCCGGCAAAGTGAATTGACACTCCACCTGATGCTCGGCGCCAGGAAACTCCTTGAGCGTGTCCCTGATGAAGTCCAGGCGCACCTGGACGGCCTCTGCCATCTCCTCGGTCACCTCGAAGGGGTTTCCCTCCACGGTGATGATCTCGCCCAGGTGATCGGCCGCGTCGGTGTTGCTCTCGAAGCACATCTCACCAAGCTTATGGGCTGCGGTGCCCTCCTGGGCGTAGATCGTGGACTTGTTCTCAAACTGCGCAGCCCTGATCCGGGACCCGGGGCAGTTGATCCACCGCTTCGATGCGCTCGCGGAGAGCGGGTAGTGAAGGACGGGGGGCATGACTACCACTTCCTCTTTTTGTCCAAGAGGTGGCACAAGACCCACACAACGGCAGCAAACAAGGCCACGGTCACGGGGATCGAAATGACCAAGGCCAAGCCACCCCAAAAGGGCAGCGTCACCCACCACCACGACCAGTCGATCACCTTGCACAGTTTCAGAACCACGAAGGCCACGCCCAGCAGCCCCACAGGGCCACTGCCGACTCTCACGATTGTGCTCTTCGCCATGGCTATTGCACCCCCGCTTCCCGGGCGATGTCGCAGACGATGGCGATGTAAAGCACCGGAGCCACCTGGGGCAGCGTGAGCTTCTCCACCACTTCAGGGGCCATGCCCGGCAGTTGCCCCCGGAGCCTAATCAGCTCCATGGCGCGGGGATGGGTCAGGACGCCATTGTTCACGCAGGCCGCCAAGTAGGCCCGGACGGTCTCCAGCTTTGGCGGCTTGTTCTCGGTGATGTCCTTAATCAGCTCCTCGGCCGTGGCGATGGTCAGGGACTTGCCGTTGGCCTGGGCGCGAATGAAGGTGAACAGGGCGTCGTTGGTGTAGTCGCGGGCGGGCTTGGCTTCTTCCTCGGGAGTGGCCGGGGTGGTCTGGGCCTGGGGCGTTTCCTGGGCCGAGGTAGCCGAAGCGTGGGGCTCGGGGGAAGCTGCCTTGGTGATCTCCTGGCCCTTATCCCCGACGATCCGGATGGCCTCTGCGGCCATCTCCAGGACCTTCTCACACTGACGTGTGGACCATTTATCCGAGGTGGCTTTCAGCGAGGCCGCCACCTCAGACAGAGTGAAGCCTGCGGCCTTGACGGCCTCTACGGCCTTGTCCCGGAGCGCCTGCATCTCCTCCTTGGTGGGGCACTTACGCTTCGGGCCCGTGTCGGGACCGCCGGGGCCGTGGGGGCCCTCGGCGATGTTCGTGCCCGTCGGACTTTCCTGACCAATAGCCTTCTCGCTATCGGGCTCGGCTGCATCACTGACCTGGCTTCTTGCCTCCCCTATAGCCAACTCCAGTAGCTCTTTGCCCCCGGAGAGAATTGGCCCCAGTTGCAGAGCTGTTTTCTCGCGGGCCTCGATGAGCTTTTCCAACGCATCGGCGATGCGCTGGATGCTGGTGACGAAACGATCAGCTAATTCAAGCATGTCTTTCTCCGTTTTTGTGCTTTTGAGCTTGATTAATTCCCGGCGGACAGCTTGACCTGAGACTCGCCGGCCTTGCGTACCCGGTTGTGGTCGTAGTCTACGGTAACCGGGTAAGGGTAAGTGGTCACTTTGCCCTCGACATATACCGGATCGATGCCACCGGCCTCGTCCACGCAGGGCACCCAGGTCGCGGAAGTGGTCTTGCTGGGGAACAGGCCATTCGGCTCGGCCTGGTCGATGGCGGCGCTTCCAACATGACCACCGGCCATGCTGGAGTAAGCAAAGCCTATCTGCTGAGAGTTGGTCAGGCTCGTGGTGTAAGGGATCGCGTAGCCCACGCTGGCGCAGTCCCCCTCGATCATGCCATAGTCCGAACGCCAGACCGTGTGCGTGGCCACTTGCCTGTTGCGAATCTGGTAGAGCTGGATCACCAGGCCGCGCTCGTAGGAGTGGTCAAAGACCGGCACGGGCTGTCGGGTCGCGTACTGGGCCTGCTGCATCTGGACGGTCTTGGAGTCCTTTTCTTCCTGGTTTGGTATGTGGTCGCAGCCGAACGTGGCCAGAAGGGCCAGCAAGAATAAGCTGATGATGAAGCGCATGGTCTACAACCCCCTCGCGGCGATGAGCTGCGCGTTGATGGTTATTCGCTGGGCCCGGAGCCCTTTCAGGACCTCCGGGTCGGTGTTGGCCTGGATTTGGGCGTCCACCACGGCCAACGCGGCCTGTAAGTTGGCAATTTCCCGTTTCTTGCCTTCCTGGTATTGGAAGGAATTTTCCAGGGTGACCCGCTCCACGGCCTTGTCCACCGGGCGCAGGAGATAGCCGACGCCCGTGACCAAGAGCATGATGGCGAGGGCCCACAGTACCCATTTCGTCGCTTCCGTTTTTTCGCCCATGAAGCTCTGCCTCCTTCTGAGATTGCTTGGTTAGGCCCTACCGCTTGGGCGCGGGCCGATCGAAGCCGGGAGTCTGGGAGTTATCCAGGGTTCTCTGGTAGGTGCCCTGCCGTTCGAGGCGCTGCTCATCGAACCAGTGGGCCTCTTTCAGGGTGCCGTCCTCGCCGACTTTCGGGGACAGAAGAACCTGCGAGCAGCCGGTGAGGTAGAAACAATGCCCCGTGGCTACGCCCACAAAACCCGTGATTGTGTCCTTGAAGGTACAGCCGAGTATGGTACTCATGCTTTTGCTCATTTCTCCTTCGTGTTTTGTTAAGTTAGACCAGACATTTTGGGTATAAAAATACTCTACGCTCGGCACCTATTCCGAATGTGCCCCACGAGGAGCCCGGACCTTTTGACGATGTAGCCCCGGCTCCGACGCCCCCGGCCAAACTTTTTGTCCTGGGCCGACCCGAAACCGACTTCAAATCGCCGCCACGCTCGGATGAAGCCCTTAATGAAATCGTCTCTTCGCGCCCCAGTGAGCCCCCGGCGCTTGGCCTGGCGCTCGGCTATGGCGCGGGGAGAGAACTTGATCTTCTCAGCCACTTGTCACCTCCGATGTTTCAGTCCCGGCCGGGCTTCAAAGCCACTTCATTTGCTGTGTGGGTGGCTCCAGCCTCGGCCTTGATCTTGATGTTGTGGAGCACCATTCCCGCGATCCTGGCCATCATCGGGTCCGCGGCCTGGTGCTGGGGCGCTACGGCCAAGCAGCGTATGCTGGTGCCGTTCGGCAGCCGATAGGGTGAACCGGCGGTCGGGGTTTTCATGGACAGCTCCGTGTTTTGTTCGATGCGCTGTTAGGTTAAACTAGACATTTGGTCAAGAGGTTAACTCGCCGAGGCTAAAATTTTTTCCTTGGCAAAGCCCGGAAGCCGCTGAGTACGGAGAGCCTTGGCTGCGGCTATTTTCCGCATCTCTTCAATTACCGCTTCTCTTTTTATGTAATCAATCGGATACCTCCTCATTGTATAAGTAAATATCACGCTATCAAAATATAAGGTCCCTTGGCTTGAAGGGTATTCAGAAAAATAAGGGCTCATCGTTTCATAAACTTGCTTCTCCATCTGTAAAAAATGCTGCCACTCAACCGTATCTCCACTTGGATTGTCAGGAGTACCCCATTGCTTTGTAAAAGCTAACTTATGCGTCAGCAAGGCTAAAAACCCTTCGCCGCGATGCTTTCCTTCACAGTGTTTTCTTAATTCAGGGTTAGCTTTAATTTCAGTAAAATATTTATCTCTACCGCGCATTAAATTTACAGATATAACAGGAAACTTCCCTATTCCTGTGGAGGATATAATTGCAGAAATTAATTGTGCTGGTTCTTTATTAAGGCCACAAGTATAGTCTGCGATGATAACATCAATCTGGGGACTACCTTTCCAGGCAAGAACAACGTCTGATAAAACGCCATTTATTACATTGACGCCCTTTTGGCGAAGAATATCAGTGGCTTTTTTATTGACCTCAACGGCTATTAAATTGTAATTTGAGAACCCATTTTTTCGGGCGATGAACCGATCTAAATCTTCTTCGCCTGCCAAATATAGCACAAGACAGTCTCCAGGTCGCTTCCCGCGTGACATAACTCTCTTGCGTATTTTTGCCCATTGGAGTTTTCGCCACAGCGCCTTGGCAGGTGCCGTCTTTGGATCGTACCCACAGGTCTTCATGCCCCTGTCCCTTTCAGAATCGTGCTTTTTGCCCCCGTTCGTAGCTGGTTCCAATGTCTCCAGCACATCACAAAAACTTCTACTGCGGTAATTGGCGTTGCCCAAAATTGTTCATTTCTATTATTTACAAGATGCCACCACCAAAATTTACGCACATCGCACCGCATGGGCTCGTCTGGCATTACCTGAAACCACTCTCCGCTCATTCCCCAAGACATATCATCATTCGGCAGTAGGGACGCTTGAGCTACGCAGCAGGGAAATCCAACCCGTTCTGAGCATTCTCTTGCTGCTTCTTGCCGGAGAGCCCGTATCCGTGGGCTGTTGCCCCGCATTCCGTATTGAACTTTCAAGCTGCCCCCCTTTATCAGGTTAAACACGACAAGAACCTTAAATTTTACCACCGCTCACAACTTCGAGTTCAACACCTTTCCAGTATCATGCGCCTTCCCAGCAGCGCACCCCAGGATCGCAGCATCGAGCGAACCCTCGACAACCAGCAAATGCACGTACACGCCCAGCGCCGTCTGCCCCATCCTGTGGCAGCGATCCACCGCTTGATCGTTTTCGCCAGGCACCCAGCTACCCTCAGCCAGCACCACATGCGACGAGGAGGTCAGGGTCAGCCCCGTGCCGGCCGCCTGCAAGTTACCCACGAACACCCTGCACCGGGAGTCGTTCTGGAACGCATCCACGGCGCCCTGGCGCTTCGTGTCATTCAGGCCCCCGAGCACGCTCACCGCACCATACGCGGCCAGGCCCTCGGTCAAGAGCTGGATCACCTCACGGTGCCAGCCGAACACCAGTACCTTCTTCACACCACCATCGAGCAGCCCGCGCACGTACTCCAGGACCAAGGGGACCTTGGCCAGACCCATTTCACGCCGGACATCAGCCAGAGGCGACCCGGCCGGCACGCCGTTGTTGATGATCTCGCGGGCGTTGAACGGCCGCTCGCGGTCCAGGAGCTTCCTGGTATTCGAGTCGGGGTCGAACACCACCAGCTTGAAAATCTTCGGCGGGAGCTGCTTGAGCACGTCCTCTTTAAGCCGGCGGCACATGAACCCGCTGCGCAGGCGTAGGCCCAGCTCAGTCTCATTGCGCGAGCCCTTGATCCGGTAGTCAAACTCATCCCGGAAGAAGTAGCTGAACCTGTCAGCGAACTCCTCCAGGGTCTTGCAATCCGCTATGATGTGCGGCGCGGCAGCCCGCAGGATGGTCCACATTTCGGCGGCCCGGTTCGGGGCGGGCGTTCCAGATAGAAAGATGACCTGTTTCGCGGCACGGGTCAGGGGCTCGTCGTACCTGGTCCCCAAGATTTTCTTGGACCGCTTCGCTCTGGGCCCCTTCAACGCATGGGCCTCGTCCAGGATCATCAGGTCATATGGGCCAAAAGCCCGCAGCTTCTCGGTGTACTTGGTCGCGGCTTCGTAGGACACGACGGTCCAGGTGGGCCTGGCGATCTGCCGTATGAGCGAGTCCCCGAGCTTCCGATAAATCTGCGTGTAGGGCTCTCCCGTGGCCCACATGGCCACTTCACGAGTCCAGTTGATCCGAAGGTGAGCAGGGCAGATGACCAAGACGTTCAGTGCCCCGCGCACGTTGGCCACGCCGATGGCCTGTGCCGTCTTGCCGAGACCGGGCTCATCAGCGAGGTAGGCAACCGGCACGTCGTGCATGTACTCGATACCGGCCCGCTGATACGGATGAAGCTGGCGGCCTTCTGGCAGCGGCACCTCGAATGCGCTGTCCTCGGCGTAAGACAAGGCCAGGCGTTTTCTGAAGGGCTCCAGTGCGGCTAACCGCGGGGCCAGCCGGTAGGCTATGGCTGGGTCGGAAGTCGCGTATTCGTGGTGTAGCGGGCTCCACTTATACCCGGCGGCCTCGGCGAGGGCGCGGTCACCGAAATCCCCGCGCCACACGAACAGCCCAGTCCGGTAGCCGTCACTGGCTCTCGGGTAGAAGGTCACCTGCTCGGTGCGGTCTGCAAGAACTGCTTGCTCGGTGTTCATGGCTTTCAAGTATGGTTAAACCAGACATTTTGTCAAGTATTAATTAAGCGCCAGAGCTAAATTCCTCATTTAGGAAAACCAGCTCTGACGCTTAATCAGAAATTTCGGTTGGTTATGCTATTTATGCTTTTGGATTTGGCATAGCCCCAGTCATATGCCAGCCGTTAGCTGGCGGGTCGATGAAGACGCCCCGAACAGCGTCCCGGTCGATGCCCGGCCTGTTCTTCGTGCGTGTCAGTGTTCCGTCGGGACTCACCACCAACAGGTGCTGGGCCTCGGCGATGGTGCTTGGTGTTGTTTCGAGATTCACCAGATAAACACCCCACTCATTGATGACCAGGGCCAACCGCGCCATTAACCCCCAGGAACTCTGATACTGGGTCCTAAGCAACCGGAGTGCCTGTGTCTTGCTCGTTTCGGTGACCACCTCCTTAACAGAATTAACCCCTGTCACGACCTTCTTGATATACACGTCCTTCATCATGTTCTCGACGGCGGCCACACCACCAAGCAACTCGAACCCGCGCTGCTGGAACTCGGCTATGGAGGACTTGCCTATCTTGAGCGCGGCGCGTTCCATGACGTTTTGTCTCGCGGTGTATTCGCCATTAAACAACTGGTAGACGTAAGGCCTGGACAGCTCCAGCTCGGCGGCCACGTCGATCGCTTTCATGCCCTTCTCCATCACCGTGAAGGAGAGCATGGCCAGCCATGCAATATATGCGGGGTCCTTAATGCGCGGACTATTCTCGACGGTCTGCACAAACCGCTGATACCAATCGGAGTGCAACTGCTCCGCCGTGCGCCCCGTTCGTTTTATCTTCATGATCCGCTCCTAGTGAAAGCTTGTTTTTCCCAAATCAAGACAAGAAGACTCGTACCATTAAGTGCAGTCTTGTCAACTAAAAAGTTTTATTTCACCTTACAATTTTTGTCTGGTCTGACCATATTTTTACGTGACATTCCCCACGAGTTTGGGTAGGCTCCCCCTCCATGGACAAGAAAAAGCTCTCAGCGCGGCAAAAAGCCGCCAAGGCAGGGGTTTCCCACGCGCATTACTGCGCCGTGATCGCACACACCGGAAAGCCATCATACGAGGTGGCCCTCCGGATAGCCAAGATCGAGAGCGTCCATTTTCGACACCTGCTCGACCCTGAGAACTACGACGAAACCGGCCGCAAGATACGACATCCGAAAGTAGTAGCGACCGAGTAGTGGCATGAGCCAAGAAGCCACAAACAAGCTCCTCACGGCGGCGGTGAAATACGCGGCCATGGGGTGGCCGATCCTTCCGTGCCGCAGGCAGGACGAGGACCAGGCAGCCTATGAGCAACGGCTCGCCGCCGCACCCGAGCCCGCAAAAAATAAGGTTAAACCCTATAAAGCCAAAAGCCCGCTTGTCAGCGGGGGCTGCTACGCGGCCACTTCGGACCAGCAGCAAGTCACCGCCTGGTGGGAGCGTTGGCCCGATGCCATGATAGCCGTGGCCACAGGCCCGCGGTTCGGCGTTTGGGTTCTGGACGTGGACTTACCCGATGGCGAGGTCACGCTCGCGGCCCTGGAGGCAGCCAATTCCCCGTTGCCCGAAACCGTGACGCAGCGCACCGGCAGCGGTGGGAGGCAGTTGTTTTTCAAGTGGCCTGTCGATGGCCGGATAGTGGGTGTCAGCGCTTCGCGGCTCGGCAAGAACCTCGATGTGCGAGGCGATGGGGGGTATGTTGTCCTTCCCCCAAGCCCGCACCCGGCGGGCAACGACTACGCCTGGCTCAAGACCCCGAAAAAGGGTGGCGTGCAGATCGCCGAGGCCCCGGAATGGCTACTCGACCTCGTGGCGAAGCGGCCGGCCGGCGATAGAGGCAACACAAAAACCGCCGTGATTGACCTCGACTCGGACTGGCATGTCCTGGACGCCATGGCTTTCCTCCAAGAATTAGCCCCGGAGGCGGTTGAAGGTGCCGGCGGCAATAACACGACTTTCAAGGTGGCGGCTACCCTACGAGACAAGGGCATCTCGGAAGGCGCGGCCCTGGAGTTGATGCTGCGCTGCTGGAATGACCGTTGCTCACCACCATGGACAGCCGATGACCTGGCCACGGTTGTGGGGAATGCGTTTCGGTACGCCCACCATAACGCCCCGGGCGGTGCTACGGCCGAGGCCGCGTTTGCGGATTGCTGGGCACCTCCCGAGTCCCTAGTCATCCCCGAGACGCCCGAAAGCGCCGCCCCGGGCTGGATCACCTACGACGAATTTACCGCCCGCATGGAGGCGGCTAAAGGCCGGAGCCCGCTGGCCTGGTCCGTTGCGGATGTGGACCCAGCGGCCATCCAGGATAGAGATTGGGTCATCAAGAACAGGTTCATCCCCCAGTTCGTGACCGTCACCGTCGCGCCTGGTGGTGGCTCAAAGTCCACACTCTCCACGCTGGAGGCCATCGCCGTGGCCACGGGGCAGAATCTCACGGGTATGGAGGTGGTGAAGCCGGGGGCCGTCTGGCTCTACAACGCTGAAGACCCCACCGAGGAACTGAAGCGCAAATTCGTAGCCGCCTGCATTCACCATCAACTCGACATCCGAACGCTGAAAAACCTGTACTGCCGATCGGGCCAGGACGAGAAGGCCCTGGTCTTCGTCAAGGATGACCCGCAGCACGGACTCATGGTCCACCAGGCAGTCGTGGACGCCATCACTAAGTACATCAGGGACCACGGCATCGTCTTAATGATCCTGGACCCGTTCGTGCGCACGCACCGGGTCAACGAGAACGACAACATGCAAATCGACGCCGTGGTGGCCGTCATGTCCAGGATCGCCAACGTCACGAACTGCGCCGTCCATATAGTCCACCACACACGCAAGCTGGGCAAGGAAGGGGGCCAGGGCGACATGGACACGGCCCGGGGCGCGTCCTCGAATGTGTCGGCCGCCCGCGTCGTCCACACCCTGAACACGATGACCGAGAAGGAGGCCAAGGAGTACGGTATCCCGGAAACTCAGGCCTCATTTTATGTCCGGATGGATGATGCCAAGGCCAACTTCAGCGCCCCCACCAAGGGGACGGTCTGGTTCAAACGCTCCGGGGTGCTGATGCCCAGCGGTAAGGATGAAATCGGGGTCCTGAAGCACGTCACCCTGGGGAAACTTGAAAAGGCTCGTGAAGACCTGACGCAAGGTGCCGATGAGGTCATGCAGGCCATAGCGGGGTTCATCAAGCCCGGGACCAGCAAGACGGTGAACTCCGTGGCCGAGTTTATCCTGGCCCAAGGCTCCGTGGTGCCATTTTTGGGCGCCCAGGCGCCTTCCCGGACCACGCTCATGAGGCGCCTGGAGGATTGGTATCTGCGCGAGCCGGTCACGGTGGGGGGTGTCGTGCTCTCCTTTGCCATCGAGCAGGCTGGTTCGTACAAAAAGAAGTGTATTAATTGCGTTTGTGCAGAATGAGAGCAATAATACTTGCAAGAAAAGCTGGACTGGTGTAAGTTGTATCAGGACAAAATGTGTAAAGAAAAGACGTACAAAATTAATATGAACAAAATCAACACAGTGCAAATGTTCACGGATGTTCAAAGGGTCCTTGAACATTTGAACAAAATTAAACTTAACAATTTCAAGTGTATTTTTGAAAATGTTCAAATGTTCACGGATCAAGTAAAAACGTACACTTTTTTGCCCAAAAAGTTCAATTATTCCAGCAATGTTCAAATGTTCAAATGTTCACCCCGTAGGGGTATCTCCGAAATGAACATTTCGGGAAACCGCCCACCGGGGCTTCGTACCCCGGAAGGGTGGACATTCCTGCCAGGGGGAAGCGCTCCGCAGAAAAAATATACCATTATTTCAACCGGAAGACGACAAAAGGAGATGGAACTAAAACAGTATGGATATTGAAAAGTGATGAATCAGACAGCGTTTATTGTATAATGCTCGCCCTTTACTCAATGTCCCGTTAAGAAGCAAGGAAATCCAAAGGAGTTTTAGCATGATCCAGTTGGTTATCCCGGGAACGCCCATCGCCAAAAAACGCCCGCGGTTCGTTGTTCGGAACGGTCACGGGCGGGCATACAGCGCACAGGAGACCGAAGAAGGACGCCTATTGCTCGACCTGCGGCAGCAGTACCAGGCGCCCCCGATGGAAGGCTCGTTGCAGGTCCACATGGTCTTCTATTTCGCGCCAGGGAAATCCGATAGTCAGAAAACCCGGGCCAGGAAACTCTCCGGTGAAGAGGGCCATACGAAAAAGCCCGACGTGGACAACCTGATAAAGTTTTACTTCGACGTGATGAACGGGCACGTCTGGGCGGATGATGCCCTGGTGACCTCCGTGCTGGGCGAGAAGCGATATGCCGAGCATCCTCGGATCGAGATCACCGTCTGGAAACAAGGCGAGAAGCCGGTGGAGACCACCCCAGAAGCAAATGTTCAAATGTTCAAATCGCCCATGAACATTTTGTCGGAACCCGCGCTGGTGTCTGCGGCGGATTTTTAGGACCCTCGACAGGAGGGTCGAAACGGGGCGCCTGCGCCTAGATTTAAGCCACGTTGCCTTTTGAGGGGTGTCGGCGTGCGATGGCGCACCGGAGAGCATCAGGATCGATCCTGGGGCAAATTTGGGCCCGGTTATGCTCACAAGGGAGGGTTAAAGTCGGGAGCTTTTGAGCCCAACTTATTAAATTAATTGAGGTATTGTGTGCAATTTATCCGGTCTAACGTGACAAAAAGAACCCCGGCCCGTTTTTGAACGAGTCGGGGTTTCTGTTTCTTCGTGAAGGGAAAACTGTGTAGGGGCTAATCCGTGCATCCGCAGAAAGCCTCCGGTAGAGTATTTACGTCTAGGCCCCGTTCGAGCTTCAGGGATTCTCGAACCTCTTCAATGCCGCCCTCAAGCAGCCACACGGGCTTCTGCTCGGTATCCACCTGCCCGTCACCGTGACGGTGGCCCGGGATACGGTAGATGACGTTTCCACAGGCGGGGCAATAGGCATACTCGCGGTCGGTGCTGTTCATGACCCTCTCCGTTTTGGTTTTCTTAGCTTTCATGGCCTACAAAAATATCTTCCAGTTCACGTTTAAGAGCGCGCCAAGGTCCCGGGCCATTTTCTTGCTCACCGGCCGGCGGTCGTGCTCCAGGTCCGAAAGGTAGGACTTGGAAACACCAAGCAGCTTGGCCATATTCACCTGTGTCAGGCCTTCTCGGTATCGGGCACCGCGGATCAGATCGCCGGATGTAGTCGGGCCCATGACCTCTTTCGGCATAAATGCCCGGTATTCATCCAGGGCCTCCTTGATCGTGGCCTCGACTTCTTTGGCTATCTTCTCTGGTACTTGGATGCTAAGATTTACAAACCCGTTGATAGCTCGCGTTTTCGTGAGTGCCTGCATATACCACCTCGATTTCGTTTTCCCTTGTTTCGCGCCAGACGGCCACGTATGTAGGCTTTCCCCGGAGCAAGTGACAATGGTGGCAAAGACCACCTCCGGTTATTTTGCCGTAGTGGGGCCAGCCGGTTTGAACCGGGCCACTGGTTTCCAATTCGCGGATCAAAAGTTTCATGACCGCCTGGACCTGGGCCGGGAGTTTTTTATACCCCTTCCGGCCCATGCTCGTGTATGAAACCGTCCAGCTCATGACCATAAAGTACCCTTTTTTAGGGAACTGTCAATAGGCAATTCCCGGTTTTCCCTCTTGGGCCTGCAACGGATCGCGTCCACCGCCAGAATCTTCGTGACCTGTTTGCTGTGTAGGGGCTCAGTAGACCTCGAAAGTCGGGGCCTGGACCATGCACACCGTGCGGCCCGTCCGCTGGTTTATGACTCTGACCGAGGAAACGTGAGGCACTCCCGTTTTTTCATCGGCCAGGTGGGAATTTGTGCCGCCCGGCTGGTAGGACTTGTTCATGGCCATCCGGAAAGCTTCGGCGTTTTTCGCGGTAGGCCGACCAAAGGCGCGGATTTCCCAGGACGCGGAGTTTATGCCAGTTTGCGTCTTATACTCGACTCGAAACTTTGGCGTATAACTGCTTCCCACGGTGTTTACTCCTTTATGGCGTCTTGCGTTCTAAGCCTGTTTCAATCCGGGAATGGGTTTCCCGGATTGTGTAAGCAGGGTTAGGACTTGCGTTTGCTTGGCGGCAGGCAATGCGGCTTTGGTCTATGATAGAGTGAGTCATAGCCTTTCACTGATAGCTTGCGCGTTAAGGACGGGGATGGCCTACGTTCTCGAACTTCTAAATGGTAGCCGTAGGGAAAATCTTCAAGCTGGCGTTTTAGTGCCGCGTATTCAGTAGGGCTCACGGGGCTTGTTTGGGAAATTACATAGTCGTAGTCCGCTGATCCATGCTGAGTAGCGTATTCAAAGCATCCGATTAAACCCTCTTCGGCGGTAATCAGCGGAAAAAGTGCTATAACGTGCCCGTCGCGCCACTTTCGGAAAATAACAACTGTAGTAGCTGTTTTGCTTTCCATGATGCACCTCGTTTTCAATCGGGCTTGCAGGGCGAAAACCTTGCAACCGTTTGACTGTGTAGTGTTTAACCTGACATTAAGGCCAGGCGTACCCCTTGGGCAATCCTCATGCAGTAGTAGACGCGGCCCTTGTAAGTGAGCCGGTAACCGGGGCCTAAGCGTTTGACGCGCATTTGAAATCCTCCTGGCCGTGGTTATGCACCTGTAAGCCGCGACTGGAAAACGTGGCGATGCGCTCCAAAACGTGGCCGTTGCTTCCGCCTGTGACGTAAAAATGCACCACGTCCTCACCGTTGACGTTCTCCACGGTGACCATGCCACCTATGTCCCAGCCACGAACATGCGCCTTAATGCCGCTGTTCGCCGTGCCTGTCCTGGTGGCTTCACCACGAGCCCCTTGTATTGATCCGTAAAAATGAGACATGGCCATAGCTCCTTTCGGTTAGTTCAGTTTCAAGGTGAAAATCCTTTCAACTTTGGGACTGTGAAGTGTTTAACTAGACATTTTCCTCATTGTTCCAGGTATATTTGGCCAGCATCAACCGTCGCGTAAGCCGGGCCGTAGCTCTTGGCGAAGTGGTCAAGCTCATTGGCCACGTAGGTTCCATAAACCTCCAGCCTATCCCAAAAGCCCGTGCCGTGACCGTTGCGGGTTAGCCAGAAGTCAATGCCAGCTTGCTCCGGGTCTTTTCCTTCTTTCTCCAGCCATGCGGAAACAGGACCGCCTAACAATTGTCGATTAAGGAAACCAGAGCAGTCCCGCCGGGCCAGGTCCAAGGCTTCCGGGGCGAAGTCCTCAATGGTGAAAGTTGAATCCAGGGGAAGGCCGCCGAACTTGTCGCTTTCGTCCGTTTCCGTGAAAAGTATCGCCCGGAGGTAGCCATTAAGAAATGGGGCCAGGGTTTCGTCTTGCTTGGGGGCGGAGGTGATGAACTTGTTCAATGTCTCTTGTGTTGCCTGGGCCACTGTTATTTCCACGCACTCAGCCACGCCGTAGCCTTCAACTCGGAAAATTTCCGGTGCGGGTAGCTCTTGCGCTTGGTTCCTGGCTGCCTCTTCATTCTCTGCTTCAATGACGTGCGAGCCGTAGCCATTAAAATACACATGGACTTGATAGTATGGCATTGATTTAGTCCTCCTTTTCCCGCGTTAGTGAAACGTAGCCAAGCCGATGATTGACCGCTAGGTGATACCGTAGTGACTCGCCCACCTTGGCCCTGTTTGTGGTTATGGCGTAAAGAGTGTCATTACAGCCCCACGGCTCAAACTCTAGGGCCTCTTCGTCGCCGGTTTCCCATTGTTGCAAGTGCTCGAAGAGCGTACCCACGCCCCGATGTTCGAGAATGTCAAAGGCCTCGTTTGCATCTTCGCCTTGCATGTATACGATACTGTAAAAGGGCATCGCTATTTCTCCTTAAAAATATCCCTGATTACAGCTAATGTAACCTGGCCATCTTTGTTGTATGGTTCATAAGCGAATTGAAAGGCGTATTGAGTATCATATACGGCAAAGCTACGGCGCATATCAGTTTTGTTTTCTTTTGTTTCACGGGAGCGCACATAGTACTGGTTGTCATCAACTAAGTGGCCATCTTTCCACATTTGCTTTTTAATTACGTCATATCCTTGTTTTATAAGTTCTGTTTTGAGCTTATGAAAAAATAAGGATTCACTGTAAATTTTAGAGTCATTATCCCTAAATACAATACAGGAATAGCTTTTTAGTTCAACGCGCATTGTAGTTGCTCCGGTTTGTGTTTCTCGTCCTGTTTCTTGCCAGGTTGCAGAACCTAGCAAGCGTAGCAGGGTAAGAAACCGGCTAGCGGATCACGCGCACAGATTGAAAAGGCGCTCCAATGATGCCAGGGCCACCAGTTGACCGCGTGTTGTGGATTTCAAGGTGAATTGGCATCCAGCCCGTGGATTTGCCTACCCAGAAGCGGCGCTTTTCGCCGTACTTGTCCACGACTTCAACGCGCCGATGCTCAAGGCCGCGAAGTTGCGGGGTGTCCATGGCTCGGCATTTATCCCCGGTTTGCTTGGCATATTGTGCCCCCTCACGCATAAGGCGTTGATGCTCACGGTAATGGGCGAGCGTGCCGGGACTTGGATGGCCTACGCCTTGTGGTCCTTTGTCGCGCTTGAGGCCGGCCCAGATGGCCACAACGCTTGATAGATATTCCGCATGGTCAAACCCTAGTGTCGTATACCCTTTCCCGGCGGGGATAACGTAAAGCCTTTGGTCCTTATTGAAGCCAACTCTCATTACAGTTGCTTTCATTGCAATAACCTCTTATTGTTAAGTTAAACTAGACTTAAACGTAACGCGAAAACACGGCCACGTTGCCATTGTCTAAGCGTTCGCTTGTGTAATCGTTTATGAACAGGTCATGCTTGAACGCCTCATAGTCAAAATAGCCCCGCAGGTTTTCCGGCATTTGTTCCAGGTAACCCAAATCGTCTACAAGCTGGTAAGTAAAATCCAGTTCGCTGTCGTGTTCACCTTGGAAAGCTTCTTCAAAGTTTTCTATTGCATAGTCAAGGCCAACGTCAGAGGCGTATAAAAGGAAGGCTTCCGCATTTTCGTCAATCACTTCGGTGAGCCTGACCAGTTCATCAACGCTTGTATATTCGTTTATCTTGTAACCGCCAAAGCCGTCATAGTCATGGATGGCCCATTCTTCAGCGCTTGGATACTGCGCCGAGCACATGATGTTCCCGTTTGATTCACATTCTGGACATATCGTTTCTCTGTTTATTTCTCTGGCGTCTCTCGTCCAGGTATGCCCGCATTCTCTGCATTCGCAGTCCTGACGGTAGACATTGGGGAATTTTGACTTTGCCAAAATGGCGTTTATTTCTTGGTTTATTTCATCAGCATCTTTGCCGGTTAAGTCTATCCAAGCGCCATGCAGGCAACCGTTATTGTAGTCACTCAAGCTCGCTACATAGACGCGGGGTTCAAATGTGTTGCTCATTTTGTAAGCTCCTTTATCTGTTTGCTAAACGAGAGAAAGCAAAAGGTTTTCATTTATGTCATACAATTCGAGGTTGCCATGATCGGATACTACCGCTAGATAGTCTGCTTCCATTGACGTGGCCCGTTGCTTTGCTTCGGCTAAGTCTGAACCCGTAGCGACTTCATTACAGTATTGCGCTTCTTCAAAAGAGGCCCGGTCAAACCAAAAGCCAAAGTCTGCGCCGTCACCATCAATTGCGCCGAAGTAGCAGAAGGAAGGGGCGAAGGCGTCTAGGCTATCAAAAAGCGCGTCAAGAACTTCCCCGGCTTCCTCGGTGTCGAAGGCTTCCAGGCCTTCAGCGTCTTGGATCAGGGCTTTATGGTTGCCTTCCACGTCTAAGCGCTTCAGTTCGCCCGTAAAGGCCGGGATTAAATCTTCCGGCCTGTGCGAGCCGCTTATGATTGTCCCAAGACTGACCGTGAATTTCATGGTGACCGCTCCTTTGTTATGTTTAACCAGACATAAACTTTTTAAGTCCGGGCGGGTCTTGCCCTGGTACTGCTCCGGGCCGTTTAGGACTGGCCGCCAGGCCATCCCGTGTTTCCCAGGTTTTCCCGCCCGGTGACCATGGTTTATTTTATGGCTAATCGCATGTCAAGCTTTTTTCTAGTCTAACCATACAAAAACCACAAAATACCCTCAAGCCTGTGGGATGACAGACTAAGCATTGACAGGCCCGTGAAGGAGTGTGGCCAATTGCTCTACTCTAAAGGTATGCAACGGCCATAAAACCGCAAAGATGAATACCCTACATTTTTTGTAGTATCGCAAGGGCCAGAGAGTCCCCGGACTGTACTTTGACCCGGTGGGGGTAAAAAGTCTAGTCGCTCGACTGCATTAGACCGTGTGCCCCCACAAATTTTCGCTCGACCAAATTGGAGACATTTTACCAAGGTCGAGCTAATCCTGTGAGGTTTTTATGCAATCAGCATAAAACTTGGTCATAGGTAGGCGGGAAAATCCATACGCTGTGACTGGACACCTGTAAAGCCCAAAAGAGGGCTCTCCTGGAGCCGTTGCTCTTGAGCATTACCAGAAACTCAAGACCACTGGCCCTTTATCGAAAAAATGCAGTGGCGGGGGTTTCTTTACGATTTTTATTACAATTTTCCGCCAAAATTCCCCATAAAAAGCCTATTTTTACTATTTCAAACTGCAAAATCGGTAAATTACGAAGGAGGTTTACATAAAATATCCTGCTGTGGTAGTCGCGGTTTGACTATCTGAGGAGAATAATGATGTCAAACGCCATTAACTGGAACGCTGTACTTCAAAAACTCGCTCCAAAAGCGCTTCCAGTTGCCTCTGCGGCTTTCCCTTCCCTTCCCCAGTTATTCGAGGATTTCAAGCTTAACACCGTACTGGAGCAGGTTTACTACGTAGCGCTGACCTTAGAAGAGACGGGTGGCTTCGAGACCCTTGACGAGAACCTACACTACACCTCTGCGGAGCTACTGAAGCTCTTCCCGAAGTACTTCACCCCAACTCAAGCCAAGACCTACGCCGGGAACCAAGAGGCCATCGCAAACCGCATTTACGCCAACCGGATGGGCAATACGTCGCCTGGGGACGGCTGGGCCTTCCATGGGCGTGGACCTTTCCAGCTCACCGGCCGAGCCGAATACGCCGCGGTGGGTAAGCTCGCGCAGTTGCCCCTCGCCGTTCAGCCCGAGTTGGTGAACGCGACCCGGTATATGTTCGTGATCGGGGCTCACTATTGGGTCATGCGCGGACTATCTCCTTCCGCTTTGGCCGACAACATTGAGGAGTTCACGCGCCTGGTGAATGGCGGTGAGATTGGGTTGCAGTCCAGAATTGCCTGGTTAAACAAGACAAAGGAGGCGGTGGGTGCGTAGCTGGCTCCAGCACCATCTGAGCCCTCTGCATTTTTACTGTCGGCTGAGGAAGTGCGGGGTGCCGAAGCCACATGCGAAATGGCTTGCCGGTGCCTGGGAAGGAATCATCAATCCGTGGATTTATAGGAGTGTGCCATGAATTTCATGTCCTCCAAGACCTTTTTGGGTCTGATAACCGTGTTCGTGTCCTCAGCCCTGGGGCTGCTTCGGGCCCTGGGCGTTCCCGTCCCCGTGACCGTGGACCCCGCCATAAACCAACTGCTGGTCAACGGCGTGGGCCTGTACCTGCTCATCAGTGGCCACCAGGAGGCCCTGTACACCACGCCGCCCCAGCCCAGTTCTTACAAATCGTTGCCAGCGGGTGGAGCGTCGTCTGGTTTCCCTCTCGTGGCTGAAGCCGCCCCCGAAGTCTTGCCCGAGCGTGGCACCGATCCTGCGACGATCTTAGCCAACCCCGTCAACCCGGCCGGGGCCACTCCGGCTCAAACCACTCAAGGAGCTTAGTCGTGAAAAAGATCATCCTGCTTTTTGCCCTGTGCGTTTCCGTGATCCTGGCTGGTGTCGCTTGCACCCAGACCGAGCAGAGCATCTTGACCGGAGCCACCACCCTGGCCACCGCCGTGGCGGCCCTCCCGCTGCCTGCCGACGTGGCCAACACCCCCGCGGGTCAGCAGATATCCTATTGGAGCCAGTACGCGGCTGGCCTGTTGGCCGCTGTTAACAAGGTGACTCCCACCATCCCAGCCACCACTTCGACTGTGGCCACCACCGTAAACCCTCCGGTGGCCCCGGCGCAGGGCCAGTAAACCTGCATACGCCGGTCGGAAGTCTCTACGTCTACGAATCGGAGAGGGTCGGAGTCATGATCGTGTCCATCCCCAGCGCGGCCCAGGGGCCAAAGGAAGCCAAGTGGCGTTTGGGAAAGTTCACGGTGCAGGCTCCGGCCTTCTTCATGATCGAAATGGGAGTGCTGTTCTGATGGAAGTCATCAAAACCCCCTACCTGCAAGGCGGCAGAGAACTCTGCGTGACCGGCTGCGCCGTTCTGTTCCGAGGCAACGATCTTTTGGATGAAGCCATCGAGCATTGGGGCGGCCTCTCCCATTGTGCCTGCGTGGTGCGCCAGGACGAGTGCATGGATGATGGCCGCGTGCCGCTTATCGAGGCCTTGGGCGGCGGCCTGACACCCACTTTCCTGGAGGACGATGCCCAGGGATACGACGGTCACGTTTATCTCTTCACGCCGGCCGGGTTGACCCCGGCGATCCAGCATAAATTCCGCTCGTGGCTTCTCATCAAGACTCATGAGCGGACACCCTACGGCTATGGTGGCCTTTTCGGCAACATGGTCGGTCACGTCCAGGAAAATGCCAAGGAGCCTTTCTGCTCCGAGGCCTGGGGCTTGGCCATCGAGCAAGCTCCGATCCCGCGACTTCCCCAGTACCAGAACAACCTGGCCCCCCGGCCAGGGGATGTCCCCGTGTGGTGGCCCAGCAAGGGCCCCATGGTCGAGCTGATTGGCCCCTTCAAAGAGGGCGCGTGATGGACAGCAAGGAACTGGATGACCTTTGGAAGGCGGTAAATGCCCTCCGTGGCGAAGTTTCCGGCCTGTCATCGAAGATCGAGGCCGTTCTAACCCTCCTCGGGGAGCGTTGTGAGGCCCGGGTTAAGGTGATCGACGATCACGAGCAGCGCATCCGGGCCGTGGAGAAGAAAATCTGGTGGATACCCGGGGGCACCGCTGTGGTTGCCCTCGCCATTTACGTTTTCGGGCTGCTCCGGGGCCACTAATATGCCTCCTCGTCCCCTCCGTCCCTGCAAAGGCCCTGGCTGCCGGGCTACCACACGCGACAGTTCCGGGTACTGCGATGCGTGCCGGCCGGCAGCCGAGGCCAAGCGGGCCGCGCTGGAAGCGGCAGTGGATCAAAGGCGCGGCAGCTCCACCAAAAGGGGGTATAACTATAAATGGCAGATAGCCCGCATACAATTCATGAGGGAGACGGTCCTACGACAGATGCTTCGTGAGTATCCCTGCTGCGAAGAGTGCCTAAAAGAGAATAAAATCGTTGAAGCGACGATAGTGGATCATGGTGAACCGCATAAGGGTGATCCAGTGAAATTTTGGGACAGAAGTAAATGGAGATGCGTTTGCAAAAAATGCCACGATAAAAAGACAGCCCAAGAAGACGGGGGCTTTGGAAATGAGAGGAAAAGCGCATGAGCGAGAAGTGGTTGAAGGTCACAAGCGACGGCGTCGCCCGGAATACAAAGGTTGTTGACCCCTCCACTGGGAAGGCTTTGCCCGGTGTCACCAAGGTCGAGATTGTCATCGACGGGGCCAAAAAAGACCAGGCCGCGGTCAAGGTCCGCATAGAAGCCTATGCCCAACTGGACATCCAGGGCGTGGGGGAGGTGGTGCTTACAAATGGCCGGCCGTAAACGCACCCCCACCAGCATCAAAGAGGCCAAAGGCACCCAGCGCAAGAGCCGGCGCAATCCGGCCGAGCCCCAGGTCATTCCCGAGGAACCGATTCTCGATTGGCAGACCGACGACCCCGAGGTGGTAGCCTGGTACGAGCGCTTCAAGGGCTATCTGCGCGGGGAGAACCGGCTCTCCAAGTCCCATGAGACCATCCTGTGGTTGGCCGCTCGCCGAGCCTGGGAAATCCAGCTCCTCGATCTGGAGATATTCGACAATGGCCGTACCTACGTGGCTGAAAACCGGCATGGCGAGGTGCTGAAGTCCAACCCGGCTGTAGGCCAGAAGAATGAGGCCGAGCGCCACCTTCACTCCTTACTCTCCGAGCTGGGACTTACGCCGGCCAGCAAAAGTAAGGTGTCCTCAGACATTTCCAAGAGGTCTTCCAACGAATGGGCCGGCTTCGGTGGAGCGGGGGCGTAGTATGGCCACGCTCGTCCTAAAGGTAAAATTTGCTTGGTGGTTCAAGTATTACCTGAACTCCGTGGTTATGTTTTGCCTCCTCTCAGGCTGTGAACCGGACATGGCCCGGGTGTGCTACTGGGCCAACAGGGCCCTTCGTTTTCGCATCAAGAAGGAGGGCGAATGAGCGACGGAGCCATTTACAGCCCCATGCATAGCGCGGCCAAGTGCCCCCAGTGCGGCGAGTGGGCGAAGAGGACCCACGCATTGCCATGGGATGAAGATCGAGGAATGCGGCTTCGATACCATAAATGCCCGGTTTGTAGCTATACGTTCAAGTCCATTCAGGAGGATGCCACCTTCCCCGTGGGGAAACAATCAGGTGTTTAGTGTCCTGTTTTACCAGTATTTTCTCGTGACATGACCACCAAGGCCAAAACACCCCGGGCAAAGGAGGCCCCTACCAAGCCCGCAGTGTCTCAGGCCACCCCCGCCCGGCTCGCTGAAGTTCCCGTCACCTTCTCCGCTAAACTCCAGTCCTACGTTGCCTCCGTCGTCTCCGGCCAGATTGCCGCTTGCAAGTGGGTTCGCCTCGCTTGCAAGCGGCATCTGCGCGACCTGGAACGGGCCAAGACCGAGGGCTTTCCCTACCGCTTTGACCTGGCTCTGGTGGAGAGGGTGTGCCGGTTCGGCTCAAATATGCGGCACACGAAGGGAAAATGGGCCGGGGAGAAGGTCACCCTGGAGCCTTGGCAGATATTTTTTCTCGGGTGCATCTTCGGTTGGGTCCGGAAGAAGGACGGGATGCGCCGGTTCCGCGAGGTTCTGGCCGTAATCCCCCGGAAGAACGGGAAGTCCCTAATCGCCGCCATCGTCGGCCATTACATGATGAACGCCGATGGGGAGAAGGGAGCCGAGATATACAGTGGTGCCACAAGTCTCGACCAAGCCATGGAAGTGTTCCGGCCGGCCTGGTTGATGGTGGACAACGACGTGCAGTTCCGGGCGCACTTCGGCCTGGAACTGGGTGGGACGAGCAAGAACCCCGGGCCGATCTACCGGCTCTCTGACGGTAGCCGCTTCGCCCCCGTCATTGGTAAACCTGGCGACGGCGCGAGCCCCTCCTGTGGCATCGTGGACGAGTACCACGAGCACAAGACTCCCGACCTTTACGACACGCTGGTGACGGGCATGGGCGCTCGGGCCCAGCCCCTTCTTCTGGTGGTGACCACCGCAGGCGTGGACACCTCCGTGCCCTGCTACGACAAGCAGAAGGAACTGGAGAAGGTCCTGGAAGGCTCCTTGGAGAAGGAGGAGCTGTTCGGAGTTGTCTACACGATAGACGATGACGACGACTGGACCGATTTTAGCTGTTGGGTAAAGGCGAACCCGAACTTCGGCATCTCCATTTTTGAGGACTTCCTGCGGGCGCGGCACCAGGAGGCCATGACCAACCCGGGCCGCAAGAACGTCCTTCTCACCAAGCACCTGAATCAGTGGCAGAACGCCGGCTGCGCATGGATGGACATGCTGAAGTGGGCGTCCTGCGAAGACCGCAAGCTCAATATCTCCCAGTTCGCGGGCCAGGAGTGCTGGCTCGGCATGGACCTAGCCAACCGGATCGACATCGCTGCCCTGCGTGTCGTGTTTCGCCATAAAAAAGGGTTCGCTGGTTTCGGCTTCTATTACCTGCCCGCGGACACCATCAACCGCCCGGAGAACGCTCATTACCAGAAGTGGCGAGAAGAGGGCTGGCTCATCGAGACGGATGGGGCAGTCACGGACTTCGGCCGGATTGAGGAAGACATCAAGCAGCTTTGCGAGAAGTTCCGCCCGCGGGAACTGGCCTACGACCCCAAGGAAGCCACCTTCTTCGTGCTCCATCTTCAGGAGCAACCCTGGGCCAATTTCGATTGCGTCGAGATCACCCAGGGCCCCCAGAACATGAGCGAGCCCATGAAGGCCTTCGAGGGGCACATTTACGGGGGCACCTACGCTCACGCCGGGGACCCGGTGATGAACTGGATGATGTCCAACGTCGTCAAGAAACAAGCCAGGGGCGGCGGCCCGATCAAGACCTACTACCCCACCAAAGAGCGCAACGAAGCCAAGATCGACGGCCCGGTGGCCGAGATCATGGCCCTGAGTCGGGCCATCGTGGCCGTGCCTCCCCCCTCTGGCGAGCTATTCCTGGATTGGTGAACATGAGCATTTGGCCCTTCAAAAGCAAGAAAGAGAGCCCCCCGGCCGGAAACCACCTCGGATCGTTGGTGGATAACTACGAGCTGCTTCAGGAAAACAACGCCCTGAAGAAAGAGCTTCAGCAGGCCCAGCGCGTGCAGAATTTCGGTGACAGTTTCTCCATCACCGACTCCAGCCGGTGGCAGGAGATGCTCGGAACCGGGATGCACGCGGCGGGCCAGGTGGTCAACCACATCACCGCTTTTCGGGCCTCCGCCGTGTTCGCCTGCGTGCGCCTGATCTCGTCCGCCATCTGCTGCGCCCCGGTTAAGATTTACAAGCGGGATAGCGAACTGCGCGTGCTCGCGCCCCGCCATCCTTTGGCCGAGGTCCTGCGCCTTTATCCGAACCGTTTCATGACCGCCGCGACCTTCTGGAAGGCGTTCATGCAGGACAAGCTCCTGATGGGCAATGGCTATGCCCACATTGTCCGTGGGAGGAATGGGGCCCCCTTGGCGCTTATCCCCCTCAAGGCCTGGAATGTGATGGTCTACTGGGCCTGGGAGCTGGGCCTGGACAAGGAGCCCGGCGTCGAGCGCAACCGGCTGTTTTATGGCTGCGTTTTCGACGATGGCCGCTACAAGATTTTCGATCAGAGCGACATCATTCACGTTCCGAACCTCGGGTGGAACGGCCGGGTAGGGCTCTCCACCCTCCAGGCGATGGCCCAGGCCGTGGGCGTTGCCCTGGGCGCCGACAGTTCCACTGCCTCGTTCTTCGCCAATGGGCTCCAGACTCAGAGCGTGATCTCCTTCCCAAACAACGTGGACAAGGACGCCATGGAGCGTCTGAAGCAGCATTTGGAAGAAAAGTACACCGGCTCCAGGAACCACCACAAGCCGTTGATCCTTTTCGCAGATGCCAAGGTGAGTTCGTTGGCCATGACGGCTGCGGACGCCCAGCTTTTGGAATCCCGGAAGTTCTCGGTCATCGACATCTGCCGTTTCTTTGGCGTCCACCCGGTCATGGTGGGCGAGAACGAGAAGACCAGCTCCTTCGGCGGCGGCGTGGAGCAGATGGGCCGGTGGTTCAACACCCTGACCCTGAACGAGCATTTCACGGCCATCGAGCAGGAGTTGGAGCGCAAGCTGTTCACCGATGGGTACTTTGCCGAGTTCGATGAGACCGCGATTACCCGGGGCGATCTCCAGGCAAGGGCGGATTACTACAAGGCCGCGCTGGGCTCGATTCAGCAGCCCGGCTGGATGTCCCCCAACGAAGTTCGCGCTGAGGAAGGCCTCGCGCCGAAGGCCGGGGAAGAGAACGAGGAACTTTTCAAGCCGGCGACCGGCGCACCCGATGCGCAGCCGGAGGAAGGAGGAAGTGATGAAGACCCGGCTAATGCGGCTGCTGCGCGATAACGCGAACGCCCAGGCCCGGATGCCCTTGAAGGCTCGTGCGCCTGGGGGGAAAGGGGCTCCGAAGGCGGAAACCGAAGCCTCGCCTAATGAGGCCACCCTCTATCTCTATGACGTGATCGTGGACGACCCCTACTGGGGCGGCGTCAGCGCGGAGGATTTCGTGTTGGCCTTGGCTGAGGCCTCGGTGACCGCGGACGTTATTCATCTCCGGATGAATTGCCCTGGGGGCGATGTGTTCGCGGCCAGGGCCATGGAAGCCGCCGTGCGGGGGACCTCCAAGAAGGTGATCGCGCATGTGGATGGTTACGCCGCCTCCGCGGCCTCTTTCCTGGCCCTCGCCTGCGATGAAGTGCAGATGGCCCCCGGCGCGTTCTTCATGATCCACAAGGCCTGGACTCTGGCCATGGGGAATGCCGACGACCTGGCCTCTACCGCGGCCCTCCTAGCCAAGATCGACGACTCTCTGGTGGCCACCTACGCTAAGGAAACCGGGCAGCCGGCCAAGGACATCGCGGGCATGATGGCGGCCGAGACCTGGCTGACCGCCGAAGAGGCGGTGGCCCTGGGCTTCGCCGACAGCATCATGGAAGACGCGCCAAAAGAAAGTGCCAAGGCCACGGCCTCCTGGAACCTGGCGGCTTATGACAATGCGCCCCGGGTGATCCAGCAGGAGGAAAAGACGGACGATGACCTGGAGACGGCCGGCGAGCCCGAACTGGACCCAGAAAGCACCCCGGACCCCGACCCGGATAATCCCGACAACACGGACAAGACGGACAAATCCGAGGACGTTCCCCATGGGGAGGGTGAAGCCTGTACTTCTACCCTAAATGTCGGGTTAAACCTGACTCAGGAAAACGGCAACGTGTTGTCCGGAACCCTTAACCGCCGCCTCAGAGCGAGGGGCATAACCAGCGAATAGCGGTCTTCCGCACGCTGATAGGAGAAAAAGCCTATGCCTGGCATACAGGAGTTGCGGGAAGAACGCGCCGCCGTTTCCCGGAAAGTTAGGTCCCTCGTGGACGAAACCCCCAAGGACAAGTGGACCCCGGCCCACAATGACCAGTTCGACGCCCTGGTCAACGAGATCGACGCCCTGGACGGTCGTATCGAGCGTTTCGAGAAGATGCTCGACCTGACCGCCGAGGAGCGCAAGACCGCCGCAGTTCAGGACGCCGTGGACCGTGTTGACCATGACAGCCCCGAGGCCAAGCGCAACTCCAGCGGCTTCCTGGCCTGGATGCGCGGCGGCAAGGACGGTTTCAAGGACCATGTGGCCAAGCAGGTCAGTCGGGGCGCGGGCATCATGAACACCATGGATACCACCGTGGGAGCCGATGGCGGTTTTACCGTGCAGTCGGACGTGGTGGCCACCGTCATCGACGCCCTGAAGCAGTATGGCGGGATGCGGGCCGTGTCGAAGATCATCAAGACCGACGCCGGCAACCCGATCAACTACCCCACCAGCAACGGCACGGCGGAAGTCGGCGAAATCCTGGACCAGAACACCCAGGCCTCTTCCGAGGACATTTCGTTCGGCACGTTGCCCCTGCCGGTCTTCAAGTACAGCTCCAAGTACGTGACCGTGCCCATCGAACTGCTCCAGGATTCCTCCGTGGATATCGAGGAGTTCGTTCGCCACCGCATCGCCACGCGCCTGGGCCGTATCATGAACCAGCACTTCACCGTCGGGACCGGCGTGGATCAGCCCAACGGGCTCATCACGGCCGCGGTTGCCAACGGCGACATCGGCAAGGTGGGGCTGACCGGCGAGACGCTGACCCTGATCTACGACGACTTGATCGACCTGATCCACTCGGTCGATCCGGCCTATCGTGATCTGGGGAACTGCCAGTTCATGATGAACGACCAGACCTTGCGGACCATTCGTAAGGTTAAAGACAACAATGGCCGTCCTTTGTGGATGCCGCTGGATGAGGGCTTGACCGCGGGCCTGTCCGGCAGCCTTTGCGGTTATCCCTACACCACCAACCAGCAAATGCCGGTCATGGCCGCCAACGCCTACTCCGTGGCCTTCGGCGACATGAGCTTCTACGTCATCCGCGACGTGATGCAGATGACCTTTTACCGCTTCGACGACTCCGCGTTTGCCTCCAAGGGCCAGGTAGGCTTCCTCGCCTTCCTGCGCTCCGGCGGCAACTTCATGGACGTGGGCGGCGCGGTGAAGCTGTTCCAGAACTCGGCCACCTAAAAAGTCTAGTTAAACATGACTAATAGCGGGGCCGGGTTTATCCCGGCCTCGTTTTAAGGAGCCAAGAAAATGAAAGTACGCGCTCTCACGGACATCCCGCAGCACGGCGTCAAAGCGGGCCAGTTCTTTGAGATTGAGGATGGCGAGGCCAAGAGCCTCGTGGCTGGGGGCTTCGCCGATGACAAGGCCACGGAGGCCGCTGTCTATGGAAGCAAAATCCCGCCCGCGAAGGTCGTATCCGGTGACCAAGCCCAGACCCCCCAGGAGCAGGCCGAGGCCGCCGAGGCCGCTCTGGCCGCGGCTGAAGCCGAAGCCAAGGCTGCCGAGGCTGCTCTGACCCAGGCCGGGAGTGCCCCGGCAGCCGACGCGGCCACCGGCACCTCCAAAGGCAAGAAGTAAGACATGGCCCTCCAAGTCATCGTTCCCCCGACGGTAGAACCGATTTCGCTGAGTGACGCGAAGCTGCACACCCGTGTGGACGACGATACCTCGGACGATCTCTTCAACGTCTTCATCACGACCGCTCGCATTGCCGGTGAGAACCTGACGAGGAGGGCCTTTGTCACCCAGACGCTCCAGCTTACGCTAGACCGATTTCCCACCGGCTACTGGCCGGGCAGCATAATCGGTAACATGCCTGGGTATCCCAGAATTTACCCCAATTCCACTCGGAGGCTCTATCGTCGTCAGTCCATCGAGCTTCCGAAGCCTCCGCTCCAGTCGATCATCTCCGTGAGCTACGTGGACCCAAACGGTGACACGCAGACGTTACCAGAGTCCGCCTACATTCTGGTGAATGACTCCGACACGGTGAACCCTTTCATCGTGCCGGCCTGTGGGACCTCCTGGCCTGAGACACAGGACATCCCGAACTGTGTGACCATCCAGTATGAATCGGGGTGGCCGTTGGATTCCAACGGCAATCCAACAACCCCGAAGGCGATCTGCGCATGGATGTTCGTGCGGGTCACAGGCCTGTATTCCCAGCGCGAAAATTTCGTCGTGGGGACCGTCCGTAAGAACCTGATCCAGATGGACCGGAGTTTTGTGGACAATCTCCTCGACCCCTTCGTCATAATGGAGATCGTCTAGTGCCGGCCGCCAGCGACATGAACGAGCGGGTGGCGATCCAGGTCTTGACCACCACTCCCACGCAGACCGGGGGTGCCGAGGAGACCTGGAACACAGTGGCCACCGTCTGGTGCCGCACCTGGGGCGCGACAGGCACCGAGCGGCAGATGGCCACCATGCAGCAGGGCAAGCTGCGCCGGCACTTTCTCATCCGCTATTACCCGGGGCTCTCCGACATGAACCGGGTGTTTTACCGCGGTGAAACGTACAAAGTGACGTTCGCGGATCACCGTTATCCCGACGACGAGACCTATTTTGACGCCTACAAGCTGGATCAGCAGCAGGCCCAGTGATGGCTGGCCTAAGTAAAACCCAGGTGATCGTAGAGTTCCCCGACGAGTTCCGGGAGCTTCTGGGCCAGATAAACGCCGCGATCCAGGACTCTTCTTTTGAGATCGCGGGACTCATAGCCGAGGATGCCAAGGCTTCAGCGGCTTTCATAGACTATACAGGCACCCCCCGCGAGTCGGAATGGCACAAAAAGCACTTCCCGAACGCACGCACCCTCCGCGACAGCATCAGGGCCAAGAAGTCTAAATACGAGGACGGGGGGGCCATCGTCTACGCCTCCGCACCCCACGCGCATCTTGTCGAGCGCGGGCACATCCTGGTGGTGCATGGGAAGGTAAAAGGATCGGTCCCACCCCACCCCTTTTTGGGCCCGGCGGCTCAGACCAGGCTGGAAGAGGCCATAGAAAAGTTCGGTAAGGCCATACAGGGGGTCCTGGGATCATGACCGCGCTATTCGCTGCCATCTACGCCATCTTCACGGCCCAGACCAATGGACAGCCAAACCAGCTCTACACGTTGCTGAATGGCAACCTCTACAATACCAGGGCCCCCATTGACACACCGCTGCCCCTGGCCACCATGTCGATGGTCAACAACGAGACCGACCTCTGGATGGAGAAGATCACCGTTCAGTTCTCTCTATTCTCCAACACCCCCGGGGACACTGAGATTTTAGCACTCTATACCGCACTTACCGCGCTGTACGATAACATAGACCTACCGAACTTGGGCAATCCGAATAACCTGGGCATGGAGCGATTTCATTCCGTGCTCTTTAGCGATGATGGTATTTGGCATTATGCTGTTCAGTACCGCATTTGGGTAGCCCGAATGTAGATACGTTTCCCCTGGGGGATGTCTGCTGGGTGGAAATATAACAAGGTCGGTGTATGCGTACCACATTCGTGGAGGAGTGGAAGCAGAAAACTCCCCTCCTTGTAAGGTTTAACTAAACAAATGGTCTAAGGAGACTTCCATGTCCGCACCCTCGAACATCATTGGCATAGCCCGCGAGCAAACAATATTCGCGGTCTTGGAAACCACCAAGGGGGTGCTGGCCTTCCCCACGGCCCTCAGCCCCCAGACCGTCGCCGCGGGCTTCGCGGAAATCGGGCAGAACCCGACCTACACCGATTCGGAGGAAGTGAAGCTCACCCGGGACCTCCTGGAGCAGTTCCAGGATATGTGCCCGGCCGGCACCTTCTCGATTCCGCTTTACGCCCGGCCGGCCGGGGCTGCTGGGTCCGCTCCCGATGGGGACGTGATCTTCCAGTCCTTGCTGGGCCAGAAGACCGTGAACAACGGGGTCAGCGTCGTCTACTCGCCGGCCCTGACCAAGCCCAGCTTCTCTCTGTGGATTTTGCGCGGCAACACCGTGTTCTTCGGTGCCGGTTGCGTGGCCGAGACCCTGAAGATCACCGCCACCAACAAGGGTGCCGTGAAGTTCCAGATCGGCGGCTCGTTCTTGCAGATGGGCTGGTGTGGCCGGGATGCGGTGCAGGTCGCGGCTGCCTCGGGTGCCAACACCGTCGAGGTCTACGATGCCAACAAGTACTCGATAGGCGCCGTTCTCCAGAACTCCACCCAGAACGACTTCGCCGCCGATGGCTACACCGTGACCGGGGTGAACCCGACCACCAACACCCTGACCGTCTCGCCGGCTCTGGATAAGGCCTGGAACGTGGGCGATGTGCTCCAGCCCTATCTGCCCACCGGGGTCACCGTGGGTGCCCCGCTGGAGTCCCGCAAGACCGGCGTGGCCATCAACGCCGTCTCCAAGATTCTGACCAGCCTGGACCTCAGCTACGAGGACAAGGTGAAGGTGCTGGACGACGAGATCACCACCAGCGGCTTCTCGGGCGACTATGTGGAAAACGTCCGCAAGATCACTGGCACCGTCAAGTCCCACTTCCGCCAGAATGACGTGGATGAGTTCGTGAGCGGGTTCAACGGGACCCAGCAGCCCATCCTCTGCACCTTCGGCACCGTGGCCGGCTCAATTCTCCAGGTCTTCATGCAGAGCTGCAAGCTCCACGTCCCCACCGTCACAGCCAACGCGCCGGTCCTGGACCTGTCCGTGGATTTCGCGGCCCTGGGCGTCAACGGCGAGGACAGCATCAGCTTCACTTGGATGTAGCCAAGCGTTGGCGCGGCTACTGCCTGGGTCGGTGTGCGCCTACCGGCCCAGGCAGGAAAAGGAGAACCCGGCTCCCTGCCGCGCCAGTTAACCGGGGAAACCATCCCTCGGGAGGATATGAGCCATGCGTCTGAGCAAGAAAATCACCGCCGTTTTCCCCATCCCCAACGACCCCGACAAGGGCGAGGTAACCCTCGTCTACCTGACTCCGGGCGAAGTGGAAGACCTCCAGGAAGAGATGGGGGCTTTCGACACCGTGATGCGCCGCGGTGAAGGGGGCACCCTCGAACCGGAAATGCGCCAGAACCCCAAGCTGGGTGACAAGCGCTACCTGCTGACCTGCGCCGCCGTCGAAAGCTGGCGCAACATCAAGGACGCCGAGGGCAGGGCCCTCCCCTGCAACGAAGAGACCAAGCTGATGGTCGCCCGGTCGGCCGAGATCACCAAAGAGAATGGCGAGGTCGTGGGCTTCCCGACCTGGATCAACGAGTGCCGGGCCGGGCTGGCCAAGATCGTCCGTAAGGACAAAGAGGCCGCCGAAAAAAACTAATCGCGTGGGGCGAATGGGCCGTAGGTGACGCGGCCAGTTGTGAGAACTGCCGCGCCACCTGCGAAAACGACGGGGTTGAACCCCCATGCGCAACCTGCCCGCGCCCTACGCATCTTCTCGGAGAGAACGAAATCGCATGGCATCTGTGGCAGATACTCGCAGGATACGACAGGCCTCTTGTAGCCGGGGCGGCTGGGGCGCTTCGTCTCATCCTTCAGGCTACGGATGTGGTTCGGGTGTGCGAAGCCCACGGCCGAGCGACCTGGGAAGACGTGGAGAAGATTCTGAAGCTGGAGTCTTCGTTGTTCCCGCTTCTCGAAATGAAGTGGGAGAGACAAAGAAAACGGGAGTAGGGGGGCTTACGCCCCCCGCCTTCTGGTCAGTACCCCTTAGCCTTGAGACATTTCCCCAAATAGTAGGTCTGCATGAACGGGTTTCCATTCGGCCCCGTGATCTGCGCGGCCATGGCCTGGCACTCCATGTAAGCCAACTCATAATTATTACTACCGTTCGATGCGGGGGCCCCCGTACCATTCCCGTGACCCCCATTCGCTCGGATTTCCGCAATCGCTTCCTGCGGGGTCTGTCTGGCCCCGGGCCCCGTGCCCGCACAACCAACCATCAGGAAAATGGCTGCCAAGGAAACAGCCAAGGCGGTGTGCCGCATAACTCCTCCCCTTTGATGAAAAGCGTTGGTTGTAAAGCTGATACCCCCACTCCGGCCATCAAGGCAATGGTATAGTTGTGCAAATTCCTGGCATCTACGTCACAGTCCGCGGAGACATAAGCCAGCTTGACACCGACCTCCGGAGCGCCCGGGGGCTGGTCCGCGAAGCGGCCAACGATATTTCCGACGCCATGGGCAACGCCCTGAAGCCGGACCAGATCACGAGTGGCATCAGCAAGATCGTGGGCCGCTTCAACGAGCTGACCAACTACGCCAAGGTGGCCGGCAAGTCCTTGGATGGCCTGGGAGTGGACCTGGGGAAGTTCCAGAACCTCACGGGCATGGCCTCGGACCAGTTCGCCAAGCTCCAGTCGCGGTTCCTGGAAGTGCAGAGCGTCCAGACCGCAGAGCGGGCCTTGAAGGACCTGGGCACCAGGCTCCAGCTTAACACGAGTGAGATCAAGACGATGGGGGAGCAGTTCAACCTCTCCCAGGCCTCGATCAGAAAGGTCCAGGAGGCGATGGGCGGCGTTGCCAGCTCGGGCAAGAGTCTCGGGCAGATCATCGCCAATACCTTTCTCTACAGCTCCGCTTACCGGCTGCTCGGCGTGATCCAGGAAATGCCCGGCGTGATCCTGGAAGCCTCCATGAAAATGGAGGCTCTCCGGCGGTCTTTCGACAGCATCTTCGGCAACGATGAAGGGCCTAAGCAGTTCGCCTACGCCAGTCAGATGGCCCAGCGCTACGGAAAGGACATCGAGGCCGTAGCCGATTCCTACAAAAGGTTCTCCGCAGCCACCAACATCGTGGGGATGTCCGGGGACACCACGCGCCGGGTCTTCGAGGCCGTCACCCAGGCCATCACCAAGACCGGGGGCACCTCCGAGGATGTGTCCACGGCCCTGGGCGCTCTTGAGCACATGATCTCCAAGGGCACCGTCACGGCCGAGGTTTTCCGACGCCAGTTTGCCCAGCACATCCCGGGCGCCATGAAGGTCGGCGCCGAGGCCATGGGCGTCACCACGGCCGAGTTCAACCGCATGATGAAGGCCGGCGAAATTTCGGCCCTGGACCTTATCCCCCGACTCGTCGCTCCATTGGAGAAAATGTCCGAGGGCTGGGAAAAGTCCGCGGATACCGTTCAGGCCAACACCAACCGCCTGAAAAATGATCTGAAGTCCCTGGCGGACAGCCATTATCTTCAGCAATTTGCGAACGACACCGTAAAGCAACTGGACCAGGCGGTTCAAAAGACCAAAGAAGCCACTACCACCATCGGGCAATTGATGACCGTGGCGAATGCCCCGGGGGTGGCTGACCGCAATTCCTCAATTCAGGACCAGGCCTCCAAAGTCAACGAAGTTGACCGGATGTCTGATCTCGATAAGCTGGACTACTACAACAAGCGCCTTCAGCAATTAGCCCAGGATAAAGCAAACGCAACTGCCAATTTTAACCAGGACAGTGCGTCTATCTTCGGATTTATTGGCCAGTGGCGTGATTCCATCAATAATACGGCGGACACGAATAACTTACAGAACATGAAGACTAAGCTGGAGTACGTCATCCAGTTGAAGTCCGCACTTGAATCCGCAGAGAAAGCCGCAGGTAAAGGGATTGATGTAGAAGTCAACAGTGAACGTGCCGAGTGGTTAGCAAAACAACTCAGCGAGTTCACCAACACCCTTTATACCGCGCACATCACCACCGAGGTCAACGCCGACCCGCTTTTGAAGGTCATGGCCCTCATCGACCAGCTCAATGCAAAGTCGGCGCAAGGGAAGCTTAACGCCGCGACCGCGAATGTTACGTCGCTTGAGAATCCGGAAACCGTAAATGGCCTCCAGTCCAAGCTGGATGTAGCGAACCGGCAACTCCGTGACGCGCTTCCCAATAGTAAAGAGGCGGAGCAGGCCAGTGACGCCGCTGCGGCTGCCAGTGAGGCCATCAAGGGGCGTCTGAACGCCCTGGCCGAGGCCAAAGAGCAGGCGGCTAAGGCCTCGCAAGAGCTGGCTGCTCAGAACCAGTCCAGAACCGACCCCTACTACGGGACGAACCCCGGCGAGTTCCTTGGCCTTAACGATAAAGCGGGCTCGCGAGTCTCCAAGTACTGGTCCGACTTCAACAAGAGTGGCGTCTACCAGAAGATGCTGGACCCGGACCCGGAAGTGGCCAGGGTCGCAAGGGCGAAGTGGGCGGCCATAAGCCAGGAATTGGCTGATGGTATCCAAAAGGACAAGGAAGCCGCAGCCAAGAAGGCTATGGGCCCGGCCCGTCATGCTGTCCAGGTCGAGAAGCTGGGGGATACGGTAGACAACTACATCAACAAGAACCTCAGTGCCTCGAACAGCGATGCCTTGGGCGCGAAATTCGCCGACATTGACCAGAAGGCTCAGGGGCTCATCAGCCGGGCCAAAGAGCTTTCCATCCAGGGCGGCGTGTCCATAGACCAGATCACTCAGAAGGTGAACACCGCTGCGGCTGCTGCCAAGGACGCCGCGGCCCAGAGCACCGTCGAGCAGCTTTTCCCGTACTTAAAGAAAGATGAGGCGATTAAGTCCTTCTGGACCGAGGTTGCGAAACACCCGGACGAGATGGCCAAGGCCGCTCGGGCTTTGAGTACAACCCTGGGCGATCTGGAGCAGAAGGTCAACGGGGTCCTGAAGTACAAGGCCGACTTGAACAACCTCAAGACGACCATGGACTACGCCGGCAGCTTCTCGGACTACAACACCGCCGCTAAAGCCTACCAGGCCAAATCCTACCAGGACAATGGGGAGCAGGAGCGAAAAGTCTGGCAAGACCTTGAAACCAGCTACGACTCCATCTCCTCCAAGATGCTCCAGACGCGGCAGAATATGTATGACCGCGTGGTGCAAAAGGCCAAGGCGGCCGGCCTGGATGAAGCCACCGCGTCCACTTACGCCCAGCTCAAGTCTGAGAAGGACACGCAGGCCTTCGTGGCCGCCAGGCTTAACTATTCCAGTGGCTTTGGGGAATATGCGGGTGGCCGCGCCCTTCAGGACACGGACGTTGGTACAAAGCTAAATAAGAACCTCGCTGAATGGGAGGAATATTATAATAACCTCAAGAACTTAGCCACGTCTTTTTATAACGAGGGCAAGACGAGCTTCACTGACTTCCTGAACGACGCGATCACTGGAAACACGAAGAAGACCGAGCTGGCCTGGAAGGACATGCTCGCCAAGATGCGCAAGGACCTTCTTGAAGCGCTTGCTGGTATGGCCATGGCTATCACGAAGGAAGACCTTTTCAAGCCCTTGGCCGCTGGGGCGATGAACGCCGCAATCCCAGGCAGCCAGGATCAGACCGCCAGTCGTCCCAATGCTTCTTATGGGCTCGCGCAGTCCTCGACTGGGGTTGCCGCGCTGCTCCCCGCTATCCGGCAGTATGATCTGCTTGGCCTGGTGGGCGGAACAGTGGGCGCCCCGTCCCTCATAAACGCCTTTACCTCCAGCGGGGGAAGCTCAGACTCCGCGGGCATCTCCACCTTCTTGATGGGGGTTGGGTCCTCTTCTTCCACTACCGCGTCTTCCAGCGGCGCGTCTTCGAGCGCCCTTGGCCTGACCGCGGATCAGCAAAGCCTCTTTACGATGCTCACCACCGGCTCCAATCCCATGAGCCCCGTGGACGCTTACACGCTCGTTACAAGCGCGGGTGGTAGCAGCAGTGGCTTCTCAGCCATTAGTGGGGGTGGTTCCTCCGAGGCGTCCAGCAGCGGCTTGAGCATGAACGACCTCATGCAGTACGCCGGCTATGCCAAGACCGGCTACGATCTCCTGGGTACGTCCTCGACGCTGGCCCCGGGCACGCTTAACGACGCCGGGGCCTCGATGTACGACAGCGAGGCCGCCGCCCTGGGGCCTGATGCCTCGCAGGCTGATCTTTCGACCGCCTGGTCGAACTCCCTTACCTATCAAAATTCTGTGACTGGCGCCGGTTCCTCCAGCCTCATGGGCGTCCTCGGGCCGGCCGCCGCTGCCGGGGGGATCGGATACCTGGCCGGTGGGTACTTTGAGCCCCAAGGTTCCGGGGCCAGCATCGCGGGGGGCGCCGGCGGGGCTCTTGCCGGCGGGTTGGCCTCCTATAGCGGTCTCGGTGCTTCACTCGCGGGCTCTGACCTGGGCGCTTCCCTGGGGCTTACCGCAGGCCTTGCTTCAACCGGCATCGGCGCCATCGTAGGCCTGGGCGCTGCCGCCCTGACCGCAGCCTTATCGCCCAGCGTAACTACCACGGCGCCGAACGGAAACAACGGCATCACCATTGACATGACGGGTAACGGGCTGAACAACCCGAACCCGCTGTGGGGCTACACCGGGTTTACCCAGACGACGACCGGCAGTTTCGGTTCCAGCTCCACCTCGCATTTCACCGAGCCGAGCATCGCCGACCCGGCCCTGGCCAAGCAGTGGAACACCACCATGGGGAGTGACACCGCGAGCTTGACCTCCGGGTTGAACGCTCTGGGCATGGGCACCTCGGGCCTCGACAATTTCAGCTTCCCCGAGGAGTTCGATGTCAACTCCTCGAACCTCACTCAGGCTGCCACGAACGTCACGAACGCCATGGCGATGCAGGCGATTCAGGCGGCCGGCCTGGCTACGGCCTTCAACAACGCCGCGCAGCCGGGCGAGGACTACATCGACGAGATCAACCGGATTTCATCCGCGTACACGGCCACCAACGTCTTGGCCCAGCAGGCCGGGACCTCCCTGGGTAATCTCTCCGGGGCCTCGGATGAAGTAGATCAGGGCAACTGGGCCTCCCAGGTGGGGCAACTTCTCGGGGGCAACCAGGGCACCCAGGCGGCCCTCCAGACCTACATCGCCTCGATGTCCAAGCCCGCAGTCGCGGCCAACACCCTGACCGCGGACCAGGCCCAGGCCAACCAGGCGATCGGCCTGATCGGCAACTCCAACGTCACGACCAGCAACTTCTGGAATCAGTACGGCCAGGCCCTCCAAGGCCAGATGGACCCCCAGACGGTGCAGGCCTGGGCCAACGCCGCGAGCTGGATGGCTCAGTTTGACACCGCCGAGCAGCAGGCCGGCCAGGCCATCCAGCAGGTCAACAACCTCCAGATTCAAGGCCTCCAGGCCCAGCTCCAGGCCGTACAGTCAGTCAAGGTGATGGTGGATGGCCTCGATCAGTCCGTCCAGTCCGCCTATTCATCCTACAATTCGCTGAATAACCTGCTCACCAGCACCTTGCAGGGTATCCAGTGGAACTCGTCTCTGAGCCCCAATACGCCGCAGCAGACCTACCAGCAGCAGAGCGCCTATTACCAGCAGTTGCTCGGAACCGTGCAGAACGAGGGCCCGGATTCGGTAAGCTACTCCCAGGACATCCAGAAGCTCGCGGCCTTTGCCCAGACGTTCCTGACCACCTCCAAGTCGGTCAACGGCATGTCGGCGGCCTACTACACCGACTACAACAACGTGACGGGCAGCCTGGGGGCGCTCCAGCAGCCGATTGACCAGCAGCTCGAAACCCTGAAGTCTCAGCTTCAGGATCAGGACCAGATCGTTAATTCGGCGAACGAGCAGATCACCCAGCTCCAGCTTTCCAACACCAACTTGCAGTTGGTCAACACCTCCATCGCGGTCCTTGGCCAGGACACCATCTCGGGCTTCAATAACATGACCGACGCCATGAGCCAGATCGCGGGGGTCGTGACCAACCTCCAGGCCCAGTACAACCTCGTGACGATTCTCGGGCAGACCCTCGGGCTCCCAGGCTTCGCCGAGGGCGGTCTCTTCAGCGGCGGCTGGCGCATCGTCGGTGAGAATGGTCCGGAGCTGGAGGCGACCGGCGCAGCCCGGATTTTCACCTTCGGCCAGACCAAGGACCTTTTCAACAGCGCGACCACCTCCTCGAATAGCGATTCCCGGGCCGTGGCCCTGGCCCACAAGGCCATCATGCAGGGCAACCAGAGTACGGCCCAAGGCCTGGCGGATGTGGTGACCGGGGTGCGGGGCACCAACCGGCACCTGGCAGCCATCCATCAGCACAACAAGCTCATGGCGGCCAAGCCGGCCAGGATGGCGAGGTAGCCATGCTGATCTACCTCTTGGAGATGACCTACTTCGACGCCACGAGCCTCCAGCCCGTGACGCTCCGGTACTCCTCGGGCCAGCAGGGCTACTGCACGCTGCCCGGGGACAGCGTGCCCAACACCTTCTATGAGCCGCGCCTAAAAGTGCCCCTGAACTACCAGTGCAGCGTCTTCCAGGATGGCTTGAAAGGGGGTTCGGCAGACGGCGGCTTCGGAGTGGCCGAGCTTTTGAACCATGATGGGTTCTTCGATCAGTTCATGACCCAGAACTGGGATGGCCATACCGTAAGGCTGCTTTATGGTGATGACGGGGCCGGCGGAAACACGAACGGCAGCTACAACAACTTCAATGTGCTGCTGACCGGGGTGATGTGCCAGCCCGAGTTCACCTGGAACATGATGAACTTGAAGGTGAGGGACTACACCGAACTCTTCGATAAGGCCCTCTCCCAGTTCACCTACCTGGGGAACAATGTCGCCGGCAAAGGGGTGGAGGGGCAACCCACGGACCTGATGGGCAAATCCAAGCCCATGTGCTTCGGCCGCTGCTACAACATCACGCCGGCCTGGGTGAGCCAGGCCTACCTGATCTACCAATTCCACAATGGGCCGGCTCAAGCCGTGGACATGGTTTACAGCAACGGTTCTCCGCTGGCCCTGGACTACGGGGTCAACGGAACCGTGGAGACAGCAGCGGCCACCTACGTGGGGGCCTACAGCTTCTCGCTGACCGGCGTGAACAAGACCAGCACCTATGTGGCTGGGCTACCCTTGGTAATCACCTACACAGTCACGGCCTCCGGTAGCACCACAACCTACGTCGGCAACCTCGTGGTGCTGTCCTCGACATACACCGGGGGCAACACGGTCGTCACCTTGGGCGATCCTGCGGGGCTCCTCTATTACAATTTTGCCTTTACCAGCGGCTGCGCCATCACCCGGATTGCTTATGGGGGTGGCGACTGCCCGGCCCTGGCCGGCACGACGGGCTTGTATGCGGCCGTTCCTCAGCCGGGCATGTACTGCACCTGTTTGGCCTTGGGCATCTTCATGACTTCTGGAGGGTCCGCTTCCACGGCCATCACGGCCGATGTGCGGGGGGATGCCACTGGAGGCGTCTATGTCAATACGATAGCGGACATCGTTCAGCGGATCGCCACATCGTATGCCCAGCGGCCCCGCAAGAACTATCTGCCCTGGAGCGAGGCCTTCAGCTCCGGCTCGTGGACGAACTCAGGGTTCACGCTCGCGCTGAACCCTGCTGGGGTCGCACCGCCGGTCGCAGGCATGGGCCTGGCCCAACTGAGCGGGGCCGCAAACAGCAATTTTTCCTACACACTGGCCCTGGGCACGGGCATGTATTGCCTGTCCTGGCACGTCAAAGGCACTGGCAATGTGGTCCTGGAGATATCCGATCCCTCCAATGAGGCCAACAACTGCCAGGCCACCTTCAACTTGACCACTGGCCTCTACTCGAACGTCCAGGCCAATGGCCTGGCGGTGGGTCCCCAGTACCAGGCGACCGGGTTCATCACTGAGGCTGGGGTTATCGGAGTTCCGAACGGCTTCTGGCGCATATGGCTCGCGGGTCAGCCGAACTCCAGCTTCACGAACCTGAAGGTCAAAATCATCTCGGCGGACAGTACAGCTTTCGTGATCGGTGGCGCGATGGTGGAGGCCTATGCGAGCCCGGCCATCTACACCGGGCCAACCACGGGCACTCCGGTCGGCACGGACACCGTGGGTGCTTACTATGCTCTCGGGTACGACCCGATCCTGGGCCCCGGGATCAACGCCGCGAGCTTCGCTGCCTTCAAAACCGCGGCCCCGTATGAGGTGGGGTACTACCTCGGGCCGGGTGACACCACGACCATCGGGGACTTCAACAACCTGCTCCTGGAATCGGCCGGTGGCTGGAGCGCGTTCGACCGCTCCGGGAACCTGATGGCGGGCCAATTCAACAAGGCCAGCCAGACCGCAACGCCGGTCCAGACGTTTAATCCCTGGTACATCCTCTCAGACAGCTTCGACCGCTCCGCGCCTTTCCAGACGAAAGACGGGACGCCAGCGTTCCGCATCGTCTTGGACTGCGCGTGCAACTTTACGCCCCAGGCCCAGGCCACCCTGGCCTCGGCCCTCTGGACCAACAACCCCAATCGGGTGGCCTGGGTCGCCCAGCAGTGGCGCCAGGCCAGGGCCGAAGACATCACCGCATTATTTCAGCATCCACTGGCCTGCGAATTGGACTTTACGACGTATCTTACGCAACAATCTGATGCAATAACGGAATGTGCAAGACTACTCGCTATATACGAGAATAGGCTAGATAAGTTCACGTTTACAACGAAAATGGATTTTGCTATCGGGATCACCGTTGGGTCTGTCATAAACATCGCTGTTCCGCGCTTCGGACTGACAAATGGAAAGAATTTTGTGGTTATTAGTATGACAGAAGCGCACGAAACTGGTCATGTTACAATCGGGGTGATGGGTTAATCGTGGCCATAACGAATAACTGCATGTTGGCTTACCCGAACCGGAGCGATGCCGGAACGGTGACCGGGGCCCCCTTCGTTTCGTCCCTCCCAGTTACGAACGTCCAGAACAGATTTTTGACCAACTACGCTCGAACCACGGGGGTGGGGCTACTCACACCGGCACCAGCAACCCCGGATGGGACTCAGTGCTCGGCCTACATCAACGTCAATTTCGGGATGTCCAGGTATATCAATGCCGTGGCCTTGGTGAGGCATAACCTCTCGCTCTCGGCCACGGGCAGGCTTGTGCTGTGGAGTAACGCGGCTATGACCACGCCGGTCTACGACTCCGGGTGGCAGAACGTCTGGCCCAGGTACTACGACACGACAAGCCTTCTCTGGAACAGCACCAACTTCCTTTTCGGTCGGCTCACCACTGATGATTTTGGGGTATTACCCGCCATCTGGTTGCAGATGGTTCAGGCCCCCAGTGGCCTCGTGAGCCCTTTCGCGGCGCAGTACGCGACCATTTATGTCAGTGATCCGACCAATGCGGCTGGCTACCTGCAATTCGGCCGGCTCTACATGGCCGAGAATTGGACCCCGGCCCGGAACTTCATCTATGGGCAGACTTCCATCGGCTGGCAAGACCCCTCGATAGTGGACACGGCTCTGGATGGCACGGAGTACTACGAGGAGCGGTCCATGTATCGGGAGGCCATTTTTACCCTCCCGTACCTGAGTCCCACCGAGGGGGTAACCCGAGCCCTGAACCTGACTCGCAACCGGGGCATAACTGGTGACCTTCTGTATATCTGGGACCCCACCAATATACAGCTCCTACAAGAACGGTCGTTTGTGGGCCGTCTCGAATCTCTTAGCCCGCTGGTCTATACCCAGTATGGCCTCACCTCCATGGCTTTCAAGATCAAGGAGCTTGTCTAAATGTCGCTAGTCACGCTTGCCACAACCCCACAAGCCCGTCTAAGCCTGGGGTGGTTTGACTCCAAGAATGGCACCATTGGTGGTGTCTGCGGCTACAACAATCAGGTCTATGACCAGAATCTTAACCCCGGCGGCATGGACGGCAATGGGGTGGGGATCAACTGGGTCAACATGGCCGCGGATATGGTGAGCTTGGCCCTGACGGCCGAGCAGCAGGCCCAGATGGTGGCCTCTTACCTTGTCAGCTCCAATGGCTGGGTGGCGGAAACCCATGCGCTGGCTCGGCTCTCGGCGACCCAGTTCACGGTCACTTCCCCGGGCAACAACCTGACCACGCTCTACAAGACCAACCGGGCGCTGTCGGTGATCCAGACGGCCAGCGGCTACGGCTACGTGGCGACAAGCTCTTATGATGGCGTGTCCGTGACCACCGTGACCGTGGCCAACTTGTCCCTGGACACCGGCTTTTCGCAGGTCAGCTTGGGCCAGGACCCGGCCAACGCGCCATACACCTCGGCCTTGACCGGGGCCACGGCCACCACGCCCGGCACGGCCGGCCCGG
>Ga0326727_10002812_pt1 | contig 57786 bp, 45 predicted proteins | sample MB2enrmetagenome_FD_207643 | JGI IMG/M metagenome (GOLD analysis project Ga0326727, IMG submission 207643) | Lab enriched peat soil microbial communities from McLean, Ithaca, NY, United States - MB29MY | ecosystem: Environmental > Terrestrial > Soil > Wetlands > Peat | place: USA: New York... | reverse complement strand
CTTGACGGAAACCGGGTCGTCGTCGACGACTAGAATTCTCTTGTTCGGGGCCGCGGATTTCCCGCCGTTCGAGGTTTCCCGGGCACTGGCAGGTGTTGCCATCCCGGCAGCCGGACACGGGCGGGAAGGCGTGGCCACACTCTTTCGACGAAAAATCATACCTAATCATCATCGAATTCATAGAAACATGCAAAACCGGCCTTTACGGAATTGAACCGGGGAAACACCTGGACGGGTGATCGGGTGTCCTCACGAGGTCCGGCGCGCAGCGGAGCGCGGAATCGAGGGGGAACTCCCGGTGGGTCAGCGGGCTTCGCCGTCTCCCGACGCCGGCAGCAGGCGAATGATCAGTTCGGCAGCGTCCTGCATTTCATACGGCTTCGAGAGAACACTTACGTTCAGGCTGTCCAGCTTTTTACGGACGGCTTCGTCGAGGTAACCCGAAGCGAGCACAAGCCGGATCTTTGACCAACGGGCAGACACGCGCTCGATCAGTTCGACACCGTTCATCCCGGGCATGCTGTAATCCGTAAAAAGGATGTCCACGGGCTCCGGTGTTTCCTCCAGCACGGTCAAAGCCTCGCTGCCCTGGCTGGCCACCAGCACGGTCAGCCCCGCCGTTTCGAGAAAGTTCCTGGTGAAGTCGCGCAGCAGATCGAGATCATCCACGATCAGAACACGGCCGGTGCCGTGGGCCAGCGGTGGGTGTGACTGTCCGGGCGAGCAAGCGGGCGATTCGTGCGCCACAGGGAAGTAAAGATGGAAGGTCGTGCCGACGCCGACGGTGCTTTGCACTTCCACAAAGCCGCCGGCCTCCTGCATGACGCGTTGGACGATGGCCAGACCCAGCCCGGTGCCTTTGCCTTTCTCTTTGGTGGTGAAGAACGGCTGGAAAATGCGCGGCACTATTTCACGAGGTATTCCACTACCGGTATCGGCGACGCTGCAGCAGGCAAACTCCCGCGCCGCGCTGATTCCGTGGCGCGCGAATTGTTCGGGGGTCAGCTTCGCGATCGCATTGGTCAATCTGAGGTGGCCGCCCCGGGGCATGGCGTCCTGCGCGTTCACGCACAGGTTCAGGAGCGCCTGGCTGGCGCGCGTCGAATCTACTTTCACGCACAACGGTTCGGTCGCGGGGACCAGCTCGAGACTGATGTCGGCCCGCAAGGTGCGCCGTGCCAGTTGGCCGGCTTCCTCAATGATCTGATTCAAGTCCAGCACTCCCTGTTTTCCATTCGATTCCCGGCTGAAGGAAAGGAGTTGGTGGGAAATGTCGGCGGCGCGGGAGGCCGCCACGTTGATTTGTTCGGCCCAATGGCGGAGATTGGAGTCCTCGGGCGTCTGGAGCAACACGAGGCTCACGTTGCCACGAATGGCCTGGAGCAGATTGTTGAAATCATGCGCCACACCGGCGGCGAGCGTGCCGATGATCTCCATTTTCTGGGCCTGGAAGAGCTGGTTCTGCAGTTCGTGATAATGGGTCTGGTCGCCAATGCTGCAGATTAATCCGCGCACTTCGTCCGCGTGAATCCAGGGAGAAATTTTCATCAACCAATGCCGTCCGTCGGGAGACACGTAACTGTTTTCCTGGGGCCGGCCCTGGTCCAGCACCTCGCGGAAGGCGAACTCCAGCTCAGTCCGGCGTCCGGCGTCCAGCACGGAATCCAACAATGGCTTGCCCATCACCGGGCATCCCTCAAAACGGATTCCACCATGCTCGGCGGGCATGCGGCGCCAGCCTTCATTCGCATGCGTCAGATGAAACTCACGGTCGAGTGTGTAAATGGCGCCGTCCAGAGACGCGAGGATGCTTTGAATGAAATCGCGCTCGAGCCGGAGCTCGTTCTGCAATCGCAGGCGCGGCGTGATGTCGCGCTCGCTGGCCACATACCCCATGAACCGGCCAGCCCTGTCAAAGATCGAAGAAATGTTCGATTCCACCTGGTAGGCGGTGCCATCCCGCCGGACGTTGGTCAGTTCACCGCTCCATTCGCGACCCTGTGCGACAGCCTCCAGATAGCACTGAACTTTTTCCTTTTCGGCCGGCGCGCGCAGGAACGCATCGGTCCGCCCGATTACTTCTTCGAAACTATAGCCGGTGGCGATTTGAAACGCGGGATTGACGAACGTGAGTCGCCGATCGGCATCGGTGATGAAAAACACCTCGGGTGTGGCATCGATGGCCGTGATCAGGCGCGCGATGTGATCTTCAAGGCGGAGCCGCTGGCGAGCGTCTTTGAATGCCGGCCATTGGGCGAGCGGGTTTGGCGCCGGGGCTTTTCCCGTCGCGCCTTCGGGGACAGAGCTGGAGCCGGCGGGGCCCATGAGTTCAGCAGTACACAACGAGCGACTGAGTAATCGGCTGAACCCGGTTGTGGTTTAGAAGTTTTTCGATGTAAGTGGCATTCAACTGCTGGCCTTCGGGCACCAGCAGCAGGCCATTGGCGGTGTAGATGCCCCGGGCCAGCACCATGCCGGGGCGAAGATCCGACAGCATCACCTCGCGCTCCTTGCGCAGGAGCGGCGCCATGGGCAGCGCCTTGAGCAAGGCTCGCACCGCCTCGGGGTCGAAGGCAGTGCCGGATTGCTGTTTGATGTCTTCCAGGGCGTCGTCGCGGGTGAGTTTGCTGGAGGCGTAAGCCACGGCCACGGCCAACAGGCGCGCCAGCCAGGGAATGGTTTCACCAACGGATTGATCCGGATAGCCCTCGCCATCGAAGCGCTCGTGGTGCGCGCGGACAACTTCCCCCACTTTGTCCATGCCGACCCCGAACGACGACAGTTCCTGGCTGAGGATGGGATGTTGTTCGATGAGCGCCCGCTCCGCCTCGTCGAGGGATCGGGGACTGTCCTGCCATTTGCGAATCAGGTGTCTCGGCACGCCGACCAGGCCGATGTCATGCAGGAGGGCGGCGCTTTCCAGGACGCGCCGGTCTTCGGGAGAGATCTGCGAAGCCTCGGCCATGGATCGGCAGATCTGGGCCACCCGCCGGGCCTGGTTCCCGAGGGTGGGATAATACGTCTGCATCGTGTGCAGGCACAGCTCCAGGGAGCGGAGGAGGTTCCGCTCCAACGCGCGGTTCATTTCTGCCAGCTTTTCGTTCTGCTGCGCGACCAGTTTGACCTGCTGTTCGAGCGAGCGGTTCAAGTCCACGAGTTGCTGGTTCATGGCCTGCGTGGAAGCCTGCAGTCGCGCATTCTGCCGGATGAGTTCATAGCGCTGGACGGCGTTTTTGACGGTGACCAGCAATTCTTCGCGGAGCCAGGGTTTGACGACAAATCGGTAAATCTCCCCCTTGTTGATGGCATCAATCACGGTATCCAGGCTGAGGACGGCGGTGATCAGGATGCGGGTGGCATTGGGTTGGATTTGCCGCGCCTGGGCGAGCAGTTCGAGCCCGGTCAATGCCGGCATGCGCTGGTCCGTGATGATCACGGAGAATTCGGTTTTCTTGAGTTCCGCCAGCGCCGTGGCCGGATCGGGAGTGGTGACGACTTCATAGTGCTCGCGGCGGAGCGTTTCGTATAGAGCGACCAGGACAATCTCCTCGTCGTCGACGACCAGGATAGGGTGGGATTTGGGATTGGGTGAGGCGGTGGGTTCTTTCATGAAGGGTCTGCCTGGTTCGACTGGCCGAGAACGGTGCGGATGCGAGACACCACTTGCGGCGCCGGAAAATCGGGAGGAAACACGGCATCCACGCGTTCCAGGAAGCTGGTTTCGATCTCATCCTGGTTGCAGCCCAGAAGCCCAAGAAACAATTTGACCGGCAGATTTTCAGCGTGGATGCGGTTGAACAACAAGAGTTCTTCGGCATGCGCGTGCTGACAAAGCATCAGGACGCCACTGAAATGATAATCCGGAGAATACAACGCCTGGAGGGCATCCGATGGGCACGCCACAGCCACCACATAGAAGCCGTTGGTGCGCAGCATTTCCACCATGCGATCGCGCGCTTCGCCGGGCTTGCCCGTGACCAGCAGCGTGTGCCGGGCGAGGGGTGTGGTTGGCTCCGGCTGCTCCTGTGTTTCCGAGAAGTCCGCCTGGGGGAACCACAGGTGAAAGGTCGTGCCCGACTGCTCGCGAGTCTCCACCGAAATGCCGATCCCATGGTCCTCGGCGAACAGCTTGGTATTGTACAAACCAAGTCCCGAGCCTTTGCCAAGCGGTTTGGTGGTGAAAAAAGGATCGAAGATGGAGCTCAGGTAACTGTCTGGAATTCCCGCCCCGGTATCCTGCACCGAAAGGCGGACCAGCGGCGCCTGCGGAAAACTCCCCTGCAGCGGCTGGATGGCGGGCGGCTTTTCGTGTCGGGAAGTGCGGAACACTAGCGAGCCGCCCTTGGGCATCGCATCCACCGCATTGAGCGCGAGGTTGACGATGACGCGCCGCAACTCCACCTCATCCACGTACACTGCCAACTGGCCGCGTTCCAGCTCGGTTTGCACCCGCACCCGGCGCGTCAGCACTTTTTGAAGGACTTCCGCCATACCGGAGACAATTTCGTTCAGGTCGTGGTAGTTCTTTTCACCCGGCACACCCTGGTGGAGCTGGCGGATGCGGTGAGCCAGTTCGCTGGCCTGATTTGCCGTACTGCGGATCAAAGTGACGCTGTTGCGAAGAGTTTCATTTCCGCGCAACTCGTTCTCAAAAGTGTCGCTCAACGCCACGATGCCCGCCATGATGTTGCAGAAATCGTGCGCCAGGCCCATGGTGATCGTGCCCAGGTTTTCTTTCCAGGACAGGTTCAACAGCCGTCGCTCGGCGATTGTTTGGCGGGTGATATCCAGCCAGATGCCTTCGTAGCCGAGCAGCAGGCCGTTGCTGCTGAGCACCGGCTGCCGGTGTTCCCAGAGATAGCTGACGCGACCGGTCTGAATATGCCGTATCCGGTAGGTGCTGGTCATGCCCTCCGGCGACGGGTTCGTTTGTTGAAGCCGTTTCCAGAGCGCGTCGGCATCGGCCTCGTGGACAACCTGCCAGAAATAATTGGACTGCCGCTGCCACTCCTGCGGAGAAACGCCGGTCAGTTCCTGGACGCGGGGACTGACAAACGCAAAACTGAAATCCGGTCTCTGGCTGAAAATGATCCCCGGCCAGCGATGAACCAGATTGTCCAGTTGCGTTTCGGCGCGGATCAGGCGGCTAAAGACGGTGTGTGTGGCCGCCCGCCCCCAATACTCTTCGGGAAAGACCTCCTCCAGATCCCGCATCGGCGGGAGGATCGATTCCATGCGAACAAATCGAGCCTGCCCGTGGCAGCACAACTCGACGTTCAGCTTCCGGGCGGCACCGTGGGCCGACGATGCCAGTTCGAGCCGGTCGAACCGGACCGGCCGCTGAAGAAACTCGTGCAAGGGTTCCTGCCATTCAGGAAAGTGCCGACCCACGAGGCCGACAAGCGACTGGCCTTGAAGGTCGGCACCGCTGATCCCCAGCCAAAGCGCCAGGGTGTCATTGGCAGAGACGATGTTGCCCTTCTCGTCCAGAACGACGGTGCCGCCACTGAGCCAAAGCGCCTCTGAGGCGGGACCGGGAACAGTCGGAACACACCCCGTCGCCTGGCGCAGAGAACCAGGTTCATTTTTCGCTGGGCACTGTAAAACGCTCATAGAATACGTTACTGCTCTGCCGAGCCCCGGTGCAACGCCACCTCTTCAAGAGCAACAAGCCTGCCATAAACAAGCCACCTCAACGCCTGCCGCCGGCCCTAAATCGGAGCGGGGACGACCTCCCTCTTATAGGATTAGCTTTGAATATTAGCAAGATTGAACGAGCAAGCGGCCGGCGCTGGTTTGCGGAGCGGGGCGACGCAGCGCTGGCCGCAATGGCCCTGGAGAGACTGTGTCGATCTGGACTTTCGGCGGAGCCGGCCTGTCCCGGGCTGTTTGTCCAGCGCGGGTTGCGGTTGGCCGGAAAGCGGGTGGCTACGAAAACGAGGTCCAGGCGGCGGGGGGGGAGGGGGCGTAGAGCCGCTGCACCTGCCGCAGGGTTCGACCGGCTTGTTCCAGATGGCCCAGTTGGGCTCGAGCAGCCTGCCGCACGGCCTCGAGCAGCACGCTGTTTTGCGACTCGATTTGGATCAATTCCGTAATCAATGAACGGAAGCTGTTTTCTCTGGCTGTGGGATCCACCCCCAGCCGCTTCCATTCATTCTGCGCCTCCTGGGTATAATGGATGATGAGCGGCTGCAATCGTCGCAGGGCTTTCTGGCAGTCGTCCGCGAGGAGCCAGTTGCGAGTGCGGATGGCTTCGCCCTCGGCATCCGCCAGGCGACGCCATTCTTTGTAGGCCGCCTCAAGTTGATCATCGGCGCTCATGTCCGACCGGTTTCAAGCCGTGGCCAGAGCCAGAGAAGCTGTCGTCGTCGGCTCCGGCGCAGGCTCGGGCTTGTTCAACATCGCCGCCCAGGCATCGCGCAATTCCGTTACCAGGCGGATCACTTCGTCAACCCCGTCACGACGTTTGCGCAGGTTACTATCCCAGATTCGACGATCGAAATAGTCATAAAGCCTGCGGAGTGTGGCGGCGCATTCGCCGCCCTGCTCCATGTTCAGAGCATAGTTCAACTCGCGGATGATCGCTTGCGCGCGCAGCAGGTTGTTGTGAATGATCATGTTCGCTTCCGCGGGATCCGCATGCGTAAAACCCGGCAGAGCGCGCTCCAGGGCGCGCAACGCGCCATCGTAGAGCATCAAAATGATTTGCCCGGGAGGCGCCGTGAGGGTTGAGATTTGGCGGTATGATTTCCAGGGATCAGCGACATGCATGGTGGGCGTAAATCGGCGATGGGTTTGAGACTTACTGTTTCAAGTGCACCGCCAACAGGACTGCGATCCGATCCAGCAGGTCGGTCGGTGGATACGACGTGGCGGAAACCAGCGCCTTTGCCTGGTCCACCTTTTCCGGGCGCACGAGTGAGATGTTATTCAAGGCGCTCTTTAGGGAGGCAGCCGTCGGAAATGACGCCGCATCGGACGCAGCAGGGGGTGCGGCCTGTCGCTCGATTGGCTGAGCCGATTCCGGCTTGGGAATTCGGCCCGGGTTGAAGTCAATTTCCATATAACCTAACTTTTCTTCCTAATTCATTTCCGGAGCCCCTTTTTGTACTTCCATCACTCAGTTGGCACATCGGCAGCTCGGCGGGAAACTTTAGTACTTTTTCATCGATTCGGCAGCGTCCTGAACACCTGCGCAGCAGCGTATTGGGCAAACAGCCGCGGTGAATTCCTCATAGGCCAATCTCCGCCATCTTCGTGCGGACTCCACAGCCCGGCCCACGGATGGTGCCTGGCTCCATTCAGCACCGGCTGCTGAGCGGCGTCCAGGAGTTCATCCACCGCCCACAGGGTCTGCCCGGTCCGAGCGTTCACCAGTTTCATACGCCAGCCCACCGCCAGTGGTTCATAAGCCCGGAACTCGGTGAGTTGGCAAAACAGGACGGCATCACACCCGCACAGCTCACGCATCGAATCAAAAAAGTCCTTGGGCAGAAGTTCCGTTCCGGTCCATGCCCAACGTCCGGTGCGGCTCTGCAGAATCTCGTGGCTGACGCCGACGATCTCGAATTTTCCGGTTTTGACCAATTCAGCCTGAACAACGGGGCTGAGTGTTTCACAGACCTCTTCCAGGTCGGGGCGTTGATCTTCGGACGCGAGCGGCAGCACCGCGATCCGTTTCAAGTCAGGGGATAATCCTGGCGCGTAGAGAAACACGTTTGTGGGCCGGTAATCCGGTGTCGAGCAGCCGATGTGTTGTGTCGGCAGCGCGCATCCGCCGAGCATCCAGCAGCCAACCAACAGCCCGCTGATCCACCCGCGGCAGCAGAGCCGCCGGCGGAGGAGGGCGTCCTCGCCGGGCATGAGGTTGACGGCGCGTGGAAGGTTTTGGTTCACGACTTGCCCCAGTTGGTGACTTGCTGCGACAAATAGGTCAGTTCCTGGTTGACCTGAGCCTCCGCTTGTTCCATCGCCGTGAACTCGGAATTCCATTGGTCAGTGTCGTTTGAGATTTTGGTTTCCAGATTCGAAATCTGGGTGCTGATATCGGTGCTCTCGTCGGTCAGAGTAGCCTGGTGATCGGTAACGACTCCGTCACTTCCAATCAGGCTGTTGATAAAGGTGTTCAGTTGAGTCATCAACCCGTTGGTGGGATCAGTGAACAGCGTCTCCACCCCGCTCAGATTGTTGGTCAACGCGCTGGTCAGAGCGCCGGCATCGTCCAGCGCTATCGTATTGTCATTGCTGTTGCCATCAATGCCCAGATCCCCCAACTGGCTGACGGCGCCCGAGAGCCCGGAAGTGGACAGGACGCCGTCGATGGTGGAACGCAAGCCGGACGCAATCTCGTTTGCGGTCTGGTCGCCCGTAAGCAACCCCGCCGTGACGGTTCCGTCGGACGCGGTGGTCACCGTCATCTGGCTGGTGATGTACGATTGCACGGCGTTGTAATCAGTGATGAACTGATTGATGGCGGTGGTGATGGCGCTGGTGTCGGGACTGACGCTGATCGTTGCCGTGCCTTTGGCCACGGCAGTGACCGAAAGGCCCGGCACGGCGTTAACGGTATTGGATTGGCTGACCAACGTTGTCCCGCCGTTAACCGAATAAAGAAGGTTACTGCCGCGCTGAAGCGTTCCAGTCGACAACCCGGTCGCCGCCAGAAAATTCCCGGTCACATCCTTCATGGAAATGCCGACATCGCCCGTCGTGTTGTTCGTCAGCACAAACTGATTGTTCAAGGCGTCATAAGAGGCAGTGACACCCGCGGCTGAATTCGTGATGCGGTCAAGCACGTCCTGCAGGGTGTCCGTGCTGGCGTCGTAGGAGATGGAGACTCCGTTGATGGTGAACTGGCCCTGGCCGCTGCCGCCATCCTGGATTTGCGTCTTCGTGTCCGCGCTGGACAACGTCGCGCTGACTTGGACATGGCCCAGGGCGGAGGTGCTGGTGATGGGGCCTGTTGTGCCGGTGTTATACAATTGTGCGACCTGCAAAAAGTTGCTGGTATCTGCCGCGCTGCCGAGAACAATTTCGCTGTTGTCGGCGCTGGTCAATGTGATGGTGTCTGTCGTCTGATTGTAGGAGGCAGTGACTTTCTGGTTGGTGGCGGCGGCGATGTTGTTGAAGACTGTCTGCAGCGAATCGCTGGTGGCGATGGTGACCTGCGCCCCATCGACCGTGAACGTGCCGGCTGTGGCCGGGGTTGAGAACCCGGCGGTTCCCACGGTGACATTGCTCAAATTGCCGTTGGGAGCCAGAATCTGGCTGACGTTTGAACGGCTGTCGATTTGGGCGGCGGTCGCCAATTGCGAGAACGTGAACCCGTAGCTTCCGCTGGCGGCGGTGGAATCGGCGGTGGCGGTGGCGATGGTCGAGTCGGAACTCGTCGCGGCATTGTTCTCGTAAAGCGAGGGGTCCTGCAGCTTTTGCACATCGGTCTGCAGCGTCGTCAAATCAGTGACGATGGTGCTGAAGGCCGAATTCTGGTTGTTGATGGTCGTCTGCTCCTGGTTCCACTGGGTTTCAGGCGCCCGCTCCGCGTTGGCCAGTTCCGTAATCACGGTTGACCAATCTATGCCCGACGCCAGTCCTGTCACCTGCAAGCTTGACTGGAGGCTCGAGGTGGTGCTGTCCGAGCCGATACTTGTTACTGTAGTCGCCATATTCCTGCTCCGTTCTCCGTTCTAAGTGCCGCTGCTCTCCTGCCGGTGGGCTCGCGAAAGCAACTTTCTTTGTCTGTCATCATTCAAGCCAAAGCTCGGACGGCGCGGATGCGCCGTCCGAGATGTTCACCGATTCATCAAACCCGCTTACGGCTCCTAGGACAGGAGCTTGAGTGCGGTTTGAGGAAGGGCGTTTGCCTGGGCCAACATCGCCGTGCCGGTCTGGACGAGGATGTTATACTTGGCATAGTTAGTACTCTCCTCCGCCACGTCCACATCCATGATCTGGCTGTTGGCGGACGAGAGGTTGACTTTCAGCGTTCCGAGCTGATCACTGTAATACGTCAGACTCTCGATGTTCGCGCCGATCGTGGCACGATCTGAGGCGAGTTGAGAGATGGCGTTCTTGACGTCGGTGAGCGCCGTGGTGGGATTACCAGCAGCGCTGATGTCGGCGCCCGTGGCAGCCGTGTAGGTAGCTCCCCCAGTGCCGCTAAGGCTGATGCCCGTCATTTGGAACTTGTTCGCATCGCTGTCGGTCGTAACGTTAAGGGTGCTGCCATTGAACAGACTGACACCGTTGAAGTCCTTGGTCGCTACGTCATTGATGTATTGACCAAGAGTGTGGAACTCCTGTTGATACAGGGCCTTGTCGCTCGTGGACTTGGTGACGTCCTGCGCGAGGACGGCCAGTTCGCTCATGCGGCTCAACGCGTCTGACACCTTCTGAAGGTAGCCATCTTGCGTCTGGTTGAACGAAATGGCGTTGTTGACGTTGTTGCTTGCGCCGTCAATACGCGCCATTTGCGCCGTTAACTTCATTGACACCGCCAGACCCGCGCTGTCGTCAGCCGGCGAAGTGATCTTCGAACCGGAAGACAACCGTGCGAGTGACTGGCTTAACATTGCGCTGGACTGGCTCAACAGTTGTGCGCTCGTTTGTGCTGATATGTTTGTACCTATTACCATACTGACTCCTTCCTTGAGTCACCCCTTTCGGGGATTCGTTTTGCACGGCATCCCTGCCGCGAGGCGGGCCTTTTATTATTCAGGCGCCCACCCATGCTTCCCCCCGGCCGTTTGCGGTCGCCGGATACCGTTTTCCAACCGTCATATCGACGTTTCGCGCCGGTACTTGAGCTGGGAAATTCGTTGAAAAGCGTTCGTACAGTGGATTTCTCACTTACTATCAACACCTTAAGCGGGTGTCTCGGGTAAGGACAGAGCTGCTTCGAGTCGCCTCCAGGCGCACTCCTTATCGATAACATCTGCGGTGCCCGGGCGTAAGACTTCCCGTTTCGATTGATTACTGCGGATTCGTGGCGAGGTTTCACGTCGTTTGCCGAGATGCTTGGATCGAACTTGCTGGCGAGGTTGCTGTCTCGTGCACGGTTTCAGTGCGGTGCTGGCTCCCGATTCAGACTTGCGATTTAAAGAAGTGCCCGGGCGGTCAACGTGGGCCGCCCGGGCATGCCCACCTGCGGAGACCAATTGGATCAACTCAACAGCTTCAGAGCGATCTGAGGAAGGGCGTTTGCCTGCGCCAACATCGCCGTGCCGGTCTGGACGAGGATGTTGTACTTGGCATAGTTGGTACTCTCCTGCGCCACGTCCACATCCATGATCTGGCTGTTGGCGGCCGAGAGATTGTTTTTCAGCGTTCCGAGCTGATCGTTATAGTAAGTCAGAGTCTCGATGTTCGCGCCAATCGTGGCACGATCTGAGGCGAGTTGAGAGATGGCGTTCTTGACTGCGGTGAGCGCCGTGGTGGCATTACCCGTAGCGCTGATGTTGGCTTGCTCCACAGCGAGGTAGGTTGCGCTCCCAAGAGTGACTCCCGTCATGGTGAACGCGTTGCCGTCGCTGTCAACTGTCACGTTGAGCGGGGAACCCGAGAACAAGCTCACGCCATTGAAGTCCTTGTTTGCCACGTCGCCGACAAACTGGCCAAGGGTGCTGAACTCCTGTTGGTACAGGGCCTTGTCGCTCGTGGACTTGGTGACGTCTTGAGCAAGAATAGCCAATTCACCCATGCGGTTCAACGCGTCGGAGACCTTTTGCAGGTAGCCGTCCTGCGTCTGGTTGAATGAAATGGCATTGTTGACGTTGTTGGTTGCGCCGTCGATGCGCGCCATTTGCGCGGTTAACTTCATTGAGACGGCAAGGCCTGCGCTGTCATCGGCTGGCGAAGTGACTTTCGAGCCGGAGGACAAACGCGCGAGGGATTGGCTCAGCATCGTTTCGGATTGCATGAGCAGTTGGGCACTGTTCTGAGCCGCGAGGTTAGTATTGATGACCATAACTCTTTCCGTGAGTCGCCCCGTGCGGGGCCTTTGATTTTTCACGGCATCCATGCCGCGGGTGAGCCGTTTCACGGGTGGCACACCGTTTCCCGGTCAGCTCTCTTTGGCGGCTGACCGCCTGTCTTGCGACGGTGTGTTTATCGGCAGAACAGGAAAGGACTTTAGCACGGGTTCAGGTGGCAGCCGGCGCCAGCCTCTGTTCCACCCGCGCGCGGCAACACGCCCGCGAGAGGTGCTCCGCCGTTTTCCGGCCCGTGAAACACGACAGCCCGTGAAACACGACTTGAATTCCGGCGCCGGAACCTTATGCTGCACTCGGGCAACCGTATGGAATTGTCCGCGTGATTCAAATGGCAGACTGATGAAAGCGAACCGCAACCGCCAAGCCTGGCAGAATATTGAGGAACTGCGACAGGCCGCCCAGGAGGGCGACCCCCAGGCGCAATGCTCTCTGGGGGTCTGCTACCAGACCGGACAAGGTGTGCCGCAGGATTATCAGGAGGCCGTAAAATGGTTTCGCAAAGCGGCTGACCAGGACGATCCCGTGGCCCAATGTTATCTGGGCGTCTGCTATCAGTCCGGTTTGGGTGTGCCGCAGGAGTACGGGCAGGCGGCAAAGTGGTTCCGGGAAGCCGCCGAGCAGAACGATCCCGCGGCGCAGTTCAACCTGGGCGTTCTTTATGAAACCGGCCAGGGCGTCGCGCAGAACTATGCGGAAGCCGTAAAATGGTATCACGCCGCCGCCAATCAGGGCGAGCCCCAGGCCCAATTCAACCTGGGTGTTTTCTACGAGCATGGGCACGTCGTCCCTCAGAATTTTGAGGAGGCCGCCAAGTGGTATCGCCTCGCGGCTGAACAGGAAGTGGGACCGGCGCAGTGCAATCTCGGGCTGTGTTATCAAACCGGGCGAGGCGTGCCGCAGGACACCCGGGAAGCCGTCAAGTGGTTCATTCGCGCGGCACGGCAGGGAGATAAAACCGCCCAACACAACCTCGGCGTCCATTACGCCACCGTTGAAGACACCGGGCAATCCGCGGTCGACGAGGAGCCGGTCAAGGAAGAGGCCCCGGACGAGCCCGCCTGAGACTTGCCGCCCGGTCTGTGTTCTCTCCTCGGCCCGACTGCGGGGCCGGCCAGGCGGCTGAAGCGCGCGTCACCGGGCACGCGTTTCGCGCTGCCTTCGTCCTCGATTCCCCCGCTCGCTTAGGAGCAGGAGGACGACAGCCAGGACGATTCCCGGGACGACGACTTTGGTTGCGCCAGGCCGATTACGCGCCAAGAATTTCGTGTTCAGGCGGATGTTTTCCGATTAAAAGTTTGCCGCCATGTTCGAACTGCTGAAAACAGATGCGCGGACCAAAGCCCGGCTGGGACGATTGACGACGACCCGCGGAGTGATCGAGACGCCGGTCTTCATGCCGGTCGGCACGCAGGCCAGCGTGAAAACGCTGGACCCGCGTGAGTTGCGCGAGCTGGGCGCCCGGATCATCCTCGCCAACACCTACCACCTCAACCTGCGGCCCGGCATCGAGATCATCCGTGCTGCGGGCGGCCTGCACCGGTTCATGAGTTGGCCCGGCCTGATCCTGACCGACAGCGGTGGATTCCAGGTTTTCAGCCTTTCGAAGATTCGAAAAATCAAAGCGCATGGAGTCGAGTTCAGATCTCATGTGGACGGGACGCTGCTTTTTCTCGGGCCGAAAGAAGCAATGGAAATCCAGCGCGTCCTCGAGTCGGACATTGCCATGGTCTTCGACGACTGCCCGCCGCACACCAGCACGCCGCGCGAAATGCGCGCCGCCGTCGAACGGACTCTTCGCTGGGCGCGGGCATGCCGCGAACAGCCACGCGCGCCGGGGCAGCTTGTCTTCGGCATCGTGCAGGGCGGCGTCGAGCCCGCGCTGCGGGAAGAGTGCGCCAAAGCGCTCGCGGAAATGGATTTTGACGGTCACGCCATCGGCGGGGTGAGCGTCGGGGAACCGGAACCCGAGATGCTGAAAGCAGTCGAGGTCACGGAGCCCTTCTTGCCGGCGCATCTGCCGCGATACGCCATGGGACTCGGCACGCCGGAACAATTGGTGGAATTGATCGCGCGGGGCATCGATATGTTCGATTGCGTGCTGCCGACACGCGTGGCGCGGAACGGGACCGCCTTCACGCGCAGCGGCACCCTCAGCATCAAAGCCGCACCCAACAAGGCTGACTTCCGGCCGATTGAAGAAGGCTGTGACTGCTTTGCCTGCCGCCATTTCACGCGGGCTTATCTGCGGCACCTGTTGAACGTGGAGGAAATTCTCGCGCTGCGCATGTTGAGCGTGCACAACACGCATGTTTTTCTGAAAGTCATGGCCGATGCGCGCAACGCCATCGCGGCGGGGACTTTTGCGGAGTTCCGGCGCGGGTTTGTGGCCAACTACCGGCCGACGCAAAGGGTGCTCCTGGCCCGGGCGGCTGCGTCCGAACGATGACTGAACCCGAGCGATTCCGGCGACCGGCCTCGGGCCGCTCAGGCCGGAACCAGTTCTGCGAGCCGGTCGTAAGCCGCGTTCCAGACCGCCGCGTGCGGCGCAATCGTTTCCATCTTGAATGATTGCCTCACGATTTCGCGCGCCTGGTCGAGCGTTCTGATGTGGCCGAGGGCCAGCGCTTGCACGATCACGTTTCCTATCGCGGTGGCGTCGGCCGGAAGCATGACCAGCGGTATTTGCAGGGCGTTGGCGATGAAATGGTACAAGAGGTTGTTGGGCGACGCGCCGAGGAGGAAGAGCCGCGTGAACTTCCGGCCCGTCAGACCCTCTATTTCTTCCAGCGTTTTGCGGTACGACAAGGCCAGACTTTCCAGAACGCACCGAAGGATCGGACCCGGTTTGCGGGGAACCGGTTGATCGGTTTCTTTGCAGAACGCCTGGATTTTCAACGGCATGTCGCCCGGTGTGAGAAAGCGTGGATCCGCGGGGTCAATCAAGGATTCGAACGGTTCCGCCGCGATGGCCAGGTGGGTGAGCACATCGTCATACAATTCGCGGTCTTTTTCCTTCCAGAACCGCTTGCATTCCTCCAGCACCCAAAAGCCGACCACCTGTTTGTAGAAATGGACCGCCCCTCCGTAACCCAATTCATTGGTAAAATTGGATTCACGGCTCGCGTCGTTGATGATCGGCCCGATCAGTTCGGTGCCCATCGTTGCCCAGGAGCCGGTGCGCAGGAACACCCAGCTCTCGCCGTGGCAGACCGGCAGCCCGACCATCGCCGCCGCCATTTCGTGCGAACAAGAGGCGACGACCTGGGTGTCCTCCCACCGGATCTCCTTCAGGATTTCCGGCCGCAAGGCGCCGAGCTTGGTGCCGGCCGGAACGACTGGAGGAAACAATTCGGGCGGCAATCGGAGAGCCTCGAGCAGCCGATCCGACCAGCACCGAGTCACCGGATTGTAGAGTTGCGTCGTGCTGGCCAGGGACATTTCGATGCGGGGAACGCCGCTCAGCAGATAATTGAAGCCATCGGCGATCGGCATGAGCCGGCTCCGCTTGAGGCGCCGGGATTTTTCCGCCCCCAACTGAAAGAGCGTGCTGGTGGGGAGCTTGTGGACTCCGGTTTCTTCATAAATCGTATCCCAGGGGATTTTCGACAAAACGTCCTTCATCCCTGCTTCCGTGCGGGGATCGCGAAGGTGATAAGTGGGCGTTATCAGGGAACCATCCGATTCAAATAGAAGGTAATCGGCGCCCCAGGAGTCGCAACTGATGCTGTCGATGGGTTCCTCGTACTGACCGATCTCCCTCAGGGCAGCCAACAACTCCTGGTACAACTGAGGAATGTTCCACAGCCACGAATGTCTCTCCCGGAGAGGCACATTCTCGAACCGGCGGACCTCGCTGATGGTAAGCTTATCCTTGTGAAGGGTGCTCAACATCACACGACCGGTTTCGGCGGCAAGATCACAGGCGACGTAGAATCTATTCATAATCCTGTGCCGCTATGATGCAGATGTTGTGCCCTCCAGAACCGCATGAAGCTCAGCCCGGGAAGAAAACGCAGAAAAATGAGGATTCGCTGCCCCGGCTGTCCTTGCCTGGAGTTCAGCCCGGCCCGAACCCCGGGCGCGGGTGCCGGACATGTACCGAAATGGAGCAGGAATAGGAGGCCATACGGGGATGATAATCTTTGAGCGCGTTCGGTGATCGATAACGATTGGGATTCGAACCGAACCGGACCGGAAGGGGGATGATTCGAAACTCATTAAGGGACTGTGAACAACTTTGGGAATAACTTCGGTTTGACACTCGCAGGTTTGGGTTATCGATTCTAGGGTGGTGGGCTTGGTGCCCCGCGGCAACTGGCACAGCCGAATACAGATATGGAATAATGTCCGCTCATAACGAAGAGAGAGAATTACGAGCAAGAATCCGCAATAGAAAGATAATGGCATGGCAAAGAACAACAGCAAACAGCAAAACTTCTCTTTTACCGCGCCCACGGCGATGAACGTGGAGTTGGTGGGAGATTTCACGCACTGGCAGGAGCGTCCCGTCAGTATGAGGAAAGGTACCGACGGTATCTGGCGGGTCACGGTCGGCCTGCAACCCGGCAAGCACCGTTACCGGTTCCTGGTGGACGGACAGTGGCAGGACGACCCGGAGTGCACGCTGCAAGTGCCTAATCCTTACGGCGGCCGGGACTCGGTTCGCCAGGTCGTCTAACCCGTACCCCGGTTTCGCAAAGAGCGGGCGACCCCAGCGGTTGTCCTCACTTTTTTTTTCGCGGCGCCGATGGACAACCGGAGAGAGTCGGACTGTGAACTGAGACTTGCTGTCGGGCACAACATGTAGTTGTATGGAGCCTTAGGCCGGCTATGGAAGCGAGGTGGAGCGTAAATGAGCTGCGCGAGTTCCGAGCAAAAACGAAAGCCTAAGCAAAACCATGAAAATTGCGATGTTCTCGTGGGAGACGCTTCATTCCCGGGCGGTGGGTGGGATTGCAGCGCACGTGACCGAGTTGGCGGCCGCCCTCGAACGGCGCGGACACGAGGTGCACGTGTTTACGCGGCCGGGGCACGGCAGCGGCGGGGTGTGCCGGATTGACGGGGTTTGGCACCACTACTGTCCACACAACTTGGACTGCAATTTTGTGGATGAAATCCAGGAGATGTGCCGGTCATTTGTCTGGCATTTCTTTCAAACGGAGGATTCCGTCGGACACTTCGATGTGGTTCATGCGCACGACTGGCTGGCGGCCAACGCCATGGTGTGGATCAAGCACGGACGCCCCGATCATCGCGCCGTTCTGACGATGCACTCGACCGAGCATGGCCGGTGCGGCAACAACTTCTGGAACGGGACCTCCGCCCGGATTCGCGACCACGAACGGCATGGAACCTACTGCGCGGACCGCGTCATCGCGGTGAGTTGGGCGCTTAAAAGGGAGTTGATGTGGATGTACAACCTCCCGGACTGGAAGTGCTGGAGCATTTACAATGGCGTGCCGGTGCACAAATTCGATGGATCGCTCGACTCGGGCGAGGTCAAGCGACGATACGGCGTGGGGCCACTCGATCCCACGGTGTTGTTCAGCGGTCGACTCGTGATGCAGAAAGGGCCGGACTTGCTTCTCGAGGCCGTCCCCGGTTTGCTCCGTCATTACCCGAATGCGAAGTTTGTTTTCGCCGGCGACGGCCACCTGCGCGGAAACCTGGAGCGTCGAGCCCAGCAACTGGGCGTGGCGCACGCGACCCGGTTCCTTGGTCACCGCACAGGCGGTGATCTTGTTCAGCTCTACAAGGCGTGCGACGCGGTGTGTGTGCCGAGTCGTAATGAACCCTTCGGGATTACGATTTTGGAGGGATGGTCCGCAGGCAAGCCGGTGGTCGCTTCGCAAAGTGGCGGACCGAACGAATTCATCTGGCACAATGTCACCGGCTTGAAGATTCATCCGACCCCGGATTCCGTGGGCTGGGGCCTGGGTACGCTTTTCACCAATTTCGACTGGGCCCGCTGGATGGGCGCCAACGGCCGGCAGGCGGCCGAAGCCGCGTTCACCTGGGACATCATCGCCGAAAAGACGGAACAATGTTATCAGTCGTGAAGGTCCCGCCAGACTCAACTGCCGTCCAACTGCCCAACCGCAATCTGGAGGGTATTGCCCCCGGAGAGGCAACGGTTCTCGTCGAGCCGCATGCGCCCTTGCTGACGGAAGCCGGGCTGTCGGATTTTCTACAGGGGCGTGAGGTTCGGGCCTACGATAAGCTCGGCGCGCATTTGGCCGGCGCCGGCGGCCAGCAGGGCGCCCACTTCGCCGTCTGGGCTCCCAATGCTTCGGGAGTAGGACTGCTGGGCGACTTCAACGGCTGGGACAAAAGCGCGCATCCATTGAAACCGCTGGGTTCTTCCGGTGTCTGGGCTGGTTTCGTTCCGCGAGTGGAACCCGGCATGAGGTACAAGTATCACGTCATTTCCCGGTTCAACGGCCACGCCGTGGACAAGGCGGATCCTTTCGCGATGCGGAGTGAAGTCCCGCCACTCACTGCCTCGGTCGTCTGGGACTTGAATTACCGCTGGGCCGACGACGGATGGATGAAACAGCGCGGGCAGGCCAACTCGGATCAAGCGCCGATTTCCATCTACGAGGTGCATTTGGGGTCGTGGCGGCGTGTGCCGGAGGAAGGCAACCGTTCGTTGACCTACCGCGAGTTGGCCCCGCAGTTGGCCGAGTACGTCCGGCAGATGGGCTTCACCCACGTGGAACTGATGCCAATCATGGAGCACCCTTTTTATGGCTCGTGGGGGTATCAAACCACGGGCTATTTTGCTCCCACCAGCCGCTACGGCACGCCCCAGGACTTCATGTTTTTGGTGGATTATCTGCACCAGCAAGGCATCGGTGTGATCCTCGACTGGGTGCCCTCACATTTCCCCTGGGACCAGCACGGGCTGGCTTTCTTTGACGGGACGCACCTCTTCGAGCACGCCGACCCGCGACGGGGTTATCATCCGCGATGGACAAGCGCCCTGTTCAACTATGGCCGGCACGAGGTTTGCAGCTTCCTGATCAGCAGCGCGCTGTTCTGGCTGGAGAAGTATCACGTTGACGGCCTGCGCGTGGATGCTGTGGCGACGATGCTTTACCTGGACTTCGAGCGCAAGCCGGGCATGTGGTTGCCCAATCGTCACGGCGGCCGGGAAAATCTGGAAGCCGTTGACTTCCTTCGCCAGCTCAACCAGGAGATCGCCGAACGCCATCCCGACGCGCTGACCATTGCCGAGGATTCCACCGCCTGGCCCAAGGTATCGCGTCCGACGCGCGAGGGCGGTTTGGGTTTCAAGATGAAGTGGGACATGGGCTGGATGCATGACACCCTCGCTTATTTCAAGCTGGACCCCATTGATCGCAAGCAGCATCACGGCGAACTCGCCTTCCGGATCGTCTATGCCTTCAGCGAGAACTTCGTCTTGCCGCTGTCCCACGACGAAGTCGTTCACTGCAAGCGATCTCTCTATGGCCGGATGCCCGGTGACACCTGGAAGAAGTACGCCAACCTCCGGTTGCTCTTCGGCTACATGTTCGCGCAGCCGGGCAAGAAGCTTTTGTTCATGGGCGATGAACTGGCCCAATGGCCGGAGTGGAACCATGAAACGAGCGTGGATTGGCACGCGGTTCAGGATCCGCTGCACGCGGGGGTGCAGAAATGGGTGGCGGATCTCAACCGGCTGTATCGCACCGAACCCGCCCTTCACGCGCAGGATTTCCGGCCGGAAGGCTTCGAGTGGATTGACTGCCAGGACGGCAAGAACACGACACTGAGCTTCATCCGCAAGGCGCCGGGCTGCACGGGTTTCGTGCTGGCCGTGTTCAACTTCACGCCCGTGCTCCACGCGAATTATCGGGTGGGGGTGCCGCGCGAAGGGTTCTGGCAGGAAATCCTTAATAGCGACGCCCCTTTCTACGGTGGCAGCGGCCAGGGTAACGTGGGCGGTCTGACCGCAGAGTCGGTGCCCTGGCACGGGCGACCCTGGTCGGTTCGACTGACACTTCCGCCGCTGGCCGCCTTGTTTTTTCGAGCCGCGCCTGAATCAACTCAAACCGAGGCCGCCCGGTAATGGCAGGATTCGCGGCGGCGGAGCAACGCGGAAACGGGAATGAATGTGACAGAGAAAATCGCGACCCGCAGCGGCCTGACCCTGCAAATCGGCAGGCAGGTCGGCGCGCAGGCCATGGAGATCAACCTGCGGTTGGACAGCCCCAGGAGCTGCTTGTTGCACTGGGGCCTCCGGCAGGCCGGACAAGAGGCGTGGCGGCCGCCTCCGCCGGACGTCTGGCCGGCCGATACCAAAGCCGTGAACGCCGCCGTCCAGACCCCATTCGCCCCCCGAAACGGTTACAGCGATATCGTCATCCGTTTGCCCGCGTCGATATCCTGTTCTTTCATCGATTTCGCATTATTCTTTCCCGACCAGCGCGCCTGGGACAATAACAACGGCCAGAATTACCGGATCGAACTCCCCGCCGGCGAGCGCGACGGCGCCTCACTGGAACAGGCGATTCAGCACTACCTTGCCCAGAGGAAAGTCCTCTTCCGGCGCGTGTTCGAGGTGCGACCGGAAGGCCGGCTGGCAGCCATTGTCACCAGGGAGCAAAACCGATTCGTGATCATGCTGTTCAGCGATATCGCCGGGCGGCTGGTGCTGCACTGGGGTATCGCTCGTTACTCGTCCTATGAATGGTTTGTTCCGCCTCCTTCCTTGCGCCCGCCAGGCACGGTTCTCAACGAAGAGCACACCGTCCAAACGCCCTTCGCGCTGCGAGATGGCCTGAACCAGCTTCGCCTGGAAATTTCCGAAGCGGAAGCGCCCATGGGCCTGCAGTTCGTGCTTAAGCAGGTCGAACCCAATCGCTGGCTCAATGACCGGGGCGGCAATTTCTTCGTCCCCGTGCGGATCGATTACGAAAACAAAGCCTGCGCCGCGTCGCCCGAACTGGCGGACATCGCCGACCGGATCATCAAGGCGGAGATGAGCCGCAATTCATGGACGCTGATGCACCGCTTCAACCTTTGCCACGACCTGCTGGACGAGGTCGCGGACAGTGTTGATGGACTGGCTTTGCTGTTTATCTGGCTCCGTTACTCGGCCCTTCGACAACTGACGTGGCAGCGCAACTACAACACCAAGCCGCGCGAACTAAGCCATGCCGAAGACCGGCTCACGCAAAAGCTGGCCGCGCTTTACAGCCGCGACTCAAAGCGCCGGCCATTCCTGCGCCTGATCCTGGCCAGCGTCGGCCCCGGCGGCGACGGCCAGCGCATCCGGGATGAAATCCTCAATATCATGCACCGCCACCATATTAAGGAAGTGGCCGGACATTTCCTGGAGGAATGGCACCAGAAACTCCATAACAACACCACCCCCGACGACATCGCCATCTGCGAGGCGTACCTGGAATTCCTCACCAGCAACGGCGACCTGGACCGCTTTTACCGGAAATTGCAGGAGCACGCCGTCACCCAACAGCGGCTCGAAAATCTCGAGCGGCCCATCCGCAGCCGTCCTGACTTTGTGCCGCATCTGAAGGACGCGCTCATCCATGATTTTAAAAATTTCCTTGGCATTCTCCGCTCGGTGCATGAGGGCACGGACCTGGAGACAGCCATTAACGCGGCCGGCCCGCGCCTGGACGACGACACCCAAAGACTTCTCGCGCGCGTGTCCGAGCTTCGCCGCGGTCAATTCCCCCTCTCGAACCTGATCAACGAGATCACCGAGGCCCGCCGCCACCTGCGTTCCCGGTTGAGCAACGGCAAGACCTCGCGCGAGTTGCTGTACCTGGATCTGGGGTTGGAGCAGTTCTTCCGCACGGCCGTCGAATGCAACCTCGAACACGTGACGGAAACCGGTCCGCTCGCAGACCTGATCGCCAAGGCGCTGGAGAACCGGTTGTTTTCCACTGAAGATGCGGAACTGGCGGCGTGCCTGCACCACTGGCAGCGTCTGAAAGATCACACCCACACCGATGCCGGTTGGGCCCTGCACGCAAAATCGGTGATTGACCGGATCGCCCGCGTCGTCAGCGAGTTGATTGACCGCACCTATCAATTGCTCCAGCCCAAGGCACAGTTGCTGGGTCATGCCTTTCACGCGGATGCCTGGATCATCACCCTGTTCAGCGAGGAGGTGGTGCGCGGGGGCAGTCTGGATTTTGTCCTCTCCCTGTTGCTGCATCGTCTGGAACCATTGTTGCGCAAGACCGCCCGGCTGGGGAGCTGGCAAATCGTCAGCCGCGGCAGCGGCGGGGGCATCGTCGAAGTAGTCGAACAGCTTCGCTCCGTGCAGGGCAGAATCTTCGACGGCCCGCGCGTCATCCTTGCGGACAAGGTCAACGGCGATGAAGAGATTCCGGAGGGAGTCACGGCTGTCATTGCGCCCGATGTCACCGACATTGTCTCACACGTCGCGGTGCGCGCGCGCAACGCCGGTCTGCTGTTCGCCTCCTGCTTCGATGCGGGCAAGCTCAACTACCTCAAAACCCTGCGCGGCCGGCCGGTTCTCGTGCGGGTAAACCCGGCCGGCGACGTGATGGTGGAAGAGGTGGCGGGCGGATTTGCCGGCGCACCAGTGCCGGCGCGTCGGTCGCGGCGACTCAAGGTCCGCCCTCGCTTCGGCGCTTGGGCGCTCTCGGTCGACGAGTTCGATTCCACGGTCACGGGCGGCAAAGCGGTCAACCTTGCCAGCCTGGCGGGAAAGCTGCCCGCCTGGGTCCACCATCCCGCTTCCGTCGCGGTGCCGTTCGGTGTCTGCGAACAGGTTTTGGCCTGGGAAAACAACCGGCCCATCGCCGAGCGATACAGTCAATTGCTGCCGCAAGCCGAAACCGAACCCACCCTGATCCTGCCGGAACTTCGGGACACAATCCTGAAGCTGGCTGCGCCGCCCGAACTGGCCGCGGCCCTGCGCGAAAAGGCCGGGCGCGCGCGTCTGCCCTGGCCGAAGGATTGGGAAGAGGCATGGCTTTGCCTCAAGCGCGTGTGGGCTTCCAAGTGGAACGAGCGCGCCTTCTACAGCCGAAGAACGCAAGGCATTGCGCACCACGACCTGTTCATGTCCGTGCTCGTCCAGAATGTCATCGAAGCCGACTACTCCTTTGTGATCCACACCGTCCAGCCCTTTACCGGAAAACGGGACGATCTCTACGTGGAGATGGTCCTCGGCCTGGGCGAAACACTGGTCGGCAATTATCCCGGCCGGGCCCTGAGCGCCGTGTGCGACAAACATTCCAAGGCGGCAAGGCTGCTGGCGTATCCGAGCAAAAGCCTCGCGCTGCGGGGAGCCGGTCTGATCTTCCGGTCCGACTCCAACGGCGAAGACCTGGCGGGTTTCGCAGGAGCCGGACTATACGACAGCGTGCTGTTGCCGGCGCCCCAGGCTGCGCTGGTGGATTACTCCGACGAACGGTTGGTGTGGCATGAAGTTTTCCAGCGCGAAACCCTTGAACGCCTCACCGAGATCGGCTTGGCGGTGGAGGCCGCCGCGGGCGCGCCACAAGACATCGAGGGGGTTTTGAGCAAGGGCGAATACTACGTTGTGCAGACCCGTCCTCAGGTGGGAATCCGGGAGGGATGACCCGCCGCCAGCGAAACGAAACTTTGCCGCGCGCGCCAAAGTTTTGTCGGAGTGATCGAATATGAAAGACAGCCTTGCCATTTGCATCGGGAACCAGACGGCTTTTGCCGCCGCCACAATCCTGGAGCCTTTTCACTACGCCCTGGCGAACGGGTTTGACGCCTTCGAGTGGTTCCCGGACAAAAGACACGGAGGTCAGGGGTGGGACGGCACAGACCTCGATGCGGCTTTGCGCGCCGAGATCCGGAGAGCCGCGCAGGCCAAGGGCGTGCGGTTATCCGTCCATGCGCACTGGTCGGCCAATCCGTTGAGCCCGGACGCATCCGCCGTGCTGTCGCGCGATTTGGAGTTGGCGGAAGCATTGGGCGCTGCGCTGGTCAACGTTCATCTCTACACCGAGATGGGCATACCCTCGTATGCCAGGGCCGTCCTGCCGCTGCTGCAACAAGCCGCCGACATGGGACTTCAACTCTCCATCGAGAACACCCCGGAAACGACACCACAGCACTTCAACGAACTGTTCGCCGAGTTGCAGACCATGGACGTGCCGGGTTCGCCGCGGGCCGGCATGTGTTTCGACCTCGGACACGCCAACCTTTGCCCGGCCACGCACAACGATTACCTGAGCTACCTCGAACAGCTCGCGCCGCATGTGCCCATCATTCACCTGCACGCCCATGAGAACTGGGGTGATGCCGATACGCACCTGCCGCTCTTCACCGGGCCCGCAGCGGCCGACGGGCGCGGCATCGATGAATTCGTGAAACGCATTTGGCGACGCCGCTACACCGGTTCTCTCATTCTGGAACAATGGCCGCAACCGCCGTCGCTGCTGAATGCGGCGCGTGATCGTCTCGTTGAACTGTTGCACGCGCTGGGGCCGCCGCCTGAAGCCCTCGATCCCGACGGCTCGAGCGTTCCACTTTCCGGCGTCGCCGTGGGGCAGCTTGACACCGCCCCGGAGCGCCGGATTCATCCACCGGCGCCACGCGCCGCCTGCCCACCGGCCGGATGAATCCGGCGGTCCACGCGGGCGCGGCACCGTGATCCCGGTGGCGGCGCCAGAATGCGCCCACCTTGCAGAGACGGGAATGAATTGGCTTTACTCCGTTTGCTGAGCCGGAGAATCTCCCTGCGCCAAACCAGACGATGAGACCTGTTTCCCACGCTCTTGTCCTGAACCTTCACCAGCCTGCGGGCAACCTGGAAGCGTTGCTGGAGAGCAACGAGTGGGAAGCGCGAGAGATCCTCTTCGCCCTGGACCGCATCCCGCGCTCGCTCTGGGGCTGGGAAGATGTCGCCCGGGTGCATTTGTCACTTTCGGGCACGCTGCTGGAGACGTTGCGCTCGCCCGAATTTCAGCAACGCGTGTACGGCATTGTGAAGTGCGGCGATCTGCTCTGGCATCTGCAGAACCTGAAGCTCTTCCGCATTCTGGGCACGGCCTACTATCATCCGGTGCTGCCGTTGATTCCGCCCGCTGATTGGGAGGAACATCTGGTCCGCTGGCTGGCCCAGGCGCGGCACCTGTTCTGGCGGGCCGACTTTCCCGGATGCTGGCCGCCGGAACTTGGATTTTGCATGGAACTGATTCCGTTGTTGCGGCGATTGGGCTACCGCTACGTCATCGTCGACAGTGAACACGTCGAGCCCGTCACGTCCATGCGCTGGGAGGAATTGCGTTATCGCCCGCATTTGGCGCGCTTCGACGGCGATGAAATCGTGGTGATCGTTCGCGACCGCGAGTTATCCAACGCCCAGGAGGCCGGCATGGACACGGGCTGGTTCATGTGCGAGGTGCACGAGCGGACCAAGCACTGTGGTTTTGCGCCGCTGGTGACGACCTGTTCCGACGGCGAGAACGGCGGCTGGTTCCGCAACGTTTCGGGCAAGGGCAATTTCTGGGGAGTTCACTATCTTCCCTTGCTGGAGCGGGTGCGCCGTGGTGAAACAGAAATTCAGCCGGTCTTCATCGAAGATTTTCTCGGACAACACGGCGCTCACGGGGAGGTGCGTGTGCGGACCGGGGCCTGGAACACGGGTTGGCATCACGGCGTGGGTTTTGAACAGTGGACGGGTTCACAGGCGCAGCGCGACGCCCTCCAGCGGGTGGCCGAAACGAGCCGCGCCCTGCATGGATTGCGCCGGCGCGCCGCGGAGCACGGGCCGTATGCTCCGGAATGGCTCGCTCAATTCCAACAGGCTCACTGGCGTCTGCTGCGTGCCGAGACGAGCTGCAATTTCTTCTGGGGCGAAGCCTGGGTGCCCCGTTGTCATCGCGACCTGGATGACGCGTGGCAATACCTCAATCAGGCGGAGCGATTGCTTTGAGGTTCTTTTTCCGCGCGGGAAGGGGGCTCGGGTTGATTGCGGATATTATCGGAAGCTGCGCGTCCGGGGACGTCGGCCGTGATGTCTGTGGTGGTAAAAATACTGACGCCAGATCCTCCGTCCGAGATAACACACCACGATCAACAACGGAATTATTCCGAACAAAACCAAGGGGTCTGCCGGTAAATCCACCCCTGACTGCATGAAAGTCCCTTGCAGCCTGATTCGAGGCGATCAGCAAGCCCATTTCGGATAACCACGGATAGGTCCGGCCAAAACAGACAAAAGGGAGTTGACTGGCGGCGCGGAATTTGTATTAATCTTCCCCAGTTAACAGCAGCAATAAATAAGCTGAAACTCCTGCGCCGCTGCGTCCGTGGACTGATCTCCTCCCACCGTAGCGGCGCTTCTGTTTGAGCTGCTGTTTCCGGCGCAAAGCAACATGAGCAACCAGAACAATCCGGCATCTGCCGGCACTCCGCTTGCGAGTGATCCCAACTCCAGGAGCACCCCGCCATGAACTTCAAGGCACCCACGAGGCAAAACCGCCTTCCATCTGCGGTCGTCGGAATCGGGCTCTGCGTTTGCGGAATGATCACGCTTGCGTCCCCGTTGCCGGCGTCGGCCGCCGGGGAGCAAGCGCTGCGCGAGCCGGCGCCGGCGGTGCAATTGCAGGCGATCGAGGAAACCGGCCGCAGTTCCGGCGCCGAGCCCGTCCTCGATCAAAACCTGGTCCAGAACGGAGGATTTGAGACCGGCGATTTTTCGTATTGGACGACATCGGGAAACTTTCTTTCCTGTTCCGTGAGCAGCTCGTCGCTGTTCGTGCACTCGGGCGCCTGCGGCGCCGAACTCGGGCCGGTCGGCGCGCTCGGGTATCTTTCCCAGACGCTCCCGACTTCCGCAGGGCAGGCTTATTTGATTTCCCTCTGGCTCTACTCCGGCGGGATGCCTCCCAATGAATTCCTGGTGATGTGGGATGGGAACAGCCTCTTCGATGGAGCGGACCTTGGCTCGACGGGCTGGATTAACCTGCAATTCGGCGTTGTGGCGGCCGGGGCCGATACCGTTCTCCAGATCGGATTCCGAAACGACCCCGGTTACTTCGGCCTCGACGATATCTCGGTCACACCCATCCCTGCGCCGGCGTTCCAGTCGGTGACGCAGTCGGAGGGGAAGCTGAGTTTCAGTTGGAACGCGACGCTGGGGCAGGTGTACCAGTTGCAGTACAAGACGAACCTGGCGCAAACCAACTGGATCGATTGGGGCAGTCCCATGATGGCGGGCAGCGCCGTCATGTCGGCGTCGGACACGATCGGTCCGGACCCGCAACGGATCTATCGCGTCCTCATCCGCCTGCGATAGACGCTTGCTCAACCCGGGACTTTGCGGCTAAAAAGGCGCGTGTCTCACTCGACGGCCCGTCTCGCTGCGGCGGCCGGCCCCACCGCCGGCGCCAGCCCGGTTTCCGGCAGACTCTGGCGCTGGATTCCAACGCTCTACCTTGCCGAAGGAATTCCCTACTCAATCGTCGTGTCCGCATCGGTCGTGTTTTACAAGAGCCTGGGGCTTTCCAACGCGCGCATCGCGCTTTACACGAGCTGGCTTTCGCTGCCGTGGGTCCTCAAACCGCTGTGGAGCCCGGTGGTGGATATTCTCAAAACGCGTCGGCTCTGGATCTGGCTGATGGAATTCGTCATCGGCGCCGGCTTCGCGGCGATTGCGCTCACGGTGCCGGGCGAAGGGTTCCTGCGCTATTCGCTCCTGTTCTTCTGCCTGCTGGCCTTCAGTTCGGCCACGCACGACATTGCCGCCGACGGTTTCTATATTCTGGCCACGACCGAAGCGGAGCAGTCGTTTTTCAGCGGCATCCGCAACACGTTTTTCCGCGTCGCGAAGATCTGCGGGCAAGGTCTGCTGGTCATGCTGGCCGGGAAAATTCAGCAGCAAACCGGGCGGACGGCGCTGGCGTGGCAAGTCGCATTCGGGCTGGCGGCGGTTTTTTTTCTCCTGCTCGCAACCTATCACCGTTTTATTCTGCCGCGGCCTTGGTCTGACCGGCCCGGAAGCCCGGATTCAGCCGGAAGATTTCTTCGCGAGTGTTTCGGGACGTTCGGTGGTTTTTTTCTCAAACCGAAAATCGTTCCCCTGCTGTTGTTCCTGCTGTTTTACCGCTTCGGCGAGGCGCAACTGGACAAGATGGTGCAGCCATTTTTGCTGGACGCGCGCCATGCGGGAGGCCTCGGCCTGACGATGAAACAGGTCGGCTTCGTGTACAACACGCTGGGCATCCTCATGCTGATCCTGGGCGGCGTTGTGGGCGGCGTGCTGGTGTCGCGACACGGCTTGCGCGCCTGGCTTTGGCCGATGGTCTTCATCATGCATCTGCCGGACGCGGTCTTCATCTATCTTTCCTGTGCGCAGCCGGAAGGGTTGCCGCTCATCGGCGCTGGCATCGCTCTGGAGCAATTCGGATACGGCTTTGGCTTCACGGCCTACATGCTTTACATGATTTACATCGCGCGCGGGCGCCACCAGACGGCGCACTACGCGATGTGCACCGGGTTCATGGCATTGGGCTTGATGGTGCCGGGGATGTGGAGCGGCGCGTTGCAGGAAGCGATCGGCTACCGGCATTTCTTCGCCTGGGTGCTCCTGGCGACCGTTCCCGGTTTTGTGGTCGCGGCGCTGATTCCGCTCGAAGCCGATTTTGGGAAAAAGGGAAGAGAAGCGGATCGGGCTTGAGGCCTTCGGCCTTCCGCGCGCAATGGAATCGGCGCTTGCCCTGCGGGGTGCGGCTGCTTAAAAGGGGAGGTGTTCGTTCGACTGAAGAACCTCCCCAAAACGCTGCTGGCGGCCGTCCTGGTTGGGGCCGTGGTCGCATCGCTGACCTGGCGGTGCTGTCGCGATCCCGAGGTGACGTTTCTGCCCGGTGTCGGGCAGACGGACTGGATTGTCTTCCCTTCCGCCCCGGAAATGAATCCGCACCCGAAGGTTGATCTGGACGTCGTTTTTCGGCGAATGGTGACGCTGGATCGAGCGCCCCGAGAGGCCCGGCTAAGGGTGCGCGCCGCCAGGCGGTTCGAGTTGCGGATCAACGGCAACGCCGTGGAGACCGGCGCCAGGAGCAACTGGAAGAAGCTTTCGGAGGTCAACGTGGCGGCTCATCTGCGCCCGGGCGCCAACGCGCTCGAGGTCATCGTGTACAACCCCCACGGGCCGCCGGCGCTTTGTTTGACTCTGGAAACGGAACAGGTCGCGTTGCGAACGGACGAGCAGTGGGAGGCATGCTGTGCCGGTTCCACGTGGCGCCACGCGATTTTCGCAACCACGTCAAGAGTGCCAGGTCGAGGCAACGTGGTCGCGGGGGGCGAAACCACGGCTGCAGCCCTGAGAGAGGTCTGGCCGCGCTGGCTGGTTCTTGGAGTTGCGGCCATGGTGCTCTGGTGGACGGGGCGTTGGTGGCTGAATGCCGGCCCCCCCGCGAAGCCCGGGACGGCTGGGAATCCGCCAGCCCGCAATTCCATCGCCGGGCTGATCCTCCTCGCCGGACTCTGGGCGCTTCTGTTCATTCATAACGCGGCGCTGGTCCCGCCGGGCATGGGTTTCGACTCGGCCTCGCATCTCGAATATATCCGCTACCTTCAGCAGCGCCGGGCGCTGCCATTTGCGAATGAGGGTTTCGAGATGTTTCAGCCTCCTCTCTACTACGGGATTTCCGCGCTCGGGCTCTCGCTCTGCGGCCTGTCGGTCGCCGAGGGCGGCACTTTTCTGCGCATGTTTTCGATGGTTTTGGGGGTCGCGCAGTTCACGCTGATCTTTCTCATTTTAAGGCGGCTTTTTCCGGGCAGGACCGGCCTGCAATGGGTCGGGTTGATGTTCGCCGCGTTTCTGCCGATGCAGCTTTATCTGTCCCATTGTGTCACCAATGAAACGCTGGCCGCGACCCTGGCCAGCGCGACGATTTATCTCTGCCTGCGGTTGCTCCAGGCGAAGGATCGGGCGACAGCCCAATACGCGGGACTCGGGCTTTGCATGGGCGCAGCTCTGCTCTCCAAGGTTACCGACGTTCTCCTGGTGCCGTTCGTCATCGTTGTGTTGGCGTTCAAATTGGCGCGGCAGCGGCCATCTGCTGGGATGTGGCTGCGCACGCTGGGTTTGACGCTCGCGGCCTGTTTTGCCGTTTGCGGCTGGTATTACTTCCGGGTTTGGAATCATTTCGGGACGCCGTTTGTCGGCAACTGGCAGGTGTCCTCCGGATTCGCCTGGTGGCAGGATTACGGCTACCGGACGTGGGCCGACTACGCGCGTTTTGGCAGGGCCCTGGTGAATCCGCTCTTCAGCAGCTTTGCGGGGGTCGCCGATGGGGTTTATTCCACATTGTGGGGCGACGGGTTGTGCAGCGGCGCCCAGGGACTGCTGTATCGGCCGGCCTGGAATTACAACCTGATGGCAGCCGACTATCTGCTGGCGCTGGTTCCGACGCTGATGCTTCTGTGCGGCGCCGGGGTGGCGCTGCGGCGTCTCGTTCGCCAACCCGCGAGCGAGCACTTTTTGTTGCTTGGATTTTTCGCCGCGGCGGTGTTCGGGCTGCTTTGGGTCAGCCTCACGGTCCCCTCGTATGCGGAAGCGAAAGCGTTTTACGGGTTATGTACGCTGTCCGTGTTGTGCTTCTTCGGCGCCATCGGCTGGGAGGTTCTGACCCGCGGACGCAAGCTGCGGCAGTTCGCGCTGGGCACGATGCTGCTGGTGTGGGCCATGAGCAGCTTTGCTTCGTTCTGGGTGCGGGCGGGTTCCGCGTCAACCCGCACTTCGGTCGGGCTTTGGCTCGCGGCGGATGGCAAAACCGACGCCGCGCTGTCCGAGTTCGCCGCCGCGGTCGCTGCCGAGCCGGCGAACGCGCGCGCCAGGCTGTGTCTGGCGATGACGCTGAAGAAGGCGGGCAGGATGACGGAAGCGCTTGAGCATGCCCGGCGCGCGGTGGAGCTGAATCCCAGCGAGCCGACGGCCCACTGGCTGCTCGGCTCGCTGCTGGCTGGTCAAGGCCAGGCGGAACTCGCGATCTCCGAAGAACGCAAGGCCGTGGAGGTGGGGCCGGAGTACCCGCTGGCCTATCAATATTTGGCCGACTGGTACCTTCAGTTAGGACGTTATGATGAGGCCATCGACGCCGCGCGCGCGGGACTGGCCGTGTCCCCGTATCTTGCGGCCCTGCACCATACGCTGGGCCTGGCCTGGGCCGGCAAGGGAGACTTAGGAACGGGTGCGAACCAGTTGGCCAACGCGGTGCGGCTGCGACCGCGTTGGGTGGGTGCCCGTCTGGATCTGGCGCGGGCGCTTCTTCGCTCCGGCCAGGGGCCACGCGGGTTACGGCAATTGGAGGAGGCTTCGCGTTTATGGCCGGACTCGACGGAGGTGTTGAACCAGTTGGCCTGGGCGCTGGCCACCAATCCCGACCCGGCCGTGCGCGACGCTCAGAAGGCCGTCCGGCTGGCGGAGCAGGGATGCGCCCTGGCGGAAGGGAAAGACGCGAGGTTGCTCAGCACCTTGGCGGCGGCCTACGCGGAAGCCTCAAGGTTCCCGGAGGCGATCGACGCGGTCCAAAGAGCCATCGCTTTGGCGCAGACTGAGCCGTCGGGTAGGGCACTGTTGGCTCTCGACGAGGAAATGCTGAAATGCTTTCAGTCCGGACACCCCTACCGGCAAACCCCGACGCCCATGCCATGAGGAGCCGCCCGGGGAAACCCGTCCGGCGGTTTCCACTGCCGCGCGAACTTGCCCTCAACTCCTTTTGACGAACAACGCCAACGCCGCCGTGAAGCTGTGCAGGAAATTCTTTTCGCCAATCGGCCCCAGTTCACCGTTGCAGAAAAAGCCCGCCAGGCCGATGGGGCCGAGTCGTTGCTGAACCATCTTCGCGTCGTGATCGGGTTCGCCAAACAACCCCCGGCCGCGGCCATTACAACTGCACAGGCAGCCGCCATAAAGCGTTGTCGCTGCCAGGTCCCGTTTGGCGCGGGTAAGCAGCTCGTTCATGTCATCGGTCGCCGCTGCCGCATCCCTCCGCTGAAACTGGATGGTTTGGCCGGCCCGCGGCAGGGCTCCGATGGCGATGCTGCCGGAACGCGGATCGGCGCCGAGCAGGTTGCGGATCAGAAAGTCCCCTCGATGGAAGTCTTCGAGATACTCATTGACGACGAGCCCGATAAAGAGGTTGCCGCGTGCCTGGCGCTGTTCCTCGGGAGACAATTTGCCGAATGTTTCGGCCAGCACCTCGTAGGCGGGGCGATTGCCGATTTCATGAATGACATTCTGATCGACCTTCGTGAGCGTCCAGGTGTCGCCGATCGGGGTGCAGCCCTGGGAAATGACACCCGCGAGCCGGACGGCGCCCCCCACGGAGACCGCCACGCCGCCTTCTTCAAAAACCTCGCCGTTGAGATAGAGTTGGGTGCGCTGCTCGGCGGGGTCGCCGCCGGCCACGCCCCCTAACACGGGCAGCGGGGCGTAGGCTTCGTTCCATGTTCGCAGCCAGGTTTCGCTGTCGAGATGGAAGGGTTCGATGAATACCAGCCAGCCGTTGGTCCGGCGCGGTTCGACGCCTGTTTTCAGGTGCCAGTAAGCCGGTCCATTAGCCTCCTCGACCTGCGGCGGCGTAAAATGAAGCGCCTGCAACTCGGCGTCGGACAATGCGTATAACCCGAGCGTGATCCCGCCGCCCTGTTCGAATTCCCGATGATCCGCGATCAGACCCTGGCTGGAGCAACCCGCCAGCAACGGGATCCGGGCATGGACGCGAAGGATTTCGAGAATCTGTTTCGCGCTTGAAAAGTATTTGGGCGACATGAAAACGAGTCCCAACGCGACACGCGGGGCGCGCAATTGCCGCCGCAGATCCTCGGCCCATCGTTGAAGGCCGGACTCGTCAAAGTCTCCCGACCAATGGGCGGCGGTTGAAAACTCATTGCTCACAACGCGAACGTAACGGGCGGCTCGATAAATGCAAACCGCAAAGCCTCGGCGCGCCTTCACTGAAAACCGGCGGTGGTACAGTTTAGCCAAAAGTTGCTGGGGCGAGTGTCCGCGCGAGCCGGAAACCGAACGATTGGCCCGACCAGCGCCTCGCCGGAGTCCCGCCCCGCCGAACTCTGCCACAACCCGGAAACCACTCGCCTCCCCCCGGCCGTTTGCTATGGTCTTGTTCATGCCGAAGGTCAGCGCGGGTTTGCTGATGTTCCGGGTGCGGGATGGCGAACTGGAGTTTTTGCTCGCTCATCCCGGCGGCCCTTTCTGGAAGGACCGGGATGCGGGGGCATGGACGATTCCGAAAGGCGAGATTCGGCCGGGCGAGGAACCCGTGGCCGCGGCGCGGCGCGAGTTTGAGGAGGAGGTCGGTTTCAAGCCGGAGGGCCGGCTTATCGAACTGACTCCGATCCGCCAAAGGAGCGGGAAGATCGTGCACGCCTGGGCGTTCGAGGGCGACTGTGATCCCTCGCGCATCAAGAGCAATATCTTCAAAATGGAATGGCCGCCGAACTCCGGGCGATTCGAGGATTGTCCGGAAGTGGACCAGGCCCGCTTCTATCGCCTGGCCGAGGCGAAAATGAAAATCAATCCGGCGCAGATTCCGCTGCTGCTGGAGTTGGCGCGCAAGAAGGCCCAACCCGGATAGTCCGAAGTCACTTCAACCATGGCGCGAATTTCTCCCCGGCCCAGATTCTCCGCACGGGCTGGCGTTCGCGGACCAGGGCTGCCCGGCTGCCGTTTACGAGAACTTCCGCCGCGAGCGGGCGGGTGTTGTAGTTGGACGCCATCACGAAGCCATAGGCGCCGGCGCTGAGCAGCGCCAGGTAATCGCCCGCGTCCACTTTCGGGAGCGGCCGATCTTTGCAGAAAAAATCGCCGGACTCGCAGATCGGGCCCACCACGTCCGAGTTGACGCGCGCGCGGTTCTTGCGGACCAGCGGCACAATTTCGTGATACGCCTCATAAAAGGCGGGCCGGATCAAGTCGTTCATCGCCGCATCCACGATGATAAAGTTTTTGCCGCCGGTGCCCTTCCGGTATTCGACCCGCGTGACGAGAATGCCGGCGTTGCCGGAAATAAAGCGGCCCGGCTCCAACAGAACACGCAGCCCCAGCGGCCGGAGCAACGGCACCAGCCGTCGAGCGTATTTTTGCGGTGTGAGAATATGCCTCGCCGCGGCCGAGGTCCACCAGGGCGCGCGGCCGCTTTCCAGGGCCGGTTTGTAAACGATGCCGAGTCCGCCGCCCAGGCTCAGGAACTCGAGCCCGTATTCCTGCTTCAGCCGGGACGCGAGCGGCAACACCTTGCGAAGCGCGTCCTCAAAGGGATCGACCGTCGTGATCTGGGAGCCGATATGCATCTGGATCCCGCGCGGGCGCAGGTTTCTCAGCCGGCTGGCCCGCGCGTAAACGGCCTCGATTTGTTCGAACGCAATTCCGAATTTGTTTTCGTAGGTGCCCGTCGTGATCTTCGCGTGCGTGCGGGCGGCGACGTCCGGGTTCACGCGCACCGCCACCGGCGCGATCTTCCCCAGCCGCGCCGCGATGCGGTTGATGCGCTCCAACTCGGCCTCGCTCTCCACATTGAATGAATAAACGCCCCGCCTCAGGCCGAACTCGATTTCGTTTTCGGTCTTGCCGACCCCGGCGAAAGCGCATTTTCCCGGATCGCCGCCGGCGTCCAGCACCCGCTGCAACTCACCGCCGCTCACGATATCGAAGCCGCTTCCCAGATTTGCCAGGACGCGCAACACCGATTGGTTCGAATTGGATTTGACGGAGAAGCAGATCAGGTGGTCAACAGCCGCCATGGCCGTGTCCAGTTTTTCAAAATGGTCCGCCAGCGTCGCTTGCGAATAGACATAGAGGGGCGTGCCGAATTTCCCGGCGAGAGACTCGACGGCCACGCCATCGCAATAGAGCTTGTTTCCAACGTAACGGAAGCTGTGCATGGAGAAATTGTAGCGGCGGTCGGTGAGCGTCGCCACTCATTTTGGCGCGGTCGGAAAAGGCCGCTGCCAGAATGGGGGACGGCCAAAGCTGAAGGTTCAGGAAAAAACGGCCGGTGCCGGCCACCGGCGGGCAGGTATGGAAGTGTCTGCTTACGGTTCGGCAAGGATTTTGGCCCGTCGCTCGTGGTACTGTTCCGGCGTAATCTTGTCTGACCGGTATAGCTGCAATAATTCTTCCAGGCGAAGCTCTTTGGAGGCGGAAACCGCGGGTTGCGGGGTTGGCAGCGGCGGCAGCTTGGATTCGATCGCAGACTTCGGCTTCGGCGGAATCGGAGGTGCGGCCTGGACTTGCTGCGCCTTGGGTTTTTCCTTTTTCGCCGGGGGCTGGCTCGGCACAACCGCCGTTGCGCTCGCCGGCGGTTTGGCTTCAGCCATTCCTTTTTCGGGCGCGGCCTTTTTCACGGCCGGAACCTCTTGCTTGACGGCTTTGGGCGCTGGCGCCGGGGTTGTTTCTCCGCCCCGCGACACTTTCTGCTCCAGCGCCTCCTGGGCCTTCTGAAGTTGATCCTGGGTTGCTCCCGGTGGCGCGACAGCCTTTCCCCATTTTGACTCCTCCCGGGAAGGCGGAGCCGCTTGGGCCTGTTCCGGGGAGGTGGTTGAAGGAGTCATCGCGGGCTGTGCTTCAGGAGCCGGCGTGGGTGCTGTGGGCTCTTTCGGCTGCGGAGCTGCAGCGGAGGGCTGCCCTTGCATTTCGGTCATCTTCCGGCGCAGCGCATCCTCGAGCGCCTTGCTCGTCGCGCCGCTCGGCGGCGCCTGAGGTTCAGGCCAGGCGGTCATGGCCGGCGTCTCGGCGGGCGCGGGCTGAGGCATGGCGGCGGTGGGGGTAGGAACCGGAGCAGGTTGCGCTGCGGGAGCCGGTGTTAATGGCAGGGGCTCTTTCGGCTGCGGAGCTTCAGCGGACGGCTGCCCTTGCATTTCGGTCATTTTCCGGTGCAGCGCATCCTCGAGCGCCTTGCTCGTCGCGCTGGTCGGCGGCGCCTGGGATTCGGGCCAGGCGGTCATGGCCGGAGCCTGGGAGGGTGCCGACTGAGGTGCGGCGGGTGCGGCGGGGGCTTGAGCGGCGGGTGCGCGTGAACCCGGCAATTCGGCCATTTTCTGATGCAACGCATTCTCCAGTGCCTCGCGATCCGCTTTGGTCGGCTTTGTTCCAGCTTCAGGCGAGGTGGTCACCGCGGGAGGCTGGCCCGGGGGCGGTTGGGGGACGGCGGCTGCAGCCGGAGTTTGGTTGGAGGATGCCGGTTGAGCCGGCGCTTCCTTCATCTGTTGTTCCAACGCCTGGCGCGCCTTGATTTGAGCCGCGGTATCCTTTCCGAGCAGGGCGGTGAGAGGAAGCAGCGCAGCCGCTGTCACGCAGGCCAGGAGGATGCGTCTTGAAATCTGCATGAGCCACTTAGATACGCGAAAAACGTCTATGAAGCAACAGCTTTCCCGGCCTCTTTGACTGGCAGAGAAGACAAGTTCCGCCACAGGTTGGGCAAAGGATAGAACAGGACGGACTCCGCAATGATCTGCCGGACCTCGCGACGGCTGATTTTGACGCGTTGCTGCGGATCGAGCATGTTAGCGAGGCGCAGCCGGGCGATCGTTTTTATTCCAATCAGGATCGGCCACGCGCAGGCCAGCCGGACGCGGGCATGGCGCCACGGCAACAAGTTGGTGTAAAGCCAGCCGGCCGAAAGGTAAGCCTTGGCGCGGTCGAGGTGTTCCTCAAAGAGCGGGCGCAGCCTGGATTCGTTTGCGGGCAGCAACAAATCGGCGGGCGTCAGCCCGATCGCAGTCAACCTGTCGTTTGCCAGATAACACCGTCCCTTGCGCAGGTCGGTCGAAAGATCCCTCAAGATGTTTACCAACTGCAGGCCCTTGCCGAACTGAACCGCGTTTGTCAGCAGAACCGTGTCCTGGAGGCGGGCTTTTGGGAAAACGTGCGCGCGGCAGATCTTCGTCCAGAATTCGCCGACACAGCCCGCGACGCGGCAGGTGTAATCCTCCAGATCCTGGTCGGTCTGCAGCGACACAATCCGGGACGCCGAAGCTCGGGCGAACCGGCGCAAATCCAGTTCCTGGCCGCTGGTGATCGTCTTCAGCACGTCGCGGATCAATTGTTGGTCGGGCGCGGACAGATTGCCAAGCAGCGTCAGACTGGCTTCGCAGGTCTCGAGCAGCACACGTTCAGCCGGGGAACCTTGATGGCGGGCCAGTTCACCGAAGTCCAGCGGCGTCGCCCCGACTCCCAGGATTCGTTCGCGGAGCGATTGCAGCGAACGCAAGCGCTGTTCCAGCGAGACGAGTTCGGTATCGGCAATGGTGTCGGTTGTCCGCGCCAGCAAGTAGGCCAGTCCGATTTGAGGCCGGATGGAGCCCGGCAGCACGCGCAAGGTCAGATAAAACGATCGCGCAACGTCTCGGAGCAAATGGTTCAATTGTCGGTCCGGTGTGTCTGCCATGTTGGGAAATGAAACACGGATTGCACCCGAATGTCAGCACCAGACTGCACCCGGCGAATCCTCGTGCGGATCTGGTTCTGAAGCTTGCTGCCTTTTTTCCCGTGTTCCCGTTGCTCCGGGCTTCCGCGATTGTTTTTGCGCGTCGCCCGCGCGAAATCGAGGAGGACGACGAGGAGCATCGGGAGGGTTGCGACGGGGACGGTGCTACAGTTCGGTGGGGCGAGACTGCGGGGACGAAGCTGCTTCGGCGCGGCGAAGGCCCGGCGAGCCGCGCGTTGATTGGAGGGCACTGCTCCGTCAGTGCCCAAGAAATCAGGGAAGCGACGAAGCGCTTCCCTCCAACGCAATCACGGTTCGCGGGGGCGCTCGCCCGCCAACTTTTTGGTCAAACTGTGCCACTGGCCGCGACGGGGAAACAGTTGTCCCGGAATCCTGTTGCGCGTACTCTGCCGGGCAAAGCCGCAACGACTCGCCATATGACCGAACAGGATGCAGGCCGACGGACCCACCGCGCCGGGGCAGGTTTCATTTTTGCTTTACTGTTGTTCCTGTTTGCCGGCAGCGGTTGCGCGGCCTTGATTTACGAGATCGTCTGGTTTCAATTGCTGGAGCTGGTGATCGGATCATCGGCCGTTTCACTGGCGGTCTTGTTGGGAACTTACATGGGGGGACTGTGTCTGGGCAGCATCGTCCTGCCCCGGGTGATTTCACCCCGTCGGAATCCACTGCGCGTTTATGCCGCGCTGGAAGCGGGAATTGGCGTCTTTGGCATCGCAGTTCTGTTGGCGCTGCCGTGGGTTGCCCGCTTTTACGTGGTGAACGTCGGACATGGTTTTGCGGCGATTCTCCTGCGGGGCGCCGTCTCCGCCGTTTGCCTGCTGCCGCCCACCGTTTTGATGGGGGCGACCCTGCCGGCCATTTCCCGGTGGGTGGAAACGACGCCGCAGGGTGTGTCGCGGCTGGGCTTTTTTTACGGTGGGAACATCGCCGGAGCAGTCTTCGGGTGCCTGTTCGCCGGGTTTTACCTGTTGAGGGTGCATGACACGATGACGGCCACCTACGTGGCCGCCGCAATCAACGGAATGGTGGCCCTGCTGGGATTCGGCCTGGCCGCTGAGATCGGGTTCGAACCTGAAATCCAGGACGCGAAACCGGCACAAGGAGCTCCGGGGTCGTCGTTGGTTTATGGTGCGATTGCGCTGTCGGGATTCTGCGCCTTGGGCGCCGAAGTGGTCTGGACAAGGTTGCTGTCGCTGCTGTTGGGCCCGACGGTTTACGCGTTTTCCGTGATTCTGGCGGTATTTCTCGTAGGTCTGGCGATCGGCAGCGGCCTCGGATCCATGGTCGCGCGCCGAACCCACCGGGCGCGGCTGGCCTTGGGCGGTTGTCAACTGTTGCTCATGGCAGCGATTGCCTGGACCGCTTTCATGCTGGCCAGATCTCTGCCGTATTGGCCAGTCAACCCGGCGCTGTCGCGGAGTCTGTGGTTCAATTTCCAACTTGATCTGGTTCGCTGTTTTTGGGCGATCCTGCCGCCGACCGTCCTATGGGGTGCCAGCTTTCCGCTGGCCCTGGCCGCCAGTGCCGCGCCGGGGCAGGACCCCGGAAGAATGGTCGGGAAAGTTTATGCGGCGAACACGATGGGAGCGATCCTGGGCGCCATTGTCACGAGCCTGGTTTTGATCACCTGGTTGGGGACGCAACATGCCCAGCAGGTGCTGATCGGATGCTCGGGATTGGCTTCGTTGCTGATGATCTTGCTATGGCTCCGGCCTGCTACCTCGCATTTTGCCCGGGAAGCGGCCTGTGCCGGCGATATTCGAACCGCCGCTGATAGGGGCGGCTTTCTGACGAAGGCCTCCAGCCGGTTCGAAGGCAGGAGACTGGCGACAGCCGCGTTGCCAGTGGGAATCGCAGGGCTCGCCATCACACTTATCTGGGGGGTGCCACAAATACCATGGCAATTGGTCGCCGACGGACGTTACCTGCCAACCTACAATGATGATCGAAAGATTCTTTACGTGGGCGAAGGGATGAACGCCTCGGTCGCCGTCACAGAAACGAGCGGCGGAATCCGCAATTTCCACATTAGCGGCAAAGTGGAAGCCTCCACCAATGACCGGGACATGCGGATGCAGCGCATGCTGGGCCACGTGCCGGCGCTGGTCCATCCCCGGCCCCGTTCGGTGCTGGTGGTGGGATGCGGCGCCGGGGTAACCGCCGGTTCGCTGGTCAACTATCCGGAGGTGGAAAGAATTGTGATCTGCGAAATCGAACCGCTGGTGCCCCGGGCGGTTGCCCCGTATTTCCAGAAACAGAACTACAGTGTGCTGCAGGACCCGCGCGTTCAGGTGGTTTATGATGATGCCCGGAATTTTGTTCACACGACGAAGGAGAAATTCGATGTCATCACGTCCGACTCGATTCATCCGTGGGTCAAAGGCGCGGCCACGCTGTACACCAAGGAATACTTTGAAACCTGCAAACAACATTTGAACCGCGGCGGAGTTTTCACGCAATGGATCCCGCTCTACGAGAGCGATGCCAGGACGGTGAAGAGCGAGCTGGCCACCTTCTTCGCCGTCTTTCCCGAGGGCACGCTCTGGAGCAACGACGAGAGCGGGGGAGGGTATGACGCTGTTGTTCTGGGCGGCGCGGACCCTGTGACCATCAACGTGGATGCGCTTCAGGAACGGCTGGATCGAAACCGCGCGCTGGCGCAGTCGTTGCGCGACGTAGGATTCAAATCAGCCATCGGCCTGCTGTCGACCTATGCCGGCCAAGGACCGGATTTGAAGCCGTGCCTGAGGCTGGCGGAGATCAACCGGGACAGCAACTTGAGGTTGCAGTATCTGGCCGGGATGGCGGCGAACTTCTACCGGGAAAGCGCTATTTATGAGGAGCTGGTTTTTTATCGCCGTTACCCGGAAAAACTCTTCACCGGTTCGGCGGCGAGCACGCAAGCGCTGCGGGAAGCGATCAAAGGAACAAGGGCGCGGCGATAAGTTTCCACGCCTCAGATCCTTTGAACCTTGTTCTCTGAACCGCTATCCATGTTCTATCCTCAATCTTCCATGCTCGATCCTGGTTGCGGCCACGCCGCGCTGCGTTCGCTGTGGTTAAATCATTTCCTCCCGCCTCGACTCCTTCCCTGGCATTGGGTCACGGGTTGACCGTCCTCCGTTCGAGCCGCGAAATCCATTATCCCCAAGGTTGTCTCCGCCTTGAATGACACGCACATCGCCCCAATTCTCGGCTGTCGTAATGCCTGTAAACAGAGCATCGTGTGAAACGAAGTGATTCAGCAAATGTCGAATCAACCATGGATGCTGCCATTTTGGCTTGTTAAGGCAGTCGACGGAAGTCGAGGATCAGGACTGTCTAAACGAGCGTTACACTGTCATAACCCATGATCACCAACGTTTGTTCTTTTTGCGGTCAAGGTTTCGAATTGCCGGATGCCCCGGCGGGGGGGCAAATCAAATGCCCGAAGTGCGGCACCATAAACATCCTGCCCAGGCCTGGCACACCACTGATCCGGGTCCCCAAACAGATGCAACCCGCCGAACGCGAACCCGGAAATTCCGTGGTCGCGCCGGTGGTCAACCGGATCATTGACAACATCGAGAAAGTGATCGTGGGTAAGCATCAGGAGATTGTGTTGACGTTGGCGGCCTATTGCGCCGAAGGTCATGTGCTGCTGGAGGACGTGCCCGGCGTGGCCAAGACCATGCTGGCCCGCGCCCTTTCCCGCAGCATCGGTTGCACCTTCAAACGCGTGCAATGTACGCCCGACTTGTTGCCCAGCGACATCACAGGAAGTTCCATCTTCAATCCTAAAACCGCGGAGTTCGAGTTCAGGCCCGGTCCATTGTTTGCGCAGATCGTCCTGGCCGACGAAATCAATCGCGCCACCCCGCGAGCGCAATCCGCCCTGCTCGAGGCCATGGCCGAGCGCAAAGTGACTGCCGACGGCTATAATTACGAGCTGATCCCGCCGTTCCTCCTGATCGCAACCCAAAACCCCATCGACCACGAAGGCACGTTCGCCCTCCCGGAAGCGCAACTGGACCGCTTCCTCGTTCGGTTGAGCATGGGTTATCCGCAATTTGACAACGAAGTGTTGATGTTGCGGCGGCTCCAGTTTCAGCACCCGATTGAAAACCTGGAGGAGGTCGCTACGGCTGACGAGGTGATCGCCTGTCAGCAGGCAGTGCGGCAGGTGCATGTGGATGAAAAGATCAGCTCCTACATCGTGCAACTCATGCATGCCACCCGCGAACATCACGACGTTATTCTGGGCGGCAGTCCGCGCGCTTCCATTGGGTTGTTCCGCTGCGCGCAGTCGTTCGCCGCCGTACACGGATTTGATTTCGTGCTGCCCGACGACGTGAAACAGGTCGCGCCGCACGTGCTCGGCCATCGATTGATTCTCCGCCCGGAAAGCCGGTTGCGCAAAAGGACGGTGGCGGCGGTTCTCGACGAGATCCTGGACAGCGTGCCGGCGCCGCGGATGCCGGTTGGCGGCCAAGCCCGATGAAATGGATCCTCGGCACACTCGGGCTGCTGGCGCTGGGCTTGATGCTGAAGTTAAGCCTGCTCGTTTACGCAATGTACGTGCTGCTCGGAATCCTGTTCTTGTGTCGCTTCTTTTCCCGGACCTGGATCGACCAGCTCGAGGCCAGCCGGTTTTGCAGCGGAGACGTGCTGGCCATCGGCGATACGGTCGAGCTCCGGGTGGAGGTCAGCAACCCGGGCCGCCTGTCTGTGCCGTGGCTGATCATCGAGGACTCGCTGCCGCGAGACGCCTTGGTTCAGATGCCTCATCGGATCAAGGCGGAAGGCCCGCGTCTGACCCTCAGGCGCCTCGCGCCTGGCGAAACCGCGAGGCTGCAGTATCGAGTCACTTTCCTCATGCGCGGCTACTATCAACTTGGACCCTTGCTGTTGGAAACCGGGGACGTCTTCGGGTTGCATCGCCGCTTTCGTGTGGTGACGGAACCCCACTTTGCGCTGGTGCTGCCCAAAGTTCTGCCGCTGCAGGGCTACAATCTGGCTTCACGCCGTCCCATCGGAGACATTCGCGTGGTGCACCGGCTGTTTGAGGATCCCACGCGCCTGGCCAACATCCGGCCGTATCAACAAGGCGATCCGTTCAACCGCATTCACTGGAGGGCCACGGCGCGCACGGGAGAAATCCACAGCCGCGTTTATGAAACGTCGCGGGTGGCCGGCGCAACCTTCCTGCTGGATTTTCACGAGCGAAGTTATCAGGGCCGCGGCGCCAGTGCCTCGGCGGAGCTGGCGATCATCACCGTCGCTTCGCTCGCCAATGCCGTTTTCCTCATGGGACAACAGACCGGCCTCGTCAGCAATGGCCGCGATGCCGCCGATCGCGTCCGCGAAGAAGGGTGGGACGCCGGGTTCATCACGCGTGGAGACGCGCACCGGCGGGCGGCCGAACCGCCGGCCAACACCCGCCTGCGGCCGGTCATCGTGGAGACTCGCAAAGGCGAGGCCCGGTTCAGGCAAATCCTCGAAACACTGGCTCGCCTGGAGCACACCGACGGTCTGGAGTTTGCCGAAATGCTCGAGGAAGCCGCTTCCGTGATTCCGCGGGACGCCACCGTGGTGGCGGTGCTGCGGCGGGTGACACCCGCCATCGCGATCTCGCTCGGTGAATTGATGCGGCGCGGCTTTCTGGTGACGACGATCATTGTATCCATCGATACGGAGCCGACGCCGGACTGGGCGCAACCGCCGGACTGGGCGCAGATGCTGCTGGCTCAAGGCATCGGTTTCCGCGAGGTGAATGCCGAGGAAGCCGTGACGAGTCTGTGTGCGGAAGCCATCGTGAGGTGAGCGATGAATTCCACCAGGCCCCGCAGAACCCTGGCAGACTACATGGTCGTTGGCATCAGCCCGGTGCTGGTGATGCTGCTGGTGGGAAGTCTGAGCTTCTTCCTGATCCAGGTATTCTATCGGGGAGAAGCGCTCGGCAGTGTTCGCTGGGTCCTGTTCTGGTTCGTGCTGGCGGTCGTCCTGGTGTCCCGCATCGGCATCGAGCAGGGCGCCGGCCATGCCGTGGGCTATGGCCTTGCCCTGGCGGCCGCCACCTGGCTTTACCTTGTGCGGATTCACCCGGCTTATTTTTTGGGAATCGCTCTCCTGGGCACCATCTGGTGGTGCGCCCACAAACTGACCTGGGACTGCACATTGATTGATGAGGACGTGGACGCTTCCGGCAGCGGGCTGCTGCAAACCGCCAGCGAAAGAGGCAGGCTCAAGAAACAAGAAACCCTCTCCAAGCCAGCCGAAAAAAAAGCGGCAACCAGAGCATTTGCCAAAGGTACTTTCCGGATGGGTGGGGACGCGCTGTGCGCGTCCACGGCTGCGCGCAGCGCAGCCCTACCCGACGCGGAAATGAAATATGTTAACCATTCTAGCGCCGGGTTTAAGCACAATCGCAAACGCCCGGCCCCCGCCCCCCATCCTCCAGGCCTTTGGGTCGTTTATTTTTCGTTGATAGCTCTGCCGCTGTTCGGAGTCGGACAAATGCTTCTGCCCGGCAACGACGCCCGTTCGCGCCGGATCGGTTTTGTCTTTCTCTTCACTTACATGGCGGCCGCATTGGGGTTGCTGCTGACGACGAGCTTCTTGGGACTTCGCCGCTACCTGCGTCAACGCTACCTGAAAATGCCCGGCATCATCGCCCTGGGCTGGATCAAGTTCGGTGCTGGAGTGGCTCTCGTGGTGCTGGTCGCGGCGCTGCTTTTGCCACGACCGGGTGTCAACGACACGTGGCAGACTCTGCATTATCAAATTGACTACCAGTTGCGCCGGGCCAGCGAATACGCAGCCCGGATCAGCCCGCATGGCAAGGGCCGCGGCCGCCCGGGCAATGAAACAAAAACAGCCGATCAATCGCGGGAACGCGGCGCCACAGCCCGGGCTGAGGACGGAAGCGAACGAACGGCAGGTGACCGCCAACCGGGCCAAACCCCTGCCGGTCAGGAAGCGAGGGCACAAGAGCGGGCTTCTCAAGCACAATCCTCCCGTCCAATGTTCGCCGAGCGCGCAAGCGAGTTCTACGGCTGGTTCAAGGGGCTGTTTCTCCTGGCCGGGGCGATTCTCGCGGGCGGCTGGTTGATCCGCCGACGCGACTTGATCTTCCAGATTGTTCGATCCTTCTGCTCCGCGTTGGCGCGGTTTTTCCGGGACCTCTTCCAGTTCGCTTCGGTGGTGAAGAAAACAACCGCAACCGGTCAAAAACCAACGCCGAAGCAGCATCCGTTTGCCTCCTACAAGAATCCATTTATAACCGGCAAAGATCGATCATGGACTCCCGAGCAGGTGATCTTTTACAGCTTTGAGGCTGTCCAGATGTGGGCTTCGGAACGAGGAATCGTCCCCCGACCCGAGCAGACCGCCCGGGAATTCTGTCTCGAATTGGGCGAGAAATTTCCGCAGATCGACGCCGAGTTGGCCCGACTGGCATTCTTTTACGGTCACGCTGCCTACGGAACCGCCTTGCCGCGTGGCTGCGATCTGGAACCTGTCAAACAGTTGTGGAGATATCTTTTGGGCCAGGAGGCATCCATCGCCTCGAATCCGTGATGGTTGCAGGAAACCCGAAAGACAAATGCAGGAAATCCAGGGGTAGTGGTAAAGTTCGGCGGGGCGAGACTCCCGGCGAGCCGCTCGTCGGGCAAATCGTTCGGTCTCCGGCTCGCGGTCCGACGGTGGTGGCGCCGAGATGCGGCCGCGACAGGTTGGCCGGCGAAGTTCTGCTTGAGAGTTTGGCGCGAAACGATTACAGCATCTGGTGATTATGATGGTGCCATTTCCGGCGTGCTTTCGAAAAAGAGGAGGCAAAAATCAGAGGTCTGATTTACGAAAAGTCCTGTCGATATTGTCAATTATTGCTGGCGCTACAGCGTTGGTATGCGTGCCGCCGGCGAGCGCCGCGTTTGGGGACCGCATCACGATCGCGGGCACGGAATTTCGCGCCGGCGCCGACCGCATCTGGATCAACGGTGCCAACACCCCGTGGCATTCCTGGAACGAATTCGGGGGCCGATATGACGGCGCCTGGTGGGACCAGCACTTCCGGCAATTGCACGATAACGGCATCAATGCCACCCGGGTGTGGATCTCCTGCAACGGCGAGGCGGGAATCAACCTCGACTCGAGCGGCCAGGTATCGGGTTGCACCCCGGCGTTCTGGAGCGATCTCGACAGCCTGTTCCAGATCGCTCAGAACAGGCAGGTCTACATCATGGCAACGCTGATCTCCTTCGACCACTTTTCAAACAATCATGCCAATTACCGGAGCTGGCGGAACATGATCACGAACGGCTGCAACATTGATTCGATGGTGGATCATTACGTGGTTCCTTTTGTCAACCGTTACAAAGAGAATCCCTGGCTATGGAGTATCGACCTGTGCAACGAGCCGGATTGGATTCATGAGAACGCCCGATGCGGGAAGATATCCTGGGATTGGATTCAGACCTACTTTGCCAGGGCCGCGGTGGCCATTCACGCCAACAGCAAAATTCTGGTCACGGTGGGTTTCTCCATGGGGCCGAAGTACAATTCCGGCATCCACCGCACCAATGTGGTGAGCGACGCCGCGCTCCGGGCCAAGGCGGACGGCGGTTCCGGGGCCCGTCTCGATTTCTACGCACCGCATCACTACAACTGGATGAATGCGGCTTGGGGCAACCCGTTCTATATGTCTCCAACCGCTTATGGCTTGGACGGCACCAGACCCGTTGTCATCGGCGAGTGCCCGGCGAAAGGCACGGCGGGCCACACGGCCGCCCAAGATTATGAACACGGCTGCCGGAACGGGTGGCAGGGCGCCATGGGCTGGACCTCGAACGGTGTCGATTCCAATGGCGGTTTGGCCGTATTGGGGCCGGCCACCCGAGCCTTCCGCGATAACCATTACCGTCTGGTGTTCCCGGGAATGGCGGGGAGCAAGGCAGCCAACCCTGTCGCGCCGGAATGGAATGAAGGCGGATCGGTGGCGGCCTCGGCTTGCAGCCGCTTCAGCGCACCCATTTTCGCCATTCCTTCCAATCTTTGAGTGTGGCCTCTGCCATGATCTCGGCGGCCTGGCGCAGCCAATTCGATTTCCGCTGCGGCAAATCACGTCGCACCGCTGCCACGCCCCGGCGCGTGCCGAAATGGACGTTCGCCAGTTCCCGCCCCATAGCCCGCAACAACTTTTCTTCATCATGACCGCGCGGCAACTGCGACAACTCAATCCGGCTGCAATAGGGCGACAACCGCCGCAACACCCATCCATTATCCACTGCGAGAAACGGATCCGGCGCGCGGACGGCGTTGGACAGCATCCGCAGATAGTAAATCTCGTTGTTCGACAATCCACCCGCCCAGGCACAGGCCGACGGCAGCAACGCCTTCGCCTCGCGCGCGATTTTGCCGCCGCGCCATTCGGCAATGGCGGTGAATCGTTCCCGGCCCAAGCTCCCCAGCCCCGCCCGCCGGTGCGCCACACGAAAAGCCAGGCCGCGTTCCGGCATGGCCTGTTTGAGCATCAACCTCACCTTCGCCGGCACATGCCCGATCGTTGGCAGTGCCGAGAATTTCTCCCAGAAAAGCGTCGGATCGCGCAGCCGGCTTGTGACTGCCTCGCGCAGCAAGGGATGCTTCTCGGAAAGCACAAAAGGTTCACCGCCAATCTCCAAACCATTGATGTAACCCTCCAGAATCGCCGCGCAAGCATCGGCCGGGACCAGTGACAAATGACCAAGCTCAATGGCCAGCCAGGCGCTTGTGGCCAGTCGCACCAGATCAACCGTGTAAGGCAACGGAAACGCCTCGTCGAAATCATTGATGCCCCACACCAGCCGTCCCTCGGCATCACGCCAGGTGCCGTAATTTTCCACATGCAAATCGCCAACGGCCAGCACTGTAGGTGTTCCAGCCAGCTTCGGACAAAGCTCCGGGAAAAGCTGCATCCAGCGATAGAACGTGGCGCGCAGAAACGAAAACGCATCCTTCGCCATTAACTCGTGCTTGGCGCCAAGGTCGCTCTTGATCACGCGGATGTGACCGGCCAGCCACGTTTCATACCGCCGGGTCGCCTGCTGGATGTTCATCGTGGACATCATTCATGATACGGGCTTGCTTGTCAGTTCACGATTCTCCTTTGAAGTCGCGCCCGCCTGCCGCGTCGAAACCGGGCGAAGGAGGGGGGATGGCGGGGAGCCCTGTCCACCGTAGCCTCGGCGAAGGCGGAAAGACATCCAACTCGACGGCGGTCTGCGCTTGCAGGCGCTTCAGCGCGTCGCCCTCCGCGACCATGCGGCTCGGAAAGATGACAGGATGAACAAGATGGACAGGATGAAGCGCGGCAAAGCCTGCGCGTTCCGTTTCCAATCCTGTAAATCCTGTAAATCCTGTCCGCACGACACTCCGGCTTCACTGGCGGAAATCCATACCGCCTTGCCGTCTGGCCATACCGCCAACTCTTTGGCCCGCCGACGGTGGTCTTGCACGACCTTTGCCGCGGCACCCCTCAAGGCTTGCGTGAGGATGAATAGAAGGAAGTTAATCGTCAGCCAGGCATCATGCTTGGCCACATGAACAATTGGGAACGCTGGTGGGGCGAGGCTCCTGACGAGCCGGCCTTAAATCCCCTTGGCATTGTTTGTTGTCCCGTTTGAACTACAGCGGTGCTTAACACCTGCAAAGACGTGACATGACACCCCTGAACCTAATCGGGGCAGTTTAACCGCAAAGATCGCAAAGTCCGCAAAGGAGCGCAGAGAAGAACAAACTCTGCGGTTCGGCGGTGGACACTTTCCACGCGCGTTCGTTCTCTTCTCGACTAATGGAGGGCACTGCTCCGTCGGCGCCCCAGTCAATTCCCGGCTCTGTCAGTGCCCTGCTAAAAAGACGGGAAAGTGACGGAGCGCTTCTCTCCGCGTGTTTTTGTTTTCATTTCCAATTCCGCCCGCGATAAAATGGCCGCGGACCAAAAGCGTTTGCGACGGGGCATGAAAAACATTGTCTACTTTGATCTGGAGACGCAGAAATCCGCCGAGGAAGTCGGCGGCTGGAATCACATCAGCCGCATGGGCATGAGCGTGGGCGTCACCTACAGCACCGCCCGCGGCGACTATCAGATCTACGGCGAAAACCGGGTCAACGAGCTTATCAGGGAACTGCAACGGGCCGACCTCGTCGTCGGCTTCAACGCCCTGCGCTTCGATTACGAAGTGCTGCATGATTACACGACGTTCGATCTGCGCCAGTTGCCTACGCTCGATATGCTCGTCGAACTGCAGAACCAATTGCGGCATCGGCTCTCGTTGGACGCCATCGCGACCGCGACGTTTGGCGTGGAGAAAACGGCCGAAGGCATGCAGGCAATTCAATGGTTTCGCGAAGGCAAATTGCTCGAAATCGCGGAGTATTGCTGTTACGACGTGAAGCTGACCCGTTTGATCCACGAATACGGCTGTCGATACCGGCAGCTCCATTATCACAACCGCTTTGGGAAGAAGATGACCGTGCCGGTGAACTGGTGATTTTTGCCGGGGAACAGCAAAATGTTCCGAGGAATAGTCGGTTGAGTTTCCCGCAAGTTGCGAAGAGCCTCGCCCCGCCGTTGAGTACGCCCCCATTGTCAGCAACTCCCTCGTGGCACCGGGACTGCTATGAATCATCCATACGGTTCTCGCCGCGTCCGGGGCGCGGTACGGTTGCGTCCTTCAGAGAAAGCTTCCGCCTCGAGATTCGGACGCGCGTTGGAACCATAAACCTGGGCAAAGGCTTGGAGGGCACCGCTCCATCGGTGCCCGGATCAACCAGATGGGGAAGCGACGGAGCGCTTCCCTCCAGGAAGAAGAGGTTCATCGGCAGAGCACGGAAAAAGGGTTGACTTAGCCTGGCGCAGTTCCATCGCCTGGACCCTGAACCGGGTAATCTTATGCATCAAATGATCAACATAGTGCTGCGGTTTCCACTGATTTTCATCGTGGCGATGGTTTCACTCTTATTGGTCGCCGGACTCCTGTTGAGCGACTGGAGCGAGAAGCGGCGTCAGCGCAGGTTGCTCAAGCTGGTCGAACGGTCACGACTGTGTCAGCAGGATAACAAGCCATTGCCGATTGCAAATGCCGCCACCCTCGCCGGAGCGGGGGAAGCGGGACGGGGACAGACCGACTTCGCTGCCACATTTTTCCGGAGCCGGTTTATTTGGCCGGCGATGGTTTGCATCACCGTGGCTCTGATCCTGTTGGAAGTGTGGACGCCCGGTCGGACCGCTCGCGCACGCGCGGTCCGGGATACAACAACAGAAGGGCCTGGTCCCGCTGGCACTAACAATGCCGGCCGGGGCGGACGCAACAGCCTGGCGACGCGTTTGTTCACCAACGATTGGGATCGAAGCGGCGAGGCGCCGACCTTCGGTTTCAACCAGGTGCACCTCGAGAGCCAGACGCGATCCGGGAAATCGCCGGCTCGCGTTACGGTCTCTGCGCCCAAAGCGCCCCTGACGGATCCGAACTTGCCTTCCGCTGTCGATTGGAGCGTCGTCAAATCCGTTCGTCCAGACCCGTCGGAGGTACCTCAGCCGCCCCCCACCCCCAGGGTGCCGGCGCCTGTTCGTTGAAGACGGTTCATAGCAATCGCAGCGGGAGAATGTCAAATTAGGGCACTACCGCCAGGCGCGCCACGCAGCGGCTGGGTTGATGACGCTCCAGCCAACGCCGGTTGGCGCCTCTCAGTTCCGCTTTCGCGGTTGCTATCCATGGCCCGGCGTGGCCGACCATGAATAACTTCGGATGACCTATATCTGCCCTTAGTTGCCGAGTCCGCCGTGGAGAGATTCGATAAGCTTGACTTGGCATGGATGCTGAGATTCATTGGTTGGATGATGATCAACCTATCTGCCAGTCAGTTGCGCCGCGCGGCTGACATTAAAGACAAAATCGAAGCCCTCCAGAGTGAACTTGCCCGGATTTTGGGCAGCACCAACGGCGCTGCCGCTCCGCGTAAGCGTCGCAAGTTGAGTGTAGCAGCCAGAGCCAGGATTGCTGCTGCGCAGCGGGCACGATGGGCGAAACAGCGCGGCAGGAAAGCACTGAAGCTCACGGCCAAGCCGAGGAGAAAAGTCAGTGCCGCAGCACGCAAGCGCCTCGCGCAGCTTGCGAAAGCGCGTTGGGCGAAAGCCAGAGCGGCAGGCAGAAAGACATTGTAGTTTGCAGTTTTGTACAGATGTTACGGGAAGTCGCGGGTTATCCTGAGCCAGCGGCCCGACGTGGCGTTAGACGGCATCCGATGCTTCCAGCATGACACGATTTCCTTGCAGTGGACATGAAACGACCCGCGGGATGGTGTGGTTCCCTCGGATGCTCGATAAGCTTCGCTTGCACGCCAGAGGGGAGTTGCCGCCTGATTACATCCCTTCGCTTGGGAAGGGCTTCGATGGCCGTTGCTGTCGTTTCCTGCGCGTCGAGTATGACGCCTTGGTTGCTCGCACGCTGAAAGGCGGGAGTGACGAAGACATTCTCGCATGGTGTTTCAATGTTGGGCGGCCTTTGTCGGACGAGGACATCGAGGTCTGGAGTGATTTTATGCGCAAGCGTGGTCTTCGTGATTCGCCCGAGGTGCTTGCTGACCTGGAAGAGTCCAAGCGGAAGAGTGGTTTAGCACACCGCACCGACATCGACACTTATCTCCGCCGCCAGGATGCTGAGGAGGGACGAGACCATGCCGCCTGATCAAATCGGTCGAGCGACCCGCTGTTATCCTTCTCCGCTCGGTGCGGGGCGGCAATTGGGACGCGCCTTTCACGCTCAACCCTGCTCGCCAGCGGCCGTCGCTCATGATAATCATCCGTATCGTGATTCTCTCACTCAAAGGGGTTTCCCAGAGGTTTGCCGTTTTAACCGTTTTGAATATTCGGGCCGAAAACCAGTCGAAGAATCAGTGACTTTATGAAAAAGAACATCGTGTTGGTAATCGTTGGATTCTTGCTCGCCTGTGGCAGCGGCATCAGCTACGCGCAGCCTGCCGCCGTGAATCTTCCGCCCGGCGTGCAGGATGTGGTCAAGCTGGCACATGCGGGACTCTCGGATGATGTCATTCTCACCCAACTGAAAGCCAACGGCGCATTTTACAGTCTGACCGCCGAGCAGATCATCTGCCTCAAAGACCAGGGAGTTTCGCAGACCGTGATCAAAGCGTTGCTGGGGAACAGCGGTGCTGCGGCTCCGGCAAACACCGCACCGGCCCCCAGGCCGCCTGTGCCAGACACTTCGACCGTGCCGACCGCTCCAACCGTTGCGGCTCCAACTGCCTCCAATCCCAGTCTGGATTCGTTCCGAAGCCAGCTCGTACCTTATGGCAACTGGATTCAAGTGCCGGGTTATGGTTTGTGCTGGCAGCCGACGGTGGCGGTGACGGATGTTTCCTGGCGTCCCTATTTCACCAGTGGCCATTGGGTATATTCGGACGATGGCTGGGTGTGGCAATCCGACTATGCCTGGGGTGCGACGGTGTTTCATTACGGGCGCTGGATTCGAGTGGGTGTGGGGTGGGTCTGGGTGCCGGGATATGATTACGCTCCGGCCTGGGTTTGCTGGCGTCAGCTCGACGGCTACTTTGGCTGGGCACCGCTGCCGCCAGCGGCGGTTTTCAGGGTCGGCGTTGGTTTATTCTTTAGAGATCGGCTGGCGGTGGATGTGGATTTTGGCTTGGGAGTGGATGCGTTCACCTTTGTTGCCTACGATCATTTCTGGGATCACGATTTGCGCCTGTTCTTGGTCCCCCATGAACGCGCGGAAGTTCTTTTCCGCGACAGTCGCGTGACAAACGGCTACCGGGTGGATCGCGGGCGGTTTTTCGTGGAGGGGCCGGGACATGATCACATCATTGCAATGACGCACCGGGATGTGCGGGGACATGGGGCCGTTCGTGAATCACGTCCGGGTGAGGACCGTGTCATGGAGCACAGCGATTGGCACGACGACAAGCGGGAACAACATTGGTGATCTCCCACAGCAAGCATTGGAGGAGTTGCCAGAACGCCGTCGCGTTGTTGAGTCCGCCGATAATCCAATGGTGCTGAGGATTGAGCTGTTGGCATCACCGGAGCCAGCGCCGGTGGATGCCATCAGTTTTCCGGGAAGTCGCGTGTTCGACGGTGTGGCTATCCGTGGATAGTCGCGGCAGGCGCGGCGCCCGGTCATTCGCTTGTCTTCCGGGCTTGGATGCTGTGTGAATCCGGCTTAGAATAATGCCCCTATGAAAACGTCTCTTGGTGCAAAGACCCTTGTTTACCCGACGCCCGTGTTTGTGGTGGGAACCTATGACAAAGAAGGCAAACCGAACGTGATGACGGCCTCGTGGGGCGGCATCTGCTGCTCCCAACCGCCCTGCGTTGCGGTGTCCCTGCGTAAGGCGACGTACACCCACGGCAACATTCTGGCGCGGAAGGCATTCACCATCAGCATCCCTTCTGAAAATTACGTCAAACAGACAGATTACTTTGGGTTGGTTTCCGGCCGAAGCGTGGATAAGTTTGCGGCAACGCAATTGACGCCAGTGAGAAGCGAACTCGTGGATGCTCCGTATGTAAAGGAGTTCTCTCTGATCGTCGAGTGCAAGCTGGCCCACGTCATCGAGCTTGGACTGCACACGCAGTTCGTCGGCGAGGTCAAGGACGTGAAGGCAGAAGACAGCGTGATGGCAAACGGCGGGTTGGTTGACATCAAGAGGGTCAAACCATTGGCATTCACGCCGGACACACAAGCTTACTACGGAATCGGCGATCTCATCGCACACGCGTTCTCGGTCGGGCAAGGCATCTGAGACCAGAAACCCAAACGCGACGTCCACTGTGTTCTGATTTTCGCGAAGTCGCGTGTTAATTCTTGCGTCACCGGCCCGGCGTGGCTCAGCGTCGGTCTGGCGGCACTTGAGTTGGAAGCTAGACCCTCAAGCCCGGCGCCTTTTATCTCGTTGCCGAACCGCAGGGCGGAACCACAAAACAAACCTCGAAGCCAGTAACAAGCCTGTGATGAAATCCCCGCCTCAGGGTGGCTGGTTTGGAATCGTCTAGTCGCCCTCAAAGCTGAGGCTGTCCTGGTTTGGGGCATTGGAAAGTTCGTTAAACCAGCCATCGTCAACGATTTTCACCAAAAGAAAAATTCTTGAAATTCCTAAAGCCGGTTTGAGTCTGTCCGATTCAGAGTCTGTCCGATTCAGTTCCAGCGGGCTAAAACAATTAAAAGCCAATAATTAGACTATGAGCGTATCCAGCGTCTCCGCAGTGAATGGTAACCAGCCTAGCATCCAGAGTCAATGGCAACAGCAAATGCAGGATTTTAAAGCTCTTGCCAGCGCGCTCCAATCGGGCGATTTAACGACCGCACAAAGCGCATTCGCCACCTGGCAGCAGGATCTCCAGGCTAATAGTTCAACCAACACACAAAGCACGCAACAAACCCAGCCCTTTGGCTCGAACTCCCAGGCCAACACGGATTTTCAGGCGCTCTCGAGCGCACTGCAATCCGGCAATCTTTCCAGTGCCCAACAGGCTTTCACGAGCTTGCAGAAGGATTTGCAGGCGGCAGGACATGCGCATCGCCATCATCATCACGGTGCCAATGCTGTTGATGCAAACAACAGCAATACTACCACTGCTGACTCTTCAAATTCAGCCACGGCATTGTCCAGCGTGCAGTCTTCCGTTGTACAATCTCTTCTTAATACCCAGGCCTGAGTGCATCGGAGCGGCGGGTTAAACCAGCCTGCCGCTCCAGGGGTTTGGATTATTCAGCCCTGCCTGTTGGCGGCGGGGAAATATCGTGTTTATGCCGCCGAATGAAATCGGCGGCCAACCGCCGCCTCGCTTCTCCGCTCGGGCGGGGCCGCAAATCGGACGCCCCCGTTCTCTGTCTTGTTTAGTTCTTATCTCGCTTGGTTCCACGTTTCCTGGGTCGAGTAACGACCTCGCAATCGCATGTCCTGTTTTGGCTTTCGCCTTGCACAGAGGCTCCAGGGTCCGCATGATTGCCCGCGCCTTTTTGCCGCCGGATTCTGTTTGCCGGCGCCGATAAGCCAGCATTAAGATAAACAGCAACGAGTAGGATCCAGAAAGGTTTGTGGTCAGATGAGAATACGTCATCGTAAATTGATCCCGTGTGTCGGTGTCGCGCTCCTGAGCCTCGGGTTGTCGTCGCGAGCTGTCGGACAGACGGAAACGAACAGCACCTTCCCGGAGTTGAAGAAGCAACAGGAGCAGTTGACGCTCGAAAACAGCATTGCCGAACAGCAGTTGCGCAAGGAACTCGCCAAGCTCACCGCCGCGAAGCAGCGGCTCGAACTCGAAAACGGCCTGACGCAGCAAAAACTTCAAGCCAAAGTGGCCGCACTCCAGGCTGAGATCGACCAGCTCACCAAACAAGCCGACCTGCTGGTCAAGCGCGCCGCGCTCAGGGAAGCGGAGCGCAAAGCGCGGCTCGATGGAGAATTGGCGGCTGACCGGGAAAAGTTGGACAAGATGAAATTGACCAACGACCTCGCCGCCGCGGAACTCGCCGGCAAGAACCGGGAATTGACTCAGCGCGAGCAGGAATTGAAGGTGCGCACGGCGGAGTTGCAGGCGCAGCGTTCGGAGTTTGAATTGCAGTCGGCCAAGCTTAACAACGACTTGGATCTTCGTGTGAAGCGCGATCTGTGGAAGAACCGTGTCAACCGCGAAATTCAGTACACCAAGGAACCCTTCAAGAACGGTGTGTTGACGATCAGCGACCGCCGGATTGCCCTGAACGGCCCCATCTGGGGGGACACGGCGGATTACATCGTGGAGCGCATTGATTACTTCAACAACCAAAATCGTGAGTTCCCAATCTTCATCGTGATCGACGACTCACCGGGCGGTTCAGTCATGGCTGGTTTCAAGATCCTCAAAGCCATGGAAGGCAGCGCGGCCCCGGTTTATGTCGTCGTGAAATCGTTTGCGGCCAGCATGGCCGCCGGCATCACCACGCTGTCAAAAAAATCGTTTGCCTACCCGAATGCGGTTTTTCTCCACCACCAAATCCTCTCCGGCTCCTTCGGCAATCTGACCGTGGAGAGGGAAAACCTCAAAGAACTCGAGGAATGGTGGAAACGTCTCGCGGCGCCGGTCGCCGCCAAGATGGGCATCAGCTTGGATGAATTCATCAAACGCATGTACCAGAATCGCAGCACCGGCGATTGGCGGGAGTTCGGCGACAGCGCACGTAAGCTGAAGTGGGTGGACGAAATCGCCGAGACGGTTCGGGAAGAATCGTATGACAAGAATCCCGACGCCCCTTCCGCACTGCCCGGCTCACCTTCGCCTGGCCGCGGCGAGATCCAATCAGCGCCCGCGCTGCCGGAACGCGTGGACGCCAACGGCCACCGGTATGTCCTGCTCCCGCGACTCGATCCGGTTGACTGCTACTACCTCTACAACCCCGACGACTACTACCGGCTCAATCCCTGACAGGCGCCACTTCAAGAGCACCGGCACTGCAGTCAAGAAGCAGTGCCGGGGAAATCTGCCGCCCCTGGGCGAAGGCATGGCTACACGGCGAGAAGCTGAACGCGGACAAGGCGCGGGAAATCATCGCGTCCGGCATGACGGATGAGCGCCGTGTTCAAAGACTGTGTGTGAGCGGACATATCCAGTGTTTACAGGGGTAAAACCGTTGCTTTCTTCAGGAATTCGGGAGTGGTGCCCGCGACAGGACTTGAAGGACTACCCGAAAACCTGGAGAATCACACAAATCCCACAGTTTTCTTTTTCCGGTGCCTTTCCGGTGCCTTTCAAAGCTGAGAAATATTCCCACAGTCTGAACCGTTTTTCAAGCGGCAGAAGAGGGGAAACTGTGTACAGGTTTCAACCCTGTACAGCTCAGATTGGCTTCTCGCTACAGTTGGTCTGCCGTGATTTTTCACGAATCTCCGAACGGAAATTCGCGGAATTTCCCGAAATGCCTCGAAACAACTTCTTCGCTGGTTCACCGCGTTGCGAATTTGGGGGCACGTATGTTTTTCTAAAACTTGGCATCTCACAGCGGGGACCTTTCAGGCCTCACTGATTTGAGACAAAGGCGGACGGCATATTTTTGCCGAGCTTGCTAGAAATCAGTTTCGTTTGCTACCCTCTCAAGCCATGCAGACGTTGGAGCTCAAGCCCGCGCACAAGGTTGTTGTCTGTTACTACGACAACTTCGCCACGTTCGCCAAGCTCGGCATCAAACACGAGACCGCCCTCCGCTCCGCGCCGCATTCGTTCTTCGTTGTGCGCACGATCCTTAATATCTTCAATTTTCTCGAATTGACCCGTCTCAATCTATGAAAGCAAAAACGAATACCCTCGCTTTCCTGAAATGGGTCATCGTCCCTCTGGTTGTTAGCGGCTTGCTGGCATACAAGTTCGCGCCAGCATATTCGCAATTCGTCCCTCCAGAGACTATTGCAGCCAGAAACTCGACCGCAAGTCCGGCAGCAAGCACCGAGGTTAACGCACGTGCAATTACGCCGAGCAACAGACCAACTTCGATCAACACTACACGAGCGGCAAGTCTCACGGCGAACACATGGGCTGATACACAGGAAATCAAAGACCGGCTCAAACAACTGGAAGACAGAGAGCACGAAAACTACACCTTGGTGTTGGAAGGTCAGCGGAAAACGTTTGACTGGTGGTTCAGCTTCTTGGTTGTGTTCACTGCGATACTGGCAATCTTTGGTGCGCTTATTCCCTTCTTGATGAGCCGAAAAGACAAAGAACTGATCGAGCAAATGCTGAGAGAAGCACGTGAAACGGTTCAAATGATTAAAGGACACGAGACAGTTGCAAGCCAGACGGTTGAAGAAATCAGACATAAACGGGATGAAGCCAAGAAGTTAACGGAAAATTTCACCAGCGACAAAGCTGCGGGCGATGTTGTAGTCCAAAAAACCAAGGAAGCCGTCGCAACCATTCAAAAAGACCCGAGAGCAGACTTCGCCCTTAAACTGCGTGCTGAAGCCATCGCTGCCAGTCAGGCTGAAAAAGCAGACAAGGCCTATGCACTCTGGCGCGCCCTCGCCGAACTTGATCCCGCCGATGCCAGCGCCCAATTCAATGCAGGCTATTGGGCGCGTGATCTTGGTGAAAAATCGCGGGGTGACGATGTACTGCACTGGCTCAGGCAGGCAGGCCAACACTACCAGCAGGCCCTCGCCGTCAAACCCGACAAGCACGAAGCGGCCAACAACTGGGGAAATGCACTGGATGATGAAGCCCGCGCTCTGGCCCCGAGCGACCTGGCCGCAGCGCGCACCTTATGGCAGCGGGCGGGTGAAAAGTATCAGCAAGCCCTCGCCATCAAACC